>CXWL01001297.1_pt1 | contig 320146 bp, 320 predicted proteins | sample 590931 | NCBI WGS metagenome assembly CXWL01 (sample SAMEA3498368, study PRJEB10139) | groundwater metagenome | biome: water well; material: biofilm material | place: Germany | collected 2015-04-27 | reverse complement strand
TCAATTGGCATAGTCCCGCCCATGCCTTTCACCACCTGTTGCACTAGGATCTTGAATGCACACAGGAACCATTTCTGACCCGCTTGCTCTCTTCTCCAGGCGAGGAGTTGGCTGAGTCCACTGGTTGTTCCGCTTTTCGGAGGCTTGCCATGCGGATTGTTTTCCTCCTTCTGGTTATGCTCCCGCTGCTACCGCTATCCATCCAGGCAGAAGATCTCGGCGAGTCCGATGCATCGGGGCACGTCTGGTGTGCTGGTTCAGGCAGCGTAGACGCAGGATCCGCAGCCCGAGGCCTAGAGGACAGGGGAATGGGATTAGGGAATTTACCAGGTGGCATCTGTGTAGGTGATGCAGTAGGATAATTATGGCGCCATAAGACACCGCGATGGAACCACGGCCTAATCCACGTTGGCCACGTGGGACATGCTTCGCCTGGGAACTATTGCGGGGTTGTCGCAAAGGCTCGATGCTTGACGGCACCGGGCCTTTGTTGTGTATTGAGGTCGGCCCGGCGGGCCCCATGAATCGGGGCAATGGCGTTCAGTTTCAGCCGGTGCCGCAGGGGGAGCGGTGAAAGAGAGGCAAGTCAGCCGCGTGTGGCGGCCCTCCTCTGAACATTGACACAGCCCCCTCTGCATCGTAGCCTGTCCACATGCATCCACGGGACTTGCTCTGGAAGAGGTTCAGGCTTGTACTAGTCTTCTGCCTTGCCCTCGCCTCCTGCGCCGGAATGGATTCACGCGGAACGCTTTCAACCGTCTCACGAGTCGATCTGGCTCGCTATGCGGGGACGTGGTACGAGATTGCGCGATTGCCGATGTGGTTTCAACGGCACTGCATTGACTCGAAGGCGATCTATTCCACTCGCCCCGGCGGGAAGATCGGGGTGCATAACGAGTGCATCACCGATACCGGGGGGATTGACCAGGTGGACGGCATGGCGACGGTCCTCGATCAGGAGACGAATGCGCGGCTTCAGGTGGTCTTTGAGAACTGGTTTGCCCGACTGTTCGGCTCATCTCGTATGGGAAACTATTGGATTCTCGATCTCGACCCGGACTATCGCACCTCGCTGGTAGGAACACCGGACCGTCGCTATCTCTGGATTCTTTCCCGATCGCCTCACCTGGACGAGTCCACATACCAACACTTAGTCGAGCGGGCTCACCAGTTGGGGTTTCCTGTTTCAGACCTGATTCGAACCCAGCGGCCTTCGACCTCCTGAATCGGCGGCGAACACAACAACAGGCACCAGCCCACCCGCGCAACCCGGCACCTACTGGTTTCGGCGTGCCCCCCATCTCGGGATACCATGGTTCAGGTTCGTGAAACCAATGGAGAGCTGACAGAGTCTGGTGGCCTGACAAAGACCAACCAGTTGCAACGCTCAGAGCCTCTTGGCGTGGTCCGATCTCGCCATTAACTGGACCGGGGAGCCGGTAGACAAGCACAGCACCCCTGCTATAACATGCCTCCCTACGAGGCTCCCATGCTCTTCGCGATTCGCTCCCGTCGTCGTTTCCTCACAATACTGGCCTACGTTTCGCTTTTCTTCTCACTCCTGGTGCTGAGTAGTGTGCCTGCAAATGCGGAGTGGATGGCGGTTGGTGTCAGCGACTCAGGAACGACGACATACGCCGATCCAGACACCATTCGTCGCAAAGGGAATCTGGTGACGATGTGGTATTTGTACGATTTCAACACTACACAAACCGTACTAAACAAGTCGTATTTGTCTTCTCGGTCGCAAGATGAATATGACTGTACGGAAGGCCGCCATCGAGCGCTTGCGTCAACTAGTTTCTCTGGCAATATGGGAAACGGCAAGGTCCGTGCTAGCTACTCAATCAAAGGCAAGTGGGAACCAGTTCAACCAGGCACGATGACTCAAGCCTTGTGGAAAGTTGCGTGCGACAAACCGTGATCGCGCCACACGTCACGACGGCTCCGGCCTACCATACGCCTCCCTAACGAGGCTCTCCATGTCTCTCCGATTCATCACTGCCCTCGTGCTCTCGATCCTCTGTCTCGCAGTGCCCGCATGGGCCGACTTTCAAGCTGGCATGGATGCCTATAACCGTAAAGACTACTCAACAGCCTTGCGTGAGTGGCAACCGCTCGCTGAGCAGGGAGACGCCGGCGCCCAGTACTACATTGGGGTGCTGTATGACTTTAGCAAAGGTGTTCCGCAGGATTTTGCGCTCGCGCGGGAGTGGTACGAGAAAGCCGCCGCGAAGGGACACGCGGGTGCCCAGAACAACCTTGGAGGGTTGTATGAATTCGGACACGGCGTGACGCGGAATGATGTGCTGGCCTACATGTGGTATAGCCTTGCAGCAGCCCACCCGGCCGATGACGAGTGGCGGGACCTCGCAGCAGAAAATCTAGAAGAGATCGCGGGCCACATGACTTCCGCACAGATTGCCGAGGCAAAAAAGCTTGCGAGGGAGTGGAAGCAGTTAAAGAAATAAGCGCCCATGGCTCACTGAGCGATTCACATGAAACGACTGCTCTTTTTCGCACTCCTGGGGCTGAGTAGTGGAACTGCCTATGCCGAGTGGACGGCAGTCGGTGGCAACGAGGAAGCAGGAGTGACTGGATACGCCGACCCAGGCACCATTCGCCGCAACGGAAAGCTGGTGACCGTGTGGCATGCGAATGACTTCAAGACTCTACAAATCGCACAGGGCAACTCGTGCCTGTCTGTCAACGCGCAACACCAGTATGACTGCACAGGAAACCACGAGCGGATACTTGCGCTGACGAAATTCTCCGGCAATATGGGAAATGGGAACCCGAAACGGTGGGGTCGCGTCTTGTATTCATACATTGGCACGACAGCCGGACAGATGCGCCTCGACTGTATGACCAGCAGGGCAACTATCGCGGCAAGCTGAGCGCGAACCCCGCGGGTCTGTCTGGTTCTTCTGGTTCATGTAGTGTCTTTGGTTTGTTTGGTTCATTTGTTTTTGTGTTTCTTTGGTGTTCCGATCAGCCAACCAAATGAACGAGACAAACCAAACAAACGAGATGAACCAGATCCGTCTATCCCTACGGCCGCGGCCTGCGGATTCAAGGGCGATGGTCTAGACTGTCACATACTCGCATTTTTCTATACCACGCCTTGCAGTTTGATTTTCACCCTCATACACTGAGCGACCATACGAGGTTCTCATGCCCTTCTCGATTCGCGCCTATTGTCGCAGTCCTTCACAAGACGTCGTCATGGTTCTCTTCAAGAGCAGAGAGAAAGGAGGGGTCGAAAATGGAACTCGTCTACATCGGCATCGTCATCATCTTGATCTGGCTTGGCCGAACCCTACACAACATCAGGGGCCGTGACCAGGAGGAGGCAGACAAGAAGGTTGCGTTCGCCAAGTGGGCGAAAGAACAGCAAAACCCTCAGATCGTATCCGCCGCACAGAACTTCATGCGTGAAGGGCGCTTTAAGACCTGGGAAGAGGCGGTGATCTATGCCGAGCAAACCGTCAACACCCCGTCGACGGAGCCCCGCTCAGATAGCCGCGCCAACGACACGAAGGGAACCGCTTCATAACACTCGTTCGCGTCTTTCTTGAAACCGTGTTTCTGCGCTCATCACGACACCAGAAGGCCTCGCGTCAAGATATTGGGGCGGCCTTCCCTGTCTCGTACCTTTCCGACCAGCCTGTCGATGCTTCCATCCAGTCGAGCCGCGAGTGGAGCAGGTAACTGCTTGATTTATAGGTATGGCGTCGTTCGCCATCGGGGTGTTGTTTTTGCTCTCTTCCTACCAGACAAAATTTGTCTCTGGTACCCGCGTGACGAATGGGAGGATGACGCATGGAACAACCGAAGTCGGCGCATGCCCACTATGAACGAGGCCGCATGCTCAAGCTCAACAAGATGTTCGATCAAGCGCGCAACGAGTTCCAACAGGCAGCCGGCAGCCCGGAATATGCCGGGAACGCCCACCTACAGATCGGTCTGTGCTTACTGGCAACAGGGCACTACGACAACGCCGTCGAAGCGTTTCGCCAATCACTGAGGATGGGCACGTTCTCTTCCACAGATAAAGCGCACATCCTGTATATCCTGGGACAGACGTTGGAGTCACTCGGCCGATATCCCGAAGCGCTGGAAACCTATGGCTGGGCCAGAAAAGAGGTTCCCGGATTCAAGGACGTGGCGCAGCGAATTAAGCATCTGCTCGCTGGAGGGCGAGGTCTGCTCCCCCGGAGTCGACAAGCCTCCCAGTCCGTGGTCGGCAACATGCTCAAACTTGGAGGGCAACTCACGCCTCAGGTACTGGGTCTGCTGGGACAGGCCTGGACATCCTTCGGCCAGTATGCGGATAGGCTGGGGCGCCCAGATGAAGAGCGAACGCTCACACCGGTACGATCCAGTCCACCGGTATCCAGGGATCGGAAGGGAAACACCCGTCGGCACGTTCGCATCGCCGTCCGACTGCAAAGCCACTTTTCATCGAAGGGGCAGAAGGCGGCCGGCAAAGGGGAACTGCGTGACCTTTCCCCTGGAGGTTGTCGCGTCACCAGTCTCGTGGCCTTTCCCGTGGGAGCAGAGCTGGAGTGTTGTATCTTCTCGCAGGATGCAGGCAACCCGTTCACCATCGAAGGCGCAACAGTACGCTGGATTCGTCCTCAGGAATTCGGCCTGGCTTTTACCAAGGTGCGTCCGGGCGTGCAGCGCCAGATCACACAACTCTGCCGAACAAGGGCGCCGCTAGGAGTCGATGTGTAGATCGCTCGCTCGGACTGGAGACGATCTCTGGTTGCTGCGGCAGAGGAAACCACTGAAGGGTAACACCGCCCGCCTTGCAGATTGATCGTTCGCTCTTCTACAATGTGCCTCCTGACGAGGCTACTATTTCCTGTATGTCCTTCAAGATTCGTCCCCTTCCATCGAGAGCACTTCGATTCAGTGTCGGCCTTGCGCTGTCGATTGGTTGTCTCACGATGCCGGCATGGGCCGACTTTCAGGCCGGCATGGATGCCAATGACCGTGAAGACTACGCCACAGCCTTGCGTGAGTGGCTCCCCCTCGGCGAGCAAGGGAATGCTATCGCACAATACAACCTGGGAGTGCTGTATCGTAAAGGCCGAGGCATGCCGCAGGATGATGTCCAGGCACGGAAGTGGTACGACAAAGCGGCGGCACAGGGACATGCTAAGGCGCAGTACAACCTAGGGACATTGTATTTTAACGGAGAGGGAGCCCCGAAAGACTATCAGCAGGCCTTGCGATGGTTCCGTCTGGCCGCAGACCAAGGAGAGGCAATCGCTCAAACGAAAATTGCCATCATGTACGAGGATGGCCACGGGGTGCCGCACGATCTTGTCGAGGCGTATAAGTGGTACAGCCTGGCGATCACGAGCGGAGATAAGCCGGCGACCCTTCTTCGTAATTTGATCACCGACAAGATGACCCCTGCCCAGATCGCCAAGGCGCAGAAGCTGGCGCAGGAGTGGAAACCAAAGACGCAGTCAGCACCTCGCTGAGCCACCCAGCGCTGACACAGCCCTCCTGATCGATTCAGCTATTTTCTCGCGCCAAATTTTAACAGTAGAGCTCCTTACTCTGCGGTTTCCGTTTGAGGAACATCGTGTGATGACTCTGACTTCACACCGGTCGATAAACCAGCAGCCATACCTATCGCCGTAAGAACGCGATCCACCGCCACAGATTCAGCAAACTCGCGAGGGATGCTGCCACGTAGGTGAGCGCGGCGGCGGTGAGAATACGTCGTGCGCCCTGTTCGTCTTGAGGCGACAGGTAGTTTCTTTGCTGGAGTATCGGCAACGCTCGTCTGAAGCTGGCATCCCACTCGACTGGAAGCGTGATCAGGTGCATCAGCGTGGAGATCCCCATTGTCGCCATCCCGGCGGCCAGGACGACGACACCAGCCACTGGGGACTGGGTTAATGCCGTCGCGATGGGAATGCCCATCATCACGATCCCTCCGAGCTTTTCCGCCCCCTGCGCGACCCGCACCAGCCTGGTGCGTTCCGTGAACGGCTGATAGCCCGCCCGGTCTTGAATGGCATGCCCAACTTCATGGGCGGCAACGGTGATCGCGGTGAGAGATTTTCCATCGAATTTATCGGGCGTCAGGCGGACTGCTTTAGCCTCAGGGTCATAATGGTCGCCCTGTTGGGTCATCTCCACCTTGATGTGCTGCAGGTCGAGCTGATCCAGCAGGTGTCGCGCCAATTCCGCTCCAGTTCCCGGATAGTCTGGACGAGGCGTACTATGCTGGGCAAACACCCGCCTGGTCCAAAGTTGTGGACCGAAAATGACGATGGCAACGATGATCAACAGCAGGACTACCCGCACCAGTACTCGCCCCCTACGGTCTCACGAGTCTTTCGACCAAGGACATCGACAGACACCTCTGTGGATTCGATTCTCGCTTCACTCACGATAGCACAGTGGATGGACGGAAGAGACGGGTGGCGCAATCGCTTCTCTCGATCCCAATGAGCGAAGACCCTTGCGACCAACAGGTGAGTCCCAGAAGTGGATCAATGCTCACGCCTGCGACAGTTGAGCCGTACGCATGAGAAACCTCCTGTGAGTTTTCAGCAACACATCATCACCACTCTAATACTTTCAAATACTTGCAATGCCGCTAGTATCGTTCCACCGTATTTCTGTCAATCGCATGATTATTAATACGGTTGTAACATTGGAGGTTTATCCTGACTTCACCCTATGCAGCCTCCACGGGATTGTCACCGAAGACTAGCGCCGAGCAGGCGGTAATACTATGGCCACCCACACACCCAAGAAGATCCTGATTGTCGAGGACGAAGCAGACATTGCGCAGTTGGTGAAACTATATCTTGAAAAAGATGGGTTTCGAACGACGGTCGCCACGACAGGCGCCGAAGGCCTCAAGCAGATTAAGTCCGATCGCCCCGATATGGTCATTCTGGATCTCATGCTCCCTGAGATGGATGGATTGGAGATCTGCAAGAAGATCCGTACAACGCCGGACACCGCCTTGCTCCCCGTCCTGATGTTGACGGCCAAGGCCGAGGAGTCCGACACCATCATCGGTCTCGAGCTGGGGGCCGATGACTACGTCACCAAACCGTTCAGCCCCAAAGTGCTGGTCACACGGGTGAAAGCATTGTTCCGTCGATTGGAGCGAACCGAAGACCCGAAACAAACATCCTATGCGTACGGTTCATTGCGAGTGGATCTCTCGCGACATGAAGCCTTGCTCGACGGCAAAGAAGTGTCCTTGACCGCAAAGGAATTTGGATTGCTCGAACAACTCCTGCACCATCCCGGCAGAGTGTTGACCCGCGATGTCCTCTTGAATACCGTGTGGGGCTACGATTACTACGGAACCACGAGAACCGTGGACGTGCATATCCGTAGGCTCAAACTGAAAATCCCGCTTCTCGACGAAGCCATCATCTCGGTCAAATCCCTCGGATACAAGCTGTCAGATCACATCCCCGTGAAATAGCTTGCACCGGCAATCTGTACAGATCACCAGGGCATGGACATGGCCTCTCATCTTTTCGTGTGGCCTCCTGCTTCTCGTTGCGTCTTGCAGCCATCCTCGAGTGGATGAATTCGAAGCCGGTATCGGCCAACTCACACAGGACGATTTGATCCGGCAATTCGGCTACCCTCAGCGGCTCAAGAAACTTCCGACTGGGAGCGAGGTGTGGGATTACGAATTCCTGGCGGGGAACTCTCGCTGTGTGGGGTACCGCGTCTACTTCGACGAAAACCGGCGCTCCCAACGCTGGGAGCCACAAGGTTGCAGATCCGACCGATAGCATAGTCCGCGACGAGTCATTCACGCTGAGAAAGCGCTCGGCCAACAAAGCCCGTCCTCGATACCGTGTGACAATCTCGATCGGGCGGAAGGCGAACGAGAAATTTGACGATTGACAAATCATAATATGTCCATTAGTCTGGACATATGGATATCCAGAAGGCCCTCGCCGCTTTCAGTACGCTTTCGCAGGACACTCGCCTCCGGGTGTTTCGCTTATTGGTCGAATATGGCACGTCCGGAGCGCCGGCCGGCACGCTGAGCACGTCCTTAAACATCCCACATAATACGCTGTCGTTTCACCTGTCGCACATGAGCCATGCAGGTCTCGTCGTGTCTCGACGTGAAGGCAGATCCGTGATCTACCGCGCCGATTTCGAGTTTTTTTCGAGGCTCATCCGTTACATGGTCGAAGACTGCTGCCGCGCCGAGTTTGCCACTATCCGAAATGACACAAAACGGAAATGTTCGATTATTGAGCTCTCACACTGTTGTGAACTGAAGGAGAACGTACCATGAAACGGTTTCATATCCATATTGGAGTTGAACGGCTCGATGAATCTATCCGCTTTTACAGCGCCCTGTTCGGCGCAGAGCCGGTGAAAAAGAAATCGGACTATGCCAAATGGTTGCTGGAAGACCCTCGCGTGAATTTCGCGATATCCACACGCGCCTCGAAACGTGGCATCGATCACTTGGGCATCCAAGTCGATGAAGAAAGCGAACTCCACGAGTTGCGCGAACGTCTCAAGACGGGAGACATGGCCGTGGTCGAAGAAGGTGAAACGGTCTGCTGTTATGCCCGATCGGATAAATCCTGGATACAAGACCCCGCCGGCATCCCCTGGGAAGCGTACCGAACCATGGAAGACGCCCAGCTATTTTCCGGCCAGCCCGATCAGGCCGAACATGCCTGCTGCACACCAGACACAATGAACACGCCCGATTGCTGCGCGCCGTCTAAAAACACCACGGGGTGCTGCGACTGATGCAATCTGATACACAGAAAATATTGATTCTGTGCACGGGCAATTCCTGCCGCTCTGTGATGGCTGAGGCGCTGATCAACGATCTCGGCCATGGCCGGTATCGGGCCTGGAGCGCCGGGAGTGTTCCAGTGGGCTCTGTTCACCCAAAATCTATCGAGACATTACAACGGCATGGCATTCATCCCGGTCAGCCGCGCAGCAAGTCATGGAATGAGTTGGTCGAAAGGTCGTTCGATCTGGTGATCACGGTCTGCGATCAGGCTGCGAGCGAATCCTGTCCGTTATTCCCCGGCAATCCCAAGACGCTGCATTGGAGCACGCCTGACCCGGCCAAACTCACTGGATCAGAAGCCGAAATAGACGCGGCGTTCGATCAGGCTTTTTGTATGCTCAAGAAGCACATCGAGGATGAACTACTCTCACCCGCCTTCTTGGAAGGTTCAGATGAACACATCGGCTTTTCGCTCGACTCCAGGCCCTAACTACTTGGTCTTCTGTAAAGCTTGATCGGGATCTTTCGTGGGAGAACCGGCGGCACGGGGCTCTGTGATGTGCAACCCGATGTCTTGCAGTGCTTTCCCGTACTGTCCGCAATACTCACGGGCACGCGCCGGCGCCTGCTCATATCGCTCCAAACAGGCCCGGTACGACGCCAGAAGTAAGGTGGCCTCGCTGTAAACGGCAGTCGCCGCTTCGTCTTGTCGAAACTGTTGGCATTGAATCGCCGCTTCTCGATCGAGCAGCGTCTCGCCCGGCATTTTCCCGCACGTCACGTCGATATACTTCTGCGGCCGCACACAGCCGAACGCCACAAACAACAGCACACACGACACCATGACACCGAACATTTTCATCATGGAGACTGCCAATCGAATCTCCTTACCCGACATCATTCATGACGGCTCGTCTCGCCTAGCGGAACGTAGAACTTCGCACCTCGCCTGTCGCGCTTTTCCCGCCAGTCTTGCCCATCACACGTCAGTCTGACCCTGCGCCATTACATCCGGCACAACAGCATGTTACAAGTTTGTTAACTTCTTCCTGGAAACAGGCTGCCACGACAGAACGCCCTCCCTCTTCGCGTCATTCACAAGTCGATTCAACTTCTTTCCCGTTTCCATGCAGACACACAGCACACGTTACACAAATTTGATCTGCCGCTGATCCTCTGGTGCCTTGAGCGTAGTAGAAGTACACCCACAGGGAGGTGACACCGATGCCAAACGTAAGCTCATCGAACCATATCCCGAGAAGTGTTCCGTCAAAATACTCGAACGTCCACATGCGGAAAAGCGCCAATTACGCGGACCTTCAGAACGAACTGAATAGGCTTCGAGCGGCGCTCTCACACGAAACGACGATGTCCCATCTGATCGCCACAGAACCAGAGATCTTTCCCGATCCTGTCGACCAAGCCGCCGCCGAGCACGATCTCGATGTCGCCCTGTCCGTGAAGTTGCTTGCCATCAAAAAACTTCGCCGGATCGAACAAGCGCTGACATCCCTCCACGCGCGGTCGTATGGAATCTGTTCCCATTGCGGCCACATGATCCCCTCCGCAAGGCTTCGAGTGCAGCCTGATTCGCTCTACTGCGTCCCCTGTCTCACCGTCATCGAGCAAAACGCAAACAGAAATTAATTCGATGCCGTACACCTCTCCAGCCATATCCGCCCAACGGAGCTCAGGTGCGCCCCCCTCGCGCACCTGCCTCCCCGCGCTTGTCCCTTCTTGCCAGGAGAAGGGACAAGCCACGGGCGCGACTTTCTTATCCTCCAGTATGTATATCCGCATCGCGCAGACGGTTTCCGATGTAACCAGAAAAGACGATAGCGGCAGGTCTCCACAACTCACAACCAGTAACAAGGAGCGACTATGCAATGCACCCGCTGTGCCGGTTTGAGAGTGCCCGAAGTCATCTATGAGGGAGGGAGCAGAGTCCTAGCCCTGCGATGTGTGCACTGCGGAGATGTCATCGACCGCGTGATCGCATTCAACCGCCAGCGACGCCGTCATCCAAAACCAAGCCGAGGCCGAACGCCCATCTACGGAAGCGACCGGTGGAAGAAGCCTCGCCCCGCGATAGCCTAGTACTCACAAAAGTTGTTTGGCTGATTAGGTTGATTTGGTTCATCTGGCTCGATTCGTTCAACCAAATAACCAGACAGACCAAACGAACCAAATGAACAAGTTAGGCTGGAGGACTCACGCACATTTGGTGGGTTGTATAGGCGGCTCGAATGTGTTCCTTCTCGCTTTCCGATCCTCGCACCTGCAACCACAACGGTCCTTCGTTTGATTCCGCGACGAGTGTGAACGTCAGTTTCGGAGAGTGCTGCCCCTCGAACACGATGTAATCGGCGATGCGCCGAATGAGCAGTTCCGAGCGGCGGAATTTGAAGGCATACCCCTCCTCGATCTCTTGAATATCCGCGACATATTTGAACAGGCTCGTCACGAGCATCTCCCGACGAAGCGCAAGCGCCGGGTCGGGGAACTGTGTCACGAGGGACTGATGAAATGAGCTGTACATCACCGATCTCTTGCGCGCGCGCCGATCATTCCGGCGCGCGCGCGCCATTTGACTGTGCAGAAAGCGCGTAACTTACCGCGCCTCAGTGCTGAAACCGGAACGGAATCCTGAATCCGGTGATCTTGATGATGTCGTCGGTCGCGTAGTCATCCACCTTCGGCATATTGGTATCGTTGCTGTGCTGAATCGACAGATAAGCCGTTTTGCCGTCTGCCGTAAACTTGAAGCCGGTCGGCTCAGCAGAAGCATCCTTCACTGAAAGGATCTTCACGCAGCCATCGGTCTTGATGTCGCGATCCACGCCATCCGGTAGGCAGGCGAAGATGTCCCCGTTCGGGTTATCCTCGATCACATAGTGGTTGCCGGTCTTCGGTTGAAATGCGAAGTTATCCGGCGCGTTGAAATCAGCATCGCCCTCGACAAACCGGTTTACCGTCACGGTCCGCTGGCTGGTCGCCTGGTCCGGAGCCGAGTCCACACCGCAGATGACCTCGCCGTAGTTTTTCCCACCGGCGTTGCCAGTGTTCGTCCAACAGAATCGTACGCCGGGCCCTTCGAATTCCTCGTCGATCTCCAGATCCTCCGGCCGGTAGTAGCCGGTCGCGCCTGCGGTGTTGGCGTCAATGCTCGCATTGGCGGTGCTGACGCTGATCCAGGCCCCGTTGCCGATCTCACAGCCCTGTCCGAACTGCTGGTTGCCAGACTGGCAAGAGACCTGTAGGGCCCATACATTCCCCGCGGCAAACGGCGATTCGCTCAGCATCGTGATCGGAGTCGTTGCGGTTCTGACGTTCACGGGAATGAACTTGAACATCGCGCCGCCATCGGCATTGGCCGTACCGGTTCCAGGCCTTAGCTCATCCCCGGCGTACAACACGCCGCTTGGGAGAATACCGATGCCTTCCCAGGCCATTGTCGGAAGCGCGGGCCGCTTGATCACTTTCGTGGCTGTCACCCCGGTCTCATCAATGATTGTCCCCGCCGTGCGATTCGTGATCGTATGGTTGATGACATTCAAGGGATCGATGATCTCATAGGCTCCGCCGTCGGATGCCTCTTCAGTGAACAAGATCGTGCCCCAAGGTGTACGCCTGATGCCGTCGCAGGAATCTGTCCCGCGCACGAGTGTGTCGACCGATCCAGTGCTCAGGCGAATACGCTGCACTCCCGGATTGAGTTTATTGACCCCTGCCCCTGGAAGGGGAACTCCCAGGTCCTCCCGGTCTCCCTCGATACAGAAAACCAGGTGTGTCGGGTTCTCGTCGGACGGCCAGAAGGCGAACATGTCCGCCGCGTTCCCGGCAGTGCGTGTCACGTATTCGGCCTTCAGACCGTCTGCAAGGAGCACTTGAGTGGACGCGTTCTGAGCCACGGTCCGATACGGCCCCGAGGTCGGGGCTGCCGACTCTTTCAGCGGCTTGCCGACTCCGAACCACACTTGCGAGGACCGTTCCAATCCACGCTGGACAAGCGCCCCAAAATCCAGCCCATCAAACCCATCGAATTCATTCGCCTGGGCAGATACCGCAGGCGCCGCCATGATGGAGGCAGCCAGACCGACCTTCGCCGCCGACAGCCCCCACTTCATCATTCGCTTTTTGAATTTTGCCATCATCGACTCCTTCTCACATTTCCTCACTGCGCCGGACGAGACCAGCAACAGCGAGCGTGCCGCGATCCGTAGCGGCACACGAGGTTGATCGGCTACTTTTGGCCCATATCGTGCGGTCATTGGCGTTCCCTCCTTGCGCGCATGCGCGCAGCGCAGCGGACGGTCGCTCGCGGACAGAGGAAGAACCGAATGTATCGCGGGAACGGTCCTGAAGAAGCTGCAGTCTTCTTCTCCCCAACCCGCTGTCGGCATCCACACACGAGGGACTGTCTCAGGAGTCTGTTACGATTCGATCAGTCTATTCTCAATAACTCGTAACAGCGGCGTTAAGAGATGAATGCGCTCGGATAGCGCGCGCATCGAAAGAAGATTTGCATCGACTCGGAGAAAAAGCGCAGGATTGACTCAATCGTGCGGTGGAGATTCGCCGATGAGAGATGTACGCGCTCGCGCGCTTGATTTCTCGTGTGCGTATTCGCTGCTGTTGATGGCAGCGACGCGAAGGAGGCGCGCCCGGATGCGAGCGAGTCTGGATCGGATACTATTTCTTGGTTTTTACAACGAGGCAGCGGATACCAAGACGGGAGAGGACACCTGACCGTATTGAGGGCTCTCTGTACATGCGTCGTTCAGCCCGGACGGCTCCCGCCTCAATTCATTTCCGCTTCTGGTTCGATAGACGAGTTCATCTGTCTGGAAATCGTATTCTGGAATGTCCTGATTCTCCCAGCGCTTGGTGAAGTACTGATAGAAGAGCGTATAGAGCCCGTGATGGTCCGGGTTGTGCTGGAAGACATATTCGGGCATCCAACGTACGTCTAGTCCCGTGTGATAGTGCTGAAGCCACAAATAGTCGCCGAGGATCACCATTCTGAGGTGGGGACGGTCGGAGTAGAGCTTCAACCGGATGACCTTGCCGCTGACGCGAAAGCGTTTGATCAAGGCAATGGTGTCTTGTAACTCCTGCCGAAACCGGTCCGGGGAGATGTCGGGATGCGAGAGAGACTGAGCCCGCCGCGCAGCTTCTTCCGAAAATGGGTTCAAGAGAATGAGCTTCGCTTCGAGACACGTCTCAAGTAAGGCGTGCAACTCAGCCTTGTCGTCCACAACCGTCCCATGGCCGGTCACCCCTATAGCCAGAACGGTTCGACCCAAACTCTGCCGTTGCTTGAGTTCACGAATTCTTTTGCCGGCGCCCGGATCGTGCAACGGGAAAAACGAGACGAGCCCCGCTCCCCTGGCCAGAACGGCCTGGCGGCGGTCCTTGAAGGCTCGCCACAGGTAATTGGAAATCACGATGAGAAAAAGCGCGACGCCGACCTCAATGGTCAGCAGCAAGATCTTTTCATGTTCGACATGCGACCAGAAAGCTAAGAACTGCCGGGCAATGCTCGGTAGCGACCAGGCGATTCCGGCGCTGAGCCCGATGACCACGGCATGAAACGCGAGCGCGCTGACTTCAGTCGCAAACTCTTGCAGTTGAGACAACTTTCCTTTGTACATGCCTTCCTTTCGATTGCTACAGCGGGGCAGCCGACCGAACTATATTGCCGGTTACCCTCACACCCTCTTTGTGCTCGATACCTGCGCTGAGCTTCCTCAGCCTGCGTTACGGGCAGACAACTTTCCGGCTGACACACGGTACATACTAACGATTGAGTAGGTGAGCTAGGCGACGTCCAGGCGCAACAGCCGATTGTGGTGGGCCTCGTAGTCTGGCACGAGCCGCTGATACTCCTGCGGCATGAGCGAGGACGAAATGAGGAAATCGGCCGAGGCCCGGTTGCAGGCGATCGGAATGTTCCACACTACGGCGATGCGGAGCAGCGCCTTCACGTCGGGATCGTGCGGATGCGGCTCCAGCGGGTCCCAAAAGAAAATGAGGATGTCGATTTCACCTTCGCTGATCTTCGCCCCGATCTGTTGATCCCCGCCCAGCGGCCCGCTTTGCAGCCGCTCCACTGAAAGTTCCAACTCCGTTTGAAGTAACTTTCCTGTCGTCCCCGTCGCGATGAGTGTGTGCCCTGCAAGGGCCTCACGATTGAACTTGGCCCAAGCCAGGAGATCCTGTTTCTTGTTGTCATGCGCGACGATCGCCACGGTTTTCTTTTCAGCCATCGTGAAAGAATGGTCCTTCATCCGCACCTCCCTCTCACTTGCGCCCATCTATTCTGTACGATTCTCACGAAAGTATGGCAGACGACTGTTACAGGCGGGTTTCGTGATCCGAAACCCTTCAGGATCAACCCCTTCGCCGACCTTTCCCAACAGTGATCGATTGGACTGAGGGCAAACCATGGAAAGGGAGGCTGCCGGAATCCCACCGTCCGCTACGGAATGAGTTCCTGCACGATGCCTTGGGTACTGTAACGAATGCGCAGCTCCTGCTCCGGTCTTTCTTGCAGATTACCGTTCGCCAGCCTGGCGCCCAAACCAGGATTGATCGGCTCTATCTTGGTGGTCATCGTCCCGAGAGGACCTGCTTGCATTGTAGGAACTTCCACGCGGGGAACAGATCGTATCGTATCCTTTGGCCGATAGATTGCAATTTGTCCTTCCTCGGAGACCCTGACAAGATCCGGCTGGCCGTATCGTTCGACCACTTCTTCTTTCGTCGTGTGGCCGATCTTAATCCACTCTCTCTGATCGGGAACCGCAGCGCATGCGCCGACAACAAGGAGCGTGCCGAATGAGATCAGCAGGAACTGGAAACAGAATACAATATTCGTGTTCATCCATTGCATGCTTGACCCTCTTCATACTGAACAATGGTCCAGGCGCAAGGCGCTCAGACTCATCACAATGCTGCCGTATGCCGGATAATTTTGCCTTCTACCAAGTAGACAACCAGCTCAGCGATGTTGGTGGCATGGTCGGCGATCCGCTCGTAATACTTGCCGATGAACGTGAGCCGTGCCGCCCGCGTGATGGTCCGTGAATCTTCCAACATGAACGAGACGAGTTCTCTGAAGAGTTGCTCTGTGAGGTCGTCGACCAAACGGTCGTCTCGACACACTTTTCGCGCCAGTTCGGCATCGCGATTCACGAAGGCATCCAGGCATTCTTTGACCATGCGGCTCGTCCACTCAGCCATTCTTGGAATATCGATATAGGGTTTGAGTTGAGGCTCGTCGTTCAACTCGATCGCCCGTTCGGCGATGTTCTCCGCCAGATCGCTCATCCGCTCGAGTTCTGTGGAGATCTTCATGGCCGTGGTGATCAATCGAAGGTCGCCGGCCGTTGGGTGATGGAGCGCCAACAAAGTGAGGCAGGCCTCGTCGATTTCAACGTCCAGCGCATTGACCAACAAGTCATTTTCGACGACCCGGATCGCCAGGCCCGAGTCGCGCTCGATCAACGCTTGCAGGACGTCTTGTAATTGAGATTCGACGGAGCCGCCCATCAACAAGAGTTTCTTCTTGAGATCGGTCAGCTCGACATCGAGATGTCGTTCCATCTTTGCTCCACGCCGTCAGCCTAACACCGTGCCCGAAGTTCGCATGCTCAGCCCGCCGATCTCCAACGCTCGCTCCATCGGCCCGGTTTCATGATGGTGCTGAGGCCCAGCACCGCGAGAATGATCAAGAAGAAAAGGAAAGACACCATGAGAAAAAACGTGCTGCGGAGTCCCGTGATCATGATGATCCACCTCCTTTGCGCTCAGGAGAAACCATGAACCCCATGGACAGAATCCCTGTAGAGCATGATGGAGAAATTGTACCCAGACTCAGATCACTAGGCCGTTGCAGTTGGATTATGAATCTGTAACATTTTTGCTCTTGACCGACCCTTCACCGCTTTAGACGCAGAAGATATTTCCTTGTCGGCGCTGGCTCGCAAGGCAGGCAAGAATCGCCCTCCCCCATGGTGAACTTCACTCGATGTAACAGAAGCTTAACTCGATCTTGAGCGAGTCGAACGTGCATGTCTTGTACTCTGCACCCACTGTACAACCTGGAGGCCTGCATGAATTCATTGCCACACGTGTCGTATGTCGAACTGTACGTGCCTGACGCGAAGAGCGAGCAAGAATTCCTGCGATTCGCAGTGCAAGCCGCCGTAGCAAAATATCGTAAGATGCACGGCAGCTCCATGAGTTTCCCGCACACGACCTATGATGAAGTATGTTCGCAGCAAGTAACCTGAAGCAGCCTTAGACGCTTTGTTATGGCAAAAGAGAGGGCTCTGGAACTAAACCTTGGCGCTTAACCCAAGATTGACAGGTCATAAATTTACGCGGTGGTAACGGGCTTCTAACCGCAATGCAATGCCTGCCTGGTAGATTAACGCCAATTCATATAATCAATAATTACAGGAGGAGACCGATGGTTACAGTCAGCCAACTCATGAAGCGGGATCTCGTGACGGTGGATTCCGGCACCTCAGTCGTCGAGGCCGCGAAGTTGATGAAAGCCTGCAATGTCGGAAGCGTGCTGGTGTTCCACCATCACCAGGTCATCGGTATCGTCACGGAGTCTGATGTGGTGAGGAAATTTGTAGGAGCCGATAAGGCGTCATACTTCATGCCGGTCGAAGATATTATGAGCAGTCCTGTCATTGGGATCGAAGAGCGACGTCCGCTCACCGAAGCGGCAGATCTCATGGATAAGTACCAGACGCACCACTTGGGTGTCACCAAAGGCGGGGCGGTTGTGGGCATCCTCTCCGTCCGAGATCTGCTCCACCCCGTCTCCATCGACGAATTCTAGCCACCAACCGGGCTTGTTTATTTGGTCTGTTTGGTTTGTCTGGTTCATTTGGTTGAGCCAGATAAACCCAACAACAAGACAAACCAGATCAACCCAATAGACCAAACAAACCAGTTTAGGCTCGCAGCTTGTATCCCACACCCCTGACGGTCAGCAGGAATGCGGGACTGGCGGGGTTCTGCTCGATCTTCTGTCGCAGTGAATGGATATGCACGTCGAGGGCATGCTCTTCGAGGGCATAGCCCTCTCCCCACACCCGATTGAGCATCTCCTGGCGCGAGAACACGCGGCGGGGCGACTCAAGGAACTGCTTGAGGATCTGGAACTCTTTCGGGGTCAGATCGACGGCACGGCCATTGACCAGAACTTCGTGACGATCGAGGTCCATCCGAAGATTCCCCGCGCTGTACTGAATATTCGACTTGACGCCGGCCTCTCGGCGTCGAAGGATCGCGCGCACGCGAGCGACCAGTTCACGGACACTCTGGCCGCACACGACCAAATCGATATCCTGGTCATACTCTTGAAGACAGTCTTCCTCCTGGCAGGTGACACTTCCCTCCTCCACAGCGACAATGGGAACCGTGTTCAACGCTCTGACTCGTCGGAAGTTGGCGATGGAAGTGGATCGACGGTCGAGAATAATCAATGACGGCATATGTGCTTTCGCCTCTGCGAAGGCAAGGGACTCCGTCGGCACCACCGTGCTGAAATACCCGCTCGTTTCCAGCGCCTTTTTTAACGCCTGCGCAAACGACTCGGACTTCAGAAAGATGAGCGCCGAGTCGCGCGCGCCTGGCATGGATGATTTATCAGTCAGCATTGCATAGCCATAATCACCCAAGCTGAACAACAAATCGTTACGGCAAAATTAAGTGTCCGTTAATTCGAATTGGCACAGTTCTATCAATAGAACGGAGCGTTCAGGTTGGAGTTAACACGGATGTAACCGTTCGCTGATCTGTCGGCAACGAAACCCCGGTACCCTTGTAGGTGAAGGTTGAGCTGGTCTATTTGGTTTATTTCGTTGAATCGGATCAACTCGATGAATCAGATCAACCAGACAAACAAAACAAACCAAATGAACCAGATAACCAGACAGAGCATGACAAGGTATTGCCGCACGGTTTCGGTGGGCGCTGCTGCGTTTCTTGTGCTGCTGTTCGTTGTCGCGTTCCAGGTTTCTGCCCAAGTCATGCCCTCGTTGGATCCCAAGATCCCCCCGTATCAGCGCGTGAGCGACCTGACCGGCACACTCGCCGTTGCAGGATCGGACACCATGAAACCGCTGACAGAATCGTGGTCGGCAAAACTCAAACAGCTGTATCCAGGCCTCTCGATCAAAGTGGAAAGCAGAGGGTCCGAGACAGGGCTGGATGCGCTCCTGGAAGGGAAAGCCCAGATCGCCGCGATGTCTCGGCGCATGACACAGCAGGAGGTCGTCGAATTCAAGCGGGAGTTCGGCTATGAACCGACCGAAGTTCCCGTTGCCGTGGATGCATTGGCCGTCTTCGTGCATAAAGACAACCCGGTCGAGGGATTGTCGCTCGCTGAAATTGACGCCATCTTCTCCAAAGAACGGCGGCGCGGGCTAGAATATCCTGTCAAGGTGTGGGGTGACGCAATGGTGTTCGAAGAAGAATGGGCGGAAGCGCCTATTCAAATCTACGGGCGGAATGGGAATTCCGGCACCGCGTCATTCTTTCGAGAGCATGTCATGAACGGAGCTGATTTTAAAAAACCCATGACGACGGGCGTCGGCTCGGCTTCGGTCGTGATCGAGTTGATGAGGGATCGATTCGGGATCGGATTCAGCGGCATCGGCTATCGCACATCGGAAATCCGGCCTGTTCCATTGGCCGCAGTGAAAGGCGGACGTTACGTCGCGCCGACCTTCGAGACGGCGATGGATGGGTCCTATCCGTTGAGACGCCATCTCTATCTCTACGTCAACCGGCCGCCGAAATCCGCGCCGCCAGGCCCGCTCGCGGAATATGTGAAATTCGCGCTGAGCCAACGAGGACAGAAAGTCGTCCTGGACCAAGGGTACTACCCGCTCCCCACGATGGAACTCAACCGGCTGACCATGATGTGGGCACCCCCGATACGAACTGCGACTGCGGAGCGACCGCCTACAATGCTAGACTAGGCGCATGAGCCGACTCATCTGCCTGGCCTTTCTTGCTTTCGTCGGCGCCGGACTGATCGGCGCCTGCAGCCCCAGACAATTCACCACCGTCATGATCTACGACAATCCCAATACCTACGTCAGGCTGGAGTTCGATCGGACGGTGACGAAGGGAACGGAGCACTCACACCCGATCTCGCTCACACCCGAACAAATCGCCGCCGTTCTAGGCGGTGTAAGAATCCATGAGCCGATCGCCCTTATTCGAGGTGACATCTTAGGACAGAATCCTGTTCCGCGTGTCCATCCAGCCTTCACCGAGAAGGACATCACGCTCTTTGCGCCGCTGTTAGCCCTGGCTCTCAGCAAAGCGACGCCGGAAGAAGTCGTGACCTTCTATCAGACTCAAAAAATCTCAGCCATCACGCGGGAGGTCACGTCCGGAGGCCTATTCGTCCAAGGCGATGAACTGCATCTGATTCTTGCGAATTACCGGTCGCATACCCGTTATATGGCCGACTTCGGCGCCGCCGAAACACAGGACGATCGGCTCACGCCGCTGCAATCGCTGGCCCCGCAAGAGGGCCGTCTTGATTTTGATCCGGAGTCAGCCAAGGGGGAGCGTCTGGTAGGAGGCCTGGGGAAATTCCTTCAATGGGACCGCCGTGAACTGGCGGTGCGGTACAAGCAACTGCCACCCCGCCCGCTGGTACAACCAACTCCCTAGGCAAACTCGGTTTGTCTGGTTTATTTCGTTTATTTGGTTCATCTGGTTAGCCTCATACAACCAAACAAACCAAACAGACCAAACAAACCAGGCAACAATCTTTTAGAAGCTCCACTGGAGTTGGAATCTCAGCAAATCGCCGGTTTGCAGCTGATACGGGGTCTGAAGGCACGTGAGTTGGGAGCCGGTGGTGGCGCAGGTCGATGGAAGGGTGGACGAATCGCTTGAGGTTCGTTGAGTCCATGAATAGGCGACGGTCAATTCGAGCGAGCGATTGAACTGATACTCGATCCCCAGCTCTGTTTCCCGCACTGATGACCGTGGCGCATTGCTCTGCAGCTTGTTGCCTCCGAAATATTCTTGCACGCGCACGTACGGGAAGATGTTCTGACAATAGGAGTCGCATTTATAGTTGTAATACAGTTGCGCATAACCCCCGTGCAAGGAGCCTAGCTCCACCGCAGTCCTGGCCTCATTCAATTGAGGCCCCCTCCCAATCGTATACTCCGCCTGAAAGCCGAACGGTTGCGGAAAGACGACCATGTGCCATGCGACTCGTTCGTCGAGATAGTTCCCGCCGTTCGTGATTTGAGGTGCAATGGGTTGTCCGCTCGTCACTGTAGGATCAGTCGGCACGATCGGAGATGTCGAAACGGCCACTTGTCCTGTATAGGCGTCCATCCCGACTTGGACGATTTGACCATTGGAAAATTCGTAGGGATACGCCGAGTGAAATATCACGTGCTTGTTTTTGTTCGCATCCTGCTGGTCAATACCCTGACCATTGTAGACGCCGATGCCCAACATGCCGTAGTCGCCGGACCCTTTGAGTCCGCTCTCCACCAACCGACGGAATCGCTCACGCACCACGGTCGGCGTGAAGTAAAGAAAGACACCCAGGCTGCGCTCATTCGGGACTCCGCTAAAGGTTGCATCACTACGATCGAACGCCAGCCGGTTTTGGCTTGACTGCAGAGTTTCGAATCCAAACGGTATCTTGGACTGCCCGGGCCGGATCCGCCATTCTTTGTTCTCTGTGAGAAAAAGATCCGCATAGGCGTCTCTCAGTACAGCCGTGCCTCCCTGATCGTTATCATTGTCATTGGTGACGAAACCCGCGAATTCCCCCTGCAGATAGACGAACACACGATCATGAGGCTGGCCGCTCACAATGAGGCGGGCGCGGCGCATAAAGAATTCATTGGACTTCGCGATCGAGCGATCCCCAGGGGAAGTGAGGAGTTCATTGTTCCGCGTGAAGTTATAGCGTAACTGTGTATAGCCTCTCACACTGATTTTTTCATACCATCGCTCGCGAACGGGCGCATCGCCGATCCCTCGGCTTTGTTCCATGGCTTTCGCATCCCGCTTCTCTTCTTCCGCTTTCAGCTGGACCCACTGATCAATGGTGATCTGCTTGTTTTCGAGCAGAAGATCTTCGAGCTTGCCGGCCAGCGCCGGAGACCAGACGACGAAGATCGACGCCAACATGACTGTCCCTACCCACACCCGTCTTCGACCGGCCATCTTCATGCAATCCCCTCCCGTGCCTGCATGTCGCAGTGACGGAAAGAGAATATGAAGAGCGCATTACAGACAAGTTACGGCTGTCTGCGGTAATGGTTAACTTGTGCAGAAGATGGGGCGAATGGTCGATGCGCCGACCGATAAGTGAAGAAGATGCCTTGAATGCCGGACTGCCATGGATCCGGTGAGGGGGGGGGCTTGGTCAACTGGTGCCGCGGAGGAGCTGGCTACAGTTTCTGACGAACGATTGCAACCACGTTTGAGATCCCGCTGAGGCCTCGGCGTCGACCGTCGTGGAAAGTTGTAGCTGGTCGAGACGCACAGCCGCATCGCGATAGGTCCGACCTTCACGACTGATCGTGCGATAGTATTCAACCGCCTCCTTGGGCCGCCCCATCGATTCGAGCGTCCGCGCGAAGAGGTACCGAAGCGACACCATATCCTTCGCCACCCCAGACGGCCTGTCTATCGCTGTGCGGTAGGCGGTCAACGCCTCTTCATATCGGCCGATCGCATTCAAACAGATCCCTTTTTGCGCAAGCGCCTTGACACCCCACTCTTCATCGGCAACCAGTCGATCCAGAAGCACAAGGGCTCGCGAGAACTCTCCCGCCTGCTTCAATGCGAGCGCTTCTCGGTACGACAGAGCGGAATCGACGGCCACTCGTTCGCTTACCTTCTTCGCTGGTGGCGCGTCCTGAACGGAGCCGATGGGCGGGCCAGACGAGACTTCAGCCTGCTCCTCATCGCATTCCATTTGGGTCGGCTCGATCGAGGACGTATCCGTTCGAAAGGGGAGGACGCCGTTTCGATCCCGCGCTCGTGCCGCATTGAGCACGAGACGAGCGGTGATCACATCGGCTTGCGACGCGTACCCGTACACCAAAACATGGTCGCATAGCTGATTCATCAGCCGAGGAATCCCGCCGGCCAATGCAAAAATCTTTCGACAGGCGAGCGTGGAAAATAACAGTTTCCTGCCACCGGCCACACGGACGCGATGGCCGATGTATGCGATGGCCTCCTCCTCGGCCAACGGTTCCAGCGCATACTCCACCGCAATGCGCTGGGCGAACTGTTCCATCCCTGGCCCCTTCAAGAGATCTCGAAGCGCCGGTTGTCCAGACAGCAGGATTTGCAGCGAACGACGTCTGCCATCGTTCAGGTTCGACAGCAATCGGAGCTCCTCCAGCATAGCCAATCCGACGTTTTGAGCCTCATCGAGGACCAGGAGAACCCGCCGTCCGGCAGTCTGTTCACTCTCCAAGAATCGCGCGAACTCATGAAAGAGTTCCACTTCGCTCTTTCCTTTCGTCTCCAAGCCAAAGGAGGCCATGATCCACGGCATGAGCCCGCCCAACCCACCGTGTGTATTCTCCAGCATACCGATAGTCCATTGACGTTTCGATTGATCCAATACCCGGTTCAATAGTGTGGTCTTTCCTGTGCCGGGCTCGCCGGTCATGACGATAAAAGCGGACCCGTTCACCAGCCCATATTCCAACAAACTCAGCGCCATCTTGTGCCTGGACCCCAGAAAGAGAAATCCTGGGTCCGGAAGCAGCGTGAACGGCTTTGTCTTCAGGTGATAGTAGGTTTCGTACATAGCCCTGTTATCCCGAATACGCCATGAATAGGTTTTTCGCGCGGCGACGAGTCATCTCTGCCCGTCCGGACATGTTCAAGACACTGCCGAGCACCGGCACAGTTCCCTTCAAGGCCGTCATCGCCCGCTCGACATCGGCCGAGCCGGTCCGCCCCTCTTCGACCACCAACAGCAGCGCATCGATGTGAGGAACGAATCCGAGGACGTCGGCGCGGGACAACAGAGGAGGCAAATCGAACACCAGCAGGCGATCGGGGTAACGGTGTTTGAACTCTGAAACCAACGCCCCCATCCTGGGCGAAGCCAGCGCCTCTGCCGAATTCGCTATCTTGCGCCCCCCCGGAAGAAACACAAATCGACCGATGCCCGGATGAACCAACAGCTGCTCGATCGGAGTCTCATCGAAGAGATATTCGGTCAACCCAGGGCAGCTCTCCATGCCGAAAGCCTGATGGACCGCGGGCCGGCGCATATCCGCGTCCACGAGCAGCACCGTGTGGGACAAATCCATTGCCAGAGCGAGTGAGAGGTTCACCGACGTCAATGTTTTCCCTTCATGCGACGCGGGACTCGTAACGCCCAAGACATTCCACCCTTTTTGACGACACTGTTGAACGACTTGAGTCCGTAATATCTTGTACGCATCGACGAATGCGCCCCCTTCAAACCCGGTAATCAAACGCTGGGCGCGCATCAGATCATCGGTGATTTCGACGTTCTTCGTCGACGTATAGACAATGGGTTGAGGCGATGACGGTACCGGCCGGCCTGCGGGCCTCGGAGAGACTCTTTCCGATCCATGCTCCTGCTTGAACCGTTCCAGCCCCTGTTGCAAATACTCCATCGGCGTCTCCTCTTCTCGTCCTCTCAGCCCAGTTTTCTCATGAGCGCGTACCACAACACGTCCAGCGGCATCCACACCAGATGCAGGATGACGGCAGCTCCCAACACGACACCGAGACCGGCCAGGCTGACGGCTGCGCGACGACGGCCAAGGGCCATGAGTTCGCTCTCGGTCGGGAGATAGGGGATCACGGCCAGCGGGGCCACTCGCATGACACGTCTCAACTGATCGGCCGTGTAGATCCTCCGATCCAGGTTATCCGCTGCCACACCGACTCCGACTCCTCCGGCCATGGCGAGAAACGCTCCAAGGAGGAGAATCACCAGTCGATTGGGCCGATCCGGCTTTTCCGGCAATTCAGGCGGATTGATCAGCGAGAACCGCTCGCCCTTCCGCTGCACTTCCAGTTCGCCGGAGACCTGCGCTTCCATCAATCGCGACGTGATCTCCTGGTGTTTTCGCACGGAGTTTTCTCGATCCCGGATCAGATCCAGATACTCCGGTTCGACCGTCGGTGTCGTTTCGACTCGTTTGGCATAGACGGCCATTCGTCGTTTCAAGTCTATCCGCGCCGCCTCTTGAGATTCCAGCGAGGCCGTCGTCGACGCCAACTGCGACTGAATATTGATGTAGGCAGGATTTTCAGGCTTCACGAGAGGCGGCTGCGCCGGCCGCGCCACCGCAGCCTGCAGTTCACGATCGAGCGAGGCCACAACGTCCTGTAACCGCACCACATCGGGGTGCAATGCTCCAACCCGTTCCCGCAGCGCCGTGAGCGTCGCCCGCTCCGCCATCAGCCGCTTCGACAACTCATCACGCCCATCGGTCACACCCATCCCGCCCGTTTCCTTTTCAAGCGATGACAGTTCCTGTTTCAGCTTGATGATATCGGGGTGATCGGGAGCCAGATAGCCCGACGCGCCGGCATATTGAGCGCGCAGCGCCTTCAACCGCTCGCTCGCGTCCAGCAATCGTTCACCGCTCGCGCTGATGATTGGCGTATGCGGCTTCAACGTGGCCAACTCTCCCTCTAGATAGGTCTTCCGCTCTTTCAAACTTCTGATCTCGCGGTCGCTTTCGATGATTTCCCGTTGGACCTGACTCAAGAGCTGCATATTCAACTGAACCAATTCCGGCAACGCGCCCTCCGCTCGCTGTTTGACCCCGGAGAGTTTTTGTTCCAGATCCTGAATGTGATGCGACAAGTTTTCAGATTCGCGTTTCAAGAACGCCGTGGTTTCCTGCGCGTGCCGCTCACGGGTCTTGAGATTTTCACCCAAAAACAAGCTCGTCAGCTCGTTCGCGACCTTCTGCGCCAACTCCGCGCTTTCACCGTCATAGGCTAACGTAAAGGCAATGGTGGCCTGTGTGGGATTCTGGGTGCGCTTGTCGATGACCTTCACGTTCATAACGTCGATTTGGATATCCTTGACGAAACGGGTCAAAATTTCTTCCGGCGGGTTCCGCTTGCGAAGCCCCTTGTAAAGGTCGTACTGCTCGACAAGCTTCCACAATGTCGATCGGCTCAATACTTGTTGCTTGATCGTCTCGATCCGCTGATCGGCATAGGTCGCAATGGCCGAGCGGACAAGATCGGGCGGGATTTCCTGCTCCTCGATGAGAATGGTCGCCGTTGAGCGATATACCGCCGGGAGGAGAAACGCCAAGGCGGCGCTGGCTGCCAGGAGCGACGCGGCGACGATGAGAATCAGGCTCTTGCGCCGCCGCAGCAGAGCCAGATAGTCGTGCAAGTCTTTCGCGTGAGCATCCATGGTTCCTCCAGCCTGTGGGGGGCGCCCGCCGGTCATCGGGACACCGACCACTTCGGTCCTCCATATGTCAGCGTCACAAACGTTGAATTGGCGAAATTCCACTGATCCAACGCGCCCACAGCGCGTTCCGCATAACTGTAGCCCACACCGAGCGACCACCATTCGGCGAATGTCCAGGAGATTTTCGGGCTTACGCTTGTAAATCGCGTCTGCGGAAATGTTCGACTCGTTGACGATGAGAGAGGGGTCACAAAGTAAGTCGCTCCTTCGACTGAAAGAGTCACAGTATCGGTCAGATTGTGCGACAGGCTGCCTCCGACGCGGTCGGTCTGTAGTAAGGAGCCGAAGCCGCTGGGGTTGACCTCACGACTGCCCTCCACCGTTATGGTCGCGCGGTCGAACACCTGCTTGAACCTGCCGCTATAAACCCAGACATTTTGATGATCGGTCAGAGAACCTCCGGCAATGTCCTGCGTCGATGCGATGAATCGCACACCGCTCGACACGGTACCAATCAGTGACTCGGTAAACGAGTGGGAGGTGGAAGCCCCAAGCCCATAGTACGTCCAATGTTGCTGAATCGCAGGCGTTTCGAACCTCACATACTCTCCGGTAAACTGTACCTGATCTCGTTCGGTTGCCTGATAGGACATCGAAGACGATCCTCCCTGCACCTGGTAATTCACAAGCCCGAAACTCAATCCGTTTTCATATGTCGCATCTGTGAACTGATACCCGAGCTGCCAATTCAGACGCTCCGTCAGCCCGACGGTCCAGGTCGGACGAGCCGTCCATACACTCCGTTGCGTAAAAGCCAATACGAGACCGGTTTGCTGCAACTCACTCCGCAAGGTGTTGTCACGCGTAAAGCCGCCCTCGATGTTGAACGTATGGCGATCCCATCGGTACGACGTCCGCAAGGGGAAATACAGATTGGTCAAGCTTCGATTCTGGCTGCCGTAGTAATGGACAAACTCGCTTCTGACATTCCCTTCCACCATCAACGATTCAGTGGAGCCCTTGAATTTCAAGGCAGGACTGGTCCAATCCCCCCACACTTCATTGTTCCCGTTAAACAAGAGCAAATTACTGTTGTACTCGCCTTTCACACTCAATGACGGCTCTGCCGACCATTCCGCCGCCCCCGCTTCTTCTCTCACGTTGCCCGATACCAGCATCATCACGCCACACAATCCAACCAGCGTGCGAAATAGCAGCTGATTCTTCGTGGCCGAACGATTGCGATCGACATACGATAGTTCCATTCGGTCACGGCACCATCACCACGTCGCCGCGTTGCAACAACATGTTCTGCTTCAAGTCTTTTCCCTGCCGCATATCCCCGTATCTGAAATGGAAGACCTGCTGATCGACTCCGCCACGGCGCATGATCTTGATGTCGTTCTCGGACGCATAAGGAGTGAGGCCCCCCGCCAAGCTCAACGCTTGCAACACATCCGTCTGATGGCCCACCATATATTCTCCGGGCTTATTCACCCGACCAAGAACATAAATGCGGTAACTGAGCACTTTGAGCACCGTGACCGTCACATTAGGAGTCGGAATAAATTTGACCAGCCGCCTCGCAATCTCGCTGCGGAGGTCTTCCGTCGTCCGTCCCGCCGCGGTGACCTCTCCGATGAGAGGGAAGGTAATCATGCCGTCTGGACGGACCACCGTTTCCTGCGTGAGGTGCTCGTCTCTCCAGACCGAGATTTTCAGGACATCTTCCGGGCCAAGCAAGTAACCCGTTTCTGGAATTACGATTTCTGACGCCACAATGTTCGCGGCGCAGGCCACGAGGCTACCCCCTCCCAGCGCGATCACGACACAGGCAAAACCCCGAATCAGTCCAGCTCGCACAAGAGATATCATCCCGCGACCTCTGCCAAGAGCGCCTTGGCATCGTCTAATCCTTCGAACGGCGTCACGGAAGCCACGGCCTTTTTCAGATGCACCCGAGCGTCGCCTGGCTGACCCGCCTTCGAATAGGCGGCCCCCAGGTGATAGTTCAACACCGGATGGTCAGGCGCCAGGGCCGTCGCCTGCTTGAGCAATCTCACCGCGTCGCTCCCGTGGCCCAATTTATAATGGGCCCACCCCAAGGTATCGAGCAGATATGGATTCGGGGTCTGGGATTCAAATCCCCGGCTCAGCGCCAGAGCGCGTTCAAGACTCTGCGAGTCATTTTTGTGATCGACCAGTGTCGCGGCCAGATTGTTCGCCGCCAACATCGACTTCGGATTCATTTTCAAGACTGCATCGTAGTGGCTGATGGCCTCGTCGAACCGGCGCTGCGCGCTGAGGCTCACTGCAAGCAGCAACTGCATTTGTTCATTGTCCGGACTCGCTTGGAGTCCCTTCACAAGAGCCTCGTCTCCCTCAGCCACCTGTTTTTTGCTGTAGTAATACCGCGCCAGATGAACTCGTGGAGTGCTCCACTTTGGATTGAGGCGCGCCGCGGTTTCGAAATGCGAAATCGCCGCAGTCGCGTCGTTCCGAGTCAACAATAACTCTCCGAGAAAGCCGTCCGCATAGGGATGGTCTGGGTGAACGGCCAACACGTTCTCAAGCCTAGATTGGGCTTGAGCCACTTGGCCGCGCTTCACTCCAAGCTGCACCAGCGCCAAGAGCGGCTCCGGCGCCAGAGGGCGTTGCTCGACAGCGCGGGCATAGGCAGCTTCCGCTATCTCCCATTGCTGTTGAGCCATAGCCAGGTGCCCTTCCGCCAAGTCTGCTGCGGCCTTGTCCGCGCCGGCGGTCCGCAACTTCGTCAACGTGTGTTGGCTTTGTCCCCAGTCTTTTTCCTGAGTCTGAAGCTGGAACATCATGCCCAAGAGCGCCAGGTTACCGGGGTCACGGGCAATGAGCGGATCCAACCGGTTTCGCGCTTCTTTGATATGGCCGGCGGACGCATCGAGACCTGCCAGCATCACCTGAGCTTCTACCAACGTCGGCTTCAAGCTGAGCGCCCTATCTAAACTTTCACGCGCAAGCCCCATCTCGTCCGTCGTCAGATAGGCTCGCGCAAGCAGGACATGCGCATCGGCCAATTCAGGCTGATCTTTCAGCACAGATCGGAAGTCCTGCGTGGCGTCTTTTCCGTTCCCGCGCTGCAATGCGATTTTCCCGCGCAAAAACAACGCTTCTGAAGATCGAGGGTTTTCCTTCAGCACCTCTTGAATCAGGCGCTCCGCATCGCCAGCCTTGCCTGCAACCCAATCGAGGCTGGCGAGTTTGACCTGCGCCTCAAGCCCCTCAGGTTTCTTCTGATATTCATCCTGAATTGCGCGATATGTCTCGCGGGCCTTGTCGACACGTTGCGTCGATTCATAGAGGCCCCCGACTGCGAACCACACCTTGGCTGAGCGTGGCAGGTCTTTGCGGGCCTCCAATAAAGCTTTTTCCGCCTGATCGAGCCCGCGCCGTTTTGCCACATATTCGACCAGCGCCAATCGACGCGTTTCATTCTCAGGATCGAGCCGTATCGCGTCTTTGAGCACCGCCTCTGCTTTGTCGTACTGCTGCTGCTGATCGTAGAGCGCCACTTGCCGCAGCCGGTGATTCAATACTGTCGGCTCCAGCGCAACGATTTGTTGCAGCGTCGACTCCGCTTCATCCATTCGTCCCAGCTTGATCAAGGTCATTGCCAGAGCATCGAGAAGTTCCAGATCGCCGGGTTTGGCCTTCAAAACTTGACGGAGCAGCGGCACCGCTTCCTCTCCACGCTGATTGGCAGCGTACAACGACGCCATGAGCAGCGCCGCATCGGTATCAGTGGGTGCCGTAGCGATCAACCGCTCGGCTTGACCGATGGACTCGTTCACTCGGCCCGAAACCGCCGTCACGGCAATTTGCAACACCTGCGCCGGAACATGTCCCGGCGTCTTCGCCAGAATCCGATTCGCGATCTGCGTCGTCTCTTCCAACGCGCGCGCTTCCAGATAGTATTTGGCCAATTTGACGAGCGCGCGATCGTGATCCGGGCTCATCTCCACAACCTGCTGATACCCCGCCACGGCATTGCGCCAATTGCGCTCCTTTTCCTCCACCTGCGCGTAGAGAAACGTGGCGTCGACGTCTTTGGGATCGATTTTCAGCACATTTCGCAACGCCACACGGGCTTTGGAGAAATTGCCCTGCTCAAAGTATTCTTGCGCGCGCATGCGATATTTGGCTTTCTGCTCTTCGGGACCTCCGCAGCCGAACAGCCCGGCCAACAGCACGATTCCGAGAGCCACAGACATAGCCTGTTTCATGATGCTTGCCTCCCCTTCGATCATCGAATCACCACCACCACGCCCGCAGCACCAATCCCCCCAACATCCAGGCAGACACCCAGCCCAAGCGGGTGGCTGCGGACGAATAGAAGTGGAGCAGCAGCTCGAATGAAAAGAACAGCACAATTAGTTTTGCGGCAAGAAGACTCACCGGCACCTCGCCGACATTCAAGCCGGGCAAAAACGGCATGACGACCGCCAATAACACAATCAAGTAGTCCAACGGCGTCATTTGAAACCGGTCCGTACCGGCAAACCTGATGGTCAACACGACCAGTCCCGCCAAGAGAACGAACCCGACGTTGAGGGGAGTCATGAGATCGGCGCCGGAGAGACGAGGAGAGACTTCACCGTAATACAGCAAGCATGTGCTCCCGACATACAGACCTACGCGCACGACCCATGCCTTCCCGCGGCCCATAACCATGGAGCCCACCACCGCAACCAACAACGCTGCGGCGATCAGTCCCGCATCCGATGGGATCGTCTTCGGCATCGCCACCGATGCAACGAGATACAGGGGAACCGTCAACTGAAGCGCCTTGAACGCCCATTCCCCGATCGGCAGTGTGAGCGCGCGATGATTCGCAGGCACGGAGCGCGACGTGTCGGCGAGAGCAATCGCCGACGAAGCCTTCTGTGTCCAGGGGACGAACATCGAGAGGATTATGGCGGCCCACAATAGATACACAACGATCAGGACGACATCCGACTGCCACCGTAATACATAGGCGCAACTCACCATCACGGCATGGATAAGATAGATCACGCTGACGGCTTGCCCATGCGTCAATCCCTTGGCCAGCAACTTGTGGTGGATATGGTTGCGATCGCCGACAAACGGAGACCGCCCTTCCAACAATCGTTGCCCCATCACCCCGATCGTATCCAGCAAAGGGACTCCCCAAATGAACAGCGCCAGCAAGGGGCTGTACATCGTCCTGGCCGAACCGGTCAACAGAATGGCGGCCATGGCCAGGTAGTGGCCGAGAAACTGGCTTCCCGCGTCGCCCATGAAAATCTTCGCCGGATAGGTATTGAATCGGAGAAATCCCAACAGCCCTCCCAGGACCGACACCATCAAGAGCACCAACAATGGTTCGTCCGCCTGGTAGGCAAGGTAGGCAATGCCGGCGAAGCTGATCAGGGATAGCCCGCCGGCCAAGCCGTCGAGTCCGTCGGCCAAATTCACGGCATTCGTTACGCCGACAATCACGACCAATGTGAGGGGAATGGCCACCCATGCCGGAAACACCACATCGTCGACGAACGGCACCGTGGTGAGTCGAACGCCCGCCAAACCGATGACGATCGCAGCAGCCAACACTTGCCCGATGAATTTCATTCGAGGGGTAAGGTTGACACGATCATCCCACGCCCCGAACAGAACGATGACCGCGCCGCCGAGCAAACTGGAAAGAATCAGCTGGTCTTTGGGAGCCCACAAGAGGACGGCGGCAATGGTGGCAATGCCGAATGCGATCCCTCCGATTTTCGCGATCGGGGCGTCATGCGCGTGGCGCTCGCGCGGAACGTCGACAAACTGCAATCGCCCGGCGGAGGCAGTCAGTGCCGGAATCAATGCCATGCAGATAATCAGCGAGCCCATGAAACTGAAAAACAGCGACGTGTCCATGACCTGTTCCACCTCAGTCCGGAACATAGCGACCGAGCACCGGAGTCACGAGACCGGCCATGGTCTGGAGGCGGGCGTCGGCGAAGTCTTCTGTCTCCCCGGCATAGACCGACGACACGAGGCGCACCAATGCGCCGTCAGCGCGATGTCTGGTCAAGGAATCCCAAAAGAGAAAGAACTTCACGAAATATTCACTGGTGATCAAACGATCGCGTTGCTTGAACCAGTAGTACACGATCTGTTTCTGGCCGCCTTTTTGGATCGCGACCCTATTGACGTCCAAGGCTTGGCCGACTCCCGATGCAGGGTCCAAGCGCACCGTTTCGAAGGACGTGATCTCCCACCCGCCACCCGGGATACACTGCCTCGGCGAGTGCGACGACAGGCCTTTCTTCGGAGATTGATAGTAGGCCACGTACACATTCACCGGCGCCTGCTTACCTGCGCTGTAGTCCGCAAGCACATAGTCGTCCAATTGCAATGCGTCGAGGTATTGACGCTCCATGACAGAAGAAGCGCCCCCCCACTCACCAAGCTGTAACGGGAAATCGAGCAACATCTGCCGCGCGGGAGGAGGGAAATCTTGCGGGACCACCGAGGGTGCAGCAACACCCGCCAGTATAAGCAAGGCTCCTCCTGCCAGCAGAGGAACCGGTGAAACGCGGGCGGCGAGCGGGTGAGCGGCGAGCGGCGAGGCTGGCGTCCCGGCCTCCGGAGGACCGATCAACTCTGCAAATCGACGGCGAGAGGCGTTCGACCCCACTCGAGCAAGAAGCCACATCTCCCCACAAAGCAAACCGAGACTCGCCACGAAAAAGACCCATCCCTCGAAGAAATGGCTGAAACCTTCGGCCGCGCTGCCTCCATAGGCCTCAACGAGCACGCCGATTGCGCCGATCCGGAAGCCGTTCAGGAGAATCGAAATGGGAATGCTCGACAACACAAGCACCGCCCGCTTCCAGAGAGGTTGGCGGTAGAGATAGGCGCAGAGCAACGTGAGGGCCATGAGTGGGAACAGGTATCGGATTCCGCTGCAGGCTTCGACGACTTGGAGCTGAATCGGTCCCAGATCGATGACGTTGCCTTCTCGGTAGGCCATGACTCCGACCAATTGGAGACACCCGATTCCCAAAGCCGATGACCATAATTGGAGACGGTTGGACAGTTCACCCTGGAGAAATGTCGGCAGTGGAACAGCGGCGAGTAGATACAGCAGGGGGAAGGCCAGCAGACGGATACCCGATAGCCCGATGGCGCAGGTAAGCAACCCGATGATCACAATCCACAATGAGAACTGGACAATCGAATGCATGGCAGCGAACTCACCGACGACATATACAAACAGCCCGGCGCCGACAATCGGAATTCCCCACCACGAACCGCGTCGCTCTACAGTATGAAGCTGCCGCCTTCGAAGCCAGATCAAATAGAGAGAGATCAACGGAATAAACGGCCCATGGCTATAGTTGTCATCCTCCAACCAAGTCTGCGCCAAGAACCGCAGACTGTCTGCATAGAGATAACCAAGAAGCGTCGTTACGACAGCCGACACAACCCACAATACCCAAGGACTCATGCCCGTCAGCAGACGAACCGGGGACATCATGGAAGTAGAAGGCGAGGGAGTATCCAGGGTTGTTGGATGAGTGCTCATCGAAGTCCTTTCAACACATCTGGTCCACTCTGCGTGAGACCCACATCGGATCTAGTCGAATTTTAGGTAGCGTAGTCTATCGCTCACAGATCGAGCGATGGCATCGCTAATCTCAAGTTTGTGTTAACTAAATGTTAAAAGTGGGGGGTATCCGTCAACGAATCTGGGGGTGGGAGTACCGGCGCTGTCTCCGGCGTGAGCTTACGACAGCCTCCTCTCAATCATAGAGCCTATACAGGTAATGTAGCCGCTTTCTTCTGCGCAACGATAGATATTAACCTTCCAAGTGGCCATTTGGCCTCCCGCCTCATATGCTGAAGACCGCGCTTTCCAAGCAAAGGACCGAAAAAGACCCACCCGACAAAACATACTAGGAAATGGCGAAGCCAGCGTACCCACCTTCTCATCAAAGAGCGCTCAAAATTCGTATCGAGATGAATGATGGAAAATCCACACTTTTCAAAAAGACTCACTAGTCCGTTCTCGCTGAACACAAAAAGGTGTTGAGGGGCGTCATACCATTGGCTATGACCAGGGAGGAATTTCTCCCAAACAATATGCCCAAGCCCAGTATCACACAACAGGACGCCTCCCGGCTTAAGGCAATCATGAATCGCTTGAATCACTGAAACCGGATCAGGTAGATGTTCGATTGTCGCCCACAACGTCACCACATCAAACGACTCTTTCCAGCCCTCCATCTTGTGATCTTGTATACATCCATTTGTCGCTTTCACTCCTAGTGTATTAATCGCGTACTCTATGCCGGACTTTGACAGATCGATTCCTTCTGCTCGAATATTGGAATCGATAGCTGCTTTAACAAAAAACCCCTTGCCACATCCCACATCCAATAAGCGGGGGTTTGCAGTCTTGGCATGATTCATAGCCATTTTCACTTTCGTTGGGAAATCCGCCTTCATCCGATCTTCTACGTCATCATACACACCACCAACTTGCTCGCTTAAGTGATAGAGGTCGTAATAGGACTGCAACTCCTCCGGTGACGGCTGAGGAAGAACCTGAGAAGTAAAGCAATTGGAACACTTCCAATAGGTATAATTTGCAAAAATCACATCTTTATTGCACTGTCTCCCACAAATATAACAATTCATCGGAGCAACGCCTCTGTAGTATGTACGGGCACGCTCGCCTCGCTCATATGCTGAGAGTCATTCATGTCTCTGACGATGCTGGATTGCACCGGCCTGAATATTTCTGTCAATCGATATATTTCCCACACTATTGGACCCGCATGCCCGAAGGAGCAGCGGGGACAGACGTATTGATTCGATTCATAAACCGTTTCGTCCTTTGCCACCAGGGGGCTTCCTCATTCCAGGGCTCCGGCCCATTCGTTCCCCATCCTCCCCAGATCACCACACCATCCGCATGTTGGTAGACCGTGTTCAATTGCAACTCCCAATAATCCGGATCGAGCGGACGGAGACCGAGCAATCGATTGGACTCATGGTACTGAGGCCAGAGAAACGCGTAGACCGGCTTCCCTTTCGCTTTGCGTTTCGCTTCAGCGATCTGCGCGATCGCATAGGTCACCCAATTCTGGCGGTCAGGATAAAATGTGTAGATGGAAGGAAACAGCGCATCGACTCGGTCGCTGATCCTTTCTAAGCGGTCGTTGTCCCGCTGCCACGATCGAAATTCCTCACTTGCAGGATCGCGAATTGCGCGCCAATAGTCCGGTATCGGCACCGTGCCATAGACTCCGAACGGCACTCCCGGCGCTTCATCCTTCACCCACGACAACACCGATACGAATTTGTCGACCGTCGATTGCACCGCCGGCCCATCTCCCTTGAGCAGCCATCGCTCGATGTCCAGAACCACCGGCTCCGGCGAACCATGAAGCTCAGACGCGAGAGTGCGCACGATGGTCTCGGGAGGCATGGAGGCAGGCAACTGGTTGGGCACAAAGAGTCGCGACTCATACAACAGCGTGATGGGACGAATCCGGTAGGCATCGAGAGAGGGCTTGTCCTTGTAGAGCGTCCCGTCGAACACCACGAACGAATGCGGAACGGCTGCCGGCCCCGTCGGTTCGATCGAGTAGGAATACCGGGATAGGGAGAGCCCGGCCATCGCCGTACCGACGAGAATGAACAGCAACAGTTTGATCGAGCCTCGACCCATCACTTGTCTCCGGCAGCAACCGGAAGCTCTTGGAAGATCGCCTCATCGCTGAGTGGAAGGGTCGCGGAAACAGAACCCAGAAGCCTCCGCCACTGTTTCAAGGCATGGGCGCGGGCATACTGCCGATCGAACGCCAGTCGTGCGCGCTGCCCGGCCTTCGTTGCCTCGTCGCGTCTCCGAGAAAGATCGAGGATACATTGCGCCAGAGGACCGGCTTCACCGACAGAGTAACTCCACCCACATCGTTCGCGCTCCAGGATGCGGGGGATCTCTCCGTCAAGATCGCCGACATGAATAACCGGGCGGCCGGCTGCGGCGATACCATAGAACTTGCTCGGCACAATCAACCCTTCCAGCACCGGCCTCAATGAAACCAGGTGAACATCCGGCACACTCAAGCTCCACCGCAACCGATCTGCCGGCTGGTAGGGACGGAATTGCACATTGGTCAGGCCACGCTCCGTGGCTTCAGCCTCAAGCCACTTTCGCGCAATGCCGTCGCCGATAAATACAAACGCGATCTCGTGCTCATGGTTCAAGCGTTCCGCCGCTTCAATTATGGTCTTGAACTCGTGGACATGCCCCATATTGCCGGAATATCCCAGGACGAACTTGCCTTCCAACCGCCATTCGCACAGCAGCGGATTATCTTCCCTGGGAACCGGCTGAATGACCTCGCCGTCCGCCCAGTTTTCGATCACGGTGATGCGATCGGACGGGATCCCTTCGTCGCGCAACCGTTGGGCCATGCGTACGCCGAGCACAACGTTCGATCGAGCCTGCCGCAACGACCCGTTGCGCAATCGTTTCAGCATTGGGGCGACAAATCGCACACCAGAAACTTCCAAGGACGTGGCCACTTCCGGAAACAGATCCTGGACCCAATTGATCAGAATTCCCTTTCTGAGTCGTGCAGCCCACGCGGCGCAGACCGACATCAGCGGGGGGTCGGTCTTGGCGACGACGACATCGCCCGGCTGGATCGAACAGAGCAAACGCCAGGTCGCTCCGAAATAAAATGTCAGATAGTCGAGCGTCCGGCCCCACAAACGCGCGCGCCCGAACCGCGACGTGCGCACGCGATGTACATGCACACCGCAAATCACCTCTTCGGAAAGGAGCGACGCCCTGGGATCGGTATACAATTGCCCACCGGTAATCACATGTATGTCCTGGCCGCGAGAGGCAAGATCGAAAGCGAGGTCGCTGAGGAGCTGGCTCGTCGCGGAGTGGTCGGGAGAAAAGTATCGGTTGACGAAGATGGTTTTTGCCATACATGCGGAGACGACAGGCACAGTCGACTCAACCCCTTTCAAGTCGGTAGTCCCTTTTCCCGGCGTTCAAGTTCCCGCATCTTCACCACGATCATGTATTCGTAAAACGATTGCAGGACGCAGTAGGTGAACCCGGCCCGCCCGTCGAGCCATCCTCGCTGCCACAGGTATAGATACAGAAATTTCAAGAACGGACGCCACGGCAATCGAAAGGAAAGATTTTTGAGTGCCCGTCGGCGAAGAGCGCGATCGGCGCTGAAGAGTCCCGGCTGCTCTTCCGAGGGTTGATGGATCAATTTCATCCCTTCCAGCGCTTCCAATTGCGAATAGCGATTGTGCTTCTCGATCCACTCGGAGATTCCCTTGCTGAAATTGTAGTGAACCAGCATCCCGCGCAGGTAGCCATGCGGCCCGTCAATGACGGGAACCGGATGGACCACCCGCTCAAATCGCACAGACTGAGGACGCATGAAGCGCATGATGGTCCTGGGCGGGAAGGCGTGCCGAATCCACCGCCCCATGAACATGTTTTTATGCCCGCAGTAGTATGCGACAGACCGACAACTCGAATCGCGCGAGATGGCGAGGAGTTCGTCTTTCAGCTCTTCAGGCATCCGCTCATCCGCATCCAGATAAAAGACCCATGGATGTTTGAATCGGATCTGATCGAGCGCCCAATTCTGATGGGCAGCCCAATTGTCAAAACGGCGTTGGACGACACGAGCGCCCATTTCCTCGGCGATCTTGACCGTCCGATCGTTGCTGAACGAGTCCAACACCACGATGTCGTCTGACCATTTCACCGACTGGAGGCACTCCGGCATATTGGCCTCCTCGTTCAAGGTCAGAATGAGGATTGAGACACTCATTGACCCCTCCGATCTTCTGGATCGGTGCGCTTTTTCACAATACGGGCAGGGCTCCCTGCAACAACGGTCCAGGGGTCAACGTTCCTGAATACGCTGGATCTGGCCCCCACGACTGCGCCTTCGCCGATGGCCACACCTGGCCCAATGAACACATCTGCAGCTACCCAAGCTCGTTCGCCGATCACGATCGGCGCCGTCACCAACGGCATGAGCGGGTCGTGATAGTCATGGGTGGCGGTGCAGAGGAAACTGTATTGACTCACGGTCGCCCGCGCCCCAATAACCACTCTGTCCACACAGTAGCAATCCACATCCGGCCCAAGGCAACTGAGAGGACCCATTTCCAAATTCCAGGGCGCCCAGATTTTAACCGAAGGATGTGGATAGGCGTTGTTCGCAATCTTTGCACCGAACATGCGTAAGAGAAACCTTCTCCAGCCATGGAACACCTTGGGACTCGGACGATATGCCAACAGCCAAACCATTCGCCAGAGAATCCGAATCAGTTGATTCGCGCGCGAGTGCGGGCTCGGATAATCAGAAGGCTCCTCTGCTCCGAAGGATAATCCGCCTCTCGCGCACAATTTCCGATCCGTTCTTGAATTGTCGACGACTTCGATCATCTCGATACAGGCTCCACGAGCACCGGTTTGTTCCCCTTCGGCAATTGTCCAGCCAGACAGAAAACAATCTTGCTACGGCCGTTCCCTACGCCTCTGCCGATTCGCTTCCACTCACCAACGTTCGCATCACCTCAACGGACCAGGGTGCCGGCCCCGTTTCGTCGGCTGCGCCAACATCGCCTCATGAACCGCTCGTTCTCGCTCATCGAATCGATAGCGCAGGATCTTGGCCGGGGTGCCTGCAACAACCGCATAGGAAGGCACGTCCTTCGTCACAACCGCGCCGGCCCCGATCACCGCCCCATTCCCGATCGTAATCCCGCGTAACAGAATCGCCCCATGGCCGATTAACACATCCGCTCCGATCGTCGTGACGCAGGAGGGAGGGCGGCCTGAAAAGACAATCGGCATACCGGGGTTGTCGTAATTGTGGTCGGACCCGACGATCGCCACGTGCGCGGAAAGCGATGAATAATTCCCGACGTGCACGTGAGGAGGCAATTGACTATGCGAGCCCACGTAGACATAGTCGCCGGCGATGAATCCCTGCCCGATGCTCACCGACTGACCCACATGAAAACCTTTGCCGACACGAGCGCCTTTGTGTCGAAATCGAACAAGCATCCATGCCCGGACCTGTTTGAGGACTTCTTTGCCTTCTCTCAAAACACGACTTAACTCACCGACGTTGAATCGCCTCGTCAGCGGCTCGGACTCGCCCAACTTCCTGATCGCGGGGATTATCTCACTCACAAATCACCTGCTCGCCACACACTCGGACGTGCAATCAGCCATGTCCGTAGATTCGTTCTTCTGGTTCACTGACAGCCAACTCATCCGGAGGGTCAGGCAACAGCTCGTCCAATTTGGCTACATGACCCTCCATGGCCTTCAGCCTCATGATACTCACGAGAAACAAGAGTGAGGTCGGGTTGCCGACATTGATTAGATATCGCTCGAAGATCGCGAGCAGGAGATAACCGACGCAGAGCCCAAACAGAATGCTTTGGCTAAACCCGGCTTCTGGCTCTCTGGAGCCGACCCAGAGCAGCCGCAATCCACGTATGATCAGGAACAGAACTCCGAGAAACCCGAGCATTCCAACTTCTGCCAATGTCGCGAGATAACCATTGTGCGATGACGAGTCGGCTTTGAGGAGAAACTCGTGGGCGCGGAACCCCACGCCGAACACGGGATTGCGCGTAAATATTTCCCACGTCTCCTTCCAGGCCGTGACGCGCCCTGTTGCTCCCGAGCCGATGCCGCGATCAGCAGCGCTCAGCCCAAAAGATCGATCCAATATCCGATACATCACGTCGCCGTACGCAAGGGTCACACCGACAGCCAAGATGAGGCAGATCCCGGCGATCAACAACACCGGACGGCGGCGGGCGCGCAGCCGAAGCCACACAATCATCCCTAGCCCCACGACTGCTGCAACCGCTGCCGCACGAGAACTGGTCAAGACGATGATCCCGGCAATCGGCCCCATAATCGCCAGACGGAGCGCCAGCGTCCGAATCGACATCGCCGCAAGAAAGACTGAGACGGATACCAGCCCGATCGTATTGGGATTCAGGATATCTTTGCCGTTGCCGAGACGAGTCCCCGGCACGTAGTCGTACCAGGCAAACCCGACGAGCAAGCAGGCCGTCAGCACAGCGAATATTTTCAATCCTCTTTCGTATTGACCGGCATCGAGATTGGAGTTGAATTGCAATGCTATGCAGATGCCGGCCAGCGTCAGCACGAGATAACCGCTCGACAGGAGCGCAACAGGGCTCATGAAACTGGATAGAGCCGATGCCATTCCGAAGAGAACCACCCCTGCTGTTGCCGCAAGCGGCATCGATTGGGGAACAAAGCGGCAACGTCCCATCGCAAAATACAGCAGCGGCCACAACACAGCCACGCCGAGAAGCACAATAGAGGTTGTTCCCTCGTGGCCTGCCTCCATCCTTCCTCGAAGGGACGCCGCAAAGACCCCGCTGAGCCAGAGTCCCAATACCAGGCCCACCCAAGTTTTCGGTGGAGCGATATCGCCGAAGTCCTCTACTTCTTGTTCCTGTTGCAATGTCACGCGGACCTCAGTTGCATCGCTAATCGACTTCCCATTATCACGCTTGTCACGACCTCACCAGCCACAATCGCGATCGCTAGCCCTTGCACTCCGACAAGCGGCACCAGCGCCGCCCCGAGCGCGGCAAGAACCAGCCACTGCGCCATAAGTCCTGCCATGGGCGTGCGGTAATCGGACAGGGCGTAACAGGAATTGCGAAACACCCGGCCAAGGCTCATGAAGGGAAGCGCCCAGACGGTAATCGACAGAATGGATGCGGTGAAGAGGGCATGCTCAAGCGAAAACTTTCCGCGCATGAAAACCAGTTCCACAATCGGCTCCGCAAAGAACGATACGAGAGCCACGACCGTGAAGCTGACTCCGAGAAGAAGCATCGCTTGCTTCCTAAGCATTGCGCGTCCGGCGATTTTGTCCTCTCCAAAGGCCTTCACCATCCGGGGAAACGTCATGGTCGTAAGCGGCATGACCAGCAACGACAGCGGCACGGACACGATTGTGCTGGCATAGAAAAATCCGGCGATGGAACCAGACGGTAACCAAGAGGCAAGGCTTCGCTCAGTCAATCCGACGGCTGAGTACATCAGCTCGCCAAGCAGAATCGTGCCTGCGGCTCCCCAGAGCACAAACCACCCTTTGGGAGCAGAGGGCGTAGAGTCCGAGGGTGTGGACGACGTCAGCCGGAGGAGCCGAAGAGCGAACAGAAGCATGACGAGGAGGTTTCCCACAGCCACGCCCAGCGTCAGTGCGTCGATACCCAGCGGCTCGGACCAGATCGTAATGGACAGGATGGAGCAGACCGAGATGATCGAACCAGCCACAAATCCAGGGGCGAAGGCCCCCAGCACTGAGAGCGCCCCTCGCAGCAAACCCGCGGTGCTAGCAAACACGATTGGAAGCGCCAAGAAATGGAGTGTCCGCACACCCAATGCCGTTTGTGTCTCATCGAAGCGTGGGAAGATGCCCTGCACCAAAAGACCCCCACTCGCCAACAGAAACAGCACGACACCGAGATTCACAAGTAAGAGACCGCACAGCGCAGGCTTTACCTCCCGCCTGACGGTCATCGCTCCGCCCTCCTTCGCAACACGGGCAATGAACACCGTCTCCAGCGCGTTACCGATCTGCGCACCGAAGAACAGTTGAAGGGTCATCACCGCGACAAAGACATCGAGTTGCGGACTCAAGCCGAACGTGGAAGCAACAGTGAGTTCACGCGCAAAGCCGAGCACAAGCCCAACGAACGTCAACAGTGAATATCCGGACGCCTCGCGAAGAGGACCCAAGATATCGACAAGCGCGCGCCGCACTCTCCCGACAGGAGCCTCATCAAGACCAGGGATACCGGTCTGGCCAGTAGAGACAATCGTGCGCAGTGAAACAGACATCGGCAACTCCACGTTTCCAGCCAAAGACCCGACTCTCAAGAAAGGCACGGGGATCACGCATCAGTCTTGAACTTGTGAACCAACGCTCTGCTTCTGAGGCCAGACTCCCGAACTTCCCCCCCCTAAAGCCCTCTCTTCCATATTCCCTTGCTTCCATGCCAACGTTCGCTCAACACAGTCGGCGAGGGTCTGCGCCCAGGTCTCCGGGGTAAACGACGCGACAAGCTGCTTAGATGCCTCGCCCATCTTGGTCACATCGGCGGTTTCTGACGACATCATGCCCAGGAATCGCGCCATCGCCTCGGTATCGAACGGATCGCACACATACCCGTTCACCCCATGCTGCACGAGTTCTGGCACACACCCGCAACGTTGCGACACGAGTACCGCCAGCCCAGCCGCCATCGCCTCGTTGACCACTAAGCCCCACGGTTCGCTGATGCTGGGAAGCACCAAACAGGACGCAAGTCCGAAATAGGGCGGCAGCGTATCCTTCTGCTGGAAACCTGCGAGCACCACGTCGGGCAGCTCCTGAGTCCGAGCCCGCAGTTCCGCCTCTTGTGGCCCACTACCGACCAACACAAGACCCCAGGCCGATTGCCCTGCCGTCTTTCTATATTCGGCATAGGCCTCAACCAATCGGATCAAGTTTTTTTCAGGAGCAAAACGGCCGACAAACAAAAAATACCGTTCAGGAAGACCCAGGCGTTTCCGAAGCGGGCCTTCCTCTCCTCGCGCCAGCGCTGCTCCCGTGGCAAATGCTTGGTTGTCCACCACGTCATAGCCGGTCCAGATACGTTCACGAGGAAAGCCCATTCGCATGAGATACTCGGCTGTCCGTTCTCCGGCGGCAAACGCTGCATCGTAATGTCGTCGAACCCACCATCCTTTGGCCCATTCTCGGAGCGCGATCCGTCTCCGGTCTCCCCATTGAGAATCTCCCATGAAGATGCTGGCCCGCCCACGTCGTCGGGCCCATCGCGCAGCCGCTCTCATCGCGGGATAGTAATAACCGGTAATCACCACAGCCTGGGGATCTTCCTCATCAAGCCAACTCGTGACACGCGCTGCCAGTGCGCGAGGCTCGATGTTCTCCACAGTCTCTCCAGGAAATGCCTCCGCATACTCGAACCCAAGACCGGCTTTCTGCACCTGCCACTCGCGCATTCTCTCTGTCGCGCCGAGAGCCATTACTAATAAATTGTCGTCTCGTCTCAATGCCTGGAGCGCCGTGAATCGAGGAATGCTGTAGGGAGCAAGGACCGGTTCTATGCAACTGATCTTCATGCTAGCTCGAGCCCTTTTGCCTGCTCATGTGGCACGAGTTTCACTCCTGGACACGCGCAGGTATCATCGAACATGCGGACTTATCGACAGCACATCCTCAACAGTCGCCTGGTGAGAGTACCTCCTATATGGAGGAGAGTAGTGTACTGCCGGAGGTCCTGTGGGAGGGCCACGCGAGGCTCAAGTTTGTGTTAACAAATCGTTAAAAGCCTAAGAAACAACGAGGCAACGGTGAAGGCACTGGAAGCGCGGGTATCTGGCAGGCTACGGGAAAACTTCCTATTCATCCCTCGACAAGCTCAGGGCGAACGGAAGAGTGCTGAAGATCAAGGATTTCTCCCCTATCATGGTGACATTGTCGAACCACGGCAAATTTTGATTCGTAGAGGAGGACCACCTCTGGGGACGTTCTGCTAAGAAACTGCCCCTGCGAGCGCCCTGCGAGATTTCCACCACACGAGTCCCCCCATGAACGTGAGTCCGGTCGCATAGAACACGACACCGGCAGAGAGCGGGACGGGCGTCTGCGCGACGTTCGCTGTGCCTTGCAAGAAGAACGTGGCCGAGCGTTCGCCCATCATGTCGTACTTTCCCTTACCGACTCCCCCATTGAACAGATGGTCCCACGTAAGACAGAACTCGGCGGTCTGAGGATTGAACAGTCCGGTCGCCAGGCCGCCGATGTTCCAGGCTCGAACTTGACTGCCGTTCGTCCATCCAAAATAGAGCGACGAGAGATCGACCGTGATCGAAGAGCCGTCGATGCCCACCGACGGCGCCGGCGCGCCGTTCAAGGCGCCGGTGAAGAGCGAAAACGTCTTGTGCCCCCGCGTGATCGGATCCACGATGTCCGACATCGATTGATACGACCCGATCGCGATACTCCCGTCCTGCGCGAACAGACGGTCGAGAATTCGACCGTGACGGCCATCCCAGTTGACAGCTCCCGACGTGAAGTCGAGCGACGTCACAGACAGCGCCTCTGCGCGATCGTGGAATCCCATGAGAGACAAAACCAACACCGTCATTGAGCCGATCAGCATCCAACATGTACGTTTCATCGCGCCGTCCTTTCCTTCAACCCACGCACGTTGTCGCAGGGTCTGTATCCGGGTATTCCTTTTGTAACGAGGCAAGGATTGTTGCTGTCCCTGCCATGTATTGATACGGGCCGTGGATAACAACGGTGTAACAAACTCGTTTGCTTTTCATTAATTTCTCCTCAAGATTTTTCTCTCATAGACCAAACAGACCGGATGAACAAAACAAGCGGGCGAACTATCGAATTGGACGGAACACCCTTGCTGCTCGTGATCCTCTCAACACAGCAAGCGCGAACCGGATTGGGGATGGACGTAGCCGGAGAGACAGGACGAGAACAAGACAGGCCCACATGCCGTTTTATGAACGATGCTTCATCTCAAGCGCGCGTATCGGCACTTCAGCAGACGCTCATGAATCGTGTGGGTGGAGGGAAAGATCCGTCCAGCAGGCCGCAGGGTCGCTGCGGCCTGCTGGACGGTGAGGGCTGATCAGGCCATGAGACATATCTGCTTTACGCGGAACCGAATTTCTTCCGTAGGACTCCGGCGAGCCCAATGAGCCCACTGCCGAACAACAACGCGGCTGCCGGCAACGGCACGGCCGCTACCTGCGCCGCTCCTTGAAGACTGAACGTTCCCGATGTCAAAAACGGCACGCCCGTGAATGTGCGGGTCCATGAAATGTCGAAGGCGTTCGTCGTATCGTTGAACGATCCACCGGCGATGCCGCCGATGTTCAACGACGCCATCTGCGAATTCGTGTTCACCCAGGACCAGCCGGTGCTGGTCACGCCGGCGAAAAGCGACTGGAGGTTCGCCGTCATCGTCGCCCCGGATGTCTGCCCGGTCGGAGCCGGAAGATTCAGGGCTCCCCCGCTGCTCGAAAAAATTGAAAATGTCAGATGCGAAATCGTAATCGGATCGAAGATGTTCGGCGGGGGCTGAAACTGGTTCATGAGGATCTGTCCATCGGCAGTGAAATTGCCGGTGATGTTCCCCAAGATCCCAAAGTCCAAATTGATCGACCCACCGGTGATGTCCAGCTGCGTCACCTCTGCAGCCTGGCCTGGCACTGGTAGAACACAGAGCGCCGATGCCACCAGGAGAGCCATCACACTCCCCTTGACTGTTCTGTTGAACTTAGTTGTCATCATGAAAGCACTCCCGTAGTCACCCTTCACGCGCCCTCCGAGAGGGCGCATGGTGTGAACCATGCGCCTCCGGTTAGGGCTCGCGACCATTGATCCGCGTCCACTACTCCAAACCTTGATTCCCGATCACGGAGATTCCTCCGCTCGTCAAGGAACGACTACTGTGTCGATCCACCGTTGCTGCACACGGTCGAGGCAACGGCGCCAGCGCCGTTCGGTGAAAACCAGTTATGCGGTCCTTTGTCTTCGCTCTTGAAGACAAACATGTCGTCCGTTCTTCCCCAGAAATTCGGCAACGGATTGACGGCGATCGCTCTATTCTGAAGCAATGTCAGCAACGCATTCGAGCCGGCTGCCGCGTTGACTGGAGCCGCTTCGATCCCGGCGTTCCGCGTCACAATGACCCAATCCACCCAATAGGCATATTTACCGCAACGGAGATCTCTTGTGCGATCGATCCCGGCCGGCAGGGCCGGGTTGCTCGGAAGGAATCCGTCGAGGGCGACTTGATAGGCGCCGTTCAGGAGAGAAGGCACCGTGTCGCTATCGATGTAGCCGATCGAGTTCGGATTGTTCTCGACACAAGATTTCACGTTCGAAGAACTGGGATTGAAGATGTTCGTCGCCGAAGCGACGGGATTGATCCCGCCAAACCAGCCCGGACTCTGCATCACCGTTTGCATCAACGCGGCGAGCGTACCGGAGACGACGGTCCGCTGGCAGACGGTGATGGCTTTGTTCGCTGTCGTCGTGTTGTGTCCAAGGGTGGTCCAGTCGCCGCCGCCGGCTTCGACATCTCCGGAGAGGATCTGTCGCACTTCCAGCTGCGTGAGGTTCAGCAGGTTCGTCGCCCCGCTCCCCGCTCGCACATTGCCGCCGACGACAATGGAGAAGGGCACTGCCACGATGGGGTTAGCCGTCAGATGGCCGGCGGCCGGCGGGCTGATCGAAGCGCCGTTTGCTGTCACGTTGAACGAGGTCGGCTTCACATCGGACGCCCCATAGTGCACGACCAGGTTCACGCTGGGCGCGGGGGTCGCTGAGCTGCCGCAGATGGCTTGCAAGACGGCTCTCCCGTTGACCGTAGCAGCGGCCGGAGCCGGACAGGCGTTGATGTCGAGGTAGGCTGCCGTGGCGGTTGCCCCATTGGGCTGCTTGGTATAGCCATCGGCTGAAGCGCTGGCTGAATAACGGTAGACGCGCGTTCCGCCGCCCAAAGTGCACTCCCAATGGGTTCTGTTCGGTGGACTCTCATGGCTCTGATACACGACGGGAGTGGAGGTTGCGTCACATAGCGCGAGGTCGGTCGGAAGCAGTGATGCGTACTGACGGCCCGCGGAAGAGCCGGCACCATTCAGGACGAGTTGCGCCTGAGCCAGATCGGCTGCGGCAACTGACCCTGCAATGGCCAGGCATGAAAACAGCAGTGCTTTCGTTGGTTTCATATCGTGCTCCTTATATTGTTCATACTGAACCTTGATTGATCGTCTTCAGTTCTGTTTTATTTTTAGCTCATGAGCTTCCGACGAGCGATTCCCACGAGGCCGATCACACCAGTCGCAAAGAGTACGACAGCGGCGGGAATTGGCACAGCACTCACGGTGAACGCCCCCGTCGAAGAGTTCAAAAATGCCGTCGTGACGCCGGTCAACGTGCTCGCCGCGCCGGTCCGTTCGAGCAGGTACAGGATATTGTTGATGTCAGCAGACCCACGGCGCGTGCCGGGGATCGATCCGTTGTATGTATCTGTGCTTCCTGGATCCAGGTAGAGGCTGTACGACAGAAGCGCATCTGACTTGGAGTAGATGGTCCGGCTAGGATCGTTCGCGGTCGTGATCTGACCTCTCCAATTGGTGAGACCGACGTTAAAGGTGTTTGTTAACACCTGGTTCTTGTTAGTCGTGCTCCATTGGCTGATGTCCACACTGTTTCCGAACCACATTGGGGTCTGGACGCCCATGTTTCCAAGGACCGTGTACTCAATCGGATTGGCCCCCGAAACTCCGGCCGCGCTCAGAATGCCCGATACATCGATGGAGGCCCCGTTCGCCTTCAAACTCTCCCAATTGCCCAGGTTCAGATACCCCTGGTTATCGTTGCCATAGATCACGAGGACCGCGTCACCGGTGTTGAACGTCAACGCATGCGCTGCCGTCACGGAGCCAGTAAGCGCCGCTGCAGTCACTGCCGCGATCGCCAACCGTTTCACTGTTGATAGATACCTCATCGTTCACTCCTCCTTATGTTAGATCCCAACTTGCTTCTCGCGAGTCGCTTTCATACGTCGTCGTGTCGTCGCGCACCTCCTTTTCCCGTCCGCCTCAGTCGATATGGCGGAGCCCCTGATCTTACGGTTATCGATATGACAGCCCCCTGTTACAGTCTCGTCAGCGCTCAATTGGAAAACAGTAAACCTTGCGTCTTGGCTCGAACCGTTCACCTACAGGCTCTGTATCCCGTGGGTTCAGTTCTAAGCCGTCAAAGTTACAGGAAGGTCAGGGTTGTCTTGCCGGAGTGGAAATTGTGCGTTAAGAAGCGCGGACTGCGCGCCAATGGAAAATGCGGACGGTTAGGCCGGGGGGAAGAACTTGACGGTGACGGTTCGGTCCATGCCTTCAGGGGGAGGCCGGACTTGGGCGAGCTTGGACAAGGCTTCAAGAGCGGATTGATCGAACAGGAGACTTCCCGACGAATTGAGCAGACGGTACTGCAACACACGCCCCTGCTCATCGAGCACCAGTTCGCACATCACGGCATATTCAAGATCGTCCGGCAACGACGGCGGCTGCTGATAATTTGCCTGAATCGACGCCGTCAGAATATCCGTATACCCGGCGAATCGGCCTCGGCTCTTGCCGATCGCAAAAGGATTGGCATCCATTGGCGGCGGGCCGGTCGGCGCATCTGACGCCTTCGGTGGAGGCGGCGCTTCTGCCTGCGGAGGAGGAGGCGGAGGCGCTTCCTGAGGCTTCGGCTCCGGTTTCGGCGGTTCCGGTTCTGGCTCCGGCTCCGGTTCCTTCTCAGGCGGGGGGGGCGGATCTTCTTTCCGAAACGCGTTGAGCTTGTACACCTTGATCATGTCTTGGCCCCATTCGGTTTGCGACACCCAATAGAGGCCCGCGCCGATCCCAAGATGGACCACTCCGACAATCAACAGCGTCGTGCCGAGCTTACTCTTCTTTTTTTCAAAACCCTTGTAGCCCATTGTGAAACTCGTGAAATGTCAAACGTGAAGCGTGAAGCGTGAAGTGTTGCTCAGGAGTGGAGTTTCTTTTTTCAGGTTGTCAGGAGGGTGTCTCCGAAAATTCGATACGCTTCACGCTTCACGAACGACGCCTCTCACGCTTCGCTAGGGATCGATCGGTTTTGTGGCTATGGCCAAATCCTCGACCGGAATCCGCTGGAGCACATCCAGCACTGCCACCACATGTTTGTACTCCACGCCGGAATCGCCTCGGAGCACGAGCGGCAACTTGCCACCCTTGGCCGCTTTCAAATCGCGGATCAGTTTTTCCAGCTCGTTGAGCTTCACCCGTTCCTCGTCCATGTAGATGTCTCCGCCCTTTTTCACCGAGATGGTCGGCGTGTTGCTTTCCATATCCGTTTCATGCGGTGTGGATTCCGGCAATTTCAGCTCGATGCCCTGTACCATCGCCGTCGTCGTGATGATGAAAATCACCAGCAGCACCCAAGCCAGGTCGAGCAGCGGCGTGATGTTGATATCTGACACCGCGCCATGACTCTTCTTCGAAAACCGTCTCATTCTTTCACCGTATCTCGTCGTTCGTGAAGCGTGAAGCGTCGTCGTATTTCGTGTGAGTGACTAGCATATGAAACTCCCTTCGCGATTCGCTCGACGTCGTTTCACGTTCCCAGACGCTTCACGTTTCACGCCGTTGATGAGTCACCTTACCCCTCACGCCTTACGCTTCACGTCCCCAAACGTTTCACGTTTCACGAGGTGCGCTTCACGTCCTTAGAGCTTCTTGACCAGGTTCCGCAGCATTCTCGTTTCATGATCAAGCTTCTCAATGATGTGATCCCGGATATTCCGTTGGACAAATCCAAGGTCCGACGATATCTCCACCTGCGTTTCCAGTTCGGCACAGGAACCCAATGCAATGAAAAGAAATTGCCGATATTCCTTGTTATGGAACCGATTGAACCCTTCCGCCACATTCGATGGAATCGAAACCGATGCTCTTCGCATTTGCGCGGCTAAGCCGTACGCTTCGACCTTGGGGTATGCGGCGGTCTCTCGATAGACGTCCAGCACGATCTCTTTCCCCATTTTCCATACATCCAAATCTCGAAAGTTTCGAATCTTCATGGGCGCCCTCCTGTGCCGCAAACCCTATCATGCTATGCGGCCTCCGAGGAACACCCTGTCAATTCGTGAGATGTGAAACGTATCTCGTGAAGCGTCCGAATCCGAAACGAGATACGCTTCACATCTTTGTCTTCCACCCCCGCTTCACGTTTCACGAGGTGCGCTTCACGTCTTTTTCCCCGCGCTTCACGCTTCACGAACAACGCTTCACGTCTTCAGTGTCCGGTTGCTGCGCCGGAAGGCTCCGCCTCTTGGCGGTGCCCGCCCGGACGGTAGTCTTCAATGTCTTCCGCCGCGGAGGCTGCGCCGTTCTTCTCGCGAAGAAAGTCTGTGATGAACACGGTTTCGAGATGGGCCGCAAAGTTATCGAGTTCCATCGTGAGCGTTTTCGTCTTGGTCACCAAAAAATTGTAGCAAAAGAGCGAGGGGATCGCGACCATGAGCCCCGCAACCGTGGCGATCAAGGCCGACGCGACACCAGGCGCCATGGTCGTGAGCGTCGCTTGTTGCGCCCGGCCAATTCCAGAAAAAGTGTCCATGACTCCCCAAACCGTCCCCAGCAAACCGATAAATGGGCCGCCGCTGATCGCTGTCGCCAGCACGATCATCCCCGATTCCAGCCCCACCGCCGCCTCGCCAAGGACTCGCTCCAGCGCGATTCTCACGGCGCTCATGCCGTGATTCGGCACTTTGTCGGTCCCGTACTTTTGCTGCTGCACCTTTAATTCTTCGCACCCGCCGTAATAGAGCTCGTACATCGGAGAGCCCTGGAGCTGCTTGATCGATCCCTTGCTGAAGATCACCAACGGGCTTTTTGCCTTGGAATAGAGATCGAGAAAAACTCCGTTCCGCTTTTTGGCCTTTGCCAATTGACGGAACTTGTTGATGATCACCGTCCAGCTGACCAACGAGAATACGAGCAAGACGGAAATCGTGATCTTGCCCTCCAGCGTCGCGTGACTCAGCGCGAACGCCACTCCACCTGAACCCATATCCATTCGCAGGACTCCTTCCTTGGCTTAACCGCCCGACTTTATTTCCGGCTTCACATCGACCTGAATGACGACTCCGTGCTTCATGCGGACGGATTTCGCCAGTTGGCTCTTGCGATCTTTTTCACCGTCTTTGTTCGACGCCATCTGTTTAGGTTGAGCGTTCTGACTGGCTACCTCAGCGGCGGATTCTTGAACGGAGTCAGAAGACTTGGCCGAGGTGCTGACCGCTGCAGAAGTGGCTGAAGCAGATGCGCTTGCCGAACTTCCGGACACTGGAGCGATAGGCGCTGTGACACCCCCTGACCCGGTTCCGACGACGACTGACGGGCCGCTGACATTCACCGTTGGAGGAATGAACACATTGCCGACGATGCTGCCGCCCTGGAAATTCACCGTCGGCGCGAAAATTTCGACCCTTCTTCCCTGAATGCCGGCGGGCGGGATATCGACGCTGACCCGTTCGGACACCAGGGCGAGGTCTCCCAGTTTCAGGGAGTTGATGTAGGGCTTCAACTGGGTCTCGTTGAAGATCGGTTCGCGTAGAGCCTTTAACCGGTTCGCTTCCGCCACCAGCGCCGACGAATCCTTTCCGAAGAACTGCTCTCTCTCGGCTTTGAGCAGTAGCGCCTCGATTTCAGGATCCTTGAATTCAATAAACGTGAGTGGGCGAGGGTCATTCGGATGGAACGTCGAGATTCCACTGGCCGGCACGCGGATTGTGAATCTGACGATGCTGCCGTCAGGACGCGTCTGCTCGACGATCTGCTCAACTGCCTCATTTCTCGATCCGCTCCCGGCATTGATCCTGCCATGTGTCGAAGTGAGGTTGATGTCGCCCCCATTGAACGTTGAGATGCGCGAGGTCTCCACGTCGATGTTACCTTTGGCGAAGGCATCGATGGCTCCACCTCCCAAGGTTACAATCCCGAGTGGAGTGCCCTTGGTATCGGGGTTTGTGGCGCTGGACCCGACGGTCACGACGCCAGGAATGGACTGGACCTTCGTCACTTGACTGGACGGGACCAGCATCACGGTCCCGTCGGCTGCCACCAGCACGAAGTTCCCCTCGACGAGCACCGGATCGAATCCTGACAACTTTTGGGATGGGTCGATCGGGGCTTCCGCCCTCAGGACCTGAACCGGCTGGCCGTTCTTGGTGAGAAGGGCGTCTCCTCGTTCCACGAGACTCAGATGCAGCGTCACGGGATCGGCTAGGATTTGCGCTCCATCGAGCACGACAGGCTCTCCCTTAAAGTTCACGGTCTTGCCGGCGACCTGGATGACAGATCGGCCCCCGACTTGAACCACCGTGCCGACGACCGCCACCGGTTTTCCATCCACCACAAGAGGGACGCCGCTCGCATCCACGAGCCGATCGACGCCCGGTCCATGGAGAGAAATTGTAGCTCCGTTGTAGGAGGCGATCCGCGACCGGTCCATTTTGATCGACCCTCCCACCTCCACGTCGAGAAAGCCCCCTTTGTCGACGTCTGAGGTCGGCTCCGGCAGGAAACGGAAGTTGATCCCGGTGCTGTCCGCCAGATCCAACAGGCCTCCCACCTTCACCCTCGCGGTGCCGGTGCCGGCAAAAGTCAAGTCGCTTGGAGAGGCCTTTCCGGTCGTTGCCGCGCTCCTCATGTTGAGGCTTCTACCTGCTTTGACCGTGGCGACGACTCCCTCCGGAACTCCAATGGTCGCTCTCACCGCCTCTATATCCGTCGCGGCCTGCAGCGTCACGCGCTTGTGGTACGGGACGCTCCCAAACTCGAAATTGACCGTCTGGATCTTGCCGGACCTGGCCTCGACCACGACATCCTGGACTGAGTGCACTGGAACGTTCGTCGCCTTGTTCCCCGATTTAAGAGCTGAAGCGAATTGATTCGGGTTGAATGTTCTGTTGAGGAACGGCTGTATATCGATTTCATGCAGCTTGATCGTCGGCGCGGTCGTTTTGACCGTAATGAGTGGAAGCCCGCTGGACGGCTTCTCAATATTATTGAAAACCTGGAAGTCTTTGGTCCAGATAAAGGGACTCAGTTTTGGGTCTCGGACTGCCTCCTTGAAATTGACCAGCTTCCATTGTCCTCCCGGCACATTCTTGAACCCGACGAAGATGTAGCCGAACCTTTCATCAGCAACTTGCTCGTCGATCTGCACACCGACGATGTCCTTTCCTGCCGAGAGTCTGAGTGCGCCGGTTGTCGAGGGCCAGAAACTCACATCGCTCTCGATAAAGATGTTCCCGTTTTCCGTCTCCGCAATGAAGGAAGCAGGATAGATCGCCCGAGCAATATCGATTCCGCTCGATCCCGTGACCCTGGGATTGAGGAAGATGTCTTCTTTCGCCTTGAGCACGACCAGATTCGAAGGATCGACCGTCAACCTAATAGTGCCGGTGGTATCGGACGCGCCCATATCCTGAACCCTTCCGAGGTAAATGCTGCCGGACTGGGCCGTAAGATTGATGGTCCCCTTGCCCAGCGTGAAGTTCGCATACTGGTCGGAGTCGGTCGTTGTAACCCCCTTCTGAGCCCCGCCGATATTGCGCCCCGCTGTCACGGTGGCCGTGCCGTTGGCCAGAACGAATCCAGGGCCAACAAACTGGCCGCCGACAGAGCCGCCGACAACATCCCTTCCGGCGGTGATCGTCAGATTTCCAGGTCCATCCAGACGGATCCCAGCGAGGAGCCTCGGAAGCAGATTATTGACTCGTACGGTCGGGCTGATGATATCGAGCCCGGCGACCAGGGCGAGGTTGCCGCCAGCCGCAGAGATCCTCAACGTCGAGAGCTGCCCGAATGAATTGACCAGGCTGATGTTCCCGTTGGGAGCAGAGAACTGCATGTGGCCGCCGGACCCGGTGGCCACATGCGAGTTGCTGAAGAGGATATCGCCGGCCGCCGATCCGACATAGTCCCATCTGGTCCCCGAATTGTCGTTCGTGAGCCGCGCATTGTCAAAGCGCAAGTTTCCACCGGCGACGAAGCTCAACGTGCCGGTGGCCCCGGACAAGTTCCACCCGGCGCCGAGATCGTACTGCCCCGTGACGACTAAGTCGCTGCCGACTGGCGACTGAAAGGTGACTTCCGACGCGCCGCTGCCTTCGAAACTCGCGAACTCGCTGGGTCCTACGGTCGACGTCGTGACCGTCGGATCGATCAAGAACCGCCCGCCCTTGAAGCCGGCGATCGCGCGGCCGAGAAACTGGCCTCCCAATCTCACGGTTGCGCCGCTCACTTCGGCAAATCCTCCGTGGCCTCCGTTCTTGCCTCCGGATACGTCCACCACGGCGCCCTTCTGAAAAGTCGCTGTGCCGTTCTTCAAGTCGGCGATGGCCCGGATCGTGCCCCCGCGTGAAACTCCTTCATCGCCTCCGCGCGCGAGGGTGCGGCTCCCATCCTTCAGCGTGACGGCTTCGCTGGCAAGCAATTCGATCTTTCCATGTTGCTCGCGCACGCTGTCGGCCCGGATCAAGCCTTCTTGATTGACCATCCGGCCAGCCAAGGCGATACTGCCGCCGTCTGCGATTAGATCCTTCACATTCACGGCTTGTCCGAGAGGGTTGGAGAGTTCGGCGAGAAACCCGCGTCCGTCTGGCCTGTTCGAAAGAAAGGCCTTCGCGCCGGCAGCCAAGACGATATTCCCTCCTGGACTCGTGATGACCCCGCTGTTTTCGACATTAGGCGCCAGCAGATACACGCCGCCATGCGAGGCATTGATGGCGCCCATGTTCTTGACGAGGCCTTCGATGCCCGTTCCCTGGAACAGATAGTGGCCGGCGAGGAAATTGGCGCTCGACAGATTCAGAGACGAGGCGATCAACCCACCGACATCGACCTGCGCATTGGGGCCAAACATGATGCCGTTGCGATTGAGAAGGATCACCGTTCCATTGGCGCGTAGTGATCCGAGTATTTGGCTGGGGTTCTGATCGAAGATATGATTGAGCGCAATCGCCTGGGCATTCGGTTGAATGAACTGCGTCACTTCGTTCTGCGCGATATTGAACTGCTGCCAGTTAATGATGGCCTGCTGGGAGGCCTGCGCGATCGTGACGTGCGACGTGCCGAGGCCTGACACCGCCGCCTGGCCTCCGACCACGTCCGGCCCGATCGGATTGGCCAAGACGACGGGGACGACGATCAGTTGCGCAAGATACGCCAGGAGAATCAGACCGGAGATAACCCGTTTGTGTGTCATGGTGTTGCGATCCTTGTTCATCAAAATGCAAGGCCGACGGAGAAATGCACAAACGTGTCGCCCCGTTTCGTATTCAAGGTCTCTTCGAGCGCGAATCCTTGATCGATGATGAGCTGCCCCACATCTTTGGGAAACTTCACTCGAATCCCAGCCCCCACCCCTTCGAGCCGGAATTGCGACGTCTGTCCCGGTTGGGCTTGTTGCACCCAGAGTTGAGCGATATCGTAGAAGGCCGCGAGTTTCACTCTGATGGTGTAATCTGCACTGCGGCGGCGCTGCCAGATTCGATCGATCGGAATGGCGATGAGTTCAGGAGTGGTCAGTTCCGCCCGGCCGCGGACAGCATTGTCGCCGATCGCTTCATACTGGAGGTAGCCTCGGACCGTATCGAAGCCTCCGGCGAAATAATTCTCGGCAGGTATCAATGGCTGGCTGCCCCATTGGCCGTCTGCATGCAGCGCCAACATAAAGTCTCCCGGCAAGGGCTGCACCCGATCGAGCCCGCCCTGCAGCACCGCAAACGTCCCTGTCGATCCTTGGCGATTGCCCGGCTGGCCCAACGGATCGTTGGGATTTCCGGCAAAATCTTCCTTCGCTCCGCCTGGGATGGTGCCCGCAACATAGCCCTTGGCCGATAGAGACAGTTTCGTGAGCCCCAATCGATCTGGATAGAATCCGGAATAGGCCACTGAGACCGGGGTATATTGAACGGGACTCTTCACCACCGCGGTCCCACCATCGGGAAATGTCGCGTTCGTGGGCTCCAACCGTTTGTAGTCGACCCCGATCGACAATTGATGCGTGGCCGTTCCTCCGGGAAAGAGCGGAATAATATAGCGAAGCCCGGCGACAGTGGCGTTGCCGGCAACCGCAACATTGCCCCCTCCTCCAACGGTAATGCCCGACCCAGCCAACACCGATTGACTTTGCGAGTAGGACGCGTAAACGGCCAGCAGATGATCCGGCCATTTCACCGGATAGACGAAACTCGCTCCGTAGTTCTGAACCGCTCCCCAATCCGTCGGCGTCTGGACTGTATTGACCGTAAAAATTTCGTCGCCGCCGAAGAGATTGGTATGCTGAACTTCTGCGAGCAAACGATTTGATGGGGTCGTGATCGGTCCTCTGTTATCGGCCTCTAATTTCCCATGGACCGGCAGACGATCCTTCACTTTGAGTTCGAGGCCCACCGTTCCAGGCTCCGCGCCAGGCTTCAACACCGGCGACACTTGAAGGTCCGGGTTGGCGTTGACTGCCGAGAGTTCTTTCACAAACTTGGGTTCATAGAGCACTGTTCCCAGCTGAATAGACGGCATCTTTTCGAGAATACGGTATTTGCTGTAATGCTCCTGCCCCGTTACCTTGATCTCGACGAGAGGAGCTTCAATCACTTGTAGTGTGACGCTACCCTGCTCGACGGTCTGCTCCGGGAGGTTCACCAGAACGGTGGGATACCCTGCCGTGTGATACGCCTTTTCCAGTTCGACGCGCGCCTGGTCGACGTCCTTGAATTGGAAGACAGCGCCTTTGTATTTGTCGAGGATCGCGTCGATCTTGTCCTGGGATAAGATCGTGTTGCCTTCGACAATGAACTTCGAGAGGGTGACGGCACCCGATTTTTCTGGTTCCGGCTTGCCGTCCTGTTTCGAGAGAGGACCGTTCGTAACGGTTCGCCCTTGTTCGGCTTGGCTCGTTCCCCGATCGTTCATGCGCTGTTCCTGGTCATTCATGCGTGGGGCAGACGACGCCTGCCGATTACCTGACGAAGAAACGATCCCCGAATATTGGAGGTTCATGGCTTCCCCCATGGCTTCCGTTGTCGCCGCGAGCCACACGGAACACACGATTATCACGGCGCATACCTTCTCCAACTGGTCTTTCATGCTCCATTACTGTCCCCAAAAAACAGAGAATTTCGTGCTCTGCTCAGGGAGATTGTCCATATCCTGGATCAGGGCGAAGTCTTCTGTGTAGTTCTGCCGCCCGAAAGCGGTCGGCTCGCGATCGAGGGATTCACTCGTACCTAGAGTGAAGAAATACTGGCGCGACGTTACGGAATTGTTATCGAGGCATTTTCCGGTTGTTAATTCTTGTAAACGACGGAAATTAAGACTGTTTCGCTCTTGCCAGCGAGGCCGGCTTGTTGCTAGGAAGAGCCATGCGCTCAATTCTTCCGATTCCCAGCACACGAAAGCTGATGCTCTGCCTGTACCTGGGCCTCTCGACCTTCATAACCGCACACATTGTGAACGCCTTTGTCGATCACGCGCTGTTCGTGCCGGACACGCTTCCTCCGCCGGCGCCTCCGCAGGACAATGTCCTCCGGCTTTCGGCGCCCCCTCAGCAATTGGCGCAGAACCTCATGACTCGCGGTCTGTTCGCGCTACCGGAAGAATTATCGCAGGGCGCAAGATCTTCGGCAGGCGCTAGACTAGGCCCTCCCCTCGAAGCGGCTAAGAAACTGTTGCTGCATGGCACGGCGCTTGGCATAGGCGATGAGCCGATAGCGATCGTTCAGGACCTATCGAATCAGCAGCAGAAATTGCTGCATCTTCATGACCGTGTTCTTAACGTGGGCGAGATTGTTTCCATCGAAAAAACTCGTGTCTTGTTCCAAGACAGGGGACAAGAGGAATGGCTTGAATTGGCGATGCTCACCGACTTGGAACAGGCCCGGCGCATGCCGCCTCTTCCGGGATCTTTACAAGAACGGCCCCCCGCTCTCACTCAACCGGCCCGCTCCACGCGTCCTGCCGGGCCCACCCAAGTCGTATCGCTGACTTCCGGTGTCTCTTCTGCCGGCAACGGTCGGCCGATTCACATCCTCGATCGTCGTGAATTGTCCAAAATTCTCTCGGACATGCCTCTGCTGTTATTACAGGCCCAACCGGTCGTATCGATGATCGAAGGACGGTTCGACGGCCTGCTGTTGGAAGCGGTGCGTTTTGAGGGACTGTATTACAAGATGGGGTTGCAGTCCGGCGACATTCTGAAGCGAATCAATGGCGTGGAAATTCGCGAGCCAGGCATGCTCATTACCGTCGTTGAGCAGATGAAGGACGAACACAGAGTGAAACTGGATATTGTCCGTGGTCAGACGCCGCGTACGCTGACGGTCGATATCCACTGATCGAACCGACGGTCTCGATCGCCTCACGACACAAATCCGCATGACAGGGTTTCACACCTCCGATCTCCCCCACTCGATCGCCGTCAAATTAACTGAATGTTAATCTTCGTGTAATGAGCGCGTCATTGCCATTGGGCTAAGGTGACCAAGATTTTTGTCGGCCAACTTTGGGCGCCGTTGCGTGCTTGATCCACCCTTGAGGCAAGGAGACGCGGAAGTGAATCGGCTTGTCATTTATGTTGTTTTGATAATGATATTCCTCTGCCAAACAGAATCGGCGCGCAGTGAATGGTACTTAGGCGGCTATGGAGGCTACAGCGCAGCCCAACCGCTCGCAGATGCGACGATGAATAGTTATGGGGAAAGAGTGGCGGTGGACCGTTACGGGTTCGGTACTGCTAACATTCAACAAGGGGACACGTTAACCCAGAACTTCGGTACATCGGATCTTTCTCTCAAGCAGTCAGTTCTCTATGGCGGGAAAGGCGGATATTTCTTCAACGACCAGGGGTTACCTTGGCTGGGGGTAGAATTGGAAGCGTTCACGACGACTCCGACGATCAAAACACAGACCGTCTCAACGGAACAAGACATTACATTTATTAAAGTGAACCCCAACTCGGGCTGCCCATTTCCCCCACCAACCAATCAATGCTCAGTCCAGGAAACCGTGAATTCGACATTGCCCTTGACCCAAAGCTCGCTCCGACTGGTGACAGTCCTCTTCAATGTGGTGGCTCGTTATCCGGGCACGACCTTCCAGCCCTACGTCGGTATTGGCGGCGGCGCTTTTTACTTCAGTAGCTCAGGCCAGGACCAATTCAACAGCTTAGGCCAGATCACCGGCTACGGCGTCAACGGCCGCCAAGTGGTGCCGGGACTCAACGCACAGGCAGGATTGAAAGTCCTGGCGACTGAGGAATGGGGCTTCTTTGTGGAAGGGAAATACAACTACGCTACGATCACAAACCTCGACCCCGTTGGCCTTGGACTCAGCGGCACGTATAGCGCGTTCAACTTTCTTGCTGGCATCGCCTACCACTTTTAGACTGTTGTTTGGTTTTTCTTGTTTATTTGGTTGAACGAAACCAACCAGATAAACCAAATCAACCAAATAAACCAGTTATGGATTGCTTCTCTCCCCTTCTATCTGCAACAGTTACAAGTCCTGCAAGGGAAACGCGATGGCTCGTGCCGATAAGACTTCCTCCAAACCGCCAGATCCTGTTGCGGTCAACCCGACTGTTAAATCGATGGTCGAGCGTGAAATCAAGCTGACTGTTGGTGACCGTTTTCGTCTGCCTGATCTCCCCGGCACCCCGCTTCCACGACGGCGGCTGACCTCGACCTACTACGACACGCCTCAGTACGACCTGGCCCACGCAGGAATCACCCTGCGTCGTCGAGTCGAGCGAGGGAAACAGGTCTGGCAACTGAAACTCCCCTTGATGAAAGATCGGCTGGAGATTGAGCTGGTCGATCGCCAGGCTGCTCCCCCGACAATATTCCGCGATCTCCTTTTTCTTCCTCTCGGACAGCGGGAGCTGATACCGGTCGCGACCTTGCGAGTCTGGCGAGCCGGCGTCCGCGCGCGCATGGACCGTGTCGCTGTCGCAGACGTCACGCTTGACCAGGTGTCCGTCGTGAAGGACGGAGCGGTGCTTCAGCGCTTTCGCGAACTCGAAATCGAACGGATCGATGGGAAGGACAGCGCGCTGTCTGACATTGAACAGCAGCTTCGTCGAGCGGGAGCTGAGGATCATGACGGACGGCCCAAGCTCTTCCGCGCGCTCTCTTTGATGGTTCCCCGTCCTGAACCACCGCCGGAATCGGATGCGCCGGCCCTGTCTCATCTGAGGTGGGCTCTCGGACGTCATGCCCAATGGCTGATCATGCATGACCCGGGCGCCAGGCTCGGTCAAGAACCGGAAAGTCTGCACCAAATGCGTGTGGCCACGAGACAATTGCGCGCCATCCTACGCGCTGCCAGGCCCATGCTGATCCCTGAGTGGGTCGATTCCTTGCGGGATGAGTTGCGCCGATTCGGACAACTGTTGGGACCGGCCCGCGACCTCGATGTCCAACTCGCCTATTTCCGTGAGGAATCTGCAGCGCTGGATGCGCGGGACGGCCGACCTTTGACACTATTCATCGCCCATTTGGAAGCTCAGCGAACCAAGGCTCAAGAGGTTCTGCTCAATGAACTAACAAGCGCGCGATATCTCGACCTCATCAGGCGGCTCCAGGAAGCGCCGCGTGACCCAACCGCGGTCGAGTCCTCCCTCACATTGCGCGACATTGCTAAGCAGGAGTTTATGAAGTTGCGACACGCGATCCACCAGGCCGGGCACACACCCAACAGCGCCACAATCCACGACATCAGGATCAAAGCGAAACGGGCTCGTTATGCCGCAGAACTGGCAGAGCCCATGGTCGGCAAGCCGTCCACACGTTTCATCGCCAAAGCCCGCGCTGTGCAAGACGTCTTAGGCATGCACCAAGATGCCATTCAAGCCGAAGCGCATATTCGAGGATTCCTCAAGCACTCGACCAGCACGCGGGCCGCATTCGTCGCCGGACGCATGGTCGAACGTCAGCGCCGGCGTCGTGAGAAGGCCAGACGAAAGATGGATCGGCTCTTGCGCAGCCTCATCAAACGAGGCGAGAAAGCCTGGGGATGTACCTGACGGGATACGCGGCGGGCTGGAAAGGAGGGACGGGATGGGGCAGGGCCCTACCGGACTACCGTGGATTTCATCAAACTGTCTGCCTGTGGAGGAGAAAATCCCTGATACCCACAGTGGCGTTCGGCGAGTTCCAATACAGAAAATGGCTGACCGTCGATCATTTCCGGCGCCGTGAAAATTTGCCGTAACTGGCCACCGCGAGCGCCGACGATCTGACCGGTGAAGACCACCCCCCGTGTCTGTAACCGTGCAATCGCCCGCTCGATATCTTCCACTCGCACCGCCACATGATGGAATACCTGATCGCCGAATGTGTTGACCCAACCGGGGATAATGCTGGTGCGGCCACGATCGTCTGAATAGGCTTGATCCACGAAGAGCGCCGGGTACCCCACTTTCCGATAGACCTTCGCATACCAGTCTTGATACTTGATCGTTTCACTGTATCCATATCCCAGCTTCGTGAACTCTTCCGCGCGCCGGTCGATGTCCAAGGTCCGCAGCGTGAGATGGTCTGCGACCGGGTAGAAGCCGACTCCCGCCTCGTCCAACAAATCGCGCAATACCTTGGCGGCACAATTGCGCGACACATAGTCGTCGATCATTTTGGCGATCATCGCATCGAGTTCCACGCCTTGATCCATCATGACGACCTCCATGACTGCGGGCGGTTAGGAACCGAATTGAATCCCCTGCGCCAACGGCAAATCCGTTCCCCAATTGATCGTGTTCGTCTGCCGCCGCATATAGGATTTCCACGCATCCGAGCCTGCCTCCCGCCCTCCGCCGGTTTCTTTTTCTCCTCCGAAGGCGCCGCCGATTTCCGCTCCTGATGTCCCGATGTTCACGTTGGCGATCCCGCAGTCGCTGCCGACAGTGGATGTGAATCGTTCGCTGCTCCGCACGTCGGACGTAAAAATCGAGGAAGACAGACCTTGGGGCACCGCGTTCTGCAACGCGATGGCATCGTCGATCTCCTTAAAGGGCATGACATAGAGAATCGGCGCAAAGGTCTCGCGCTGGACAATAGGCCAATGGTTCTCCGCTTTCACGATAGCCGGCTCCACGAAATAGCCTGGCCGATCCAATACCTGCCCTCCATAGAGCACTGTCCCTCCCGCTTGTTTTACTTCTTCGATCGCCTTCCGATAGGCCTCGACCGCAGCGCGATCGATCAGCGGACCTAAGAGCACGCCCGGCTCCAATGGGTCGCCGATGCGGATCTGTCGATAGGCTGCGATCAGCTTCGCGACGACTTCATCGTAACGAGACTCATGGACGAACAGCCGTCTGGTCGTTGTGCAACGTTGGCCGGCGGTGCCGACCGCGCCGAATAGGATAGCGCGAATTGCCAGGGAAAGATCCGCCGTCTGATCCACGATGATCGCGTTGTTCCCGCTGAGTTCCAACAAGGTCCGCCCCAATCGTTGCGCGACAGTTGCAGCAACAGATCGACCGACCGGTACGGACCCTGTGAAGGAGATCAGGGGGAATCGGCGATCCTGGACCAACTTCTCTACGATGGTCTTTTCAGAAGTCACAATGAGCGAGAAGATCCCTCTATAACCTTGTTGTTCCATCACGCGATTGCAGAGGCGCTGTACCGCGATCGCGCAGAGCGACGCTTTCGGCGACGGCTTCCACACCACTGTATCTCCAGCGATAGCGGCCAAGAACGCGTTCCAGGCCCAGACTGCGACGGGAAAATTAAAGGCGGTGATCACACCGACCGGCCCGAGCGGATGCCATTGCTCCGACATTCGATGTTGCACCCGCTCGGAATGCATCGTCGTTCCGTACAACATGCGCGACTGGCCCACGGCAAAGTCTGCCATATCGATCATTTCCTGAACTTCGCCGTCCCCTTCGGCTTTGATCTTGCCGACTTCGAGAGACACCAATGAGCCAAGCAAATCTTTATGTTCCCGCAACGTTACGCCGAGCAACCGGACAAGTTCACCCCGCTTGGGAGCCGGGACGAGCCGCCATCGCTGGAATGCCTCGATCGACTCCCGCACGATGTGCTCATAGTCATCGGCTGAACAGGGTCGAATTTTTGCAATCAGCTCGCTGGTCGCCGGATTGACGGACTCCAGCAGCGACGTATTTTCGCCGGAATTCCACCAATTAGTCCCGGTGCTGCCGCCGGCGTTGACAGCGCTCAAGCCAAGCTCCTTGAGTATTTCTGCGGTGGACATCATTTGTAACAGGCTCCAAATCGATTCGTGAGGACGTCCTGTAACGGAAACGATTCCTGAGTCACGAATCCTCTGTACTGGTTCGGCGCGGCAAGCACGAGATCGACCACCGCGCACAGGCCCGAAGCCGTGGTCACTTGAATGGCAGACCACAGTTTCTTCTTAATGCACTGGGGATAGATTTTCTTCACGTAGTTCTCTTCGAACAAGGCGCCTTCCCTCATCCCCGTGACGGAAGCGTAGATCAGCACGACATCTTGCAGCGTCTGGGGGACCGCCCGTTCGAGAATTCGCTTGAGTGTCTCGCGATCCTCGTTCAGCTTGAGATCGTTCATCAAGAGGTGAATCTTCTCGCAATGGCCCGGATAGCGCAGTGTCTTGTAGTTCATCGTCCTGACTTTTCCTGCATAGGTATCCGCCAATGTTCCCAACCCTCCTGAGGTGTTGAACGCTTCGTACAGCAGTCCATCCACCTCGATCGTTTCGTACCCTTCGAGGGGCAAGAGAGGCACCTTCTCTCCCTCCTCCACTCCATAGCAGGTGTTGCCATACTCGTTGATCAGTCCATCGGTGGACCAGGTCAGTGAATATTTGAGGGCGTTACTCGGATGAACCGGCAAGGCGCCGACCCGCATCTTGACCGTATCCACTGTATCGAAGTGGGTGATCAAGTCATGAGCCGCAATGCTGATGAAACCGGGGGCGAGACCGCATTGCGGGACAAAGGCTTGCGGTGAGTCGGTACTCAAGACTTTGACCTGATTGGTGACCTCGACGTCTTCCGTCAGGTCGAAATAGTGAAGGCGGTGTTCTCGGGCCAATCCGGCGACAACAGGGTTACAGAAATAGGGAAGGCTCGACAGGACCGCATCGAATCGATGCGCCTTCATGTGCGCGCTGATCGCGTCGGGATGTCGAACATCGAGGAGGAGGGGCGTGACTCGCGAAAGACCGAGGTCCTCAACGATCCGTTTGGGGGCATCAAGGCTCATGTCGCCGAGAGAGATTTCGTAGTCACCGCTCTCCGACAACAGGCAGGCAACCAGGGACCCGATCTTTCCAGCGCCAAGGACGAGTACGCGATGCATCGTAGACCTCACTTCCATTTAGTATACTCCTGCTCTCAGTCGCCGATGAAGCACATCTCATTTCCAGCATCAAGAGTTTTTAGGTCACCACGCTGAAAACCGATAATGCTTTTTCGTAGTATGAGCAGCCTCGATCGGAGAGATGTAGGCTCAGCACACCGGAAGTCGTCTGAATATTCTGATAAGAGAAGACCGGTACGGTCTCGGAATCTTGAATGAAATAACGTCATAACTTGTTGATTTACTTTGACATAATGCTCGTGAAGCGAGAGTCAGGTTTGTGATACGCTGACTTACTATTAGGAATAACGGATATGTTGCGTATACCCTCCCAAGTCGTGCTTCCGTTCGGCTATCGGATCTCTATCCGACAACTGTCCGATACCGACATGGATCGTCGAGATCAGAATGCCGACGGAATCTGGGACGACGCCACGAAGACCATCTATCTCCGCAAGCGCCTACCTGTGACGAGGCGGCGCTATATTCTCGCCCACGAACTGGGCCATGCTTGGCTCGATTGGCAGCATCGGCACTTAGACAACGGCAAAGCCAAAACTTAGCAGGCTGCCCCAAAAGCTCGCCAGCGGCGTTCTCCCCTCAAAAGCATCCTCAACGTAGCCCAGAGGCTACGCCTCCGGTGCTTTCATCGGCTGCGGCCTTGCTGACGAACTTTTTGTGCACCTGCGTGGATGCCCTGACCTTGCCCCAGCCTGCGTCGTTCTACTAGCCGGTCTTGGCCCCGGCTAACTTCAGCACGATAGCCCACTCTGCTTCGGTCACTGGCTGGACGGAGAGACGGGACCCTTTTCGCAATAAGACCATACCCTTGAGCTTGGGTTCTTGTCGTAATCGGTCGAGCGATAGACTGGTCTTGAACGTCTGACGATATCGAATGTCCACCATATCCCACCTTGGGGCGGATGGAACACTGGCTGGATCGTAGTGATGGCTTGCCATGTCGAACTGTGTCTGATCGGGATAGGCGGTTCGCGCAACCTCTGCAATCCCTACCACAGCAGGAGGCTCGGCATTACTATGGTAAAAAAACACCTGGTCACCGACGGCCATCTCGCGCATGAAGTTACGCGCCTGATAGTTGCGCACTCCGTCCCAGCAGGTCGTCTGTTTGGGAGCTCGCACTAGATCTTCGATCGAAAACGCGCTCGGCTCAGACTTCATCAGCCAATAACGTCGGCCTTGAGCCATCGTATCACCTCTTCTTGCTTGGTCATTTCGTCCGCTCCATGTATGCTGTCGGCGATGCCTCCCTGCTCGGTCGAGGTCTGCCGATGGAACTGACTCCATTCTTCTTCGGGCTATACAAGTTCGTCAAGTACGGCCTCTACCCCCTGACGTGGATCGTACTGCTCCTTGGCGTGGCGACAATCTTGGCCCTTCTTCCCTTTTCGTCGACACGCTTACGATGGATCCGCCAACTTCTCGTCTCTTCCCTCTTTCTCCTTATCGCGCTGTCCAGCCCGTTGATCGCCACCCCTCTGATCGGTTCCCTCGAATCGTGGTACCACACTCCCCAGCTGACACCGACCGATCGGTTCGATGCCATTGTCGTCTTGGGGGGAGGGATCGAAGCAAAGGGATCGCTTCGGCCCACCACCGAGCCGTCTTCCCTCTCTAGAAATCGGACGACCTGCGGCGTAGACCTCTACCAGCAAGGCTATGCCCCCACGTTGGTGCTGACGGGAGGCGATGCCAGAATCTTCGGCACAGGCCCGCAAGAAGCGATCGAAATGAAACGGTGGGCGGTTCGCCTCGGCGTCCCCGAGTCCGCCACAAAGATCGACACGGAAGCCAGAAACACCTACGAGAACGCGACGGGGACCAAACATCTGATCGGGCCTGCTTCAATTCTTCTCGTCAGCTCAGCCAGCCACCTGCCACGCGCTGTCCCGGTATTCACGAAGCAAGGCTTCCGCGTGACGCCGGCCCCCTGCGACTATGCGACAAAAAACCTGCCGCGGGAGAGTTGGGACGACATCGACCCGTTCGATTTCTTACCGAGCGATACCGCATTGCGACAGACCAGAGAATTCGTCTCTGAAATAGCCGGCATGGCAGTGTATTGGCTGACGGGAAAAATGTAGTGAGCGCTGAAAAGTCGGACGGCCATTGTGTCCATCCTGCGGTCTTGCATCATTGAGCATTCTCTCGATCACGAGTTTCCATGTAACGAATCAGCTCATGATAGGTTAACTCCCTGATTCTGGCCTTACTGGCTGCCTGGCTCCCGATATTTCCCTCCAACCACACACGGTCGGACACCTGGGTTGTCGCTTCATTGCAAAGACTCCACATGTGATGGAGAAAGCCTTCCGGTAGCCCCACTTGCATACCTTCAGATTCAATGCGGTCGTCTAACAACGCGAGAAGATCGGAAATGGCCTGATCTGGCCGGTATGGCATCATCGCAAATCCAAACTGCTCCTGTGCGAGCGTCTCCTGCTTCGCCTGCTCGACCAGATCCTGCATATACTCTTTCAGCAGCCCAATCACATGACCGGACAACGCCATGCCATTCTCCTGTGCCCACATTATGGGGATGCGCGAGGAGAGGGGCAAGAACTGACTGGTTGATCTGGTTTGTTTTGTTTATCCGGTTGATTTGGTTCATCTGGTTAGTTTCGTTCAACAAATAAACCAAGCAAACGAGACAAACCAAATAACAGACTTCTTCTGCCAGCGGTCGTTTTCACTAACCTGCGCAAGCCGTGCGATTGACCAGTCAATCGAAGGTTCTCTATGATGCCGATGGGAAACCGGCCACAAGGCCTGGTACGGAAGCGCAGGAATATTTATGGTTGAACGATTCGAAGTGGCGCTGAACACCCCGGCTGGACGGCTGACCACGGCCATCGATGTGCCGACGGGCTTCATCCCCATCGCTTCAATTATTCCGCTCACACGCCGCTTGGGTGAAGAAGCCGCGCAACTGGAAGTCCAGCGCGCCACCGAGACAGGCCAGACCATTTCCTGTCGAATTGGCTGCGCCGCCTGCTGCCGCATGCTGGTTCCGCTCTCTGCGCCGGAAGCCTTCACGCTGCGAGACTACGTGGGACAGCTCCCCGTGGATCGGCAAACGCTTCTGCTGAACCGCCTCAGCGACACGAAAAATCGCCTGATTCGCGAAGGCCTGTGGAGTCAGCTCAACGACGCCGCAGAAGCCTCCACCATGGCGCCGGACGAAGAGCTCGAATCGATCAACCGATCCTACTATGCATTGAGAATCCCCTGTCCCTATTTGGAGAATGAGCTCTGCTCCATTTATGAGGCACGGCCTGCCGCCTGCCGGGAGCTCCTTGTCACCTCACCTGCGGAACTCTGTCAGGATCAGGTGCAGAATCCGGTCGCGCCCCTGCCGGTCTCGATGCGAATGAGTTCCATCTTGGGATTGGCCTGGGGAACATTGACCGATTCTCCTCCTCGACTCATCCCGCTCCCAATGGCATTAGAGTGGGCCGAACGACATGAAGAAGAATCACGACGGACCTGGCCTGGCTCGGCCCTCTTGGATCAGGTTCTCGACCAGATGTGGCGGTTTCTGAGCCAGGCATTTCAGAAGAAGTGATGAGTGATCACTTATCACCCATCACTGACCCCAAAGGAGAAATACGAATGCACAAACCTGTAATCGTCTGTTTGGACCTGGAAGGCGTGTTGGTCCCGGAGATCTGGATCAATGTCGCACTCAAGACAGGCATCGAGGAACTGAAAGTTACCACCCGTGAGATGCCGGATTACGATGCCTTGATGACCAGGCGGCTGGCCATTCTGAATGAGCACACTCTCACAATTCACGATATCCAGGATGTCATCGGCAAGATGGGACCGCTAGAAGGCGCTGTGGACTTTGTCGCTTGGCTCCGCGAGCGATGCCAGGTGATCATCTTGTCCGATACGTTCTATCAGTTCGCCCAACCGCTGATGCGCCAGCTGGGATTCCCGGCGCTGTTTTGCAACCAGCTGGAGATCAATGGAACCGGACGCATCGTCAATTACCACATGCGGATGCAGAATCAGAAAAAACACTCGGTGGCGGCGCTGAAGTCCCTCAACTTTCACGTCCTGGCCGCCGGCGATGCCTATAACGACACCGCCATGTTAGGAGAAGCCCACGCAGGATTCTTCTTTTGCCCTCCCGATCACCTTCCCAAGGAATTCCCCCAATTTCCCGTGACGAAAACATACGGGGAACTGCAAGAACGTTTCGCACAGGCGGGGAATTTCAAATAGCAAAATAGCTGTCAGCTCCTATATTATTCCTCCCCTTTGTAAGGGGAGGTTAGGAGGNNCTACGAGCACGACAACTTCAGGGGCTCAAGTTTCGTCGGCAACATGGCATCGGGCCATACATTGTGGACTTCTATTGCCCGGAACAGTCTCTCGTCATTGAAGTAGACGGCGACAGTCATGCCGATGCGAATCAGATACTGAAAGACAGGCAGCGCGAGAAGTATCTTCAGTCTCTTGGCCTTCACGTAATTCGATATATCAACGACGATATCTTGAAGAACTTGGATGGAGTTATGGAAGATTTAGCCGAGAGGTTGTCGCCAAGATCGACCTCCCCTCGCCCCTCCTTACGAAGGAGGGGTGAAGAAGGCTGAGAGCTACTTATCCCCATTCACCACTTCGAGTACACGCCGGCCATATCGCTCTGCTTTCAGCGGGCCGATGCCGGGAATCTCCATCAGGGCATCTGGCGTTACGGGCTTGTGGCCGGCAATGGCCTTCAATGTTTTGTCGTGAAAAATCAAAAAGGCCGACACGCCCTCTTCCTCAGCAAGCTCCGTGCGAAGTTGTCGTAGCCGATCGTAGAGCTGAGTATCCGCCGGCGTTGCTCGCGGAACAACCATGGAAGCCGCCCGTTCGCGTAGTGGCTTCGTCACCAGTGAATCAGACTGAGGCGCTTCCGATTGCTTCAACTCCATTGCGCTGACCCCTTGCAGGATCTCGCGTCCCTTACGTGTCACATCGAGTGTGGGATACTCCGTACCTTCAACCTGAAGAGAGGCTGAGTCGATCAGTTCCCTCACCAGACCGGTCACCGACGGCTTTGAACGTGTCCGGCAGATTCCATATGTCGGGCAGTTTTCCGCCCCACAGGCCTGCATGGCTTTCGAACGGCTCCCCCTAAGAATCTCGACGATTCGACTGATACCAAACCGCCCCCTGCACCAGACAACGGTTTCTAAGATAGCTTTCTTGGAAGCGGTATCGTCTTGGAGCGCCTCCCTGCTCGCCTGCCGCACCGGCGCAACACAGCGGTCACAGAGACCGCAGGGACCCAAGGCCCGTTCTGCCTCATCGCTGAAATAGTCGAGAATCGCAAGTTGCCGGCAGGTCGATACCGACACATACCCCAGCATTTCTTGAAGGAGCGTGTTCATCCGCCCGGCGCGCTCGGCGCCTTCAGGATCTTGCGCCGCCTGCTGAATGAAATATTCCTGCGTCGCCAGATCACGCTCATGAAACAACAAGACACAGGCAGCAGGTCGTCCATCGCGCCCGGCCCGCCCAACCTCCTGGTAATAAGCCTCCACACTTCCCGGAATATCGAAGTGGACGACCAGCCGGACATCCGACTTATCGATGCCCATACCGAAGGCATTCGTTGCAGCCAAAACCCTCACATTCCCCCGCCGAAAGTCGTCATGCACGAGTCGCCGCTCCTCATCAGAAAGACCGGCATGGTAGTAGCTGACAGACTGGTGAGACTGGCCCAGCCACTCCGCCACCTCTTCGACCGCTCGGCGCGTGGCGCAATAGATCAGGATCGTGCCCTTCTCTGTCTCACGAACGAGACGCTCCAAGGTCGCCAGTTTTTCCTGGCGAGACTGACAGTGGCGAACTGACAACGCGAGATTGTCACGGCGGAAACCTGCAACCAGTCGAAACGGATCGCGGAGGGACAATCTCTTGCACACATCCACTTGCACGCGGGTGGTGGCGGTGGCGGTCAGAGCCAGGCAAGGCGGATTCGTGAGTTCCTGCCGCAGACGTCCGATCTTGAGATAATCGGGCCTGAAATCGTGACCCCATTGAGAAATACAGTGAGCTTCATCGACCACCAGCAGCGAGACCCACAACGAACGCAAGAGTTGGAGAAATCCCTCATGCTGCATCCGCTCCGGCGCCAGGTAGAGCAGTTGAAGCCGTTTCTGAGTGAGGTCCTGCATCACGCGGTACTTTTCAATTCCGGTGAGACCGGAGTGAAACGCGGCCGCCGCGATCTTCCGCTGCTTCAAGCTTGCCACCTGATCCTGCATGAGGGCGATGAGCGGAGAGATCACCAGCGTCAACCCGGGCAAGAGGGTCGCAGGCAATTGATAGCAGAGCGACTTACCCTGCCCCGTCGGCATGACCGCCATTGCATCGCGCCCAGCCAGCACCGCGCGAATGACCTCTTCCTGGCCAGGCCGAAACTTCGCAAAGCCGAACTGTTCGCTGAGTTGTCGAGTCAGATCGTCCACGGTGAGATTACAAAAACGATGAACGGTTGGGGAACATGGGCGCGAGGGGAGTATAGAGGACCGACTCACCCTGGGCAAGTCGAACGAGCCGAGATGGGGAAATCAATTCTCAACCCTTAGCCCGCATTATTCATGAACACTTCTGCTGCAATCGCGGATTCGCTGCTGCAACGCGCCTTCGGCTGGCAGGCTCGCCGCTCACTCCCTCGACGTACTGTTCAAGTACGCCTCGGGAGCTCACGGCTCCGCATGCCCGTCTCGCCACGCGACTGCGCGATTTCGCGATGAACTGTCATAAATAATGCGGGCTAGGTTCGTCTCAGAGAGAGATGGTTGGGGGACAGGTCCAGTCGCAGGACAAGCGGTTTAGGAAAGCGTTTTTACGACCCTACCCCAGCTCACTGGAACTCACTCAGGCCTACTCCAGCCAAGGTTTGCATGAAACCAGAACTTTGGCTGGAGTAGGCTGGAATAGGCTGGAGTGAGGTGGAGTTGAGCACAAAATGAGCACAAAAAGCTGGGGTGAACCCCTCAGCTGAGACAGTTTGGAATAAGCACACTTGGTGGTTCAATGAATATTCCTCCTTATCCCACCTCTGTTGCTGCAGCCTGATCCCTGGCTGGTGATGCCGCTCGAGCGAGTGCTCGAGGCCTGAAAAACCGCATGGTGGCTCCGACCGACGTGGTCACCGAACTGGCCGCCTGCTCGAACTCTTCCGGTCAGTAGTAGCCCACACCGAATGCCACCGATCACGATTGTCGTACTGTTCGATGAACGCCGCATGACTCGACGTAGTTGACGATTTCATCAGCCTCAAGGCCGGTCGTCGTCCAGAGTAATTCGAGCATACCAAGTAGGAGAAAACATGCCCCCGGACGTGTACAGCGTGTGTAACCGTGCGTCTACCGCTCCCTGAGGCTTTCTTTCGCCGACTTAAGCAAGGGGCTCACAAGGTACTCGATCACACGCCGCTGTCCCGTCTTGATTTCCACCGTAACCGCCATACCGGGAGAGAGATTCACCTGTCTGCTTTCGACCTGGATAGTCGACTGATCCAGGCTGACACGCGTCGCAAAGACCAGTGCCTCTTTGGACCTCTTTATATCTTTCTCTAACGGGGCCGCATCGTTCGATACGGTGAGGACGCGTCCGGGAATCGTGCCATAGAGCGTAAAGGGAAACGTTTCGATTTTGATTTCGACAGGTTGTCCTTCCTTCACGAACCCCACATCTTTGTTTTCGACCTGCGCCTCGATCTCCACTGGGTGGTCTTGAGACACGACAATGAGGAGTGGCTGTGCCGGAGTGACGACGCCACCCACGGTATGCATCGCCAGCTGCTGGACTACACCGTCGATGGGGCTCGTTAGACGCTGAAGATCTGCTTTCTGCCAAGCTTTGGCGACTTCCTGGACGAGTGAGGCCGCTTTGGTATCCGTCGTCGAGAGCTCCTCCCCCTTGGCCTGCTGGAATTGTGAGGCGAATGCCCGTGCATTGCTCTCCGCTTCTGAGAGAGCAGCCTGATCCTGGATGAGTTTCATTCGCTGCCCAGCCAATTCCTGTGTCTTATCGATCCGTTGCCCCTCGGCTTGCAGAAAATCCAACCTCGTGACCGCCTCATGATCGAGCAGTCTTCTGAAAGCTTCGGCCCGTTCGGCTTCCATGGGGACAGTTGCTTCCAATCGGCGAATATTCTCTTTGGTCTGGTCGAGCGCGGCCTTCCGCTGTCCGATCAGCTGGTGTGCCGCACCCATTTTGGCCTGATACTCGGTGAGTTGGTCCCGGAGGAGCTGTTGTTGCAGCAGTACGTACTGAGGATCCCCATCAGGAGGCGCGTTGAAGGTGGGCTGACCTGCGATGAGGGCGCGGAGCCGGGCAGCCTCGACCTTGGCGGCTCGGTATTCGTTGGAGGCGCGATCATGATCGGCCCGATTTTGTGTCGAATCCAGTTCGATTAACAGATCGCCTTTCTTGACGATCTGCCCATCCTGTACATGAATCGCAGTGATCACGCCCGTCTCGTACGGCTGAATTACCTTGGAGTAGCCGCTTGGGATGATCTTGCCCTGGGCTGTGGCGACGACGTCGATCCAGCCGACGCAGGCCCATGTGACCGCGGCAGTGAAGACCGCTATGATCGTCCACATGATCGTGCGCCCGAGAGGCGACGGCGGCGTATCTTGGATTTCCAGCACAGCCGGCAGGAACTCGACCGCGTGACCGGACGGTGTCGCGCCCACTGGCCGAGCGGACTCGGCCTGCCACGCCGCACGCCAGACAGAGAAATGTCGCAACACCGTCTGCCGAATAGTCATTTACACCACAGCAACGTGCCCCTCCTGATGCTGATGCAAGCGGCTGTAGAAGCCATTGTGCGCGAGCAACTCCTCGTGTGACCCTGCTTCGACGATTTCTCCTTTGTCGATCACATAAATGCGGTGGGCCGGTCGGATCGTACTGAGCCGGTGCGCGACGATGAAGACCGTGCGGCCTTGAGCAATCTGCGCCATATTTTGTTGGATGATGGCCTCGGACTCGTAATCTAACGCACTGGTCGCTTCATCGAAGATCAGGATCCGAGGATTCGCCACCAACGCGCGCGCAATGGCGATGCGCTGCCGCTGACCGCCGGAGAGCGAACAGCCTTGCTCACCCACGACCGTGTCGTACCCTTCCGGCAATTCCAGGATGAAGTCATGGGCTCCGGCCAATTGCGCCACATGGATCACGCGATCCATGGACAGTCCAGGATCCGTCAGGGCAATGTTATCCCGCACCGATCGGTTGAACAGGAAATTTTCTTGTAGCACGACGCCGACTTGCCGCCGTAACCATGCCGGATCGACCTGGGCGAGATCTACCCCATCGACTAACACGCGTCCACGCGCCGGCACATAGAGCCGCTGAATCAGTTTGGCAATGGTACTTTTACCGGACCCAGACCGGCCGACGATCCCGATCACTTGACCGGCCTGGACACTGAACGAAACCTTCCGGAGCACTTCGGCGCCGTCAGGACGATATCGAAACGAGACATCCTCGAACAGCACATGGCCATTCACCCGTGGCAACGTCGTCCGAGTAGGATTGTAGGCTGGTTCCGGCCTCGTATTGAGCACATCGCCCAGTCGCTCGACAGACACCCCGACTTGCTGAAAGTCTTGCCAGAGGTTGACCAGACGGAGCAGGGGACCGGTGACTTGAGCAGAGAGCATCGTGAATGCGATCAGTTGTCCAATGCTCAGATCCCCTCCGATAACGAGATACGCGCCGGTCCAGAGAACGGCGATGGTCGTGAGCTTCTGAATAAACGAGGCCACATGACCGGCGACCGTCATCAGCGTCGTGGTGCGAAAACTCGTCGCGACATAGCCGGCCAGCTGTTCGTCCCACCGCCGCTGAAGGGGAGGCTCCACCGCGAGCGCCTTGACTGTTTGTATGCCCGTGATCGTTTCGACCAGAAAGGACTGATTCTCGGCCCCTCGGTTAAACTTCTCATTCAACCGGGCTCGGATCATGGGCGTCACCACGATCGAGAGGAGGGCATAGAGCGGGAGCGATCCCATGACCACCAGCGTCAGCAAGGGGCTGTACAACCACATCACAGCCAGGAATACGACGGTGAACACCAAATCCAAGATAACCGTGACGGAGTTACTCGTGAGAAACTGACGAACGTGTTCGAGCTCCCGCACACGCGCCACCGTGTCGCCCACGCGCCGCGCTTCGAAGTAGGCTAACGGCAAGGCGAGGACATGGCGAAACAGCTGGGCGCCGAGACTGACATCGATCCGATTGGTCGTATGCGCGAAGAGATAGGCGCGCAACCCGCCCAAGAGAGCATCGAACAAGGCCAGTGCGACCATGCCCACAGCCAAGACATGCAATGTCGTGAAGCCCTTGTGAACCAAGACCTTGTCGATGACGACCTGCATAAAGAGCGGGGTGAGCAAGGCGAACAGTTGCAGGAAGAAGGACGCGAGCAATACATCGCCCAGCAACCGGCGGTATTTCACGATGGCAGGAATAAACCAGGTGAAATCGAATCTCAGATCTTCCGGCCGGAGATGCGCCCGCTTGGTGAAGAGCAACAGTTCGCCGGTCCAGACGGCCTCGAAAGCGGACAGGAGCGCAATACGGGGACCCTCTTGGAGCGGATCGTGAAGGAGGACCTTCTCGCCCTCAACCTTCGCCAGCACCACATAGTGTCCGTCCGTGCCCTTCGCCATGGCCGGCAACGGGGTCTTTCCCAACTCCGATCCGGCAACTTGATGAATCCCCGCTTTCAGCCCCAAATGCTTGGCTGCACGCAGGAGTTCACGGTCACTGAAGGGTTGCCCAGGCTCGGCAAATTGGTGACGCACCTGCGCCGCATCGGCAGGCAGATCGTAGAAGCGCGCGAGTATGAGCAGGCACAAAAGGCCTGTATCGATCTCGGAGGGAGGAGCCTCAGGCAAGACTCCTCCCGTCGTTCGTATGGTCGAGGGGGTTCCGTGTGTGGACATGCGGCGGCTCAGTCGTTACTGCCAACTCGCCGCCAGCACCGCTTGAACGTCCTGAGGTTGTTGCACAATGCCTTGCTCCCATGTGAGGCCGGTCTGGGTGGTGAAGCTCGCCATCGCTTGGATGAGCTGATCCACTTGCGTATTGAGCAACTGTTGCCCGTTCCCGGCTTGAATCGTTTCCGTCTGATTGGTCGTGCCCGTATACCAATTCTGAATCGTCACCTGATCCGTCGAATTGTAGAGCGAGATCCTGAGGTCGTTCGCATTGCGCTCAAGGATCAGGTCCAGCGGATTGATGCTGGTGGTAAATTGCAGTTTGTCACTAGTGCCGGACGAATCTTGAATCGTGTCCTGGCCACCGGTTCGAGAGAAGACATAGGTATCGTCACCCGCCCCGCCTATCAACATATTCGCCGAGCTGTTGCCCGTAAGCGTGTTATTCAACGTGTTCCCCGTCCCATTGATGGCCGCCGTGCCAGTCAACGTCAGGTTCTCGACGTTGGCGCCGAGGGTGTACGTGAGACTGCTTTGGACCGTGTCCGTTCCTTCGTTCACATTCTCCATCACCACGTCCCCGGCCACATCGACGACATACGTATCGTTGCCGGTTCCACCGATCATGGTGTCGTTCCCCACTCCACCCGTCAGCGTATCGTTCCCACCTCCCCCGGTGAGCGTGTTGTTGGCGCTGTTGCCGAGGAGTACGTTGTCGAGAGTATTCCCCGTGCCATTGATCGCGGTAGCGCCGGTCAACGTCAAGTTCTCCATGTTGGCGGCCAGGGTGTAGGTCACGGAACTTTGTACGAGATCCGTTCCGTTATTTGCCGACTCGATGATCGCATCGCCGGTGTTATCGACGAAGTAGGTATCGTTACCATCAAGCCCTGTGAGTGTATCCGTTCCCGTGCCGCCGTCGAGGACATTGGCTGTGTTGTTGCCGGTGAGCACATTATTCAGGCTGTTGCCGGTGCCGTTTATGGCCGCTGTGCCGGTGAGCGTGAGATTCTCAAGATTTGAACCCAAGGTCCAGGTCACGGAACTCTGTACGGTATCGGTCCCACCGCCAGACTCCACGATAGTGTCGCCAACTCCAACTACATAGGTATCGCTCCCTGCTCCGCCTGTCAGCACGTTCACCCCGCTGTTTCCGACCAGAATATTGCTGAGCGAGTTCCCTGTGGCATTGATGTTCGCAGTCCCTGTGAGCGTCAGGTTCTCGATGTTAGATCCAAGCGTGTAGGTCAAGGCGCTCTGCACCGTGTCGGTTCCGCCGCCTGCCGTTTCGACGATGGAATCGCCGACGCCAATCACATAGGTATCGTTGCCGGCTCCGCCGGTCAGAACGTTTACCGCACTGTTACCCATGAGCACGTTGGCCAGGGTGTTGCCCGTGCCGTTGATCGCTGACGCTCCTGTGAGCGTCAGGTTCTCGACGTTAGCGCCCAGTGTGTACGTGAGAGAGGACTCGACGGTATCAGTGCCTTCGTTGGCCAGTTCGGTTACCACATCGCCGACATGATCTCGGATGTAGGTATCATCGCCTTGCCCTCCAGCCATCGTGTCGGCCCCGATCCCTCCATCCAGCACGTTGGCAGTACTGTTGCCCACCAGCACGTTGGAAAGGGTGTTTCCGGTTCCATTGATGGCGGCGGTCCCCGTAAGCGTCAGATTCTCGACATTCGCTCCTAATGCGAACGAGACAGTGCTCTGCACCGTGTCCGTGCCTTCGTTTGCATTCTCAAGGACAGTATCTCCGAGCCCTACGATATATGTATCAACACCCGCGCCACCAGCCAGGATGTTCGCCGCGCTGTTGCCCGTGAGCACGTTGTCCAGGGCGTTGCCCGTGCCGTTGACCGCCAATGAGCCAATCAGCGTGAGGTTTTCCATGTTCGCGCCGAGCGTATAGCTGATGGTGCTCTGGACCGTATCCGTGCCTTCGTTCGCAAGCTCCGTGACCACATCGCCCGGTAGGCCCACCACATAGGTATCGTTGCCGCTCCCACCAACCAGGGTGTCGTTGCTGCCCATTCCATCGAGCATGTCATTGCCTGTACCGCCCGTGAGGGTGTTGGCTGCAGCATTGCCAATGAGAATGTTATCCAGGGCATTGCCGGTCCCATTGATCACCGCGTTTCCCGTCAGCGTCAGGTTCTCGATGTTAGATCCGAGCGTGTGGGTCAACGCGCTCTGCACCGTATCGGTCCCACCGCCAGCCGCTTCGACCACTGTGTCACCTGCGCCAATGATATAGGTATCGTTGCCTGCTCCACCGGTCAGGACATTTACCGCGCTGTTGCCTGTGAGCACGTTGTCGAGTGCATTGCCAGTACCGTTGATCGTGGACGCACCGCTGAGGGTGAGATTCTCCAGATTGGATCCAAGGGTGTAAGTCAACGCGCTCTGCACCGTATCGGTGCCTTCGTTGACAAGCTCAGTGACCACATCACCCGATTGACCCACAAGGTAGGTGTCGTTGCCGCTCCCACCGACCATGGTGTCGTCGCCGACTCCTCCATCGAGCGTGTCGTTGCCAGCATCGCCCGTGAGGGTATTGGCTGCACCATTGCCAATGAGGATGTTATCCAGGACATTGCCGGTCCCATTGATCACCGCGGTCCCTGTCAGCGTCAGGTTCTCGATGTTGGTGCCGAGCGTGTAGGTCAAGGCGCTCTGCACGGTGTCGATCCCTTCATTGACCGCTTCGGCCACAATATCCCCAACAGTATCGACAATGTAGGTATCACTGCCAAGCCCACCGATCATGTGGTCAGACCCAACTCCACCGTCCAACACGTTATTCCCATTGCTGCCGACCAGTTGATTGTCCAACTCATTGCCGGTACCGTCGGTGTTGTAGGACCAATCTAAGGCGAGGTTCTCGACGTTGGCCCCTAGCGAATAGCTGATCGAAGCATGCACCCAGTCTGTTCCCTCTCCTGACAACTCCACGATAACATCAGTGGCATCCTCCACCACATAGAGGTCATCGCCCAACCCACCTTGCATGAAATCAGCGCCACTGCCCCCGTTGAGGTAATCATTCCCATCTCCGCCATAGAGGCTATCGTCACCTTCGTAGCCATTCAGAATGTAGCCTTCTTGCGCGACTGCCGAGCTATTACCCCCTTCAGGTCCGTTGAGAAAATTACCCCCTTGCCCTCCCGTGATGCTGTCGTTACCGGTCGTCCCATTGACTGCTGTCCGAGTCGGCGGCGGCTGAAACTGTTGCAAGAACGTTTCAACAGCCGTGGCGGTGGTGCGGGTCCCGCTCGGGTCAACGACCCCACTGATGAGCGCGTCATCCGTGAAGCCGAAGAGAAACCGGATGATGGCGATGCCGTCTGATAAGGCGTCGGCGCTTCCATTTCCATCCACGTCCAGCACGATGGGTTGAATGCCGGTGAGAAAACGCTCAACGGCCAGGGGAGTGGCCCTGGTACCATTCGGATCAATGACCCCACTGGTTAACGCCGTGCCGGTAAACCCAAACAGATGCCGCACAATCGCAATGCCGTCACTGAGCGCATCGGCCTCGCCATTGCCGTCCACATCGAGCGTGGCACGTGTCGTGCCGAAATCCTCTCCGCTTTTCGTTTCCCCCTCATTGACGACGACAGATCGGGCTCCCGCCGCTGGAGTGGTTTCAAACCAATGGGATGGCACAATTTCCCGAACGGTGTAGGCCCCAGGAGAAATAGCTCTGAATGCATACGTCCCCGTGGCGTCTGTCACGGCTATAGTTTCCCCGGTATCCAAGAGGCCGTCGTTATCGGCATCTAGGAAGACCGTCCGGCCTGACAAGGTTGACTCCCCGGTATCCCGAATTCCATCGACATCCACATCCTCGAACGTCACCCCTTGAATGTGTCCCAACAGACTGTCCACACTTGCCGTGGTGCCATCAGAAAAGGCCAGTGTCTCAACCACGAGCGATCCATTCAGGCCGCTCGGATCGAAATTCGTCAAAGCAATGGTATCTCCTCCGGCTCCTATCTGAATCGTCACCGTGCTGCCTGCGCGAGTGGCGGACAGGTTGCTGTGGGTAAGGCCAGAACCAAACTGAATCCGATTGCCTTCTCCCGGCAATGCAATATCGTCGATCGTGTCACTGCCGTCGCCGACATTGAAAAGATAGGTGTCCTGGCCTCCGCCTCCACGAAGAATGTCGTTTCCAATTCCACCGGTCAGCGTGTTGGAATTACTGTTACCGATCAGAACATTGTTACCGCCGTTCCCAGTGGCACTGATCACATTGAACCCACTTAAGGTCAGGTGTTCGAGCTGCGTCCCCGCGAGGCTGTACGTGAATCCAGCCACCACAGTATCGGTGCCATTCCCGGCAGTCTCCGTAATACTATCGCTGGCATTATCGAGGATGTAGGTATCATCCCCTGCGCCACCGACTAAGACATCGTTTCCGGTCCCACCATCCAACGTATCGTTGGCAGTTCCGCCGGTGAGGGTATTCACACCCGAATTGCCGATCAGAATATTCCCCAAGTTGTTCCCAGTCCCATTGAAGTTGCCCGTGCCCGTCAACGTCAGATTTTCAAGCTGAGTCACGGTCAAACTGTATGTAAACCCGGCGATCACCGTGTCGATCCCACTGCCGACGGCTTCAGTGATGCTGTCGCTGGGGGTATCAAGGAGGTAGGTATCGTCGCCCGTGCCGCCGGCCAAGCTGTCGATGCCCGCCCCGCCATCGAGGGTATCGCTCCCGGCTCCGCCGGTCAGCGTATTACTCGCACTGTTGCCGCTGAGGAAGTTGTCGAGGGTGTTTCCCGTCCCATGGATGGCGGTCGTACCGGTCAGCACGAGATCCTCGACGTTGGCGCCCAGCGTATAGGTGAAACCTGCATATACGGTGTCGATACCTTGATCAGCCAGCTCAGTGATCACGTCACCGGCAACATCCAGGAGATAGGTGTCATTGCCCGCACCACCAGTCAGTGTATCTGCCCCACCGGCGCCATCGAGCAAGTTATCGCCCACATTGCCTATTAGCTCGTTGATCAGCACATTGCCCGTCGCATCGATGCTGTCGGTTCCGGTCAATGTAAGATTTTCTATCTCGCTACCGAGTGTGAATGACACTGCACTCTGGACTGTATCCGTCCCACCTCCAGCTAGTTCAACGACGGAATCAGAACCATGATCCACAACATAGGTATCATTCCCAGCTCCGCCGACAAGAGCGTCGGCCCCAGTTCCACCATCAAGAACGTTGTCGCCACTATTGCCTGTGATCCGGTTGTTCTGCGCATTGCCGGTTCCGTCGATGTTCCCCGTCCCTGTCAGAACGAGATTTTCTACGTCTGCCTCCAGCGTCCGGGTCACACTCGCCTTCACCGTGTCGAACCCACCGCCAGGCAACTCGTTCACAGCATCGTCGACATTGTCCACGATGTAGGTGTCGTCTCCCGTCCGGCCCGTCATATCTTGAGTCCCTGTGCCACCATCCAGCACATTGCCACCAGCATTTCCGGTGAGCGTGTTGCCAGATACCGTCACCCCCGGACCAGAGTTTCCGACTCCGCCCCCACCCCCGCCCAAAGGAGGATTCGCAAAAATGAAATTTGAAGGCGATACCTGTGTCGTCTGGAGTCCCAGTAGCATCGCCACATTGAGTCCATTGGATTTGATGGATGCCACCGATGTGCTATTGAATGTGAGTTGTGACAATATCAATTCCGCGAACGAGAAGATTCCCACCTGTGACAAGTCAATTCTTTCATTGGGATTCGATACCTCAAAATCAGTGATGATATTGGAAAAGGTGGGCACAGCCATGGCACGCACAAGATAGCGATCATTTCCAACTCCTCCAGCCACCTGTCCATCGTTAATAATTATGCCGGTGCTGGTAAACCCAAACGAAGATGCATCGCCATCCAAGTAAATTGTGTCGTCGCCTCCCTCGCCAAAAATCTTATCGCTCCCAGCTCCTCCATCGATGACATCATTGCCTCCGCTCCCGTGAATCACGTCGTCACCACCTAGACCCAGAATAGTTTCCCCCTGAGCTGTCCCAGTTAACGTATCGGCATTTGCAGTCCCCGTAATGGTTCCACCGGGCGGGGTGGTACTGAAGGGCACCGCGCTGTCGACATATGGCAGGGGCACGCTAAACTGATCTTGGAACTCGAAATGAGTGGCATTCAGAGCCGTGGCCGTCGTTTGCTGGAGTCGCAGACCCTGCCCGCCTCCCACGCCGACGATCGTATCTGCACCCTGTTGGGTCAGGGAAAGATCGCTAAATTGCTTGCCGACAAAACCTACGAGAATAATTTTGTCCCCGGACGTGGTGGAAAAATCTGTTATGTCATCAACGCCGTTATCGCGCTTTCTAACCACGACCGCATCCAGACCTGCCCCACCCGTAAACGTATTGGTTCCACGCCCACCGGACAGAAGATTATTCTCCGCGTTTCCAGTCAATACATCGTCACCATCTCCCGTAAACACGTTTTCAATATTGGCCGGATTCTGAATCGTGAGATTTGTCCCATTGAGGTTGGCGGCACCTGTAGCAAGATTCACAATACTGTTGCCGGTCACAGCTGCGAGGTTAATCGTGTCGCGGCCCCCATTCGTGTCATTGAGGGTCGCCCGCCCAGGCTCTGATGCAGCCAATGCAACATATTCATTCGTATACACATACGTGTTATCGCTGTCTTGCGCTTTACCGAACAGTTTCAAGCTCCAGCTATTGAGCGTTCCTATATCGCCAGTCACCGCATCAATTACCTGGAGTGTCCAATTGCCACCGCTCAATTCGCCCCAGTCATGTGTGGATGTGAATGCAAAGTTGAGCGTGTTTGAGCCGGCGAAGGTGACATCGCCTCTATCAGTAACCGCACTGCCCGGGGCCTTGCCCGGACGGTTCATCAGAATCGACTCTGTCCCAGTGGGAGAGAGCAACTTGATAATTAAGTCGCCTGCACGTTGATGTGTGAGATTAACGGTGACCTCGGCGTGTTCCACGACAATCCCAGCATTCAAAGTCAAACTGCTAGTGATACCACTTGCAGTGCCGTCGACAATCGTCTGATTCAATACCGCGCTCGCTTGCGAGGTGGTCAGCTCGTTGCTCAGGGTATTCTGCCCCGTCCAGGATTCCGCGAGGCGCACCACAGCCAGCGCATCTACCTCTCCGAAGCCATAGTCGTGCGAGAGATGCATACTGCCGCCGTTCCAGTTGAGGGCGTGATTATTCGTCCACGTGGTGCTGGCGTCGACGATCTTGCGTGCGGACAGCGCCAGAATTTCCTGCACATCTCGATAACCAAGATTTGGGTTGGCTTGCAACATCAAAGCCGCAATACCCGATACGATCGGTGTCGCGAAGCTGGTGCCCTGGGCAACCGTGGAATCACTCCCGAATACAGAACCGTTGTCATCCATGATCAGTCGGGAGGTAGACGTAATATTGGAGCCAGGAGCAGAAATCAGAATCGAGTCTCCGGGATTACTGAATGGCGCCTGAGCGATGACTAATGCGCCTAGATCCCCTGTGGCATTGATGGCGCCAACCTGAATGCTATAGTGGTTATTGCTGAATAAGTCGTAGTTCGCGTTCCCTCCTGTGGTTCGGTCATTGCCCCCTGCAGTCACAACCACAGTCCCAAGTCCGCTCCTCCCAAAACGAATCGCGTTCAAATAATCTCCGCCGGTATTAACCGACGCAAATGACGGCACGAGCCCCCAACTATTATTCACGACATCGTAGTCGATGAAATGTGCGAGCCCGGAGAAATCGATTGTTGCATCTCCAGGCAATTGACCGATCCAGTGACCGGCGATGGTCGCGTTGTAGGCCACCCCTACAATGCCTTCACCGTTTCTTGCAGCCGCAATGACGCCCGCCACCAGCGTGGCGTGCGTTGAAAACTTCTCCTCACTACCCTCGCCTGCCAGGCTCCCCGGAGTGGCGTTGGCCAACCAATTGGAATCAATATTGGGGGATAGATCCGGGTGCCGGTAATCGAGAACTTCTTTGGTCACCGCAAATTCCCCGCCCGGCTCGAATTGTCCGATCTGAACACCCTCGCCAGTATAGTTCGCCCACACCGAAAGGATATTGGTATCCGAGAGGTACCACTGGTCGGTCAGTAACGGATCGGTCGGCATGTCGGTCGTGCGCAGAAACACGGAACCTTTGATTTCCGCGGATTGCCCGTTGAGCGTGACGGTCGCGCCTGGATTGTTCAGGCTGTCGGCAAGCTTGTACTTGAAACCCATGATCCCTGTATAACTGGCGTTGGGCGTAAAGGTGACATTGCCGCCTGACAGTGTCGCCGTCCCGCCGACGGCATCGCTGACCGAGGTGATATGAAGCGCCTCGCCTTGAAAGTCGATATCGTTTCCGAGCAATGAAGCCGCTGTGATGAGATACGGCGTGCTGCTGCCATGCGCGAACGGGACATTGATCACATCCTTGACCGCCATCGGGTTGGGCAGGTTAAGCGAGATATTGCTGATGTCAGCGAATCCAACATGTTCAACGTCAACGAGGAAGTCGGTACCATCACGCCCAGCTTTTGTATCAGACACCCAGACTCTGTTTGCGGTTTGGGTGATACGATAGTCGGCAAAGCTGCCACTGAATTGCGCAAGGTCGATCCCTGCTCCTCCCTCAATGCGATCATTTCCCTGGTCGCCCTGGAGCACATCGTTTCCATCGCCGCCACTGAGTTGATCCTCGTCTTGCCCGCCTTCAATGATGTCATCGCCAAGGCCTCCAGATAGAAGATCTCCTCCCTGATGTCCGCGAATGAGATCATTACCACTTTCACCATAAATAAAGTCATCACCCTCTTCTCCTGAGAGAGCATCATTTGCTGCTCCGCCGATAATGATATCGTTACCGGCGCCTCCCCGAACAAACACATTGCTCAAACCGCCACCGATGAAGACATCTCCTCCTCGCCCTCCCTCAACAATCTCGACCTCGGCCTCCGCCAGATTCAGCGCGACCCCGTCATCTCCGATCACATGGACGATATCTCGCCCTGCCCCTGCATCGATATTGACCTGAAGATCACTCGCATCAATCAACAACACATCATCGCCATCGCCGGCATTGAACGTATCGCTGCCCACTCCGCCCGCGAGCCAGTTGTCATTGCCATCACCGATCAACGTATCGTTGCCTTGTGCCCCATAAGCATTCTTCACCCCCTTGACAGCGACGTCGATGACTTCCCCCGTTCCACTAGCAGCAACATAGCTCGTAATGTTTCCTTCCGTGCTGAGGTGTGTGCCGGTGCCAGATGGAGTGAAGATCGTTCCGTTGGGATTTGCCAGAAAATTGGCGGCGATGGCTTCCTTGGTCTGGCCGCTCTGCACAAAGGTGCCGCGTGCGAGCACTTCGTTGCCGTCCCGCACTTCGCCTGACTGCGCGGTATTCGCCAGCTTAATTTCTGTAATCCCCAACTGCGCAAAGGTCTTGAGTTCGCCGGCATCCGTCTTGGCATCGGAGTTGGCATCTACCCAGACTCGCAGATTGTTCCAGGCTGCATCGGCACTATTGAACACATTGTCGAGATTGCTATCCAGACTCTTCAACGCCGCAAACCCGTCGGTGAAGGGCTTGGTGCCGGCATTCCCTCCTGTCCCGACGGTCCCGTTGTAGTACTCGGACAGCGTCTCCGACATGTTGTCAATGATACCGTTGCTGTTGAGATCATGGACGACGATGCCGTCCTGGGGCGTCACCCATCCCGTTACTTCTAGACTGCCACCATCATGGTCGATGTCGAATAGGACGGCTTTCTCCGTGTAATTTGTCAGCTTCACACCGTCGCCATTGAGGTCAAGCACGAGGGGGTCCATGTAGTGGACGGCCTTGCTGATGAGAGTGGCCAGGTTGGTATAGACGGCCGTGAGCGTTTGGGCCACGCCGGTAAAGAAAGTCCCGACGGCCGTCGATACAGTATTGACGGCCGTGTTCCACGCCGTCGCAAGATTGAAGTTCCCGGGTCTAAGCCCGTCAGTGACAATGCTCGAGGCTGACAACGAGGCAGCTTTGCCGGTGGAGACAGCATTGACGTCCGTCGGATTCATGCTCACAGTCTTGGTGCCCGTGTTGACCAATGTGCCTTGAGACACAGTATTCGCTGTATTATTGAGGTCGGTGGGCCCACTGCCTTGCGGCGTTGTTGGGGTTGTGGTGGTTTGGACAGTGAGATAGGGGTTACTGGGGCTGCCAGGTGGTGCCTTATAGCTATTAGCAAACGACCAGTCTGATAGAAATGCAAACTCGTTGGAGGCACTCGGGGCTGGGAGGCTCCGCGGACTCCAGTTGTTATTCAGGGGTTGAAGCTGGTTTTGCTGGAACTGATTACTTGGAAACAGATTGGGCAGTAGATTCGTGGCACCGGGAACATCCCACCAACTCAGGCCTATGGATTTGAGGAGTACATTGACATCAAAGCCACTGCGGGCAAGAGTTGCGCTAACTACGGTATTACTCACCGAAATGAGACCAGTGGACAAGCTGGCACCATAAGGAATGGTGGCGTTATTAATGATAGTCGCATCAGGCACCATGTTTTGCCAAAAAATAGTATGACTTACCGGACCACCAGACACCAAAAGTGCACCCCTTGTAGCAGCGCTCTCACCCAGACCATATGCATCCTTAGTCAAAGAAAGGAGATCACCGGCGTTCACAGTAAGAGGGAAAAGATTATTAAGGGGATTAGTCGTACTGACAGGCCCACCCCTGATAACAAAGTCACCTCCGGCACCATCTCGATACACGAGGTAAAGATGTTGGAAGGCGGGCCCCGCAGGCTTGTACTCAAGATAAATACCCTGCGGTAAAGGGCTGGGGTCTGGCATGATAATCTCCTCCTCTTCAGTACGGAGCAAACTCCGTGCTTATGTACACATCAATAAACCGACCCTGAGAATCAAAGATCCAGTAGATGGATGTGCTAACCGTGGAATAGTCAAAATAGCGAGTCATGAATTTGTCTCGTTCACGCCTTACACTGATGTATTCGATCTTCGTGTACACCTCTTTATTAGAAGGATGGAATTTGAAGTCTTCCCTGATTTGACTTTTAGTGGCCCCGAATTCAGTCATGAAGGCATCAACTTTCGCTTGTGTAATGTTCACCCCTAATAACTTGAGCATCGTGGCTTTGATGATTTCAGGCGGGTCACTTATCTGCTGAAGTCTGTAGGGGATGCCACGCAAATGAAAATTTGGCCCCTTGTATCCCAGTCGTACTTGCGACATCTGAACTTCTGACTTCAGGCTCAGAACTAAAAGGACAATCCACTCATTCTTGTTTTCCTCTCCGACATCGACCACCTTCGTGAACGACAGACCAGTCACCGGTTCGTTGTTATTCAAACTGTCGAAGCCTTTACGCGGCTCCGATGTTTGATCAGCAACAGCCGCAAGGTATGTGATGAGTTCCGTGGCATCGCTTCCAATCGGGTAACAGTGTTGCAGGACACGCTCAGCTTCGTCCTCGCTTTTGTATTTCTGGTGAACCTTGGAAAAGTCGAAGCAGTGTTCGACCTGCGTGCTCTTTCCCTTGGCCTGTACGAATTGGGGAAGCCCACTACTCAACACAAGTAAAATTGCTACCGAGCACGCGAGGACAACGCCCTTGCTGCCTACAGGGAGCCATAACTTCATGGCATCACCGTTGTTTGTAGCGAGTCCGCCATTGAATTCCTTGTCATGAGAGATACGAGCTGGTCATCAGTCCGCCGACTCGATTGATCAGCTTCTGGTTGGCCTTGGAGGTTTCTGCCAAGGTCTTCGTCACTGAGAGACACGAGCCAAGCAGGATCACGCCGAGTAAGAAGACGTTGATCCAGATGACTGCTTGTCTTATGTCGAGGCATCGCGTTATCCTTGGACAGTCCTGTTACTCTCAGTCTTCGCCCCATTGACCTGCGCCTGGGCTATGTTCTGGAAAACCTGCTGCATCTGGTACTGCAATCGACCCAACACATCCAGCCCCAGGCTGACGCGCGCGACGAGTTTGCCGTCGACTTGCTCTGGCAATGTCTTGCCGTTCTGCGAATCCACCATCACCTTCGCCAGCAACGCCGGTTCGATGAAACCGAAATCTACGTATGCAATCCCCTGTGCCACTGCCACCGTCGCAAAGTTGGACGCGATCGGCTGATCCGACTGTTCTACGGGATGCAAGCGTACGTTCACCGCCGTGGTTTTCTCCTGTTCGCGCATTTCAACGGCTTCCATAATCGCTCCTCCTTCAGACAGGGCCACTTGTAGAGTTGCATCCCTATATGTTCTGTGTACGAATCACAATCGCACGAGGTGCTTGTACGCCGAACGGTTCACAAACACAATTGAAATCTTCGTCACGTATGCATGAAGAACGGCGGAACAATGGTTCCTTTTGCCTCGCCCTCGTCGAACGCGCATTGTGGATGAGTTACTGTTTCTGTCTCGGGCCGATATGGGCGAGGTGAAAATGGAACATCTGCCGGTCCCGCTGGACACGCTCATCGAGGACCTCCACCGGCAAGCCTCGCTATTGGGGCAGGAACAGGACATACAGGTTGTGTTACGAGCCACAGAGCCTGCGGTCGTATTGGGAGATGAACTACGCTTGCGCGAATTACTCCTGAACCTTCTCGATAATGCAGTGAAATACTCTTACCCCAGTGGCACAGTTGACGTCGCGCTCACGATAGAGCAGACTCACGCGCGGGTGACCGTGACTGATCGCGGAATTGGGACGTTTACACCCCGTGGGATCCCGATGGTGCCGTCATTCGATTGAACCGCCTGATAGCCGTCGGTCGTGTACTTCGGCTAAGGGTCGTTTCCGGCCATTCGCCGCCGTTGAGGTTTCATAGACATTTGTTTTTGCACCCAGCGGAAAGAATACGCTGAAGCGCTTGATAAATCGAGGTGTGCTAGCACGGGACTTGAGCGTGGATTTTAAACGCGAGATAGGCGATGGGCCTGGCTGACTCTGCGCAGGATGCTCAAAAAGTCCAGACGTCTCACCCACCCAACCCCGACGCGCCGAGACGCGCGGTTCCGCAGGCAAGGCCGCAGCGAGCAGTCACTTTATTGGGGGTTGGTGGGATGATCCCAACTGCGCGTGTCGAACGATATATATGCTCCTTCCAAGCTCGCTAGTTATCTCTTCAGAGATGGGGGCTGATTGATCTTCCACTGCGCGCGTCCAACGAGGGGAGTCCGCGACCGCGCGTTGCGCGAGCACAGAAGATCATCAGGCTCCATCTCGTCTTCTCCTGCTAGAAATTCACCCAGAGCTGCGCATACGCCCAATCCTGATCGGTGCTGGTGCCCAGGTTCTCCTGAATATAGGCACCGGCGAAGAGGTGCCCATAGCCTGCCTGGAAGGACACCTTGCCATCCATGAAGAAGCGCGTCCAGATGATATCTATTTCGTTGCCGACGTGCCTCACGTTGTTGTTCGTCTTCGAATAGACATAGACAGTCTGTGTGGCGCGATACCAGTTGTCCTTCGTATTGGCCAGGTTCAAATTGGTGGCCCAGATTTCGATGTGGTCGTTCTTGGTCGGGCGAAACTGCAAGTTAATCGAGGGTTTCATCATGTTCTTCCAGCCGATGGTATCCATATAGCCCATGTGGATATGGTTGGTCCCCCACAAATTCTCAAACGTGTTGGCAGTCTTACAATCTGTGTCGCCACCGATCGTACAGTTCGCCCGGCCATCGCCGGAGGCATAGTCGAAGTTGAACGCCAACCGAGGCTTCCAGTCCCACTCATAATGCGTGTAGCCGATCCAGGTTCTGGTCGCCCAGGCATTGATGTGGAGATACTTTTGGTTTCCATAACCTGCGCTGGGCCCACCGTCGTCGCCCATTTGGCCGAACTGGTAGATCGTTTCGTTCCATGCGTCAAAGTTGCCTTTGCGCATCTCGATCCGGCTTCCGACCATATGGCGAGTCTGATTCGAGTGTTTCGGTGTACCGAGACCCTGGTTCCGGTTGTCCCCCGAGTTGTACCGGTTGGAATAGAGGATGTAGTAGGGCTCGATCACGAAGCCTGGCACCGACTTGATCTGGTTGTAGAAAAGAAACACGTCGGAATCGATGTTCGCGCTGCCGTTATTCAATGTGGGGTTGGTGCTACCACTGACAGGAAGGTTGTTATGGAGCGCGCCGAGCGGCTCTCCCTGCGCCAGATCGGACTCTGAAGTGCGGAACCACCCCGCCCAGCTATCCCAGGCCTTGGTGCTATATTGCAACATGATCCCGTCAAATGAAAATCCTGTGTTGGACCAGTCGAAGGCGCCGAAGATAGAGTGGTTGCCGAAGACGATATATTGCCGGCCAGCCTTCACGCTCAAGTTTTCAAGCCCGGCAACGTTCCGTATCAACATATAGGCGGCCCGGACGCCCAAGACACCGCCGTTCCCAAAGCACGTCGTGGTCCCCGTGCAGTTCTGGCCGTTATTAGTCCTCTGATTGTCTTGGACCGGGGTACCCTGTTGCCCGTTAGCGCCCCACACGGATGCGTATTGGAGTTCCATGTAGAAATTCACGTCCGGGGAGAGGTCATAGCCGAAACCCAAGCGCGCCTTCTGCAAGACATAGCTATCGTTTGCCTTACCGGGGGTACCGTTCGCAGAGGTTTGGCCGTTGAACGTATTGCAGGCCCCAAAGGTATTACCGGCCATGGCGCTCCCGAAGCACGTATTGTTCCGCATTTCATACCGCACACGAAGGTCGGCGCGCATCCAGAACTTGTTGATGTCGAAGTTCTTCCCGATCTTCGGATCGTAGAGTTCGTATGCTTCTTTGTCCGGAATCGCTCGAGCAACGACTGCGGTATGGGTGATTTTTTCTCCCTCCGGCAATTCATATGCGGCTTCTGCCGGAGCCGGCATGAATGACAGCCCCACTGCCATTACAGCCGCGCTACAAGAGACACTCAGGCTGGTCCACCCTGGAAATCTGACGATGCTCATACCGTTCTTCTATTGTGAATTGGAAAAGACAATGATTGGTGAATCATGCGGCGGCGTAACTACTCGAAGCGACCACAAGAAAGGCGGGGTTGACGGATAAGGCCACACGTAACACGAAGCACTACTCAACCATAATAAATGTGACGGCTAAAGGAGCGGTTTTCGTATGGTCTCTGCTGTTGAGTCCACCTGTTTCTCCGCCGGCGTTGTCACAGCATTGATCTGCTCTTCTGCATCTTTGATCGAGGCCTGGAAATCCTGTTCGACCATCTTCACTTCCTGCTGGATCATGTTCAGCTCCGGCTCCACCGACTTCCGCAAATCCTCTGCTGTGTCCTTGAATCCCTTGACCGCTTTCCCCAGCTGGCGAGCGACTTCAGGCAGCTGCTTGGGACCGAACAGCAAAAACGCGATGACCAAAATAATGAGGATTTCGCCGATGCCCAATCCAAACATGGTTCATCATACGCAAAACATCACGCGTCACGCGAAACGCAAAAAAGGAAGCGTTTGATTCCTCTTGGCGCTTCACGCCAGACGCCTCACGCTTCACGTCTCCTTACCCTTGCTTGACCTGCTTCCCCGACTGAACCGGCGGCGTAACCGGCTGGGCAGCCTGCGCTTGCGCAACCTGAGCCGGCGGCGCTTCAGGCGCATCGGACGGAGGAGGCGTCACGTCGATGGCATCGGCCTCGTTGACGCTCTTCTTAAATCCTTTAATGGCCTTCCCAAGCCCCTCACCCAACTGCGGAATCTTGCCGGCGCCGAAAATGATCAAGACAATGACCAGAATCAGTATCAGCTCCATCCATCCAAACGATCCAAACATGATCACTCACTTTCTCTTGTTGCCCCACCTTGGCCCTCTCGCCCAGCGGCGTTGAGCCGGTCAAACAATGGGGCCTTCCTCATACGAGGAGAAGGTCTTAAAGGCTATAGAAGAAAAAGAACCGAGTCAAGCATAGAAATGCGCTGGCCGAACCCTGTGCCCTGCGAATATCAGCGGGGTCCAATGAAGGAATGATAGTAATCCACAGGGCTTGGCGGGGCGGTTAGGGCGATCATGAACGATTGAGAATCGTACCCGATCTCTTCGAGATCCCTTGAGGCCAGGGCAAGCTCTTCCTCTGTGAGATAGGCCACGGTGTCCGGAATGCCTGTCGGCGCGAGAGAGCGAACAAGGGCTTGGAGCGCTTCTCGTTCTTCTGGAGGCATCTCTAATGAAATCGGGAAGTCCAGACGACGTTCATGGGGACTCCGATAGGTCCCATTCAATGCGTGGAGGGTCTTGAGCATCAAGCGGTCTTGTTCCCATGGCGCCATGCTCGTACCGGCGGATGGATGGGTCGCGATGAGGTCCATAAGAGTCAGGACATTGGTCCGTAAACTACGTCCCACGAACTCACGCTGGCTTTCCAAGGTCATCGTGCCGGCCCCCAACTGCTCGGCAACCTTTTCGGCCAACGCAAAGTTGACCATGAAGCTCTGTTGCCCCCCGAATTGGCCATAGCAGGGCTTCTCCGGATCGTTCAGCACCTTCATATCCGCCGTACCCGCATCGAAACTGCTGAACCCGATTGCATCGGCAGCCAACAATCGTTTGGCTTCCTTGATCGTGGCATAGGCCCCGATATTGACGGGAACCACCACATGTTCATCCATACGTTTGAGGAAATCCGTGATCGTCTTCCGGTAGGGAACCGCTTTCCATTCGACCGTCCGGTATTCACGCTCCCACACCAGGTCGTCGAGAAAGGGGGGGAAACCCTTGAGCGCCTCCATGTCCATGGATTCGAACGATCGGACAAAGGTCGCCCAGTCAAGAATCTTCGAGTGCAACGCATCGCTCACGTTCGGCCGCATGAACTCTTCTTCAATCTCGTGTGCCTGGCGCGACATCAGTTTGGTTGGAAGATCGTTCCACAGTTCGTTACAGATCATACGATCCACGCTGCCAGCCTCTAGAGCGTCGAGCCGGTCCACAGTCCCTCGATGCATCTCGATCCGATCATGGTGGGAGGCGAGCGCCGGATGAGCCATGGCTGTATCGAGCACGGCTTGCTCCCAATCAACCAGCAGATATCGAATGCGGGGATAGACCGTCCCGTCTTTATCGAGCGCCTTGAGATGGCTCAGAAAACAAGCAGCGAGATTGCCGTTGCCTGGACCGAGTTCCATCACCGTGAGGGTTGCCGCAGGGGGGAGCGGGGTAATCGGGGTATCGGTGGAGCTGGATTCTGCACTATCCCGTTGCCCCGTTACCCCTTTACCCCGTGCCTTTTCGCGTTTTACGACTTTCTCGTAGTAGTCTGCCGCGAGAGCATGGGCAAGCCGATAGTCGGCTGACGCAAACGTTTGGTAGAAGCTGCGAACCCGATCGCCCCGGAAACGGTAGAAGAGCCTATTGATGTGAGCTTGCCACTGATCGACCGGCTTATAGTCGCCGATGAGTTGGGGTAAGGCGTCTGCGTCCTGTAACATCACAGATTCCTGGGTATTCTCGCCCTTCTCCCTTCAGCTTCAAAGAGTGCGAATACTAGCAGATGGCGGGAAACAGCCGCAACGGGCCATCCTACGGCTGTCAGCCATCAGCTTTCAGTTCTCAGCTTCGGAGCCAAGGCAAGACCACTCGGAAACTCTCTTACCCTTGGCTGAATGCTGACAGCTGATAACTGTCGGCCTTTCTTCTCCTTGACAGCCTCCATCGGCCAGTGTACCAAGAGAAGATGACAAGAAGTCCGAGACGAACGGGGCGAGGCGCACTCGCGACAGTCGTTGTCATGACCCTCTCGGCACTGCCGGCGCTCCAGGCAGCGGAGCTGCCGATCACGAAAAATCCCTCCATTCCAGACTTTCAGAACCGCGCCCAAGATGTCGTCCCCTACGACTTCGACGCTCCGCCCCAAGGCCTGTTTCGCGCCATTACGATGGCGGAAGGGTTCGACGAAGAACTGGGCTTTCACCGTACACACGAAATCGTGCCGGTGAAGCCCACCGATCGGTTCCGCCCCGATACCCCGGCCGTCTTCATTGTGTTCAATCTTCACCAGCACTATCAGGGATTCCAGGTATTCGGACTCTGTTTTCCCGAAGCCGTAGCCGGCCTCGACCCCACGAAGGCGATCGGACAAGATGCGATGCACATTGCGCTCGAAGACGACAGCGGTTATCTCAGACTCTCCCCTCCACAAAGCCCATGGAAGCCGGGCCGGTATAAAGTGGAAATCCACGTAGGGGAACAGATCAATGAGATGAGTCTCATGGGCACGATGCGTTTCACAATCGCAGCGGCAGGGATGTGACGGATGATCACTTCCGTGGTTTGACGCTCCATCCGGCATTCTGTAGAATGCGCCACGTGAGCATGTTGGCTCCCTTCTGCATCAGGAATATCGACCCCGCATGGCCGTGCCACCCCATCCATGGGCTTCCGTCATCGTCCCTATCAAGGATGAACGAGAAAATCTCGTTCCACTGATCGAGGGCCTGCTGACCGTCATGAGTTCACACGCGGCCTCGCAGACTCGGCCGTTCGAAATAATCTTCGTGGACGATGGCAGCACCGACGGCAGCAGCGACGAACTGGACCGTCTGGCGGGGCAGCATTCCCAAATTCGGGTGTTCCATCTCGATCGCAATTACGGCAAGACCTGTGCGCTCGATGCGGGCTTCAAGCAATCTTCCGGAGACATCATCATTCAAATTGACGGCGATCTCCAGCAGGACAGTGCGGACATCTTGAAACTGATCCCCCATACTGAAACCCACGACCTCGTGTGCGGATGGAGGCTGGAACGACAAGATGGCCTGGTGAAAAAAATATCGTCCCTGATCGCCAACCGCGTGCGGAACTTCTTTACCCACGACGGCGTCCACGATACAGGGTGCCCGCTCAAGGTATTCCGGAGACCCGTGCTGGAGCGGCTGCGCCTCTTCGAAGGTATGCACCGATTTTTCCCCGCGCTCGCGATCATGCATGGATTCACGGTTACGGAAGTGCGGGTCCGGCATTACCCACGCATTCACGGAGTCTCCAAGTACGGCATGGGCAACCGGTTATTCAAATCTCTCTACGATCTGATTGCCGTCAAATGGATGCAAGACAGGGTATTGCGGTATCACTTCAAGAGGGGCGAGGGGCCAGAGGTTCGAGGCTAGGGGTGGGGAACGCAGGCTTTAAAGATCTTGCGGTCTGGCAGAAAGCAAAGGATCTTGCCGTATTAATATACAAAGTATCCAACAATGAGATGAAGAGCGTTGACTTCGGCCTAAGAGACCAAGTACGACGTAGCGCAGTGAGTGTTGCGAGCAATCTTGCCGAAGGAGACGAACGCGATACCGACAAGGAATCGATCAGATATTTTTTCATTGCCAAAGGTTCAGTCGCTGAATTACGCACACAACTTCAGATCGCACATGAGTCAGGCTACCTCAATGGAACCATGTATGAATCGCTCGAAAAAGAATACGCCACTCTGGGCAAAAGAATTGGCAAGCTCATCCAGGCAAGACGCACATCCCCTCGCCTCTAGCCCCTCGCCTCTGGCCTGTCCATGAGCCTCGAGACGATCTGGCTCGGCATCGGATTTCTCGGCCAAGGGCTGTTTTTCGGCCGCTGGGTGGTTCAATGGATTGCCTCTGAGAAAAAATCGGAGAGTCAGGTCCCAGTCTCATTTTGGTACATGAGTCTGATCGGCGGACTCATCACCCTCGCGTACGCGATCTATCGGGTAGATCCAGTCTTTATTGCAGGGCAGAGCATCGGATCGGTCGTCTATATCCGCAACCTGATGCTGATCTCCCGCACGAACCAGACGAACCGGCCGGTCAACCCATCCTCGTAATTCTTTGAAATCAACCAGGCTCATCGCTCACAACCACCACACGATCCGAACGATTCTATGATCACAACCGACCGCTCCTCCCACGCACTGCTCCTTCTAGCCCTCCTCCTCCTATCCGGGCTGTTATTCTTCTTGGGGCTCGGCGACATGGGGTTGACAGACCGCGACGAGGGACGGAACGCTGAAGCTGGGCGCGAAATGTTCGAGTCGGGAGATCGCCTGACTCCGACGTTCAACGGTGAGCTGCGCGTCGCAAAACCCGTCTTGCTCTATTGGCTCATGGAGCAGTCGTATCGCCTGTTTGGTTCCAACGAGTTCGCCGCGCGATTCCCCTCGGCCCTCTTCGGCGTGGGCTTGATCCTCATGCACTACCTATTTCTTGTGAACCAGCGAGGTCAAACCATCGCGCTCTTCGGCGGGTTGATGCTCCTGCTCAACCTGGAAATTCTCGGACTCGGACGCATGGCGCTGACCGATAGTGTCCTGATCTTTTTTACAACCGCATCGCTGTACGGATTCTGGCTCGGGCTGCATGGAACCGGTGGTGTACGCCGATGGATCTGGATGTTCTATATCGGCATGGCGCTCGCTACGCTGACAAAGGGACCGGTCGGGTTCGCCGTGCCTCTCGTCGCGGCGGCACTGTACCTCACCTGGACACGCCGGTGGCAAGACTATTGGCAGAAGGGAGTTCCCCTCGCAGGCACGCTGCTGTTTGTTTTACTCGCTGCCCCCTGGTATGCGGCAATGTTTCTTGTGCACGGCGATGCCTATGCCACAGGCGCGAAGGCCCATACGATCGGCCGATTTCTCGCTCCAATGGAAGGGCACCAGGGTACTATTTTCTTCTATCTCCCGGTCATACTCTTGGGTTTCTTTCCTTGGAGCGCGCTCCTTCCTGTCCCGCTCTACCAAACGTTCAAACGCTGGCACGAGGCTAGAGGCTTGAGGCTAGAGGAGAGAACACGCCAGAGTTCTAGCCCCTCGCCCCTAGCCCCTCGCCCATCGAGTTCACTTGAACTCGACCTCTTCGCCGCTCTTTGGTTGGTCGGCACCTTTCTATTCTTCACGGCTTCCGCGACCCGGCTGCCCCACTACATCGGACCACTGTTTCCTGCCGCCGCCCTGCTGACAGCCTCCTACTGGTCCCGGTGCCTGCACGATCCAGCCGCGAAGGGAATTCGGGGGTCCATCCATCTCATGATGGGGGTGGGATATCTCTTGGCAATCGGCTTTGCCTGCCTTCCTACGCTTTACACAACCTACGCCTCCAAGATGGTGCGGGAGTTCCCTTTGGCCGGGCAGGTCGATCTCGGTATGGGCCCCTATCTGATTGCAGCCCTGTTATTGGTCGGGATGACGCTGGTGGGCTATCTTGGGTTGAACGACGAACGCCGAGGAGGAGCATTCTGGGCGGCGGGGGGAACTTTGGCCGGCCTGGTTCTGATTGTTATCGTCATCGCGTTTCCGCACATCAACCGATATGTGATCGCGCCCCCGCAGGAACTCGCCTATGCCGCAGGATTGAACCTGGCTCGCGAGGATCAATTCATTGCGTATGGCACGGTCAGACCATCCTCCGTATTCTACGCGAAGCGGAAGACGCTCTTCGTGCCTCTTGGAGAAGAGGACAAGATACGAGCGGCCCTGAAAGAGACAACGAAAGTGATGATCCTTTTGCCGGAGAGCGCGCTATCGAAGTTGCCCGCGGAAGCAGTCGGGCTGGTTCCCATTCTCAAGCGCTACGGCTACGTGCTGTTGGCCAATCAGCCGATGGTGACGATTCCGGAAAACGCAACCCCGCCGCCACCGCCGCCTACGATCCTCGGCCATTAAACTGGTCTGTCTCGTCTGCCCGGTCTATCTAGTCTATCTGGTGTCTGATCGAACCAGACAGACCGAACAGACCAGACTACATCGGGACAATGCCTTTTAAGGCATAACTCGCCCCCAGCACCAGTAGGATGACCGCGACAAACAGACCTTCTGCTACCGCTACCTGTAATCCCACATGCCCCTCAATCTTGGACTCAGCCTGATGGAAACGCTCATCCATCCAATGGGCGGCACAGACGAGCAACACTGCGGCCATGACAAAGAAAGAACCGACGGTCATCCCCAACCCTAACCCCACAAGACATCGAGCCAGCGCTCCAGACAACCAGCCGGGGCGCCAGGACGGCTGCACGGTCCATACGACATGGCCCACAAGTCCCACAAGCGTCAGCGCCAGACCACCCCACAAGAGTTCTTGAAACGGCCAGGATTCGGTCGGAAGATGCACAATGGTCCAGACGAGCGCGAGCGTCGCGACAAAGAACGGAGCTATTCGATAGATGGCGACACCAGCGGATGCATACCAATCACGCCAGGAGTGGACTGCGATCACTCCCATGATACAACCGAGAGCAGCCCCTCCTGCCACATCGGTCAGATAGTGAGACCCGCGAACGATCCGGCTGACAGCTATGGCCACCGCGGCGGCGAGAATGGGCCATCTCGCTCGTGGGAATTTGGCGGCCAGCACGGTCGCGACCGCGAACGCCGCCGCCGCATGTCCGGAAGGGAACGAGTCCCAGCCGCTGCCGCTGATAGGAGCAAACTCGATGTTGCCGGCATGCATGAACTTGGGGCGAGGGCGGCCAATGACATGTTTCAAAATATTGGCGCTCAACGCGGCAAGGCCATGCGCGATGAGACTCTGCCATCCAGCGTCTTTCCAGAGCTGGTGCTTCAATCCGTACCCGACTGCCAGCAGCGCAACACTTACGATGACGAGAGACTCTCCTTTACCTAAACGGTCGCCGAGATCGCTGAGTTGAGCCAGCCAAGGATTGGCGAGGTGGTCCATATGCACATCGTTGAGGGAGCGGATAAACCGGGTCAGCGGCACGTCCCACTCAAATAATCCTACGAATGCAAGGGCGAGGGCGGCGCAGGAACAGGCAAGAGGCAAGAGGCGAGTGGCAAGAGGCGGGATACACAGGAGCTGGCTTTCCGGCCTCTCGCCCATCGCCCCCCGCCCTTCGCCCGACGAAGTCACGGCACCCAGTCTGCGAGAAACACATCGAACTCGCCGGGGGCCTTGGCAAGCCGATCCGAAACCCAAACCAGGCTGCGGCCATCCGGCGAGAACATGGGGAAGCTGTTGAAATGCCCGTCGAATGTGATCCGTTCGAGCCCGACTCCATCGTCGCCGATCAAATAGAGATGAAAGTTTGGGCGGCCTCCTTCGCCCTTCGTTTCGATATTCGACGAGAAGATGATCTTTTTGCCGTCAGGAAAATAGAATTGCGAGAAGTTCGAAGCGCCGTTCGACGTGACCGGATGCTGGCCGCTTCCATCGGCGTTCATGACGAAGATTTCAAATTGCCCTGGCTCGACCAGACTCTGCTTGAGCAAGTCCTTATACTTGTCGATCTCTGCCTGATCGGTAGGATGCGCCGCCCGATAGACGATGCGCTTGCTGTCCGGCGAAAAGAAGGCCCCGCCAGCGTAGCCAATCTCGCTCGTCAGCCGCCGAGGATTCGAACCATCGAGATTCATGGCATAGAGGTCCAATTAGCGAATGGAATTGCTTGCATCGAGACGCACCTCCATACGGTCATTGGCGAGCGGCCATTCCCCTCGAACAGCCGCTGCTCCGTCTTTAAACAACACGAAACTATTCCATCCGTAAAAAAAGAGCAGCCGCGCCACCTTCGTCACAGCCTGTGGCGACGTCGCGTACAACACGGTGACGACGCTGCCTGGACGATCGACCCTGTGGCAACTGACCAACAGAGCCAGCCCAGGCCCCTCGTGCGGCGTCCCCATCACGGTGACGCCCCTCTCGTTCAGGGTCGCGCGTTCTCCGCAGTGGTTGGCCACGATCGCCTGAATTCTCTGACGGGATTCCGGGCCGCCCAATACTAGCACTGAACCCTCCTGAGGCAACAGTCCGTCTTGGGCCAACGCGACAATGGCCGTTCGGTCGCCGACCGGTTTCTGGCGCTCCTGAGTTTCGATGCGCGCAATGACGTCCCGAAACGGCGAGGGATGGTCCGGCTCATCCGTAAACGCTATCAGCACCGATCGCTGTCGATCGGTGACATAGTGATTGAGCACCGGTGACAGCGATTGCCGAGGGATCCGCCGGAAGGCCATGAAGTCGGGGTCGAGATCGATCGCAATCGGACGGGCAGGCAGAGTCACAGAGATCGGCTCATGCGGCGAACGTACCGGCACCGTCAGCATTTCCTCGCGGTCTCCCTCCATGCGAATGCGAAGCTGGAGGGGGAAGCGGAAGGACTTGTTCGATTGGATAACTGCTGTCTCAAGCTGAAAGGTATTCGCCGACCCCGCCACTGGGCGAGCGGTTGCTTCGGACAACGACAGCGCTGGGGCCCCATCCTCCTCCGTCCACTGCGCGAAAAACCAGCGAAGATCCCGTCGACTCTCTGCGGCAAAGACTCGCTCAAGATCGCGCCATTCTGCATGTCTGCCGTGATACTGCGCCACCAAGCTCTTGACTGCCCGCCAAAACGTCTCATCCCCCACCTCTTGGCGCAGAAGGTGAAACAGCATGGCGGCCTTTTGATAGCCGATGGCATTATCATGCTCGTCCCATTTCCGTGTGAATTGCGCGACCGGATAGTCCCGCTCAGGCGGCACATGAAGATTGTAGCTCTGCACCATCAGGCGGCGCTGGTCCTGCGCCTGCGCACGATCCCCCGCCAGTTCGTGCCAGTAGTAATTGGCCAGATACGTCGTCAGTCCTTCCACCCAATTCCCTCGCTCAGCGCGGTTGAACACATCGTTGCCGATCCACGAATGCACAATCTCGTGGCCGAGCGCATAGGGCTGCACATAATGCCGTTTGATGATGCCGCTCCCCAACAGCGTAAATGAAGGCATTCCGAGGCCGCTCGCAAAGAAATTCTCCACGACGGCGAACTTCTCAAACGGATAGGGCCCCAGCAGAGGAATATAGGCATCGAGGTAACGCGCTGTGGCATCGAGATATTCCCCGGCAAGATGCGCATCATCGGGGAAAAGGTAGGTCGAGAGACGAATCTTCTGGCCAGTCTGGGCCGTCCAGTCACGAAATGTTTCGACAAATGTATTCGCGACAAGCGTCAGGGCCTCGCTCGGCTCCGTCACGACCCATTCCGTTATCACCATGTCATCGTGGCGACAGAGTTCCATGGGGCAAGGACGCGATTCGCCGGCCTTCCCTTGAGTCACAACGGTCCACCCTGTCGGCACGGCGACATGAAGTGTAAAGGTACTGAGCGATTCCGGAACGTCGGGGTACCAAGAAGTTTCACTGCTGATGTAGACCCCTTCAGGCCCAATGTGTCCGGCAGTTTCACTCGGTGTGACGAATCGGAGATGGCGCGGATCTCGAGGCGGATCGTTGATGACACCGTGGTAGTGCACTTCCAGCGTCATTGATCCAGCGGTCACAAATTGCGCGGGGATACTCACCTCATGGACCGATTCCGGCGCAGAGCCACGCTTCAGTTCAAACGGCACGTCATGGATCTGAGGTTCCACCCCAACCGATTCTTGCACGAGAGCAATCCGGTCGATTTGGAGCGTGGGGGCGAGGGAAAAACGAATCGGAGCCTTCTGTTTCGGCGCCTCAAGAGTCAACCGATCTTTAGCGATGAGCACATGCTGCTCAGGGACGATCTGTGCAACTATATCGTGATGCCGAATGGCGGCTTGCGGCGGCGATGGGCCGTCTGCGTGGGCGATTCCGAAAGCCCCGTGGCTGAGGAGCACCGCGACGAGACAGAGACAAGGGGAAGAAACTATCCTGCTTCCGATTGGCATCGGAAGAGTTTTAGCATTCGCGACAGACGAGCACAAGCTGGATGGAGGTCAGCAATCGTTCCAGATCGATCGGCTTCCCGATGACTTCCTGCGGCCCCAGAGCCCAGGCTTCGTCAAGCGTGTCTTCATCGTGACTCCCGGTGACGATGATCACCCCGCCGGTGTATTCACGTTGGCGGAGTTGCCTCAGCACTTCGACTCCGTCCATGCCGAGCATAAATAGGTCGAGAAGGATCAGGTCGGGGGGTGCCTGTTCTACCATCGAGAGAGCCTCGGGGCCGTCCTTCACACCGAGCGCCCGATAGCCGCGAAGGCTGAGAAACTGAACGAGCAGGTCGCGGACCAACGGCTCATCGTCGACCACGAGAATCGTTTCCCCCGTATCGGCCCCGGCAGCGCTACCAGCTACCGGCAAAGTAGGAGCGGATTTAGCCGGAAGCTGCACTACTCGGTTGACACATTCGACCAGCACGTCGAGCGACAAACCCTTTCGAATGAAATCGGTGACGCGCAGCCCTCTCGCTTGATTTTCCTGTTCCTCCGTCGCGCCGCCGCCCAGAATGATCACCGGCGCTTGAGGATCGTAGGCACGGATTTCTTTGAGGACGGTCAGCCCATCCATTTCAGGCATACGAAGATCAAGAATGATGACTCGCGGGGCCTGCTGGCGGAACAGAGTCAGGCCTTCGACTCCGCTCGTCGCCGACAATACCTGATACCCATGTCGAGTAAAGACGCTCTGGATCAGCTCGCAGTTCATGCGATCGTCGTCGATCACCAGAATTTTGATCATCGTTCAGCCTCGCTGACAGGACTACGCAACGCGAACCTCAGCCTATCACAGGCCATGTCGGCGGAGAAGAAAATGACGGGATCTCACCGAGGGTTACGCGGGAGGCACAGATGTCGTCCCGATAAGCGCATCCACAAATGCATCGCTCTGAAAATCCTGCAAATCCTCGACCGACTCCCCGACTCCGACCAGCCGCACCGGCAACTTCAGTTCTTCGGCAATCGCGACGACAATCCCACCGCGAGCGGTACCATCGAGCTTGGTCAGGACCAGGCCAGTGACACCGACCGCTTGATGAAACTGACGGGCTTGGGACAGCGCGTTCTGCCCGACTGTGGCGTCCAACACGAGGAGCACTTCGTGGGGCGCGCCAGGACATTCCTGCGCAATGATACGCGTGATCTTACGGAGTTCGTCCATGAGATTCGATTTGGTGTGCAGCCGGCCAGCCGTATCGATCAAGACCACGTCTACCTGACGCGCTTTCGCGGCAGCGATTCCATCGAACGCGACGGCGGCCGGATCGGCCCCATGGCGGTGACGGATCACGTCGACGCCGACTCGGTCAGCCCAGATTTGCAACTGATCGATCGCCGCCGCGCGAAACGTATCACACGCAACCAGCAACGGCACTGTCCCTGCTTGCACGAGCCGTTGCGCAATCTTGGCGATTGTGGTCGTCTTACCCACACCATTTACGCCCACCGCCAGGATGACAAACGGCTTGGGGCCTTTCGCAATCAGGGGCTCCAACGACAGCCCTTGTACAGGCCTCAACGCATCGAGCAGGGTATCCCGTAATACCGCTTGCACTCGACCGGACTGTGAGGCATCGGTCCCTTGAAGCTGTTTCTTAAGGCGCTCCATCACACGATCTACAACGCGGGTACCAAGATCGGACGCGATGAGAGCCGCTTCGAATTCTTCCAGGAGGGCAGGATCCGCCGCGCGGCCAAGCAGCCGATCCAAGGACCCGCGAACGACATCGCGCGTTTTGGTGAGCCCGTCACTCAGTCGCTGTAGCCATCCCATAGATCTACCCGTGATACGTAATGTGCCGTACGTCCCTCGACTTGGATTGGGACGATGGGCGGGCCAAACCAGGACGGGTTCGATTCACTTGTCTCGGCACCCGCGTGATCGACCGCTGAATCATCCGTTCACGCCGATGCATCCGGCGCGCTTCTTTCTCGCTCCGCTCGTGATCGTAGCCGCAGAGATGCAAAATGCCGTGAATCAACAACCAAGCAAGCTCCTCGTCCAAGGATCGCCCGGCCTCTATCGCCTGTCGCCGCGCCGTGGGCACCGAGATTACTACATCGCCCAACATATCCGGCGTGAGGCGTGAAGCCTGAGGCCCGGCGGCTTCCCGCATGGCAAAGGCCAGCACATCGGTCGTACGATCCTTGCCCCGATACCGACGATTGAGACCCCTCATCCGCTGATCGCCCACGAACAGGATACACAACTCCGCCGACGTTTCTCCGACATCGGCAAGAATCGCACATGCCGTCTGTGCCAAGCGCACCTGGTCAAACGTGATTCGCCGGACCTGACTCTGCATGTGGACCGGCATTAATGCGACTGACCCCAAGAATCCGTGGGCAGCGAAGAATGGGTGGCAGGCTTCGGATGTTTATTTTGAGGCGCTGGAGACGGTCGACGTCCTGCTGCGCCGGAAGAGGGGCCGGAAGACTGAGCGGGGGTTTGATGCTGATCGTACGCTTTGATAATGTCCTGCACCAACTTGTGACGAACCACATCGCGCTCGTCGAAATACACGAACTCGATGCCCTCGACGTCACGCAGAATCTGCCGCACCTCGATTAGGCCGGAGACCCGTTCAGGCGGCAAGTCCACCTGTGTAATATCGCCGGTGACGACCACTTTGGAATGAAACCCAAGCCGCGTAAGAAACATTTTCATTTGCTCGGCCGTGGCGTTCTGCGCTTCGTCGAGAATGACGAACGAATCGTTCAATGTCCGGCCTCGCATAAACCCGAGCGGCGCAATTTCGATGTCGCCTCGCTCGATCGCACGCGAGGCCCGATCCATATCCATCATGTCGAACAACGCATCGTACAGAGGGCGGAGATACGGGTTCACTTTGGCGTACATATCGCCCGGCAGGAATCCCAGTTTCTCACCCGCCTCAACGGCCGGCCGCGCGAGAATGATGCGGCTGACTTCTTTCTTCATAAGGGCACTGACTGCCATCGCCATTGCCAAATAGGTCTTGCCTGTGCCGGCGGGACCGATGCCGATGACAATATCGTGCGTCTCGATGGCTTCGATATACGCTTTTTGCGTCGGCGTTTTCGGCGCAACGAACCGCTTCTTGGTGACGATCGTCGCCGCGTTGGAGAGGAGTTCTTTGATCGGAATATCAGGACTCTGCCGGAGCGCGCTCAAGGCGTGGGTAATGTCGTCAGGCTGGAGGACCATCCCGTCGTTGGCGAGGGTGGCGAGTTCCGTGAGGACACGTTCCGCGTGGCGAGTGGCGTCTGCTGTTCCGTCGAGGGTGAGTTCTTCGCCGCGCGCCGAGAGGCGCACACCGAGGTCTTCTTCGATCAGCTTGAGGTGCCGGTCGTGGTGACCGAACAGCACGGCGGTGTTGGTGCCTTCTCGTAGTTTAAGTTTCTTCACGCGAAGTTTGTATTGACCTGGACATGGCGCGAAGAAACTTTAACAGAAGATGAAGGGAGCTGACAAGGTGATGCCCGGTTCACGACGAAGGCAGCGTCAGGGAGAACTCCTGGAAGGCCCGACCTGACAGACTATCCTCGACTGAGACACGGACCTGATGGGTCCCTGACAGGCCAGCCGGAACCAGCCACTCAATTCGTCCGGTCGCTGGGTCGATCTTCATACCGACAGGAGCAGCAGACAATGTATAGGCCAACGGATCACCTTCAGGGTCCCTGGCCACAACAAGATATTCATAGTGCATCCGGTCCATGAACGGAGCGGGAGTAGAAAGAATGGCGGGAGGATTATTCGTCAATGAAACCGGCTCGGATCGTACCTCTCTTCCTGTACCGAATCTATCTTTCGGAGTGACACCCACCACGATCACATCTCCGCGTGCAAACCCGACCGTGTCGAGACCGTTCTCATCGTGACCTGACACGAGTTCACCGTTCCGCCACCATCGATAGAGATACCCTACCTCATCCGCATCGGCATCAGCTCCTTCAGCCCGCACCAAGGCTCGAACACCCGGCCTGATGTCTTCGGGATCGAGCACAACCCGCGATACCAGGGGCACGGTATTTCCAACCGAAACGTCCTGGAGTCGTTGTGTGATGCCCGCGCCCTTGCCGTCGCTCACCACAACCTCTACACTCACGATATCACCTCGCTTGAGCGACTGCGGCGATAGTGTCTCGCGAGTCTGCCCGGAAACGGAAGTCCCGTTCACCACCCATTGGTAGCGAATTGTGACAGGATCGCCGTCAGGATCAACGGCCTCTATCTGGGCGACAGCCGGCCCGGCCAATGTCAGAGGGTTGGGCACGATGCGAGCGAGTCGAACGGTCGGGGAGTGGTTGCTCGCTGAGGCGGTCGGCGAGGCACCGTTGTGCGACGCCTCTGAAGAGCATCCTGCTAGGAGACCGGTCGTCCCACAGATCAGAACTGATGCGGCGATGTAGAGGCATGAGAGAAGAGAGGTGCCTCTTCTCTCATGCCTCGTTCCATCACCCGCTTTCGTTACATGCGGTCGTTGACCCATGAGATGTACTTACTCCACGGTCTGGTCCCGCCGATACAGAACGAGGTGAGCGCGCCGCTACTGGACTGGATGTACCCGGTCATCCGGCCCGCGCAACCCCCTCCTACGGCGCCGCTCCCCTGGGCACCGATTTGGACGGACACCTGAGAGGCCACTCCGCCGGAACCAAGACTTATCGATTTGTTGACGACCATATTTGTCGTGCCTGTCGTGCCGATGACCGGCTCACGCGGCGCACTTCCGGTTCGGTAATACAGCGCATAGAGGGTACTGTTGCCCGAATCGCTGCACATGTCGCTGACCGGCGTGAACGAGGGGAAGAACACGAGTCCTGCGACCACCGTCGTCGGTGTGACGACTCGTTCGCCTGCTGCCATGGCCATATACCATCCATCCATCGCAAGGGCAGGGGTATTGCCCTTGATCTTGTCGATAAGCCCCGCGAAGGTTGTCACACCGGTCACGCCTGTCACCTCGTTGCCGGTACAGACAATACAGACTGCGGCATTCGTCACATTCAGGAGATCGCTACGCTCGCAATTGGTCGCAGTATTTTCCGCGCAATTGACCGAGAGGACAGGGTCCTTGATGCCGATGAAATGCTGGATATCGGTGTTCGTCTTATCGATCGTGTCGAAGTATCGCCCTGTGCCGAAAAACACCCACACCATGTTACTATCGTCCTTCGTTACACTGGGTTGTGCTGAGATCGGCCCCACCAACGTGGCGCCCGTACAGGGCGAGGTGCATGAAAAAGTCGAGACCAGCGCGGTCGGTTTGTTCAGCACCGGCGCCACTCCTCCCCAGGTCGAGCTGTCGCACTCAGCTGTGCCGGTTGCTACACAGTTTCTGGTCGTGAGGCGATACATTGTCCCCTTCCACTTCGGTGCAGTTGCCGGCACAGCTGAGCCAGTGTCGCAGACCGCAGCTGCGGTATTACACATGATCGTCCCGCCATAGAGCGAGTCCACCCGATAGTCTAAGTCGACGTCGACCGAGAGCAGGTTTCCCATAAAGGAGTTGGCATCGCTGGTGGCAAAGATCGGCTGCTTCACCCCGGTTTTCAAATTCCATGCGTAGAACCGGCTCGTTTGCGTATTGCTGGTGTTTCGCGGCAGATAATCGTATCCCACTGGGCCAGAACCGACGACCATGAACCACGATTCGTGAGTCATGAGGGTCGTCGCATCTGCGACAGGGTTCGTCCGCACGATGACGGGATAGCCCGTCGTCAGCCCTAATGTGGAATCCGTAAAGGACCAGAGAAGTTTGGGGTCCTCTTCTGGATTGGTGATATCGAGAACGAAATAGGAAGACAGCATATCGCGCGAGGTCCCGTCTGTGATCGTCATTCTCGGCGCGCCCTGGTTAGCCGTACAGTCGGTACAGCTACCGCCGAGGCGCATACCGACGATCACGATCGTGCCCCACCCGTTATCATGATCGGTATTGGCTTGCCCGGCGATACATCCGGCCGGCACAGTACCAGGTCCTCCACAGAACATCCGCACATCGGTGACTTTCGGCTTCAGGTCCACATAGTAGGAATGGCCGTACGAAGGATCCGTCAGCCATTTGAGTTGGGGAAGCAATTGCATGGGGACGAACCCCCACAGCTCTTCGCCCAACGCCGGGGTACTGGCCACAGCTGTATCGGGTGCGATGCGCTGCGTCAAGTACCGCCCGTGCTCGATCTCGGGCGAACCGCTGTCATCGCCGGGGTAATAGAATCCCGCATTGAACGCATGGAACATCCCGTCGTTCGCCCCTTCGTAGACCACGCTTCGACGATTCTTCCATTTGACGAAGAAGGGCGTATAGCTCCCGTCCCCGTAGATCACGTCATAGCGCTCTCTCGGAGCGCCGACGAAGGTCGGGGTCGAGTGGATCGGATCTCCCAACTTCCAGGTTGTCAACGGGCCGGTCCCGGCCGGAACTTTGATTTCTCGCGGACGATAGGTTGCGACCGATTCGCCGCGAATGTACTTGATGATGTTGGCTGCCTCCGTGCTCGGAGCGATCGCGGCTTTCAAGTATGGTTGCAATGTCGCGCTGTTGTCGTTTGGCGCCGTATAGTCGAACTTGATGACAACCGGAGTGCCGGCGGTCGGCTCCGTCCAGGTAAAGATCTTCCGCGTCGGAGCAGTTCGCAAGGCCAGCAGGCGGCCTGCCTCCCAAATACCTTGAATTTCCTTTAGACTGACTGACTCATATGCGGTGGTCGAATCGGCCACCCCATCACCATTGTCATCCTTATATCGATCGACAAACACATCCCCGGACGCGGTGTCGTAGCGGGTCCGCATGATATTGTCTATCGTCGTACCGCTCTGTGCGTAGACCAGCTTTCCATCAGGAATTCCACCGGCGCCACCCCGATCTTCCCGAATGTTCCCAAAGGCATCGAGAAAGAGACCCTGGGTGAAGCCGGTCCACTTGATCTCTTGCAACCCTTCGGTTGTCGAGGGGTAGAAATAGGCCTGGTAGAGCGACCCTTCCCCGGTCGAAGAGGACGCCAAGACCGACACCGAAGTTCCGGAGGAGCTTTTGCTCAGGAGACTGGTAATAGCGGATTCTAACCGATTCCGCATGGCGAAGGCATCGTTGGATTCAAAATAGGTGTCCGGCACACCGTCCGGTGCTGAGGCACCTGTGTCATTGTTTATCTTGTCCCATTCTTCGGGCAAATCCGGCGTGCCACTTCCATTTCGATCTTCGAACCCGCCCATTTTGGCTGCGTCTCTGAGAATGTTGATCCCGGACCCGAAGGCCAAGAAGGTATAGATGGTGAGGTTTTGTGTTCCCACGAGAGCCTGCCCGGCCACGCCAAGATTCGGCACGGTCGCCTGCCGCAAGTCTGTCGTATGGAGCCAGTAGGCGATGTCGTCGAGATAGTGACTTCCACGGCTGTTGCAGGAATCGGCATTAGGGCCGCCGAAATATGACGAACAATTGTCATGGTGATCATTGAGTGCCGCATGATCCAATGCCGGGTGACCAACCGCGTGGAGGGGCTGAGGGCCCACACCGGCAGCCACTTTGGCATCTCTCGTACAGCCCTGCGCTGACCCGCAGTGGGGGCTGGCGCCATGGGCATTGGCCGTATGGGCCAAGTCCCGAAGGGCAGATGGAATGGCCTCATCCTGTGTCGGAGCCCCGTCGGTAAAGATGATCACAAAACTCTTGCAACAACGGACCGACTGAGCCGTCCCGGCCCAGGTCGTATTGAACCAATAGGGGTCTCCGGTGGCGTTAGGAGTGGGGGTATAGCCAGCGGGGGCAAACCCCGACGGAAGCTGGGCATAATAGCGGCCCGCTTCATAGAGGGCTTCGGCAAGTGGCGTCCAGGTGGCCCCGCCGGTGTTGTCTATCTGGGTCATGACCGTGGCAATCGGCGATCCGATCGGAGCTAACAACGTGCCCGCTTGCGCGTCCCCATCGAATTCCAAGAGGCCAAACCGAGCTCTAGTTCCGACATCCTGCAACACGCCACCGGCGGGAGTCGTAGTCTGAACTCTAATCGTGTATTGATTTTCTATGAAACCACTCCCCCCATTGCTGCAGGAGTTATCAGGCCCCGCAATTTGGAAAGGCCCACCAGCAGGGAAGTTTGGCGCTGTATTATCGACACAAAACGTGCCGGTCATCGTGGACAATGAATTATTCACTTTTAAATAGAAATAGACTAAGTTCGGGCTGCTAATACCGGTGGACGGCATCAGATTTGTTAGTGTATTAGGATTAAGCCCTACACCGTCGATTCTCGTCGAGACAGTTTGCCCTAACAGGCTTGCCGCGCACTTGCCTGCTGCATCCCTTGCAGCGGAACAATTGCCCCCTGTCATGGCAAATTTGGCGATATCGATTCGCCGCATCGTCACGTAGTTGAGGAGATTCCCGCTCCAGAGAAAAGAGCCGCTGGTGCAGGTCCCCGGTATGGCAGGATTGGCCGTGCCGGTATCTGGCACAAACTGACCGCCTGTATAGTTGTAACATTCGGTTGGTGTGAAGAGTCCTCCGTAGACCGTGGCGTTATTGAAGGGCGTCGCAGGAATCCATGGAGTGGCAGGAGCGACAGCTCCCTTATAGGCCAGGATATTCATACTGCCGGAATTGTCCATCAAGAGGAGGACGTTCGGGGGGACTGCTGTATTGATAAAGGGCGGGCTCGATTTGTAGTCGTTCATGACCTGGGCCTGTGCGGCCGCAGGTACGCACAGCGTTCCCACCAACAAGAGCACTGCCACGGTGAATCTGGTGCGTGCTGAGTGTCTCATGGTCACGTCCCTCCTCGTCTGACACGGTGTTGCTTGCACATCCATCTCTCTCGACTACTTGGGCAATATCAGTACGATGGCATCGATCTTTCCACTTTTCAGGTGATACTTCACATCGGCCCCGGGAACGAAATCCTTGACCTCCCGCTGGCCCCCGTAGTCGTCCGACACCGTCACCCCGAGCGCCAAGGGATATTCTTTCCCATCGATGGAGAGCGCCTCTCCTCGATTCGCGGTCACCTCGCCGGAAGTGAGTGGGACGGGAGACGGCATTGATGACTCGGGCTCGTCCGCCCATGCCGTCCAACTCGTCACAAGAGACAGGCTGCCGGTGAAGCCCACCGCCACCGCAAGAATCAATCCATAGCCAATCCTTCTGGATGACCGGCTAGCGCGTGGCCTCCGAGATTCAACTCGATGCGATGGCTGGTTCTTCATAGCGTCCCCTTCCAAAAATCTTAGATCTGTTTCTGACAGCTCTCGCCCGTGACCACGCACGCATAGATGGCTGTGATCCGGTTCGTAGCCCCAGTCGCCACCTGGCTGGCGACGCAATCGATGCGGTAATAGACATAGACCGATCCGCCGCCGCCCTTATCGTACGCAGCCCCAAACTCAAGCGACGCTCCGGGAATCGGCGCGACATAGAGCCGATCAATGTCGCCGTTCACCGTATATCCGTTGACGGTCACCGACGTGTCCGCCGAGGCTGTCGCGGTCGTATCGGCGTCGTTGTCTCTCTGCCCCATGATTTCCTGTTGCAACAGTCCATATCCGGCTGCCCCTGCGTTGGCTACCGTGACTGGAATGGGGGAAAACGCGGCTGGCAGCGTCCCTGTAAACAACGTTTGCTGGATGACGTTGACGGCTGTGCCGACGCAAGATTCTGATGCGGCACCGGCCGCTTCAGCCGTTCGGGAGAAACCGGCTATCCGATTTTCCAGACCTGATATCGTGATCGAGCCGATCCCGATCACGGTCAAGATGATCAGGAACATCATCACCGTCAGCATGGTGATCCCCTGCTGATCCTTGGCTAGATTTCCGTTTGTGCTCTCCGCCACACGCTGTGTGTCCATGTCAGTTTCCTATATTTCTGGTTTCGATCATTCTCGTCAGCACCCGCCGCCGCTGCGTCAGTGGATAGGTCGCTGCGCTGAAATCGTTACCAGCCCCACCAGGCGCGATGAATACGCCGTTCGCCGGATTATGATCTTCGATAATGAGGGGGGCGCTCGTATTGTTGGCGGGACTGCTCCCCTCCGTTACTCCCTGGTCAGGACTGGTTTCACGGGCGACGACGGTGATGCGCGCCAGGCGGATCGTGTCCGCAGACATCGGAGTGGCAAACCAGGCCGGCGCGATGGTCCAATCGGTGTTCGATACGAAGTCCAGCGTATCGAACCCCGCGGCGGATCCAGCCATGTCATCGACTGCCCGGTCGGGAGTCGCCGTCACACAGCCATCGCAGGCATAGGCGATTTGCAAATCTTCGATCCCGTCCGCCACGGGCACGCAGGGGCTATTGAGAATATTGCAATCCAAACCCGCGACGGCGCCGCGTACGAGACAGGGGGCCGTGCCGCCGCACACGTTGTTCACTGCATCAGGAGGAGGAATCACTTGGTAGGTAATGCATTGCAGCGCAAAGACGCGCGTCGGAGTTATTCCACTCGGAAACACGGTTGTGGCGCCAAGCGGATCGTTGAAGGTAATCGTGTCGCCCGCCACCGACGTTACAGTTCCAGAGTACGATCCACCGAGCGAGAAAATCGCACCAGCCGCTTTAAAGTTCGCGGGCATAGCCGCTACCGCGCCAGCGTTTAGTGTGATGACCGCGCCGGTATAACCGGGCAACAGGGGGTTCGGTTGGGGTTGAACGGCAAGCGTCCAGAGCGGCGCTACCGAGCTCGTAAACGGCAGAACCATCGACACCCGATCGGGGCCGCTGTCATTGATGGCGTTCAATGCGCCCGTATTGACATTGTCCCTCGGCATAATGGCCCTCGTACACCCACCGACGGTGCCGGTCATACCAAAGCCGGCGATCTTGAGATCTTCTGCCAACAAGTCCATGGCGATCCGCGCGTTCTGCTGGGTTTGCGCCACTTGGTTGTTCGTGTGAGAGGCCTTGCCACTACCCGTTAAGACGGTGCCAGCTGTCGCAACGACTGCCACGCCAATGACCATCGCCACCATTACTTCGATGAGGCTCATTCCCTCTTCTGCTTTTTTCTTCCGGCACTCTCGTCCTACCATGATCGTCTCCTCATCCCGTCCGCTTCTACTGGGGCGCAATGATCACCCCAACGGCTACCGAGTGCTGGATACTGGCGCTGGTCTCTCCCTTATCGCCAATCCAACTAATCGTCACAAGAACGTTGGTTTGGTTCAGTGTCGGCGAGGTCACGATCGGCACTGCAGCTACCACCCCTCTCACTCCTTTCAGCTGCGAATTTGTGAGTCTGGCTTGCCACTGTGCATAGTCGCCCCGCGCCATCACCTGCGCCGCAGGCGGCTGTGTGAGCGCATTCGTGGTATCGATGAGGTTATAGGCCGCGGCGTTCCACTTGTTGAACTGAATGCGCTCGACCATATCGCTCGCCAAGTTCGACGCCACCGTCATTTGGCTCGCATTCGCGTTTTTCCCAAGCGCGATCCCCTGCATGCCAGCGAGTGCTAAAAGACCCACGGACAGGATCACGACGGACACCATGACCTCTATGAGCGTGAATCCCCATTCACTTTTGCGGGACGTCAGAGATGACATCATCAAACAGGCCTCTGGTTTCATTCCCTTTACGGACAAGTTGCTTTTTTGCACATCATCACCCTCCCACCTGGAGTCACTGTCACGGAATACGTCGTCCCCAGGGTATTGGAAATTTGCAGTGTTGTGTTGGCCGCCGCCGTGCTCAACCCTCGAGGCGTAAACCCAACCGTCACTGCCGGGCTCACGGTCGAACAAGGAGCGGGACCACCACAGACATTCTCTGGAAGAGCTTCATTCGGCAACAGTCCTCCTCCGTACTGCATATTCCACTTGCCGCCCACAACCGCCAAACCTAAAGTCATCGTCGTATTCCGCGTTCTGGCCGCAACCCTGGCATAGTTCACGCTCGATGCGAGCGCTGTTGTGGTCTGAGTCAACTGATAGCTCGGAACCCAGCGGAGATAGCTCGGGATAGCAATTGCTGCACCAATTCCTAGGATAGCGACTACTATCATGATCTCGATCAGGGTAAACCCAGCCTCTCGATCTCGTTTCCCGTTGACCTGTGGTTGATAAGTATCCATAGCGCCGTAAGGGGGGTCAGCAAGGGCCATGCCGATAAAAGACCATAAAGACCTCACACTAACTAGTTGATTTTATGACTCTTCACTGTCTTTTGAGAGTGCGATTCTTGTCGTTTTTGGCGCAGATGGACGACAATTTTCGGCTCAATGGTTGCACATATTCGGTCCTCCACTCTGGACCGACATTTGAATCTATGGCGGGGGAGTTCGAACGGACACCAGGATTGAAACAAGAAGTTGGAACAATCCTTGCTTTAACGATGCATGAAAAATGATGGGGATTAATTAGATTTGAGGACGAAGCAAACTGATGAAATTAGGGGGAGCGGTCTCTCGCAGCACAACACCAAACCTCACGTCGTCGCCACGACCCTAACTTGCTGATAGGTCGTCTCTCCGAACAGAACTTTTTGTATCCCGTCTTGTACCAGAGTCGACATTCCTTCTTTCATTGCCAGGCTAAGCATGTCTGTTGTTCTGGCTCTTGATTGGATAAACCTCTTCATCTCTGTCGATCCTCTTAACAGTTCGTGTAAGGGAATCCGCCCCTTGAAGCCGGTTCGATTGCAGGCCTCACAGCCTCGTCCGCGGTAGAGATTCCAATCAGCTGTGTATTCGAGACCGACAGTGGGCCAGTCCTGCGCACCGTACCCCTGTACCAATTCATCATACTCCTGTCGACTTGGATGATAGGCCTCCTTGCACTGGGTACAAATTCGCTTACACAGGCGTTGAGCAAGCACCCCCAACATGGAGTCGGCGAAGTTAAACGAGTCGCATCCGAGATCCAATAAACGGATCACTGTTTCGACTGCACTATTCGTGTGAAGGGTGCTGAGCACCAAGTGGCCCGTGAGCGAGGCTTCAATGGCGATGTCGGCTGTTTCTTTGTCCCGCATCTCGCCGATCATGATGACGTCGGGATCGGCGCGCAGGAACGCCCGCATGGCCGTCGCGAAGGTCAGACCGATCTTCGGATGGACCTGGACCTGGCGGAGGCCGTCTTGAGTGATTTCTATGGGATCTTCGGCCGTCCAAATCTTTCGCTCCTCAGTATTGATGCGCTTGAGAATCGCGTGCAATGTTGTGGTTTTTCCGGACCCAGTCGGCCCGACACACAAAATAATCCCGTGCGGTTTTTCTGCGATCGCTTGAATAGCCTCCAACGTGGCAGGGGAAAACTCCATCGCGTCGAGCGGCATTGGTTGCTTGGCCGTGAGAAGACGCAGTACAACGTCTTCATCCTGTCCAGAAGTGGGCAGGGTCGCAACCCGCAACTCAATCTCTCGATCCTTCGTTAACCGATACCGGATCTTGCCATCTTGAGGTTTGCGTCGTTCAGCGATATCAAGATTGGCCATGACCTTGATGCGCGATACGACAGCACGCCGATACGCGGCAGGGATCTTCGTATACGTGAAGCACGTACCGTCGATTCGAAGACGCACAGCCATGTCTTTGCGATCCGCATAGGGCTCGACATGAATGTCCGATGCGCCGAGACGGTCGGCTTCGGCAATCACTTGGTTGGTCAGCCGCACAATGGCTGAATCGTTCTCGTCGATCCCGCCTGACACAGGGTCGCTGGCAGGCTCAAGATGGATTTCATTGACCAACTCACCGAGAATGACACCGATAGACCCGCTGGCTCCTTGGCCTCTGGCCAAATGGAGAAACTGCTCGATGTCCCGGCGTAGACCTACGGCATAGCGAACGGTCATCCCGGGGAATGTGCGCCGCACATCCCAGCCCTTGTCAGGGTCGTGTGGATCGCTGGTGAGTACGTCGATCAGCGAGCCGCGCCGCGCGATCGGGAGCCAGAGATTCTTTTTGAGATAGTCAAGATTAAGCGTTTTGAGCAAGTCGACATCGATGATCGTTCGTTCATCATACGGAAGGTAAGGACATTGATAAAAATCGCTCAGGGCTGACCCCAAGGCGTGCTTTGGGATACGATAGCGATCAAGCAGTACCGTTTCGAGATCGACACTGCCTCCTTTCGAATCCTCGACTGCCTCTGCTACATCAGAAAGACTGATAATGCCGCGATAGACGAGGCTATCAAGCACGTTTTGCTCGATCGCACCACGGGAGGGTTTCGACACGAGCGTGACCTTCCTCTCCCCGGCTCTACCAACCACCACAGCTTCCTCGGCCGCTATGTCAATGTCTTCTGCTCTCGCCCCCTAGTATTTCGCCAGCCAGGTTCCCGGCGCCCGATACACCACCGGAACTCCTCGAAACAGCCCCTGCGCCAAATCAGCGTTGTACCAAATCTCGATAGCGACGCCGGTTCCGATCGACGTCACGCTCTGCCCTGCCATCATCGCCCCATACAGTTGAGCGGATCGTTCAATCCTGATCGCACCAGCCGCATACAGCAGACCGTTGACGTGGATGCCGGATAATTGCACCGGGACCCTTGTCCCTAGCGACTCTGTCCCAGGTTGAGATGGGCTGAGGGCCGGAACAGATTTACCTGCTGCGCGAGGTCTGCACACCACATGACCCTGAACGACCAGAAGCCCTTCAAAATAGTCCGTATCCAGAACCAGCGTCCCCATATTATCGGCACGCGGCACTTGCCCATCGATTGTGTCGATGAAGACCAATCCACGATGGTCTCCAATGACCTGAGACTCCAACGCATCTGTAGGCGTAATTCCCTGATCCGAATCCGTGGCTCCTTGTGGATGGAGCTGCCCCATACGATCGATTCGATAATAGGTTCCCCAGCGCAGTGCGATCTTCTTGAGCGAGTCGTAGTCCCACTGATCGAGCCTCACTCCAGGCGTCGGATACTGATGCTGATGCACATGTTCAGGAAGCGGAGGATTCGTACCTTGGCCGGATGGAGGAGAGATAACCGAGACAGTCCCTCCAATCCAATACTCAGTCCAGCGATCCTGTGCGTACAACATCTGCTCATACGACTGACCGGTGACTGCGGCAGCAGTATTTTTCAGAACCAAGTCCTCGATTCGCTGCACCGTAAGATCTCCCGCGATCCGTTGATCGCCCCAATGGACCATGACGGGAGATTCGCCGCCTGGCTGCATGGCGCCGAGAGTCTGTCCAACTTGCACCGCCGCGCGGACCGCGGGAACCGATAGGGCTCCGAGCTGGAGCTGAACCGTTCTTGTGACCGGACGGTGATCGACCGTCGTGGCCGTAACCTCAACCGTGCTCAGCAAGCCTGGCTGGAGAGGACCGTACACTTTTAATTGAAGAATCCGGCCAAGTCCTCCCAGAGCACGGGAGAAGCCGCTGGGGGAATTGTTGAGCGTCTGATTGTCCGCCTGGTTCGCCGCATCAAGGAGGATATCGGGGCGGTCAGCAGTCCCGACAAACTGCGAATGCCCGGCTGCGTCGAAAAACGACGGCCCGCTCGTGAAATCTCCCTGGCGCTTCATGAGCAATCCAACAAGGGATGCCGGGGTGACCGTCGGATCGTGAAACCAACTTATCACTATGTCCGCCGCACCGTCGGCTAACTGTTGCGCGGCATTGTCCTCTTTCATGGCGCCGATCCCCACCCCATCCTGCCCGGCCAGATACAGAGAAGTCATACCGGCGATCCCAAGCAGAAAGATCAGTATGAGTGATGCCAGAAGCACGTGCCCTTCATCGTGATGGATCATCAATTTTCTTGCGCGCCGTTCCTTCATCGTCCTATCCTCACTCACATGCCGATTAAAGACGCTGCCGTCATGTCCTCAGGCCTATGGCTCGAACCGCACGAACTCCTCGTTCAGACATCGTCACCTCAACCACGACCAACCTGACCTGCGTCGGCTCTGTCACAACCTGCCCATTGTCATCCCAGTAAGAAAACCGCACCTCTCTGATATCTCTCACCAGGACACTCGCCCCGCCATCAACCTGCCGTAAAAATCTGAGAACATCTTGATCGTCACGCCGACTGTAGTAACGGATACGATTCAGAAGAGTGACGGACGCCCCGGATGGAATCGCCCTTGTCAACGGCTGTGTTACTGTAAGCAATCCCCGTTGCCCATCACGAGCCAGGGCCAGCGTCTCGCAACGCTCGGCCCAACAGACCACAATGGTCTTCCGATCCTCCCACCCTCGCCCATCCTCAACAGACAGAGCCGTTTGACCGACCACTGCCGCTGCCGTGACCATCGTCGAGAGGCCTTGCAGATTCGCCGAAAACCCCACTGAGTCTGAAGCCGCCGTAGTGAGAGAACCGGACCACGCCAGCCGCAACTCCTGCTCAAGAACTTCGAATCCAATGCGAAGATCTTGCTGTTGGGCAACCTCACGTTGTTGCCTCATAAACTGTTGTTGGAAGTAGGACAGGGCCTGAAGCGTGGCGCCCAAGACGACCAGCCCAGCCGCCATGGCAAACATCAGTTCGATCAGGCTGGTCCCTGCCTCCGTCCCTATTTTATGGTGCGTGCCTCTTGTATCGCGCACCGTCCGTATCCTCCCTACTCCCAGTGGCGGCGCCTTACCGGTTTCCAACAAACACAGGATTGGCCCTCAGGGTGCCGATGCGTACTTCACGCTGACCCTCACCGGCAGCATAGACTGAACGAGCTTCAAGCAAGACATGCCCTGATGCCGACAGCGAGCCGGGACGGCTTGGCGTCACCGTCCAGACCAGTTGGACACCATCCTGGTCCCAACTACCGGAGTACACCCCATCACCGGCCAGCACATCGCCGCCTGCTCCATCGTCATGCATGACAAGGTCAGGGACGCCATCGTGATTCAGATCGTCCAGCAAGAGCCGATCCCATCGCACAGATCGTTTCGCTTCGATCCGCGATTCCGCCATCGCCAGGGCACGCGTCGCCAACGTGCCGATTCGAAGACTTCGTTCGGCCGCCTGAAACGCCCCCATCGCACCGGCCAGTCCGATCATTGTTAGCGTCATCGCCACCAGCACTTCGGCAAAGCTGGCTCCTCCCTCTGTAATAAATAATCGGTCCTGCGTCATGAGACGGACACTCTTCCAGTGATGCTCACAGTGAACGTGGTTTCCCGGCCCTGACTGTCGCGGACGCGAATGGTTGTCGGAGTCACCGACCGACCACTGGGATGAAAAAAAAGTTCAGGGCCGGCGGTTGGCTCTTCGACAACCACCCCTTTGTCCCCATACTGATAGACGTGCAGGATGCCCTCGGCATCTGCACGTCGAAGCGTGATAGTACGGCCCTCTCGGTCGAATAGGACCCGAAGGCGCTCTCGCCTGGCCATCGCCAGTTGTCTGGCGAACCGGATCTCCGAAGCAATCTCTGCGATGGCGCTCCGCGCCTGCACCCTTGCTGTCAATGTCTGATAACTTGGCACGGCCAGTGCCGCTATGATGCCCATGATCGCCAATACGACGAGAAGCTCCGTCAAGCTCCAGCCTTGTTCCTGTAGTTGTGATTCTCTCGGCATACTCCACCCTCGAAGAAGAATTCTCCTTACGAGGATGATCGTGGTCTCCAAGACCCGTGCCCACGCTGGTCCACGGCTAGATGACTGAATGATTGGTGAGGAGCGGGAGCAGAATACTTCGCAAGTTCACACGGTTTCGCGTTGTCATGAGGAAACATGGAAGCGAAACCAGCCGTGGACTGGGCAAGAAAGGGGAAGGGAACCAGAGAAACATCACATTATATAGATACAGGGATTTGCCCGAAGAGATACAGAAAGCAGCGTGAGTTAGTAACCGGGGTCGAGAAACCCTTGATACCAATCGAGGAGTGGCTGGGCAAAAAATAGCGAAAGGAGTGCTCCCAACACCAGAAAGGGGCCAAAGGGAATATAGTCGTCACGCTTAGTGATGCGCAGCGCGATCAGGCTGATCCCGATGATAGAACCAGTGAGCGAGCCGATCATGATGGTGAGGAGCGCCGGCTTCCAACCGAGAAACGCACCGATCATCGCGAGCAATTTGATATCGCCACCTCCCATTCCTTCCTTACCGAACAGATAGGGACTCAGCCAGGCCAGGAGCCAAAGGAGTCCGCCTCCCACGGTGAGGCCGACTACAGAATTGATCACGCCCACCGGCAGCACGGTCACTGCGCCCAGAAGCCCGACCACTATTCCCGGTAGGGTAATGACATTGGGAATCATCTTATGGCTCAGATCCGTTCCCGTCACCACAACCAATGCCGAGAACAATAGCGCATAGAGGGCTGCCGTCCACGTCGGACCGAAATACCACAAGATTGTCAGATAGCCGATGGCGTTGGTCGCTTCGACGAGGGGATACCTGATGGAAATCCGAGTGTGGCAAGCCCGACAACGTCCACCAAGCCACAGATAGCTCAGCAAAGGAATGTTATCGTAGAACTCGATTGCGTGAGAGCACGAGGGGCAATGGGAGCCTGGCCAGGCAATCGATTCACCTCGGGGCAGTCTAAAGATACAGACGTTGAGAAAGCTGCCGATCAGCGCGCCTAGTGTACCCACCACAAGATAAAGAGACCATTCAGACATAATCAACTCGGAAGCGAGCGCCGACTCGGAATACCAGATTCGTTTTGCATGCCAAATAAACACATCGTAGGTAGTATCACTAGACCTAGATTCCTCTAGTTTACTTCTGGCAAGAGAGTTCTCTATAATCGGGTGGTTTCAGGATTTCCTTGCTTTGTGCGTGTGTCTTCCATGAGGGTGAATTATTATACCGTACTGCTTTATGCGTCAAAGGAGAACAAGATAATGACACGGACCGCCAAGTCGAAGACGAAAGCCAAACCTTCCCTGGCCAACCTGGCCCCGCCACCCCGCAAAAAGCGACCTGAATCGCTCACCAGCCGGGAGAAAGAGATTCTTGAACTGATTTGGGCCGGGTTCAAAAACAAGGAAATCGGTCAACGACTCAAAATCAGCGTCAAGACCGTTGAAGCGCATCGAGCCAACATGATGAAAAAGATGCGTGTCTCCAACACCGCTCAGCTGCTCAAAACCGCAATCCAAGACGGGACAATCAAGATTCGGTAGGCGCCTATCGGGTCGCGATAGGCTTGCGGCGCTGACGCACTGCTTCGAACAGCGTGACGGCTGCAGCAGCCGAAACATTCAACGATTGAATGTGACCTAGCATCGGGATCCTGATGCGGTCGTCACATTCTTTCAGCACCCCAGGGCGAAGGCCTTCTCCTTCCCCCCCGAGCACCAGCGCAATCGGTCCGGTCATGTCGATGTCGGTATGGAGCTTCTCCGCCTGTGGATCAACAGCATAGATCCACAGGCCTGCTTCTTTGAGATCCTGAATCAGGCGAATCAAATTGCCCACACGCCCGACGGAAATGTGATCGAGCGCCCCGGCTGATACTTTCGCTACCACCGATGTCAGACCGACTGCGCGGCGTTCCGGGATAAACACCCCATGAACACCCGCCGCTTCAGCCGTCCGCAAGATCGCACCCAAGTTGTGCGGATCTTCTACTCCGTCAAGAAGCACGAGAAATGGTTTCTCACTTCTAGTCTTGGCCCGATCGAGAATCTGCTCCATGGAGTCGTAGGATTTCGCGGCGATGAGAGCGATCACGCCCTGGTGGTGTCCGCCAGGCACCAATCGATCGAAGGCAGGAGGCGGTTCGATGTGGACAGGAACTCGCTGCGCCTTCGCAAGTTGGACAAGGTCGTGGAATTGCCGATCGGTGCGGAGGACGAGAAGCCGCTGCAAGGGCCGCGTACCGGCCCTCAAGGCTTCACGCACGGCATGCAGCCCGTAAACCAGCTCCGGCTGACTATCGCTTCCACCGGCTGGTGCCGTCGGGTTTGTCCTCGATGACGATACCGTGGGACGTGAGAGATTTTCTGATCTCATCGGCCCTTGCAAAGTCCTTCTTCTTTTTTGCATCAAGTCGCTCCGCGATCTGCTGCTCAATCTGGTCTTCCGAGAGTTCAATCTTCGGTAAGACCTGGCCATCCATTGCACGAGTTTCAAGACCCGTGAGAGGCACAGTGATGTTTCCGAATTGCCACTTGTCCAATTGAAACAAACCCAGGACATTACCAAACGACCTAAATTCCTCCCTGACGAGCTTCCGCTTCTTCGTCGAAAAGCCTTGGCTCAGCAATTTATTGATGTCACCTTTCAATCGCTGCAGTTCCGCGATTGCCACTGATGTATTGAAGTCATCCTCCATCGCTTCGCAGAAGGCCGCCCTGCATCGCTCGATCACTCCTTCAAGCTCCTTATCAGCCGTGACTCTATCTTCAGACTCGTTCAGTCGTGTGAACAGATCGTAGAACCCGTTCAGTGCATTCTTTGCCTCTTCTATACTCTTGTCTGAAAAGTCCAATGGGCTGCGGTAATGGGTCCCGAGCAAAAAATACCGCAACATCTCTCCGGTCTCTGCCTCAGACCATTTAGACTTCTCAAATATCTCTCGAATCGTGAAGAAGTTTCCCAACGACTTGGACATCTTCTCCTGATTGATCTGCACAAAGCCGTTGTGTATCCAGTAGCGCGCAAATTCTTTTCCCGTCGCTCCACATGACTGTGCAATTTCATTTTCATGGTGCGGAAAGATTAGGTCCATCCCTCCGCCATGAATGTCGAACGTTTCTCCTAAATGGCGCATCGACATGGCGGAACATTCGATATGCCAACCAGGCCGTCCCAGGCCCCAAGGGCTCTCCCATGACGGCTCGCCCGGCTTACTGCTCTTCCAAAGAGCGAAATCCATCGGATGACGCTTTCGCTCATCCACCTCCACCCGCGCGCCAGCTTGCAAGTCCTCAAGCTTGCGTTTCGAGAGGCGACCATAAGACTGATATTTCTCAACCTGAAAATAGACATCCCCGGCCACTACATAAGCGAGGTCCTTCTGAATCAGCCGACCGACCAGTTCAATGATCTCGGCCATATGTTCCGTCGCTTTCGGCTCGTTCGTTGCTCTCCTGATTCCGAGTTTCTCCATGTCCTGATAGTAGGCCTCAATGAACTCGGCGGTGATGGCATCACAGGATACATTTCGTTCGTTCGCCCGCTTGATAATCTTGTCGTCCACATCGGTGAAGTTCTTCACGAACTCAACCTTATAGTCGCTGAATTCCAAATAGCGCCGGATCACGTCGAATACGAGCGCGCTGCGCGCATGACCGATATGGCAGTAGTCGTAGACGGTCACGCCGCAGACGTACATCCGTACGGTCTTTGGCTGGAGCGACTCAAACGGCTCCTTTTTGCCTGTGAGCGTGTTGTAGATCGAGAGCATGGGCTGGTTATAACTCCCGAGTGATGCGGCGCCTCGGCCAATGAGACCAGAGAAAATAGCCCACGGCAAGCGCCAGACAGATGCCGATCACGATATCGAACTGATGAAAATAGTCTCTCAGATGCTCCCACTGCTCTCCCATTTTCACGCCGATGTAAGCCAGAAGATAACACCAGGGCAATGCACCGAGGAACGTGTAAAGCATGAACCGATAAATATTCACTCTGGCGATGCCGGCCGGCAACGAGATGAAGGTCCGGACGACCGGAAGCATCCGGCTGAAAAATACCGCTGCATCGCCATATTTCGCGAACCATCGATCTGCCATCTCGATGTCTTTTCGCGACACCAATAGATAAGGCCCGTATCTCTCGACGAAGGGCCGACCGCCCCACACACCGGCATAGTAGGCCACAACCGACCCGGCGACGTTCCCGACAGCGCCGGCTAATGTCACGCCCAGGATCGTGAATTGTCCTGTCGTCACAAGATACCCGGAAAAGGGCATGATAATTTCGCTGGGCAGGGGAATGCAGGCGCTCTCGATAGCCATGGTGATGAAAATACCGGTGTAGCCGAATGTCGAGATCGTCGACACAACAAACCGGCTGAGCTCTGTAATGATCGCTTCGATCAGATTGCCCACGGAACTCTAGCTCCTCTGCTTGCCCTTCGACTTCGACGATCCAGCTACCCGACGCGCATGCAGTCGACGCACCGTTTCCCACTTCCGGAATCGATCCAAGACCCCATGATTTGTCGTATCGAGATGAATGGGAGTGAGTGACACCGCTCCTTGTTCAAGCGCCTCGTGGTCGGCATCCTTGCTTCGGCTCCACGACACACGGGTTCCGGCAATCCAATAGTAGGTCCGGCCATGTGGGTCCATCTTTTCAATGATCGGATTGTCGAAACGCCTGCGGCTGAGACAGGTCACTCGCACTCCTATGATCGACCCGAACGGCCGATTCGGAATATTGAGATTCACGAGCGTTTCATCCGGCAGACCCTCTTTCAGAATCAAACGAGCGATGCGAACGGCATACCGAGCCCCGGCTTCGAAATAGAACTGCTCATGCCCCTCCTGTGACACAGCCATAGAAGGGACGCCAAGAATCGTTCCCTCCATAGCTGCCGAGACTGTCCCGGAATACAACACATCGTCGCCAAGGTTCACGCCTCTATTGATTCCTGACAGGAGGAGATCGGGCGGCGCGGGCAGAAGTTTCAATATGGCCAGATTCACACAATCGACCGGCGTCCCGCTGACAGCGTAGACCCTTGTCCCAAGTTGCTGCACTCGTAGCGGTTTGTGAAGAGTCACCGCATGCGCCGCGGCAGTCCGTTCACGATCCGGCGCAACGACCCATACCTCGCCTAATTTGGATAGGGCTTTGGCGAGCACCGTCAACCCAGGCGAGTGAATCCCATCATCGTTGGTCACTAGAATGCGCATGGGTTCTTTAGGAACAAAAAGAGCTGCCGGCGGCAGCTCTTTGTTTCAGTGCTGACTGCTGAGAACCAAGTACCTGACTATCCTATTCGTCTCAATCCTCAGCACTATCTGTTTTGGTCGGGGCGAGCCGATTTGAACGGCCGACCACTCGCACCCCAAGCGAGTACGCTACCGGGCTGCGCCACGCCCCGACAGGCTCTCTTCAATTCCACCAGGCCCCGCATTGTCTCCCTGAAGACAACTGGAATGCAACCGGCTCGAACGTGACGGGCCCACGTCAGTCGGAATACGACTCCATGATTTTGAGAATTGCTTGAAGGTTTCCCCGCAGTTTCTGTGCAAGTTCTTTGGGCCGTACTCGTTGGCTTGCCACCCGGCCTCGCCTGGCCCAGTATCGCTTCACACCTGCGAGCGTATGCCCCTCCTCATACAGCATCCGCTTGATTTCCAGTACAGTCTCGACTTCTCGCCTGACATAGAGCCGTTGATTCCCACGGCTTTTCTTTGGCTTGAGAAATGGGAACTCCGACTCCCAGAATCGCAGCACGTAAGCCGGCAATTCGGTGATTTGACTGACTTCGCCGATTTTATAAAAAACCTTGCTGCCCAGCCTGGGCTCGTTCCCCATGACCGGTCCTCGTGGTGGGATGAGTTACGGTGAATGACGAGGCTATGAATTGACGTATTTCTTAAACACTTGACTGGGGCGAAAGGTTACCACACGACGAGGCGTGATACCGATTTCTTCGCCGGTTCGAGGATTCCGGCCTTTCCGTGCCCCTTTACTGCGTACGACGAAGTTTCCGAATCCAGCAATCTTGACCGACTCCCCCTTATGCAGCACTTCTTTCAACATATTCAGCACGAGTTCAACAATGTCAGCCGCTTCATTTTTTGAAATACCGACCTGCTTGTAGATTTCATTTGCGATATCTGCCTTTCGCATGCGTTCCCCTCCGACGCCTCCACACACTTCTTGAATGATCGAACGTGGTCTCCCTACAAACGATCAGCAGTTTCGCTATAAGTTACGTGAGGTTATAAGGTCTGTCAAGCAGAAAGATGCCGAATTGGACACCCGACTCATTCGTTCTTGGCCAGCAACTTGTACTCAATGCTGTCTGCCAGCGCTTGCCAGCTCGCTTCCATGATGTTCTCAGACACGCCGACGGTGCCCCATTTATCCTTGTGGTCGCCTGATTCGATCAGCACACGGACCTTGGACTCCGTCCCACGATTCGCCGACAACACTCGCACTTTGTAGTCGAGTAATTTGACTTCTCTGAGTTGCGGGTAAAACTTTTCCAATGCCTTTCGTAACGCGTGGTCGAGCGCATTGACCGGGCCGGCACCGACCGCTGCCGCATGTTCTATCACGTGACCGACCTTCACCATCACCGTGGCTTCAGACGACGAAGGACCATGGTCCTGTCTTTTCTCGACAATGACCCGAAACCCAAGGAGCTGAAAGGATGGCCTGTGCGTCCCCATGGCTTTCCGCATCAACAATTCGAAGGAACCTTCCGCCGCTTCGAATTGATACCCTTCATTTTCACGCTCCTTCAGGGTATCGATCAATTCTCGTACCTTGGCATCGCCCTTATCCAATTTGATTCCGTAGGCCTCGACTTTCTCCAACAATCCACTCCGGCCTGCAGCGTCTGAGACCAACATCCGCTGGCGATTCCCGACTAACACCGGAATCACATGTTCGTACGTCACGGGATTCTTCAGCACCGCGTGGATATGAACCCCGCCCTTATGCGCAAATGCCGAATCTCCCACATAGGGCTGATGCGTATTGGGCATGAGGTTGGCGATCTCGGTGACGAACCCAGAAACCTGTTTGAGTTGGTTCAAACGGTCTCTCAACACCGGGCGTTTCATCTTCAGCTCAAGATTGGGGATAATCGAACAGAGATTGGCATTGCCGCACCGTTCGCCGATTCCGTTAATGGTCCCTTGCACTTGCACCACACCGGTTTCGATCGCCACCAGTGAGTTTGCGACAGCCATTTCGCAATCGTTGTGGGCATGGATGCCCAACGGCACAGGACATTCCCGCCGCACCACTTGGCAAATCTCTTTGATCTCCCAAGGCATCGTTCCGCCATTGGTGTCGCAGAGAATCACCCGCTCGGCCCCTGCCGTGACGGCGTGACGAATCGTTTCCAATGCGTAGTCCGGATTCGCCTTATACCCGTCGAAGAAATGTTCCGCATCGTAGAACACCCTCCGGCCTTTCGAGCGGAGATGGGCTACGGAATCGCTGATGAGTTCCAGGTTCTTCACCAGGGAAATGCCGAGCGCATCGGTGACGTGCAGCGACCAGGTCTTTCCAAAGAGTGTGATGATGGCGGTTTCTGCCTCCAACAACGCCCGGATATTCGAATCCTTTTGTACCGCGTTGCTTGACTTTCTCGTCGCCCCGAATGCCACGACTGTCGCCGTTTGCAACGGAACGGTTTTGATCATTCGAAAGAACTCGATGTCTTTAGGATTTGCCCCCGGCCACCCGCCTTCAATGAACTGCACACCCAGCCCATCCAACTGTTGGGCGACCCGAACCTTGTCTTCGGCTGAAAAACTGACGTCCTCAGCCTGGGCCCCATCCCGCAATGTCGTATCGTAAATTTCTAGCGTAGCCGGCTTGACGGCAGACAGAGATGTGTCGGACGACGCCGATCGGCCGCCCGGCTTGCGTGGCGAGGATCGTGATGGTGAAGACTTTCGAGTCATAAGGGGAACGATACCAGGAGCGGGACAGGCCTGTCGAGACTCACCTCGCCGAAATCTGCTATGTCGAGTTTCGATTCCCTCACAGCGACTGATCCAGTCCGAATGCGGAATGGAGCGAACGCATCGCGAGCTCGACATACTTTTCATCGATGACACAGGAAATCTTGATCTCCGACGTGCTGATCATGAGAATGTTCACGCCTTCCTGCGAGAGGATTTCGAACATCTTGGCTGCGACTCCTGAATGAGAACGCATCCCGACACCGACCAGCGACACCTTCGCAATCGCCTCAGTCACCGCGACTGATTTGGCATCGATGCCTTTCGCCACGTCCTGAATCAGCGGCAGCGCTTTCTTGATGTCCGCCCGTGGAATCGTGAAGGAAATATCCGTCATGCCCGACTGGCTCATATTCTGGATGATCATATCCACGTTGATGTTGGCCTTGGCCACCGGCCCAAAGAGTTTGGATGCAATACCCGGCTTGTCCGGCACACCCACAATCGTAATCTTCGCCTGATTACGATCGCCGGTGACTCCTGAAACTGCGACCGCTTCCATATCCTCGTCTTCACGTGTCACGAGCGTCCCCTTCCCTTCTTTGAAGCTGGAGTTCACTTCTACCGGCACGTTGAACTTCGCGGCAAATTCGACTGAGCGGCTCTGGAGCACTTTGGCGCCCAGACTGGCCATTTCCAACATTTCCTCGTAGGCAATCTTGTCGATTCGTCGAGCCGCCGGCACAATGTTGGGGTCCGACGTATAGACGCCATCGACATCGGTAAAAATGATGCACCGATCGGCCTTCAGCGCCGCCGCCAACGCGACGGCTGTGAGATCGGAACCTCCGCGCCCTAGTGTTGTGACATCCGACTGCTCGTTGATCCCCTGAAAGCCCGCAACCACGGGAATCACCCCTTTGAGCAGTGCCTCGCGGATTCGATCGGCGCTCACCCGTGTGATACGCGCTTTCGTATGGGCGCTGTCGGTCATGATGCCGACCTGACGTCCCGTAAAGGATTGGGCATCGAGCCCCCTGGCCCGCAAGGCCATCGCCAACAAGGCAATGGTTACCCGCTCTCCGGTCGACAGCAACATGTCGAGTTCACGATCATCCGGCACCGACGCAACTTCGTGCGCCAGCCGAAGCAGCCGATCCGTTTCTCCGCTCATCGCGGACAGCACGACCACGACGCGATCGCCGTCTTTGTGAGCCCTCTCAACGCGGTCAGCGACACGGTGGATCCGTTCGATCGTACCCACCGATGTCCCCCCGTATTTCTGAACGATCAGTGCCACGCCCTTCAAGATCCTTTGGCAAAGAGCCGCACAACAAACTTGGTTGCATCCCGGGGAGGCACTGCAGAGGTTCGAGCATCGATCTCGATAAACCTCCGTTTGTTCTCGGCAGAGGCGCCTCCTGTACTATCGCGATAGGCAAAGAGCCCGGGACCCTCTCCTGCTTGCCCATGGTGGACGTTGCCTGAATCGCAAACGGCCACGATACGGTGCGGGCCTAATTCGGTCAGTCCTTCGAGCAACGGCCCCACTAGCTCCTGATCGATCGCTTCGATCTCCTTCACCTTCGCGGCAACATCTACTCCATAGACAACCTCGTCCGGCAACTCGACATGCACATAGGCGAAATCCTTTTTCTTCAACTCCTCCAACGCAATTGCCGCTTGAGTTCGAAGCCCCACGCCGGCCAATCTCGCGCCGTCAACAGCTTCGAGACCGGCCATGATCCCGAGTCCGCGATGGACATCGCTCTGGGAGACCACAACACCGGACATCTTCAATCGTTCAGCAAGACTTGGCCAGAGAACGGCCTTGCCTTGGCCCCAAAGCCAAAGACAATTGGCCGGCTTCTGCTTCGCATTCAGACGTTCATCGTTGAGCGGATGATCGCGCAAGATCTGAAATGAGGCATCCATGAGTTTCCCAAGAATGTCGGATCCATCTCCCGTCGGTAAGGCATCGGCAATCGGTCGGCCAATCAATACCTGTGGATCGGTACAGACCGCTTTCGACTTCCCGTTGACCCACACCATGAGATGGCGATGGCCCAACCCCGGATAAAATTGAATCATCTCAGACCCGAGCTGTTCATTGATCGCCTCAATCAATTCGCGGGCCTCTTCTGTCGAAATCAGACCGGCAGTCGCGTCATCCATCACGACATGCGGTCCGAGTTTCTTAATCTCGTTCAATCCGCCTTTACGCGTAAACTGAGCGTCTGCCTGCAACGTCACCATCGTACAGCGATACACCACATCATGTTCACCGATGGCGACTCCCAGACTGGCCGCCTCGAGCGGACCTGGCCCCTGATAGTATTTCTTCGGATCGTATCCGAGAAGAGCGGTTCCAATCAGACCGTTTCCCTGTCGCACATTCTCAGGCACTGCAGCCAAGAGTCCAAACTCCCCGGCTTGTGCGAGGCGATCCAGGTGAGGGGTCGAAGCCGCTTGAAGGGGAGTCTGTCCGCCCAATTCATTCCGAGGATGGTCTGCCATCCCCTCGGCATGGAGAATCACATGTTTCATAGAAGCCCTGTGCTCATATGGTCTACATCCTTAACAGACGAGCGACATCCTCCCGCGTCGCTCTAACGGTTTTGGGCTGGGCCGATACGTTGATGGCCGTATCGGCATCTTTCAATCCATGGCCAGTCAAGGTGCACACCACGACCTCGCCTTCACGCAATCCACCTTGCTTGCTCAACTTCATCACACCGGCCACCGATGCGGCGGACGCTGGCTCACAGAACACCCCTTCGGTCGCCGCCACCGCCCTATAGGCCTGAAGAATCTCCTCGTCCGTTACCGAGTCGATCCCGCCCATGGATTCCTTCACGGCACTCACAGCTGCTTCCCAGCTGGCAGGATTGCCGATCCGAATCGCTGTGGCTACCGTCTGCGGGTTTTCCACGATGCGGCCAAGCACAATGGGAGCGGCGCCGGCCGCCTGAAATCCGATCATACGAGGCAACCGCGTGGATTGATTCGCCGCACGATATTCCCGGTATCCCTTCCAATAGGCAGTAATGTTGCCGGCATTCCCTACCGGCAACACATGCACCGTCGGAGCATCGCCGAGCTGATCGCAAACTTCCATTGCGGCAGTTTTCTGCCCCTCAATCCGATAAGGGTTGATCGAGTTGACCAGCTCAATGCGATAGGTTGCCGACAACTCTTTGACGATAGCCAAGGCCTGGTCAAAATTTCCTTCGATTTGGATGACCGTGGCTTGATGCATCATGGCTTGAGACAGCTTCCCCATCGCAATCTTCCCAGCAGGGATCAGCACATAGACCGCCAGCCCCGCTCGCGCCCCATAGGCTGCGGCAGAGGCGGAGGTATTCCCCGTGGAAGCGCAGATGACCGCCTTGGCGCCGGACTCGACGGCCTTTGAAATGGCCATCGTCATGCCCCGATCCTTGAAGGATCCGGTTGGATTCATGCCTTCAAATTTGAGATAGAGATCGATGCCGGGAGCGATCTGCTTGGCCAGCCGCTTCGCCCTGATGAGCGGCGTGTTGCCTTCTCCGAGCGTCACCACGGGGGTATCATCGGTCACCGGGAGAAACTTGCGATATTCTTCTATCGCACCGCGCCAGCGAATCATCGCATTACTCGTCCTTGCCCTCGACACGAATCAACGTCGTCGGCTCGGAAATAAAGGCCATCTGATTGATCGCTCGCAACGCCGTTTGAACATCGCGTTCTGTGGCGGTATGAGTCTTAATCACGACAGGAACCGTCTGCCCTTCACGTCGTCCCTGTTGAAGGACGGATGAGATACTGATCCCACACCGCCCCAACTCTCCTGCGATATGCGACAAGACACCGGGGCGGTCCAACACCATAAATCGGAGGTAATAGAGCGAGCTGATTTCTTCCATCGACCGCATTCGAAGCGGGCGACGCTGGTCTTGTTGGAACGAAACAGTCGGTACCCGCCCAACCGCTCCCTTCAACAGATTACGCGCGATGGCGATAAGGTCGCCGACCACCGCACTGCCGGTCGGCATGGACCCAGCGCCACGGCCATAGAGCACCACATCGCCGACGGCATCGCCGATAAATTGGATCGCGTTGTACACTCCTTCAACTTGGGCGATCGGAGACGAGGACGGAAGCATCGTGGGGTGCACTCGAGCTTCGACTTCGCCGCCGATCAGCTTGGCAATCCCCAACAGCTTGATCGTACAACCGAACTCTTTGGCGTACGCGATATCGAGCGGAGTAATGTGGGTGATCCCCTCGGTATACACATCCTTAATATTGACCGGTGTTCCATAGGCCAGCGATACCAGGATCGCCAGCTTGTGCGCTGAATCGATGCCGGCCACATCGAAGGTCGGATCGGCCTCGGCATAACCGGCCTGCTTCGCTTCATCCAGTACCGTCTTAAAACTCTGCCCTTCACGAGTCATGCGAGAGAGAATGTAATTGGCTGTCCCGTTGATGATCCCATAAACAGACTGAATGGTGTTGGCCGCCAACCCTTCCCGCAACGCCTGAATGACCGGAATCCCTCCACCCACGCTCGCTTCGAAACCGAGGTCGACACCAGCGCGGGACGCGGCGGCAAATATTTCTTCTCCATGTAACGCCAGCAAGGCCTTGTTGGCAGTGACCACCTGTTTGCCCGCCGCGATGGCTTCCAGAATGATGCGCTTGGCAACATCGGAGCCTCCAATCAGTTCCACGACAATGTCGATCGACGGATCGGCGAGAATCTGTTTCGCATCGGAGGTAAGAAGACCGGAGGGTAGGGCCAGACCTCTGTCACGTGTCACGTCGAGATCCGCAATTCGAACGAGCTCGATCGGCACACCGACTCGGCGTCTGATTACAGAAGCATTCTCCAAAAGAATTTTTGCGACGCCTGTTCCGACCGTTCCGAACCCGATGATGCCGACGCCCACGCGCGAAATCATGTTTCCGGCCCTTCAAGTTTTAGGGCTTTGCGGATGCCTCGCACGGCTTGCCTTGTGCGATGCTCGTTTTCGACAAGGCCAAACCTCACATATTCGTCTCCGCCTTCACCGAACCCAATTCCAGGAGATACGGCCACTTTCGCGTCACGAAGTAAGAGCTTCGAAAACTCCAACGACCCCAGAGATCGATAGGGCAACGGAATCCTAGCCCAGACGAACATGGTCGCCACGGGCTTGGTCACCTGCCACCCGATGCGATTGAGTCCGCTCACCAACACATCACGACGCTTCTGGTAGCGCAGGACCGTTTCTTTCACACAATCTTGCGGCCCATTGAGCGCGATGACGCTGGCGATTTGCAAGGGCTGGAAAATGCCGTAATCCAGGTAACTCTTGATCTTGGCCAAGGCTCCGACAACCTCTCGATTGCCGCAACAAAAACCCACTCGCCACCCGGGCATATTGTAGGCCTTGGAGAGGGTATAGAACTCGACGCCGACATCCTTCGCACCGGGAACCTGCAGGAAACTCGGTGCCTTGTATCCGTCAAACACCAAATCCGCGTAGGCCAAATCGTGAATGACAATCACATTATGTTCTTTGGCAAAAGCGACAATCTTTTTAAAAAACCCGATGTCCGCCACGGCGGTGGTCGGATTATGCGGAAAATTGATGACCAAGATCTTCGGTCTCGGGAAAGTCTGGCGGTAGACCCGCTGCAAGTCGTCGAAGAAGTCGCTATCAGGCCGAAGCTCAATCCCTCTGACCTCTCCTCCGGCAATGATGAAACTGTACATATGGATAGGATAGGTCGGCGTCGGCGTCAGCACGACGTCGCCGGGCCCGATCAAGGCCAGAGCCAGATGCGCCAACCCTTCTTTGGAGCCGATTGTGACGATGGTCTCGGTCTCAGGATCCAAATCGACATTGTAATTTCGCTTGTACCAGCCCGCGATCGCATGTCGCAGTTTCGTAATCCCGCGCGAGGCCGAGTACCGGTGATTTTTTCCCTTCCGTGCCGCCTCGATCATCTTCTCGACGATATGGCTTGGCGTCGGTTGGTCCGGATTACCCATTCCGAAATCGATAATGTCTTCGCCTTTTTGACGAGCCTCGAGCTTGAGACTTTGCACTTGAGCAAACACATATGGCGGTAACCGCTTGAGCCGATAGAATCCGTCGCCTAGTCCCATGAGATCCCCTGTCCATCCACGTGTTAGGGGGCCTATTCTAATTGTGCAAAGCATAGCGAGTCAAATTATGTCGTGATTCTGTGGGGTTCGGTATCACGAGTCTTTGGATGGATCAGGATAACCATCGCCCATTCAACCTACTGTCCTTGCCCCAATCCGCTCATTTCTGTTACAACTGCAACGCCTTTCGTTCTCATCATCAACCCAGCTTTTTTTGCTTCCCATGGCAGAATGGAGGGTCTGTGCCACGACTTGGGGTGAACATCGACCATGTCGCCACGCTACGGCAGGCCCGTGGTGGAACCGATCCTGACCCCCTTGCCGCTGCCGTATTAGTAGAATTGGCAGGGGCCGACGGTATCGTTGTCCATCTCAGGGAAGACCGGCGCCATATTCAGGACCGCGATCTTCGCCTCTTGCGGGACCTCATCCGAACCAAGCTCGATCTGGAGATGGCCGCTGATGAAACGATGGCCAAAATTGCCCTGACCATCAAACCCGATATGGTCACGCTCGTCCCGGAAAAGCGTCAAGAGCTCACAACCGAAGGCGGGCTAGATGTGGCCGGCCATAAAGATCGTATCCAGCAGATCGTGACCCTCCTCCACGAGGCCAGCATTCCTGTCAGCCTCTTCATCGAACCGGATTTGGCCCAAGTCAAAGCAGCGCATAGAATCTCCGCCGATTTCGTTGAGCTTCATACGGGCCGCTATGCAAACGCCACCCGCTCGAAAGAAGCCGACGCCGAGGTCGAGGCGATTACGCAGGCTGCGAAGCTCTCCTACAAACTCGGCATGGGCGTCAATGCCGGGCACGGATTGGACTATCGCAATGTGACACGGCTGACTCACATTTCGGAAATCGTCGAATACAATATCGGCCACAGCATCATTGCCCGAGCGGTTCTGGTAGGACTCGACCAGGCCGTGAGAGAGATGAAAACGTTGCTGAGTTGAACGATCGCCACGATGCGGCGCTCGGTGTTTCTTCATAGACAACACGATTCGTCTTTGTCATGACACTGGATTGCACGCAACAGATTTTCTTCCTCCCCATACCCATTCGAATCCTCATGCGGTATCGGTCCCGTGCACAAGGCCACCGATGAAGATCGTCACAGGAACCGAGATGCAGGCGCTCGATCGCCGTACGATCACCGAAGCGCATGTCCCCAGCACCGTTTTGATGGAACGGGCCGGCGAAGGAGTGGTCAGACATCTGGAGGAGCGCTATGGGCCGGCACGAGGCAAGACCATTACGATCCTCTGCGGGAAAGGGAACAACGGAGGAGATGGACTGGTTGTGGCTCGGCTGCTGCACCGCCGACGTGCGCGGATTCGCGTGGCGCTCCTCTCGCCGATCACCGACCTGAGCCGCGATGCCACAACCATGTATCGCCGGCTCATTCGAGTCACGGGACGAACAACAGTCGTTCGATTCGTATCTGCAGAACAGGCCCGCCCACTGATCATCTCCAGCGATATTCTCATCGATGCCCTCCTGGGCACTGGGCTGTCTTCCGCAGTCACTGGAATCTACCGTGAGGCCATCGAACTCATCAACAGTACAGGAAAGCCTGTCATCGCAATCGATATTCCATCCGGTCTCCATGCCGATACTGGCGCCATTCTAGGGCATGCGATCCGCGCTACATTGACGATCGCCTGTGGCCTCCCCAAACTCGGCCTCTATGTCAATGAGGGGATCGACCATGCCGGGACAATCCGCGTCGTGGATATCGGTATTCCACATGCCTATGTGGATGCCATTGAGAGCAAGACCTTGCTCTTAACCAGGGACGATGCGTTTAAGCCTCTCCCGATCCGCGCACCCTCCTCACATAAAGGCACGTTTGGCCATGCAGGGATTATCGCAGGCTCCGTGGGGAAAACAGGCGCTGCGACGTTGGCAGCCCGTGCGGCCCTCCGCATTGGAGCCGGCCTGGTGACTGTCGCCACCCCAAGCAGCGTCAATGATGTGCTGGAGGCCAAGCTACTGGAGGCGATGACCATGCCTCTCCCGGAAACGAAAGCACGGACACTCGCTCGCTCTGGACTCGATCGTGCCGTAACCTTTATCCAGGCACGCACAGCAATCGCCCTCGGCCCCGGGCTTTCAACCCATCCTGAGACCGTTGAACTCGTTCAGTCATTGATGAAGCATCTCGATCGCCCATCGGTTCTCGATGCCGATGCGCTCAATGCTCTGGCCGGCCGGGCCTCATTGCTGACTGAATGTAAAACTCCGCCTATTCTCACCCCGCACCCTGGTGAGATGGCCCGGCTCGAAATCAATGCCACGACGCAGACGGTTAATGCGGACAGGATCGGTACGGCCAGGCGGTTTGCCCGCGAACGCGGCGTCTTCGTCGTCTTGAAAGGCGCACGGACCGTCATCGCCCGCCCTGATGGACTTGTCGCCATTTGCCCAACAGGCAATCCCGGCATGGCCACGGCAGGAACCGGCGATGTCTTGACCGGCATGATTGTCGGCTTACTGGCACAACGGGTCCCGGCATGGGACGCAGCATGTGCCGCCACCTATTTTCATGGATTGGCTGGAGACTTGGCCGCTCAACAGCTCGGGCAGGCTGGGATGCTTGCCGGTGATCTCATCGCTCAGATTCCTTATGCGCTCCAGCGGACAAACACAACCTAACGTCAACCGGCCTGCCAAGGCGAAACAGCCTGTCGCTCGACGGCGCGCCACGTCGAGCCTGCCATGGACATTGCTGTCCACATCGCACCGGCACACCGATCTATTAGGCCGAGCGATCGGCCGCATTCTTAGCGGGGGCGAAACGATCGCGCTCTACGGACCGCTCGGAGCAGGCAAAACCGCGCTCGTTCGCGGCATCGCGCAGGGCCTTGGCGCATCACCGATGGCAGTCACCAGTCCCACATTCGTCGTGATTCACGAATACGACCAGGGGCGCCTACCGCTTGTCCATGTGGATCTGTATCGTATTCGCACCGCCCACGAACTTGAATCGACAGGACTGATCGAATATTTCTCAGGCCAGACCGTGACAGCAATAGAATGGGCCGATAAGGGCCTTGCCGCACTCCCGCAGGACCGGATCGAGATTACGCTGAAACATCACGCTGCACAAAGCCGAACGATTCAATTGCTCGCGACGGGGCCGAAATCCAATGAAGCCCTTGCCTTGGCCCGTATAGAGTTCAGCCAGACCAGGAGAATGCGTCGAGCGTTATCGCACCTGGCCTTGAACAAGGAGACCCCGACGAAGTCATGATTAGACTGATTCTAGTCGGAGTGTTACTACTTCTCTCCCTGGCTTTTTTCCTTCAAAACCAGGAACAGGAAGTCACGCTCCGATACTTCTTCGGACTCTTTGAAGCCTCGACGCCGATCTATAAGCCAATCCTCGCGGGATTCGCAGTGGGACTCCTGGTCTCCGGCATACTGCTCTTTCCCCCGTGGGTACGGAGCCGTATCGAGCTTCGCCGAAAAATTAAAGCGTTGCAAGAAGCCGAGGTGGACTTAGAACGGCTCCGCCTCTCGCTCGATACAGCCACCGGTCGTGTCTCTCCCACTTCCACCGGCGAAGCCCATCGAGACAGACGTGATGAGTGACACAGACTCCTCACCCTTGATGCGGCAATACCGCGAGATCAAGCGCGGTTATCCAGAGGCTATTCTGTTATTCCGCGTCGGTGACTTCTACGAAATGTTTTACGAGGATGCGCAGATCGCCTCAAAACTGCTCTCCATTGCCCTCACCTCTCGCGACAAATCCAGCGCCAATCCAGTTCCGCTCTGCGGAGTGCCCTACCATGCCGCGCAAGGGTATATCGCGAAGCTTCTCAAGGCTGAGCGGACCGTTGCGCTCTGCGAACAAGTAGAAGACCCGAAACTCTCAAAGGGCCTTGTGCGCCGTGAAGTCGTTCGTGTGTATACGCCTGGAACGCTGATCGATACTGAGTTCCTTTCACCAGGAGAGTCGTATTTCCTCGCGGCTGTGGCCTTCTCCGACGCCATGGCCTCATCGATCAAGGGGCAATCCACCATTGGACTAGCCTGTCTGGACGTCTCTACCGGAGAGTTTTGGATGACAGAGTTCCAAGGGGCACAGGCGGAAATCCAGCTCATGGACGAACTGGCTCGACTGGAACCACGAGAAGTACTTCACCCCGATTCCCATGCAAGGGCCGAATCGTGCCTGACTCGCCTCCATGGTGCGCGCCTCTGCGCACGACCCTTGGCCTCCTTCAATCCTCACGATGCCACGCAGGCACTCCAAGCGCAGTTCTCGGTGCACTCGCTCGATGGATTCGGCTGTCGCGGGCTGACAGCTGGAATCGGAGCCGCCGGAGCGATCTTGCGATATGTTCGTGAGACCCAGCCAACCGCCTCTCTTGCACACGTTCGTCGGCTCTACACACGCTGGAGTAGGGACGCGATGCATTTGGATAGCGCCACGATCCGCAATCTCGAACTCGTGCAACCATTGGACGCCGGTGAGCACCGATTACGGCAAGATCAGCACACAGTCTTATCGGTATTGGACCGTACCGAGACGGCTATGGGTAGTCGTTTATTGCGCGAGTGGCTCGTCAGACCGCTTCTCGACCATAGCGCCATTCACGCTCGTCTCGACGCAGTCGGCGAATTGAAAGACCGAGTTCAACAACGAGTGTCGCTCCGGACCGCACTCCGAGACGTGCAAGATATCGCTCGTCTGGCCAGCCGCGTGACGCTCGGCGTCGCAGGACCTCGAGAACTGCTCGCATTGAAACAGTCTGTGAGCGCCCTCCCGGAGTTACGATCCCAGCTCCAGCCATTTGACGCCTCATTATTGGCCGGAGCCCGAGAGTCATGGGACGATTGCCGTGACGTGCACGATGTCATCGAGCAGGCCATCAAGCGGGACGCGCCGATGTCGCTCCGTGACGGCAGTATCATTCGGGAAGGGTTCCATGCCGGGGTCGATGAGCTGCGTAAGGCAAGCACGGAAGGCAAGGGCTGGATCGCCTCGTTGGAAGCAAAAGAGCGTGAGCGAACGGGAATCGATTCTCTGAAGGTTCGCTACAATCAGGTATTCGGCTACTACATCGAAATCACCAAGACACATTTGTCACGCATCCCTCTCGATTACATTCGTAAGCAGACGCTGGTCAATGCCGAACGATTCATGACGCCGGAGCTGAAAGAATTAGAAGAGCGTGTCACGGGCGCTGAAATGAAACTGCTGGCACTCGAGCAAGAGCTGTTTGAGCAATTGCGCCTGCGCTTGGCAAACGAGGTGCCTCGTCTTCAGGCAATGTCTCAGACCGTCGCGTTACTCGATGTCCTCGCCGGTCTGGCTGAGACCGCCGCATTACATCGCTACGTTAAACCCCTTGTCGATGAGAGCAGCACGATCCTCATTCGTGAAGGCCGCCACCCTGTCGTTGAGCAACTCAGTAGTGACATGATCTTCGTGCCAAACGACACTGTCCTCGATTGTGAGGACAACCGGCTTGTGATCCTCACCGGACCCAATATGGCAGGGAAAAGCACCTACCTCCGTCAGGTCGCGCTGATCGTGTTGTTGGCGCAGATCGGAAGCTTCGTGCCAGCGACCGAAGCCCGCATCGGGATGGTCGATCGGATTTTCACGCGCGTGGGAGCTTCGGACAACTTGGCCGCCGGACAGAGCACCTTCATGGTAGAGATGATCGAATCGGCTCACATCTTGAATAGCGCGACTTCCCGTAGCCTGATTCTCCTGGACGAAATCGGCAGAGGAACCAGCACCTACGATGGCCTGAGTATCGCCTGGGCCATAGCAGAACACATCCAAGACCGCCGGCACTTAGGAGCTAGGACCTTGTTCGCCACTCACTATCACGAGATGACGCAACTGGAAGGATTGCGCGAGGGGATCAGAAACTATTGCGTGGCGGTCCAGGAGCGGGGTGGAGACGTATTGTTCTTGCGTAAAATTGTGCCGGGCGGCGCAGACCGCAGTTACGGCATCCATGTCGCCAAACTGGCGGGGCTCCCTCCGACGGTCATCGCCCGGGCACAGCAAGTCCTGGCCCAGTTAGAACAACCGGATACCACCATCGAGGGCACGCCCATATCTTCGGAAAAAGAACCGCCGCCCGCCTTGCTTCCCCACCCACATCCCATTATCGAAGAAATGAAACAGATCGATCTCTTTTCCATGACGCCGCTCGATGCGCTCAATCGCCTCGCCGACTTACAGCGCCGGATCGGTCCAACGGGCCAAGATAATCGCCAACAATAAACAGGAGCACGGGTCCCGTCGTCTTCCATGAGGCTGCACAAACAGCCCGCCCAACAAGGAACCATTCATCCTGCACATCCAGTTCAATGTCGCATCATTATCTATGGATCTAGCAGTGGAATCAGCCCGCTGTGCCCTTGTTGACGTGCAAGATCAACAGGACGGCTCCCCGAGATCATCTTGGCTCCCTTGGCCGCTCCCACCATGAGCAACATTTCCACGATAACGCGATGCCCAGAATACGCTGCGATATGCAGGGGCGTGAGGCCGTCAGTCCTGGCCGCATTCACCGCGGCCCCCTTTTCCAACAACAACCTCACCACGTCCCGATCGCCCTTCTCGGCCGCAATCAAGAGCGGGGTCACGCCGTCCGGCTTCGCCTGGTTTACCGCGGCCCCCTTCTCCAACAGCAGCTTCACCACTTCTCGATGGCCCACCTGGGCCGCGATGTAGAGCGAGGTCGCGCCAGTCTGCTTCGCCTGGTCCACCGCAGCCCCCTTCTCCAACAACAGCCCCACCACCTCTCGATGACCCTTCTGGGCCGCGATCATGAGCGGGGTCCCGCCGCTCTGCTCCGCCTGGTTTACCGCGGCCCCCTTCTCCAGCAGCAGCTTCACCACCTCCCGATGGCCGTTCTGGGCCGCGATGAAGAGCGAGGTCGCGCCAGTCTGCTCCGCCTGGTTCACCGCAGCCCCCTTCTCCAACAACAGCCCCACCACATCCCGATGGCCCGCCTGGGCCGCGATGTAGAGCGGGGTCCCGCCTTCCTGCTCCGCTTGGTTTATGACAGCCCCCTTCTCCAACAACAATCCCACCACGTCCCGATCGCCCTTAAGAGCCGCGGTTAAGAGCGGGGTTACGCCGTCCTCGTTCACAGCCTGCACATCCGCACCGTTCTTGAACAGCGCCTCCACCTGTGCGCGATCTCCGGCTATAATCGCTTTGAATAGTTCCTCATCCACTGGTCGCATGGCCATCAATACTGGCACCAAAGCCACCACGGCGAGCACTATCATCCAGCGTCCCCTCATATGATCCTCCTGCGATCTATTTATGTTCTGTCTCCGAATCACCTTGCACGCCCACTATTGGCTTCTGACCTGCTAAAGCTACGGAGTGCTGAGCTCCTGACGTGGACAAAACTTCAAGCCATTTTTGTCGCGTCATTGCATAGGAGTACATCCCGTCGATTAGATTTCCAAGGACGCCAAGAGTCTGGATGCTCGTGAGTCCAAATGCAAGCACGGCAATCCGCCAATGATAACCTGAATAATCCGCTTCGCTGCTTAGCCACAAGGACACTGCGCCTAAACCAAAGAACGTAAGCCAGCAAAATACCCAATACCGGTGAGCACTTCGAAAAAGCATTAGTCGGCGTAAACCTCGGATAATACCGAGCACATGCGCACCAAGTCTCGGCAAACGGGCAGCCGTGTTCGCTTTTTCACGAAATAGAAAAATTGCATTTTCCCAGCCCACAAATTTCGTTATGCCTAAATTCTTCTCCACAATAAAAGTCTCAAGAATGGTAAGATAACCGACTATTCGGGTAATTGTTGTGGCCTTATCGAAAAAGATAATCCAGCAAGGAAGAATCACAAGTAGCGGCGACAACATTGAAGTATGCAAATCACCACTAGTCGACAATTTCATGCCAACCCCGATGATCACTCCACTCGCAGTAATGGATAACGAGAAATATTTGAACTGGCAATCTTTTAAGAATTGCAACTCCTTTCGAAGATCAGATCGCTCGTCCTCCATCATCTTCATAAACTCTCCTCGGACAATGCAGTTGAGCTAATCCTCTACTTCACTATCGCCACAAAGGTGGCGAGATTCACGTTTGGTTGGGTGCCAGCGCCGCATCACAGCCTGGAGAGGCCGAGCGGAGATTAAACCAACCAGTGCAAACATCAAGGCAGCTAGTAAAAGACAAACGAGCCTGCGGCCATATCTAACAGGCTGCTGTCAAAGCCTCTTAAAGGTATGCTCGCGGCGCTCAGAAGTTCAATGTACGGTGGAGAGTATATGATGTTTCGCCTACTTGCGCCCTACGGACTTGCTGGAAGGCCATTCTCCGCGGCCTTCGATTAATGTCACAAGTGTCTGTGACTGTTCAGATACCCATGCTTCCACCGTGCGCAAGTAATTTCTCAGTAATTTGTAAACAGTTTGCTAGCAGACATCGTCACTCTGAAGTCCCATCACCATGCTCTATTCGGTCACGGCTGCAGCAGTGGAATCAGCCCACTGTGCCCTTGTTGACGCGCAAGATCAACAGGACGGCCCCCCGAGATCATTTTGGCTCCCTTGTCCGCCCCCCCCTTCAGCAACATTTTCACAATGTCACGATGGCCTTGGTAGGCCGCGATATGCAGGGGGGTGAGGCCTCTAATACTGGCCGCATTCACGGCGGCCCCCTTCTTTAGCAACAGCCTCACCACGTCCCGATGGCCCTTCTGGGCTGCGATCAAGAGCGGGGTCACGCCGTCTTGCGTCGCCTGGTTCACAGCTGCCCCCTTCTCCAGCAACAATCCCACCACCTCCCGCTGGCCATTCTGAGCCGCGATGTAGAGCGAGGTCGTGCCATCCTGTTGCGCCTGGTTCACGGCGGCCCCTTTCGTCAACAACAGCCCCACCACCTCCTGTTGGCCGTTCTGGACCGCAACCAAAAGCGAGGATACGCCGTCCTTCCGGGCCTGGTTCACCGCTGCCCCCTTCTCCAACAACAACTTCACCACTTCCCGATCGCCCTTCTCAGCGGCGATCAAGAGCGGGGTCACGCCATCCTGCTCCGCCTGGTTCACCGCTGCCCCCTTCTCCAATAGCAGCACCACTACATCCCGATGGCCGTTTTGGACCGCGATGTATAGCGGGGTCGCGCCAGTCTTCTCCGCCTGGTTCATGGCAGCCCCCTTCTCCAGCAATAATTCCACCACGTCCCGATGGCCCTTCTCGGCGGCGATCAAGAGCGGGGTCGCGCCAGTCTTCTTCGCCTGGTTCACGGCAGCCCCCTTCCCCAGCAACAATCCCACCACCTCTCGATGACCCTTCTGAGCCGCAATGTAGAGCGGGGTCACGCCGTCCTGCTCCGCCTGGTTCATGGCAGCCCCTTTCTCCAGCAACAGCCCCACCACCCACAGCTGGCCATTCTGGGCCGCGATGTAGAGCGGGGTCACGCCGTCCTGCTGCGCCTGGTTCACGGCAGCCCCCTTCTCCAGCAACAATCCCACCACCTCTCGATGACCCTTTTGAGCCGCGATAATGAGCGGGGTCGCGCCAGTCTTCTCCGCCTGGTTCACGGCAGCCCCCTTCTCCAGCAACAACCCCACCACCTCCTGATCGCCCCTATCGGCCGCTGTCAAGAGCGGGGTCACGCCGCCCTCGTTCGCAACCTGCACATCCGCACCGTTCTTGAGCAGCGCCTCCACCCGTGCGCGATCTTCGGTCATAATCGCCATGAATAACTCCTCATCCACTGGCCGCATGGCCATCAATATTGGCACCAAAGCCACTATGGCGAGCATCATCCAGCGTCCCCTCATATGATCCTCCTGCGATCTACTTGCATTCGGTTTCCGAGTCACTTCGCACGCCCACTAAAAATACTGTCAGCAGCTGTCTTGAAAACCAAGCCGGTTGACTGACCGAGACCACTACGGCCTCCGATTATTCTTCAGCACCACATAAAGCCTGGTGAACCGCTTGCGCAGACAGGCCATCAATGCCCGGAGACTGAATCAGGGGCGGACTCTTGTACACATCTCATTAATGCCCCCGCTTCAACCCTGTGCCTTCGGCTTCATCCGCGCCTCGCGCATGGTGACGAGCACTTGACGAATCTGCTGATGTAACCGCGCCAGCACATCCACGCTCATCGCCACTGTGACAAGATGGCCTTCCAATCCCTTCGGAGCTGCCTGTCTGTCTTTCGCCGATTTCACAATCGCCCTGAGCAGCGTGGGCTCGATGAAGCCGAAGTCCACATAGGCGATCCCCTGCGCCACGCCAACGTTTGTATAATTCGTCGCTTTGGGATGGGCCGTGGGCTCGCTGGGTTTCAAGCGCACGTTCAATGCGAGGGTCTGGTCTGTTGTTTCACTCATATGAGTCGACTCCTTCTATGACGGATGCAAGGAATAGGGGGTCTTAGATGTGAGGAGATGCGAGGAGAATAGATACACAAGCTCATCTTGATTCCTACTAAAAGTCTGCGAACTATATAGAGCCACGATAGCCCTTGTCTATAATACTCTCTCTGGATGTGCCGGTCACACCGGAGTGCGGTGCCACCGGGACGGAGACGTGGTCTTCTTGCGTAAGATCGTACCGGGTGGCGCAGACCGCAGTTACGGCATCCATGTCGCCAAACTGGCGGGGCTCCCTCCGACGGTCATCGCCCGGGCACAGCAAGTCCTGGCCCAGTTAGAACAACCGGATACCACCATCGAGGGCACGCCCATATCTTCGGAAAAAGAACCGCCGCCCGCCTTGCTTCCCCACCCACATCCCATTATCGAAGAAATGAAACAGATTGATCTGTTTTCCATGACGCCGCTCGATGCACTCAATCGCCTCGCAGACCTCCAGCGCCGGATCGGCCCAAGCCAAGACGATCGCAAGAAATAAAAAGGCGGCATCCCCTTTCGGAGATGCCGCCTTTCAAGTTAGCGTCTACCTCAGCTCAGTGACCGGACCCAAGGTTGTACTTCGCGGTCCAGGGAATCAAGCCAGCAATGGGCTCTCCGCCTGGGAGCAACACATCATACTGCATGGGAATAGCGGCCCCATCAGGAGACTTCGGTGAGGTATTGAGGCCTTGCTTCGCGGCGGCGCAACCTGCCTCAACTTCGCTCTTCCCCGCACACTCCTTCAACCGCAGACCGGAAATGCTGAGCGGCTTTCCCATGGAGCCGGCCACTTCGGGAAGCTTCTTGACCGAGGAAATGACACGATGGTTCTGCTCTGGCTCTGTCGCGATAAACTCGATCAAGTCGGTCGTACTGCCAGGTGGTACTTCTTTTGCCGCAGCCGGTCCTGCATGTGGACGGCCCATCTTCTTCAATTCTTCCCATGCGCCCTTATCTGCATAGAACTTTAGATTTTTGCCTGGGTGAATTTTTTGCCAGAAGAGACCGCTCTCGGCAGGTCCGCCGAACACAGAGACATTAATCCAGACCGCCTCATCATAGGGATCGAGCACGATCACGCGACCCTGTATAGTGGTCGGCTTACTCATATCACCCCACTCGAAACGCTCTTGGAATGATTCGATAGCCAATGCGGTAGAGGCCGTGGAGACCACCAGCGCCAGAGCGGCTGTAACAGCCCAACTTTTTGCATGAAACTTCATGTGCGCGTCCTCCTTAACAGGACATGAAAGAATGAAAACTGGTTCTTGTTAAGGTTTATTCCTTAATAACCTTAAAGCCGGTGATCGTCCGACCATCCAAGTTCACTTCCATGGCGACGAGTTCCTGTGAAGCCTTGATGATCTGATCCATGAGCGCTTTATCCTTCACCGCCAATCGGACAGTTGTCGCGGCATGGTACCAACCTGAGTACGGATTATTCTTATCGGTACCGCCCACAAAACCCCAACCGCAGCAGGTGAGTAATGGATCAGGCGGCTTGACATCAAGATCGGAAGATGACCGGCCATTCGGGGTTCCTGACCCGGGCTCACCGGTATTCCAATACTGAATGCCAAAAAGCAACTCTCCATCCGGATTGTCGGCCCATTGCGACCATACCCGCCCCTTGAGAGTCTTGGTGACCTCGCCCTTCATAGGCTTTCCACCGGCAATCTTGTCGGTGGGACCAGTTGGGCCGGTCTCCGCAGGCGCAGCAGGGTCAGCAACGGCAAACTCGGCTGTCAGCAAACTCAGCAGAGAAAATACTGTCACGGCGGCGATAAGTATGGCCTTCGGCATACCTAGTCCCTCCTTCATAAAATTAACAACCACAATAATCGATGTGCGTACTTCAAGGGCGACGAATACGAAAAAACAGATTCAGGAATCATGCGGCTATACCGTTGATGCTTCGCCACATCTCTTTGTACGATGATTCCTCTTCCTGCTCAGTCCCTTCGATCAAGAATCATTGTCAAAACTTTCCCCATGGTACTGAAACCACAAAACTGTGTCAAGAAATTGTTCGCCCTGTAGGCATTTTAAAATATCATGGGTAATATGTTGAGAAATCAACACCTGTCGTCGATCTCATCGATATGGTTTCATCTATTGTTACCGGGCGTTCGGTTTCGGATGAGAACGTTCTCATCCGTAGGACCGCAGGCTGCGCGGAGCGAGGGGACCGATCCCCGTGATCGCGAGAGAGTCCAGCACAAAAAATTGCCGACCAACCCTCAAGACCTGTTCTTCATTTACATGGTCGATATGGGCCAGCATGTCTCCCAGCGACACATGCCGGCCATGCGTGAGTTCGTCCTTCGCCAATTTGTTCATGCGACTGTGCGAACTCTCCAGGCTCAGCATCAAGCTGCCCTTCATCTGGGTTTTCACCCGTTCCAACTCTTTCCGTTCGACGCCTTTGATGCCGATCCGCCGGATCTCTCGGCAGACGAGATCCACGACCCGATCCACCTCTTTCGGCCTTGTCGCCGCATACACAGTAATCATGCCGCCATCGGAATAACCGGACAAGAAAGAGTAAATCGAATAGACGAGTCCCCGTTTCTCTCGGACCTCCTGGAATAGCCGCGAACTCACACTGCCGCCCAACACACTATTGAGCGCATACAGCGCATACCGATCCGGATGTCCAGCTGCAGCGCCCTTGATCCCGAGACAGAGATGCACCTGTTCCAACCGTTTTTTCTTCAACAAGACACCGCCATGCGCCTCAGGAGGATGATGCCCTTTGGGGTGAACCGCGGTTGCAGCTCGCCCCTTACCAAAATATCGCGCGACCATCGGATCAAGAGAGACCTGATCGAAGTTCCCGGCAATGGCAATGATGGTCTGCTCCGGATCGTAGTGCGTCTCTATATAGTTCAGCAGGTCCTGACGCCGCAGTTCTCTAATCGTGTTCTCCCGGCCAAGAATAGACCGTCCGAGTGGATGACGCCCCAGCACTTGCCCCATGTGAAGCTCTTGCACGAGATCTTCAGGGTCGTCTCGAACCATGCGGATCTCTTCCAGGACGACCTGTTTCTCTTTTTCGATTTCTTTCGGTGCGAAGCGGGAATGGTGAAATAGATCCGAGAGGAGTTCGAACGCGCGCTCCAGTTGCTGATCCAGCACCTTCACGTAATACGTTGTCGTCTCACGCGAGGTGAAGGCGTTCATCTCTCCGCCGAGCGCGTCTATTTCACGAGAAATTTCAGCAGAGGAACGCTTCCGCGTTCCTTTGAAGAGCATGTGCTCGATGAAGTGGGAGTAGCCTGCCTGAGAAGGCTGTTCGTTTCGCGACCCAGTGTTGACCCACACACCCACGGTCACCGACTTGAGCGTCGGTATCCGTTCGGTCACCACTCGCACCCCGTTCTCCAGGACGAGCTTGCGGTACAAGACAGCTACCTGGCGGACGGATCCGGAGAAGCGCCCCCGGTCGGAGCCGGCATGGCTTCCTTGCGGCTGAGGCGGATTTTCCCTTGTCGATCCACCTCTAAGACTTTCACCAGGATTTGATCGCCTTCCTTCACCTCATCGGACACCGCTTGAACTCGATGGTGCGCCAGCTGAGAGATATGCACCAATCCGTCAGTTCCCGGAAGGACCTCGACAAACGCCCCGAAATCCATGATTTTCCGAACCGTGCCCATGTAGATCTTCCCGATCTCGACCTCTTCGATAATCCGACTGATCATCTCTTTAGCCTTCTCGGCCGAGGCTCCGTCGACCGACGCAATCGTCACGGTTCCGCTGTCGTCGACATTGATCTTGACTCCACAATCCGCAATGATACCGCGAATCGTTTTTCCACCAGGACCGATAACTTCACGGATCTTGTCCTGCTTCACTTTCATGGTGAAAATTCGTGGCGCATAGGCAGATAGCTTGGTCCTTGGCGCCGGGAGCGCCTTCTCCATACAGCTCAAAATGTGCAACCGACCGGCTTTCGCCTGCTCCAAGGCTTTTTGCATTAAAGCCGACGTAATACCGCCGATTTTGATATCCATCTGTAACGCCGTCACGCCTTGCTTCGTACCGCAGACCTTAAAGTCCATGTCGCCCAAGTGATCCTCCAGCCCGAGAATATCGGAGAGGATCATGACCCGATCGCCTTCCTTGATCAGTCCCATTGCGATCCCAGCCACGGCTTTGCTGACCGGCACGCCAGCATCCATCAACGCAAGGCTGCCACCACAGACGGTCGCCATTGAAGACGACCCATTGGATTCAAGAATGTCCGACACGATACGAAGCGTGTAGGGAAACGCTTCCTTGCTTGGAATCACCGGGGCCAACGCCCGTTCCGCTAATGCACCATGACCCACTTCCCGACGTCCTGGCGAGCGAAGCGGCCGTGCTTCACCGACACTGAACGGTGGAAAATTGTAATGGAGCATGAACGTCCTCATGTACTCCCCTTCCAACGCATCGATCCGCTGCTCGTCGTCCGTGGTCCCTAACGTGACCACGGCTAAACTTTGAGTCTCGCCTCTGGTAAAAATGGCAGAGCCATGTGTTCGTGGGAGCGCGCTGACTTCACAGGTGATCGGACGGATATCAGCCGGGCCACGTCCATCCGCCCGAGATCCCTTCTCTAGGATCATGTTCCGGACCTCGGTATATTCCAACTCATGGAACACCAGCTTGACGTGCCGTTCCCGATTCGGATCGTCTGCGCTCTTAAGCTTTTGGACCGCGTCGTTCTTGACCTCATCCAGCCGTTCCTGCCTGGCCGCTTTGTTGGGGATCATGATGGCATCACGGATACCCTGCGCCACCAGCGTCTTCACTTGTGCGGCAAGCGTTGAGTCGATCTGCTCCTTCGCTACCTTCCGCTTGGGCTTGCCGGCTAACGCCTGCAACTCGCGAATCTTGGCCACAATCTTCTTGATCTCGGCATGGGCCAACTCGATCGCCTCAAGCATAATGGCTTCGGATAGTTCGTTCGCCCCTGCTTCGACCATCATCACCGCGTCAGCCGTCCCCGCCACTACGAGATGTAGCTCACTCTTCGCCACCGTCTCAAGATCAGGGTTCACCACGAACTTGCCATCCAGCCGGCCAACCCTGACTCCTGCGATAGGATTGTCGAACGGAATGTTCGAGACGGTTAACGCGGCAGAGGAGGCAATGATGGCAAGGATATCGGAAGAACCTGTCTGATCGGCTGAGAGAACTGAGGCAATAACTTGGGTCTCAAAGTAATAGCCTTCAGGAAAGAGCGGACGAAGCCCTCTGTCGATCTGTCGGCTGGTCAGTACAGCCTTTTCTGATGGACGCGCTTCCCGTTTGAAGTACCCACCAGGGATCTTCCCGGCTGCGAAGGATTTTTCCTGATAGTCGACCGTGAGAGGAAGAAAATCGACGCCAGCCTTGGCGACCTGTGACGCAACAGCCGTGGCCAATACGACGGTGTCTCCGTATGAGGCCCATATCGAGCCGTCTGCTTGTCGTGCCACGCGACCGGTTTCGAGTCGCAAGATGCGCCCGGCAACCTCTATTTCAACTGTGTGTACCATCTGGGTCTCCTCTGGTTAGGCCCCACAGATGCCCACAGAGATGCGCTCGATCACGAGCGCATCTCAGTGTTCACCTGTGCGACTGACTACTATCCGCCGTTATGTCTCCTGGCACGACCGCGAGACGGGATGCTACTTTCTGATGCCCAATCGCTCGATCACCGCACGATAGCGTGTGTCGCTAATACCGCGAAGATAGTCGAGTAGACGCCGGCGGCGTCCGACCAAGAGCAGCAACCCGCGCCGAGAGTGGTGATCTTTCTTGTGGAGCTTGAAATGCTCCGTTAGATAGGTAATCCGATTGGTCAACACAGCAATCTGGACCTCCGGTGAACCGGAGTCCGTTTCATGCTGCCGATACTGCTTGATCAACTCGGTCTTTGCTTCTTTGAGTAATGCCATGGCTCGTTCCTTCCTGTGCCTTTCCTTACATCTCCAACGATGTATCAAACATCCTGATCGATCAACACCTTCTCAACCTTGAGTGCATTTCCTGAATTGTCGGAATACTTCCCGATTGCCACCAGACATCCGTCGGTATCGTGGATACGGACCGGCCTGTGCAACCGGTTTTCAGCACCGGTCGTCCCCTCCCAACGGAGAATCTTCGATGTAGGCACAGGAGCCCCGTGGCGCACACGGTCAGCGGTCTGTTCGTCCACCACCGCAATCTCCAGATGGCCCAACGCACGATCCATCGATATCAGCTCCTCGCCTAATTGGCCGAGGGCATGACAAGCGATCACTTCCTCCACCGTCAGCGCCTGATCGATCGTCAAATGCCCGACTCGCTTTCGCTCCAACGCCAACATGTGACCGCCGACACCCAGCACGTCTCCAATGTCGGCACAGAGCGTCCGCACATAGGTTCCCTTCGAGCAGACGATGCGTAACGTGACATCCTGCTCCTGAATCGCCTCCACCTCAAGGGTATGGATGACGATCGTTCGCGCGTCCCGTGCAATCGTTTTGCCAGCCCGAGCGGACTTATACAGAGGAACACCCCCGACTTTTACCGCCGAATACATCGGAGGGACTTGCTCAATCGGCCCATGGAATCGGCCGACCACCTCATGAATCGCTTCCGGCGTCACAGAATCCGTTGTATGGCGCGCCAGGACCGTTCCCGTCGCATCCTGCGTATCTGTCGTTTCTCCGAGGCGAAGCACGGCACGATATTCTTTATCCCACTCAACAAGATATTCCGCAATGCGAGTTCCCCGCCCGATCAACAGGGGCAACACTCCCGTCGCAGTAGGATCAAGAGTTCCGGCGTGGCCGACCTTGACTCCACCAAGAAGATGCCGCACCTTCGCCACGACATCGTGGGAAGTCCAGCCTGCCTCCTTCTTGATGATCAATACGCCATCGACGACGGCGCAACTCTGTGCGAGACCCATCTTCACGTCCCCGATGCTACGAACTCGGCTGCTCTTCGGGCGACCCGCCCTCGACCTCCGTGTTGACGTGGAGATCGTCCAATAACTTCAACACACGGTCGCCTCTCGGCCCACTGACATCCTTGGCGAAAACGATCTCGGGTAGATACCGGAGTGAGAGCCGACGGCCCAATTCACCTCGCACAAACCCGCTGGCTTGAGCCAGCCCGGCAAATACGTGTCGCTCTTCTTCTTCCGTACCCATAGCCGTCACGAACACGCGTGCAATCCGCAGATCGCTGGTCATTTTCACGTCGGTCACGGTCACAGACTGCACACGCGGGTCTTTGATCTTCCGCATGAGGATATCCGCCACTTCCATACGGATTTGATCGGCCACACGATCGGCCCGATGATATCCTGTCTTGGCCACCGCGCGCTCCAACTAGATAGGTCGCCGTCACAACAGTTCTATTCGGGACTGGACGACTTCCACCGCGGGGACGCTCCGAATCAGATTCAGCGCCTGGTCACACACTTGATTGACGAATCGTCCTTCATTAGCTACGCAGGCCAGCCCCAATACGGCCTTCTGCCACAGATCCTGTCCATCGACCTCGGCTACGGAGAGATTGAACTGCTCCCGCAATCGATCTTTCAGGCTCAATAATACTTGCCGCTTATCCTTCAGCGACTGACTCTCGGGGATAAACAGTTCAACCGTACAGAGTCCCACAATGATACTCACGGGCCTGACTCACGCCTCAGAGCTTTGCGGCAATCTTATCGATTGCATACGCTTCGATAATGTCTCCGGCCTTGATATCGTTGAAATTCTCGACGCTGATGCCACATTCATAACCCTGCTGTACTTCACGGACATCGTCCTTGAAGCGACGCAGTGATCCGAGCTTCCCTTCGTAGACCACGACATTATCGCGAAGCACCCGAACTCCAACGGCTGCACGGGTGATCGTGCCATCCACCACATACGATCCCGCAATGACACCGGCCTTGGACACCGTAAAGACCTGTCGCACCTCGGCTCGCCCCAACATCCGTTCCTTGAGCGTCGGTTCGAGCAATCCTTCCATCGCCGCCTTAATCTCGGCCAACGCATCGTAAATAATCGTGTACAGACGGATATCGACGCCTTGCTGTTCCGCCAGAGCGGATGCCTTCGGTTCCGGCCTGACATTGAACCCGACAACGATGGCATTCGACGCAGCAGCCAGCAACACGTCGGATTCCGTGATCCCGCCGACACCGCTGTGGATGACACGCAGCTTCACTGCGTCGGTCGCAAGCTTTTCGACGCCGGCGGTCAATGCTTCAGCCGACCCCTGAACGTCGGACTTGATGACCAGCGCCAGCTCCTTGACCGACCCTTCATTAATCTTGGCGAACAGATCGTCCAGCGTGACCTTGGCCGATCCTGACAAATCGGCCGTTCGTTGTTTGTGAGCTCGATCCTCTGCAATCTCGCGCGCGATCCGCTCATCCTTGACGACTTGAAAGACATCGCCTGCAGACGGTACACCCGGAAGCCCCGCGACTTCTACCGGAATAGAAGGGCCGGCCTCTTGCACCTTGGCTCCCGTATGGGTAATCAACGCGCGAACTTTCCCGCTGAATGTTCCAACGACAAATACATCGCCGACGCGAAGCGTCCCGCTCTGCACCAGCACCGTCGCCACAGGACCACGCCCTCGCTCCAACTTGGCTTCTACCACCACTCCCTTCGCCATGCGATACGGGTCGGCTTTGAGTTCCAACACTTCTGATTGCAGGAGGATCATCTCCAGCAGCGCATCCAAGCCGGTTTTTTCTTTGGCCGAGACTTCGACCATGATTGTGTCGCCGCCCCAGGACTCGGAGATGAGTCCATGCTCGGACAACGCGTTCTTGACACGGTCAGGATTGGCTCCGGGTTTGTCGATCTTGTTGATGGCCACAATAATCTGAACAGACGCGGCTTTGGCATGATGAATCGCTTCGATCGTTTGCGGCATCACTCCGTCGTCCGCTGCCACAACCAGGATGACGATGTCGGTGATCTTGGCGCCGCGGCCTCGCATGGCCGTGAAGGCTTCGTGACCGGGCGTGTCAAGAAACGTCACCTGTTTCCCGCGCACCGTAACGGTGTAGGCGCCGATATGTTGCGTAATCCCACCGGCCTCGCCTTCCGCCACCTTTGTTTGCCTAATGGCATCGAGCAATGAGGTTTTGCCGTGATCGACGTGCCCCATGATCGTCACGACCGGTGGCCGCGGCTCAAGTTGGAGATCCTCTTCTGTCTGCACGACGGAATCCAGCAACTCTTCACCGGCCTTTTCCGTCGAGATATCGATCTTGATACCGTTCTCCTCTGCAATCATTACCGCTGCATCGACATTCATGGTCTGATTGAACGTGAGCATCTGGCCCATATCCATCAGCTTACGCATGATATCGGCTGGGCGTTGGCCGATCAGCTCGGCAAATTCTTTCACCGTCATACCCGGCACGAGCTTGAAGCTCTTCCTTCGCGGCTTGGTCACTTCTCCCGGCGTACTGTGATGCACGTGCTTGCTGCGGTCGTCTCGGCGCTGCTGCACCGGAATGGCGCGCAAGTCCTGCCAGCGAGCCGCATCTTCACGAAGCCGAAGCTCTTCTTCTTCCCGTGTCCTGCCTGGCTTGCGAGCTTTCTTCCCCTTCTCTTTCAACCCTTCTGCTTGCATCTCTTCGAGGGAGAGCGCTTTCTTTTTTCCTGCGAGCACATCGACGCTCGGCGCAATAGGAAGCTTGACGGCAGCCGTGGAGGCTGGAGCAGTCGTGGTTCCTATCGCATGTGGCTGATCCAGCGTCGCAGGCAGGTCACCATGCGCAACGGCTGGAGTCTCAACTTGCGGATGCGTCGGCGACGGTGGGCTCACCATGAGGGTATCGATGAGCACTCCACTTTTGCCTGCCGATTCAACTGGGGGGAGGGACGCAACCTCTTCTATTGGTGCGTCATCGGCTCTCTTGCGCTTGATCAAAATGCGGCGCTTGTCGGACTTGGCAGGTTCCTCAACCGCCGGGGCCACCTGAGCTGATCCGCCCTTGGCACCTGCCGCATGACCGGACCCTATACCGGCCCTACTCCGCTCGCCCGAGCCGGCATCGGCCTCTGTCGTCTTGCCGGTTGCTGTGGCGGAAGACTTGCTTTTCGGGCCAAGCTTCTCCAAGACCTTCTGGACCACATCGTCATCCAACACGCTACTGTGTGATGCGACGGTGATCCCCATCCGCTTCAATTCCGGAATGAGGTCACGGTTTTCCATCCCGAGTTGCTTAGCCAATACATATACACGCATGAGAAATCGACACCTACTCCTCTGTATCCGGCTTATCCGGCTCCGACTCTGCCCGGGCTTTTAATTCCTGCTCTCGGGCTTCTTCTTGCTGATGCAGCGCTTCGGTTTCCTCTGCCAACGCTGCCTTGATTTCTTTATCCCGTTCGGCCTTTTCCTTTTCGTATTCAGTCGCGCTGATAATATCGATCTTCCAGCCGGTCAGACGAGCTGCCAACCGCACATTCTGGCCATTCTTCCCGATCGCTAACGACAGCTGAGAATCTGCCACAACGACCAATGCCGACTTCTTTTCCTCATCGACGCCGACCTTTTCAATGCTCGCAGGGTTCAAGGCCTCGGCAATGAAGACGCGCGGGTCGGAGGTCCAGGTAATGATATCGATTTTCTCTCCACGCAGTTCACGGACCACCGCTTGAACCCGCGATCCCTTGATTCCCACACAGGCTCCGACCGGGTCGACTGCTTTCTCGCGAGACGTGACGGCAATCTTGGTCCGATCACCGGGCTCCCGCACAATGGACTTGATTTCCACGATTTTTTCGAGCACCTCCGGCACTTCTAACTCGAAGAGCTTCGCCACAAACTGCGGATGGCTCCGCGTCAAGATGACCTGGACATCTTTCGGAGTCCGGCGCACTTCCAAAAGCATGGCCTTCACCCGATCACCGCCACGATAGGTTTCCCGCGGAATCTGCTCCTGAATCGGCAGGACCGCCTCCGTCTTGCCTAGATCCACCAAATAGTTCCGGCGCTCCACCCCGAGAATGATGCCGTTGACCAGATCTCCTTGCCGCGTGGAATATTCTTTTTGAACCGCCTCCCATTCGGCCTCACGGACCTTCTGGAAGATGACTTGCTTGGCTGTTTGCGCGGCGATCCGACCCAAATCGCTCATCTCGATGACCGACCCGATTTCGTCGCCGACCTCCGCTTCGCTGTCGAACTGGCGAGCTTCCTGAAGTGAGACTTCGGTTTTGGGATTGGCGACCGCATCGACGATGGTCTTCTTCGATACGACGGAGATCTCGCCGGTTTTGGAATCGATCTCGACCTGGATGTTCTCAGCCTGTCCGAAACGTTTTTTGGCAGCCATTTGAAGGGCGGCTTCGATCGCCCCGATCACCCGGCTTTTGTCGATGCCCTTTTGCCGGCCAAGTTCATCGATGACTGAAATCAATTCTCGATTCATAGCTCACTCTCCGTCGATTGCCAGTGCGGCGGTATGCTCATACCCCGTTGATCGATTCCGATACGGCCTAAAACGTAACGACGCGCCGTGCTTCAGCGATTGCGTCGAACCCAAGGATAAGCGTTTGCTCAGAACGTTGATCCTTCACCTCGACCGTGACTCCTTGTTCATTCACTTCCGTCAGCACTCCGACCACACGCCACTGTCCGTCGATCGGTTGCCGGAGCTTCACGCTCACTGGCTTCCCCAATGCCCGGCGATAATCCTGAATCCGTTTGAAGGCCCGATCCAGACCCGGCGAGGAAACTTCCAGCGTATAGGCATGGGGGAATGGATCGGCCACATCCAAGGCTGGACCGATCCCGAGGTGTGCACGCCCACAATCGTCTACTGTGACGCCGCCCGGCTTATCGATATACACACGAACGACTGACCGCGCACCTTGCCCCACACACACGACGTCGACCAATTCTAAACCCAATGCCCAGAGGATGGGCGAGACCACCTCGCTGATGCGATCGACGACCGGTCGGGACTCCTTCACCGACACTCCTGGCCCCGTATCTTTAAGATGGTCCGTTCAAGAGATCAAACAAAAAAGTGGGCATGAGCCCACTTCCAGTCCGCGGACAATAGCATGCCATCTATACCAAATCAAGGGGCTAGCCGACCAGACTCGTAAAGCTCGCTGCGAGTCGTTGGGTGATCGGGCCAGGCCGTCCATCTCCAATTACTTTTCCATCTACACGAATGACGGCTAAGACCTCGACCGTGGTCCCGGTGAGGAATACTTCGCCAGCCTCATAGAGCTCCGCCTGGGAGACAAATCGTTCTTGAACCGGAAACCCCATGTGTCGAGCGAGATCCAACACGATGCCCCGCGTGACCCCCGACAGAATACGCGCCCCTTCAGGAGCCGTCACGACAGTCCCTCCCTGGACAATCATCACATTGCTGATAGCCCCCTCCGTAACCAATCCCGCATGAACTAAGATAGCCTCGAACACCCGATCCCGTTTGACTTTCTGGCGAGCCAGCACGTTGGCCAGCAGATTGACGCTCTTGATGTCGCAGCGCCCCCACCGAATGTCTTCGGTCGTCATCGCGTCTACGCCGGTCGCTTGCACCGACCGATCGAGCGGATGAAACTCACGAACTGTCATCACGACCGTCGGCATCGCATCGTCTGCATAGGCATGATCGCGGGGCGCGACACCCCTGGTGATCTGAAGATAGATCTTGGATTCAGGATAGGCGGCCCGCTCGATTCCTTCCAGGACATGCCGTGTCCAGTCGGCGCGGGAATAGGGCTGCGTCAGATCAAGCGCCGTGGCGCTACGATCCAGCCGAGCCAGATGGGCATCGAGTGAAAATGGACGCCCCTTGTAGGTGCGGATCACTTCGTAGACGCCGTCGCCAAACTGAAAGCCTCGATCTTCGATCGAGACTCTCGCCTCAGCCAGCGGGACAAACACTCCGTTGACGAAAGCCACATTCGGCACGATTACACGCTCCTCTGAGACGAGGCCTCAGAGACCTTCACCTCGAACACGCGCCGATCTTCGGCGGTGAATTTCCATCCCATGCGTTTTTCAAACACAATCCGGTGAGTTCCCGGCTTGACGGCTTTAAACTCGAACGTCCGCTGTCCATTATCGACCGCGTTATTCCCCGCGATGCGAAGGTAATCGTCCGCCAGCAACTGCAGCCCTGTAGGATCGTAAGTCGGAACCCAGAGTTCCCCTCGTGTCCTGTCTTCCCAGAGATGAATCTGGATAGGATGTTCAAGAGTCGCCTCAATAACTTTGGCTCCGTCCGAGTGTGTGGCGCTATCATGGTCGTGGCCGGCTGTTGTATTCATTGTTATTAACGCGAGAACTCGCCTCTCGATCGGTGCCTGATCACGTTATGCTTTTCGCCGAGGCCCGACAAATACTTCCGCTCCTTCCACCTGCACCTCATAACTTCCCACACAATACCCGCCGCCATCAGTCCCTCGCCCGTTTCGGACATCGAATGCCAAATCGTGCCAGGGACAAGCCACGACAAAGCCCTTCACGCGCCCTTCACACAAAGGACCGCCTTCATGGGGACAAATATTATGAATCGCATAATACTTCCCATCAATGTTGAACAGCGCAACCTCCCGATTATTCACCATGACTGCTTTTGATTTCCCAGGTGGCAGCTCAGCGACCAAGGCAACAGATTGAAACCCCTCTAGCATGCTACACCGACCCCTCTCTTTCGTGCGTTCTAACAAATTCACCGCTCGCATTACATACGCAATGTATATTTCAATTCCTGCCCTACAGCGACCCCTTCCCGTTTGATGAAACCCGCTTCCGTTTGAATCGCATAGCGGACCGCTTCCGGGGAGGAGCTATACTTCGGACAATCATCCTCCAAGCAGGGGGCGACATGTTCCTTCAACCCCACAATATGATGGCTTTCATCGACCCATATCATGTCCACCGGAAATCGATACGCCTTCGTCCAGAGGTGATTCTGACCGGTCGACTCGAAGATATACAGCAATCCGCCATTCGTCGGCAACGCCTCTCGAAAGGCAAGACCGACAAGTAATTTCTCCGGTGTATCAGCGACTTCCGCCTCGATCTCACGACCGTTCGGGAACGAGACGACGATGATGGTCTCTTCTTTTCGATCAATGAGAAAAAACGACGCGCTCATCAAAAAAATCGCCATGAGAGCGAGGGTGACGATACGCTTCTTTTTCTGCCCCCGATCGCCTGTCTGTGCGGTCGCCATAGATATTCTCGGTCATGGTTCTTCACGAATCTCTGGGCCCAAAGGCCCATTAATACAGGGAATCTAGGCCTTCTGAACAAACGCTGCGCTGTTGACTTGGAAAAGAACAGCAGACTAGAATGACCGCGATACCACGGCATCCATAATGGTCGGGACGTGGCAGACTTGTCAACCCGGTGTATCTCTATTTTGTCGTGAGAAGGAGGCGAGGGTCATGGCGTTGCTGATTACCGATGAATGTATCTCCTGCGGAGCCTGCCTGCCTGAATGTCCGAACGAGGCGATTTTTGAAACTCGCAGCGATGCGGAAACGAAGGGCAATCATGTGGGTGATGGCCAGGGAGTCGGCGATAGTATTTATGTGATCGCACACGACCGTTGTACCGAATGCGTCGGACACTTCGACGAGCCGCAGTGCGCCGCCGTCTGCCCGGTCGATAATTGTTGTATTTCCGATCCACTGTATCCAGAGACGACGGAAGTCCTGATGGAGAGGGCGAAGACGCTCAATCCGGATAAGGCAATCGATGAAGCGAAAGTCTGGAGCGGAGTGCGCAACTAAATCCCTGATCGCGATTCAACAAAGAAGGCCCCTGCTTTTCTCTGAAAAGCAGGGGCCTTCTTGCGTCTAGCGCGACGCTCAAACATCCACCCATCAAGAACGCGACAAGCGAAGATGCGCGGCATATACTTCGGCGCGTGAACCTTCCTGGCAGAGCACGAACGCCTCCGGCATCCTGCTTCGAGATCCTGCACAAAAACCACCGCCCTCCCCGCAGCATCGCGAAGAGGGCGGTGATCACACACATCGCACTGCTGCGATTACTACTTGATCATCAGAATCTTGCCGCCGACATGTCCCGGATGCAAATGGCAGCGATAGGTCAAGGTATTTCCCTGCGTGGCATAAAACATGTCGCTGGTCGGAACTCCGATATATTTCGTTTCACCAGGCTTCAACACAACCTCGGCTTTCATCACAAACGGTGAACCGGCGTTCGCAGCATCGGTCATCTGGAACCCATGCTCGGCCGTAGCTTTGTTTGTCACCTTGAGCAATACGGGGCGACCAGGGCGAACTTTGAAATCGATGATGGTCACAGGCGGATACCATGTCTTGAGGTCTCCGATCTCGACTGCGAACAGCTGCGCATCGACGTCCAGTTCCTTGAACGACTGGCCAACAACGGAACCAGTCTCCAAATCTCCGACTTCCACTCCACCTGCCTGAAGCGCAAATGCGGCAGATGCTCCGGTTACGACCATCATGAGGCCGAAGAAAGCCCCTACCATCGTCTTGCCCATGACCTACCTCCTTATAAAGAAGAAGAGATATGATTAGGTTGGTAAATACCTATCGCCAAGTCCACATCGCCCCAGACGCGCCGACCACAGCTTCCCTGCATCTGCAGATCATACCCAACCAACAGCCTGTTTGCCCCTCGATAATATCCTTATAAATAGCACCGAGACGAAATGGGAAGCAAGGAGGTTGTTCCGGATCTTTTCTGCGCCCACATTTCAATGGGAACGCCGCATAGAATCTCATTGCTATTGTTTCAGCGGCCAGGCTCAGGCTGCCCCCCTTGAACCGTAGCCCCGATCAAGAGATCGTAGGGCGCATAGTCGTCTGTTAACTCGATACCCACTTCCCAAGGTTCCGTGCGATGGGCGGCCAGCAAAGCAATGACCTCAGATGGAAGCCGTTGCTGCTCAACCAATCTGCTCACATTCGCCGCAATGATCGTCATCGTGTGCCGTTCGAGCGCCGCACCGGCGAAAAAAATCAGATTCTCCGATCGCGTTGGAGAAGAACTCCAGGGTCCTTTGACCGCGAAAGACTCAACATGGGGGAATGACCGTCTCATCGTCTGCACAACCGCATTGGCCCGCAACAGATCTCCGCCCTCGCCCGACGATGCGAGATTCACGGCCAAAACACCGTGCGGCGCCAGATGAGCGCGTAACTCTGCAAAGAACTCTACCGTGGTCAGATGAAATGGGATCATGTGCCGGGCGAACACATCGACCCAAATGAGATCGTACATCCGGTTCGTAGAGTTTAGAAAAACCCGTGCATCCAGGACGTGAACATGATGCTGGGGAGGCGGCCGATAGGAAAAATATTCCTCAGCCATGCGGACGACCGTGGGGTCGAACTCAACCACGTCGAGATCGAGTTCAGGCCATCGATGGGCGAGCCACTTTGCCAATGATCCGCCTCCATGACCGAGGATCAGGCCTCGTTTCGGCTCCGGCACCAACGCCAGCGATGCGACCATCAGCTGGCTGTAGGGAAGAAAGAGCGCGATAGGGTCCGCTTTCCACATGACTGCGTGGAAGGTCCGGTCCAGGACAAGGTAGCGAAACAGATCATCATCGCGGACTCGTACTTGTTGATAGGGGCTGTCTTCCTGATAAACCGGTGCCTTCAGCATCTGGATCGGAAACCACGCGCCTGTCCCCAACCCTCCAATGCATACGACGTGCAGTGCGATCACCAGAGGCCGCACGGATGTCCTGCCGATCAGCCACCAGAGACCAAGTCCCACTTGAATGACTCCGAGCCATGCAACAAGCGCCTGACTGCCGATCCAGGACAAGAAGAAAAACGCCGTCCCCCAGGTCCCCGCCAAGCTCCCCACAGTCGAGAGCGCGATCATCCGGCCTGTATGCCGACCGAAATATTCAAGATCTGAGACGGCCAACCGCAATAGGGCAGGCAATACGCCGCTCAAGCCAAAAGCCGGCGGACCCAGGAGCAGCGCCGCTGCGGCACAGGGTCCCCACCGAGGGTCTTCAATAACTCCCGCCACCTTGAACAGCACCGGCTGGCCAAGCCATGCGATCAGAAAGGTCCAGGCCCCGGAGAACAGAAGCAGACCGGCCAATACCTGCGCGCCGGGATACCGGTCCGAGAGCCAGCCGCCAAAGGCATACCCGCTGCTCATGGCCGCAAGAATCACCCCGATCAGCGCGCCCCAGACGAATAGTGAATTTCCGAAGACGGGAGCTAAGAGCCGGCTTCCCACAATCTCGATCGCCATCACGACCGCGCCGGTCGCCAGTGCCGTGACCAAGAGAAACCATTGAGGGGGGTGAGCCGGTCGATTCACAACACTCGTGCGGAAACCGGGCACAGGATAGAGGGACAACCAGGCGCTGCCTCGCGAGCCCGCACGATCACAGGCCGCCCCAGTTTTTGAAGTAGCGTAAAAGATCGCGGACGGAAATCATCCCGACGATCTGACCCTCCTCGGCGATCGCCAGATGCCGAATCCCATGTTCCGCCATCATTTCACTCGCGTCGTGGGCTGAACTCGTAATCTCAATCGACAACAGCGGGCTGCTCATGACGGTACGAACCGGAGTCTCTTGGGCTTGACACGATTCGGCCATCCCTTTGCGAACCAAATCTGATTCGCTGACGATGCCACTGTAGCGACCGGCCTCCTGCACTAACACAGCGCCGACCCTCGCGTCGCGCATCAACTTGGCCGCCTCCAACAGCGTGGCATCTGGACTGATCGTGCGCAAGGTCCGACGCATCATCACGGCGAGGGGTCGTTGGAGCGGTGTACTCTGCGTTGCCATACGACAGGATCCATCCGATGGAGGGGGCAAATAGTACCCAGCGCTTGGCCACCTGTCAACGAGCGGCCCAGTCAAACCCTCTCTGTGCGCACGACTTTCCATAACTTCGTTGCTCACACCCAGCGCCGTTGCTATACTCGACGAGTTCGTTCTTGCGTACAGGAGGACAGAAACCCATGCATATCAGTGTGATTGGAACCGGCTATGTCGGACTAGTAACAGGCGCCTGCTTTTCAGAGTTCGGAGTCAACGTGACCTGTATGGATACCGACGCGAAGCGGATCGCCAGGCTTGAAAAAGGCGATGTGCCGTTCTACGAACCGGGGATCACAGAACTCGTCGCCAAAGGAATCAGGGAGAACCGGATCAGCTTTACCACCGACATCGCCAAGGCCGTCGACAAGGCCCTCGTCATCTTCATCGCAGTGGGAACCCCGCCTCGACCTGATGGATCAGCCGATCTGTCCTATGTAGAGGAAGTCGGCCGCGGCATTGCCAAACACATGACTGGGTACAAAGTCATTGTCACGAAGTCGACCGTCCCGGTGGGAACCGGAGAAAAGTTGCGGGAAGTGATCACCGCCAATCAATCTGGGAAATTCCGGTTCGACATTGTCTCCAACCCGGAGTTCCTGCGTGAGGGGTCCGCGATCGAGGACTTTTTGCGGCCGAACCGGGTTGTCATCGGCGCAGACAGCGACCAAGCGATTGCGATCATGAAAGATCTCTATCGTCCGCTATACCTCATCGAAACTCCGTTTGTTGTGACCGACATCCCGACCGCCGAGATGATCAAATACGCCTCCAATGCCTTCCTGGCCACCAAAATTTCGTTCATCAATGAAATCGCGACGGTCTGCGAGCGGGTGGGCGCCAACGTGCAGATGGTGGCGAAGGGGATGGGGCTCGATAACCGGATCGGGTCGAAGTTTCTCCACGCAGGACCAGGGTTCGGCGGATCGTGCTTCCCCAAAGATCTGGCAGCCCTCGTACAGACGGGGGAACGAGTCGGCTACCCCATGCAAATCGCCGGCGCCGCCGCCCTCATCAATGAACAACAACGGGGCCGGATGATTGAAAAGATCACGAAAGAGATTGGGGGACTCAAGGGAAAGACGTTTGCGATGTTGGGCCTCTCCTTCAAACCGAACACCAACGACCTGCGGGATGCGCCGGCCCTCGCCATCGCGCAAGAACTGATGAAACAGGGTGCCACGGTTCGAGCCTACGATCCTGCCGCGCTTGAAGAGGCTCGTCTGATCGTTTCAGGCCTTGTTCCCTGCAAAGACGCCTATGAAGCGGCGGAAGGAGCGGACGCGCTCATCCTCATGACCGAGTGGAACCAGTTCCGCACTCTCGACTTTGACCGACTGAAACCCCTCTTACGTCAACCCGTCTTCTTCGATTTGCGTAACGTCTATGAACCGGACCGAGTCGCAGCTTTTGGTTTCCGTCACATTTCGGTCGGGAGACCCAGTAAAGCTCCTTCCCCGCCCACATAAATAACACCACGGTTACGTGAGTCGCGGCACTTCGATGGCTTTAGCCTCATCTTTGACTTTCGGCTTATAACCCATCCGGTCCAGGACCTTCATCACTCGCGCCTTCAGCCGATCGTCGGCCTCGGTCAGCGCCGTAGCCAATGGTTCAACGGCAGGCTTTCCGATTTTACGAATGATTTCTGTCACGGATTGTCTGATTTCATCCTCCTCCGACACCAGCAACGGCACGAGCACCGATACCGCCGGTCCACCGATCTTGATCAACGAATCGTAGGCGCGCTGCCGGACATCGCCGACCTCATCTGCCAGCGCATCGACCAATGGTTGCACGGCACGAACCTCTTTAAGCTCGCCCAGCACTTCAGCCGCATATTTACGGTTCAGCCAGTGGCTATCTTTCAGATCCAGAAGCATCGCGTCGGCCCGCGCCGCATTGGGGTCCTTCGCGCGAATCCGAAAGCTCTTAGCGACCCGACGACCACCCTCTTCCACAACACGAATGGTGGCGCCATCCCCTATCTTAATGCGCTTCAGCTCTTCAAGCGCCTCGTCATCGACGTCTAAGACCACCGTCTTCCCATCGTAGGCCAACAGCTCGACTTCGAGTTGTTTCGTCTCAGGGTTGACCGCGACGACTCGCTCCGTGACGAGATTGAACCCATCCTTCTTCGCGCCGCCTTTCGGACCGATCTGAATAAGCTTTGGAGGTGTTTCATCCGCCATAATTATGTGTCCTTTAACAACGGAAAAATATTAACAGGCTGCGGAAAAACTCGGTTTATATGCCAACGCCGTCAGAAATTTTTTGTGGAATTGATACCATTTTTAATACAGGATGCTCAAAAAGGCCGTCCAGCAAGGCCGCAGCGAGCGAAGAGGCGAGGCGTACGCTTCGGTACGTTGAGCCTCTGAGCGACGCGAGAACGATGCTGGCGGTCCTTTTCAGCATCCTATTACGACTTCGCGTTCCATCCAAGACTCGCCAATACCCCTTCGACCGTTTCCTGCACCATCGTATTCTCATCTTCGAGCAGCGGGAGCAGCTGGTCGATGGCCTGCTTCGCCCCAAGACGTGCCAGCGACTCCGCCGCATTCCTCCGCACGAGCCAGTCTTCGTCCTTCAGCGATTCGATCAATGGATCGACTCCACGAGGGTCGCCGATCTTGCCCAAGGCTTCAGCCGCGTGGCGCCGCACCATCCAGTTCGTACCCAGCAACCCGTCGATCAAGGCATCGACGGCCCGCGCATCGCCGATTTTTTTCAACACACGCGCCACATCCTCGCGCACCGTGTGATCAGTCAGTGCTTCAACCAATCCGGGAACGGCGCGCGCATCGCCGACGCGTTCCAGCGCCCACACGGCTGCTGTCCGCACGGCGCCGTCTTTATCCTTGAGCGCCTTCACAAGGGGCTCTACGCCACGAGCATCTTTTAGTTTTCCCAATCCCGACGCAGCCTGCTCACGAATCGCCCACTCATCGTCCTCCAACGCTTCGATCAACGGATCGACGACGGATGGACCGATCCGCACAATCGCGCTCGTCGCCGCTTCCCGGACGAGGACATCTTCGTCCGCCATGAGGCCGATCAGCGGCCCCACCGCATCTTCGCCCACCTGACTTAAACTGGCGATCGCATGGTCGCGGAGCGCGTCATTCTCATCCCGCAGGGCCCCGATCAATTGCTCGATCCGCTCAGCCTGCACGTCGTCACTCATTCTCGTCCTGCCCTCCCTGACTCCCGACAGGGGTCCCATCGAGCGCCTCCAGCTTGTCGGCGATCAACCCGGAATTGTACGCGACCAGACCATCCCGGTCTGTTCTCAGCCGATCGAACAGTTCCTTATATGGCCGCAAGACTTCCACATCTTTCACTTTGGCCAACGCTTCCATGGCATAGACCCGCAGGGGTCGAATAGGAATCGCTTCGATATAGAGTTGGGCCGGCCTGGCATCACCGATCAAGCCCAACGATTTCATCGCCAGCTCCTTCACGCCCGTATCTTTATCGATCCGCAACCGTTGCATCAAGGGCTCAACCGCGCGCACATCGCCGATCTTCCCCAGCAAGTCAGCGGCGGCTTCACGGATCACCCAATCATCATCCTCCAGATACTCGATCAAAATCTCCACGCTCGGACGCCCAATGGCCAGAAGATTGATGACCGTGCTCATGCGAGCCTCTTCCCGTTCGCTCAACTCTTCGATCGCGCGAAGTCCATCAAAGACCTCGTCGATGCGCTCACGAATGGCGCTCAGCTTCTTGAGTGTCCGTACGGCGAGATCGCGAACGGCCGGCTGCCCCATCGCATTGATGAGCGAATCCGATGAGCGAGGATCGAGCAGATGCTCCAGCATCTCTGCAGCCATGATCTGCGCTTCCGGGTCCTGATGGGTCAACATCGCACAGAGCGGCGAGATCGCGTTCGGAATGACCCCCAACAACTGGGAGGCCGCCGCACGAATACCCTCATCCGTATCCTTCAATTCATACAGCAGCGAGGTCAGGGCCGCCGCGGTCGTCTCATCCAGCACCCCAGCCATATGTTCCAAGGCTGACGCGCCAGCCTTACGGACAGCCTGATCCTCATCGCGCAGCAGGCCGACCAAGGGCACGCCGGCCTGTGGATCGTTCACACGCGCCAACATGGCCGCAACCTCGGCCTTCAACGCAGGAGAGCCGGTCTGCAGCGCGTGAATGAGCGCCTGCACCGCGCGAGGCCCGCCAGACAGGCAGGCCGCCGTAGCCCGCATCCGTCTCCAGTCCTCTTCATGGATGAGCTCAGAAACTAACGTTTCGATTGTTTCTTTCGGCATAGCGTGATGACCTAACTTACAACGAGTTCTGAATTTTGAGTGCTGTGTGCCGAGCTATAAATTCAACCTTTTCCATTCAACATTGCGCACCGGCCCACGAGCAGGATGCTCAATAAGACTGTTCAGCAAGGCCGCAGGCGAGTCGAAACCGGAGGCGTACCCTCTAGGGTACGTTGAGGATTTCGATGAGTCGAGAACAAAGCTGGCTGTCTTTTTCAGCACCTTGCTAGATACGGCCTGCCCGCCAGCCCACCCTCGCCAACGTCTCTTTGACATGATACCGGACGTTGTCATCCGACTCGCGTGCCAGCACGGCCAGCAATGGCGCAATCGCGGCGGAGCCGAATCGGGTCAGCGCATCGGCAGCCTCCGCTCGCGTCACTGTATAACGAAGCGCCTTCATCAGCGACGGTATGGCCGCCTCGTCTCGGATCGCGCCCAAGGCCCGGACTGCCTCGCCTAACGTGAGTCTCTCTTCGTCCCACTGATCGCTACAGCCGTCGATCGGCTGCGAGATCTCAGGCCGCTCCACGCCCTTGAGTACGTCGATCAGCACCGGCACGGTACGATGATCGCCAATTCGTCCCAGAGCCTCTACCGCCAACGGCCGCAGCCCCGGCTCTTTCATGGCCGTCACAAGGAATTCGACCGCACGCACATCGCCGATCTGGCCGAGCGCGCGGACTGCATCCTCGCGAACTGCCCTGTCTCGATCGTTGAACAGCACCGACAATAATGGATCCACTGCCTCAGGCGATCGCGTTTTCCCCAAGGCCTCTACCGCGTGCAGCCGCACCAGCCATTCCGCATGAGTGAGCGCGGCGAGCAGCGACGACAGCGCCGCCTCTCCAATAGCCGCGAGCGCGGTCGACGTCTCCTCGCGGACGGCCTTCACCTTGTCCTGCAGCAACGGCACCAGCGACGCGACCGCTTCAGGTTCTTGAATCCGGCCTAACGCCTTGGCTGCGTGCATCCGTACAATCCAGTCCGGACTCTCGAGCGCGGCCATCAGTGGTGCGAGCACTCGCGCATCGCCAATGGTGGCCAATACCGACGAAGCCAATTCCTGAACCGTGAGCACGGGATCAGAGAGACAGGCACCCAAGGGAGTCACAGCCGGCTCTCCAATAGCCAAGAGGGCGCTGATCGCTGCATCGCGAACCGCGCGATCGCCGTCTCGAAGGACGGAGACCAATGGCGCCACAGCCCTCGGATCACGAAGCGTGCCGAGTATCGTGGCGGCCTCTTCACGAATCGCCCAGTCCTCGTCTTTGAGAGCCGCAATCTGTTCGGCTACTGCGTCTGCCATATCGTGTCCGCAGCCTGCTAGCCTCTTTGGGCAAAATCTCCAGACGGGCCAAATCGGCCTGTGTCGCCAAGAGGCATGTCCACCCTAGCATTGTCGGCCACACTTGAATTGACGGCGACATCTTCCGGCGCGGGTGTCCAGCCTAATTTCTCGAGTGTTTCAAGCGCCAATTGTCGCAAGGCGTCTTTCGCCGAGAGCCGAACCGACGCATAGGAGAGCACTCGTTCTCCTTCTGCCACGACCTCGGATGCCTTCGGGTCATAGAGAAAGGCGATCAACGGCTCGATCGCCGTATCGCCGATGGTGGCCAAAGCGGCACTGGCTTTCTCGCGCAACACGCCGTCCTTCAACAGCATGATCAGGTCAGGGATAACGCGCGGATCGCGGAATTGGCCGAGCGCCGTCGCCGCCGCTTCCTTAATGAAGGCATCTTCGCTGACGATACAGCCGGGTGTCGGGGTCCCATCCTGTCGAATACCCTTGCCCTTCAACGCGTCCAACACCGGAGGCAAGGCCCGAGGATCGCCGATCATGCCGAGTGACGCAATGGCGTGCCGCTTCACTGCGCCGTCCTTCATCGCCTCGATCAAGGCGTCGATAGCCAACGGATCGCCGATCTGGCCCAGGGCGATCGTGGCATCTTCGCGCACAGCTCGATCCGGATCTTTCAACATCACAATCAGGGCATCGACGACTTTCGCATCCCGCACCCAGGTTCGGCCGATTTGATAGTCGGTCGTCATTCCACCAAGCGCTCGGGCTGCGTGGCATCGGACGACAAAATCTTTATCCTTGAGACACTCAAGAAGCGGATCGACGGAAGGCCTGCCGATCGAGATGAGTGCAGTTCCTGCTGTTTCTCGCACCGTTTTCGAAGGATCGCGGAACAGTTTGCACAGAACCGGGATCGCGTTCGGATCGCCGATCTTGCCTAGCGCCTCCGCCGCCGCACTCTTTACGGCGCCATCCCGATCTCGACAGACGAGCATGAGGGCTTCGACGGCTTTCCCACTCCGTATCTCCCCGCAGGTTTTTGCGGCATGCTCGCGGACACGCCATCGCTCGTCTTTCAAGGCTGTCATCAGGCGATCGACCACCGTAGCGCCCATCGAGGCCATGGCGGCCACCGCATCGTTCCGCACCTCCATGATGGAATCGTTAAACAGAAGGATGAGCGCGTCTACCGCTTTCGCTCCCCCGATCTTGGCCACACCACGGCCTGCATGGGCCCGGACAGCCCAATACTCGTCGCCACAGGCGCCGACCAGCGCGTCCAACGTGGTGGGATCGGCGAGTTCAGCGAGGGCGTTGGACGCCTCTTCACGAGTCGCGTCGTCGACATCTTCGAGTGCGTCTAATAGATCTTCAAGCGCCTGGGCCATGGGTATCACTCTCCTACTGATACTGGTAATCGCGTTGGCCGCCATGCGGATAGGTCCGGCTACAGCGGATCGTTAAGGTCTGCGTCCCTCGTCCCTCCACACATTGATCGAGCGACTGGGCAAACTCCAACTGTCCCTCTATGTTCACCGTAAACGGAAAATCGAACGTGAAGCTTCCAAATTTATATTTTCCCGGCTTCAGTTTGAGGACACGGGACTCGGTCGTCTTGTACGCATCCATAGACTCGGGATCCGAGGCATAGATCGATGGCGTGATACCGGGCACATGCCACCAGGACTGAGGGGTGATGGTGGTCGCATCGATGGTAATCACATGCTCCTTCGTGTAGGCGGCCGGCTGACCGGCCGAGGCACAGTGGATGACCGTGGCAGAGCCGAGTAACCATCCGATCAGACACCAGCCCATAGACCATCGTACATTCTGCATCACGTGACCTATTCCGACGATACACGCGAGGCTGCGGCAAAGGCAGCCTGAAAGATTTCTTCTACGGCATGGCTCTCCCATTCTGTATGGGTCTGCAATCCCAGCGTCCGCATCACCGTCGCCCCTGTATCCAAAATAGAGACCGGCTGGCGAATTGCGTGGCCTGATTTAATACCTACCCCCGAAGCAATCCATGGAACCATCGGAACGTCCCCATCAGCCTGTTCTAGATTCGCATCCCTGCCTTCGCCGCTCAGCGACGTCACAAACAGAGTCGTCCGCTTAATCAGCCCCTGTTCCTGATAGATATCCAACACGGAGCGCATGGCCTTATCCACCGTGCGAAGCGCGTCGCGATACTGCTTCGAGGTCCAGCCTCGTGATGCGCCCACTCGACCAGCCTCAGGAAGATGCACGACCAGGAAATGCGGCAGCGAGAGGATGGCATGACCGTACCCATGGCCGCTGGTCGCTTTCTTGAAATACTGACGGATATAGGACACGATCCGTTCCGTGCTGCACTCCGGCTTCAGCGGCCCACACATCTGATAATCCGTGTAGGGTTCAGGTCGGGCCAACTGATACAGCGACTCATCCATGAGGAAAATTGCACTGTCGCGCCCCCCGCTGAGATCAAGGTAGTCGAATATACTTGGGGCGCGTGGGTAGCCGCGGCTGAATTCGAAGGTATTCCAGGTAATGCCGTGTTTCTCGACCGGCATTCCCGTAATCAACGACGCCATCGTCGGCAGCCGTAACGCAGGCTTCACCGCCGTGGCAGACCACGTCACAGCCCCTTCCTTGACCAGCCGGTTGAGGGTCGGCATCGTGCCGCCCTTCAGAGAGTCTTCGCCAAACCCTTCCAGGACAAAGAGAATGACATGCTCACTCGGCGCCATTGAGGCAGACTCCGTGGCTGATACAGCGGCAACCGCTGCCTCTTTCGGAAGGACCAGACAGAGCCAGAACAGGGATACGGCCAGTATCCACGTCGACCATCCGCGATCAAGGCTGATTGGCGTGTGCACAGATGAGGTCTCTCTATCCTATTACAAGGGAACGCTTACGCTATCATGGCGTTTTCCGCCAAGGCAAGCGAGGCAAGGCCTAGGCAGCGTGATCTACACTTGTTCATGCGACCGGACAGTTTCTGGCACAAAACGCTATGGGAGTGTATGCTTATTCTCGATCTCGTGGGAATCAACCAATCTACTCCTATCGCGCGAGTTCTAACGAGACGGTGAAGGCATGCCGCAGATGATCTCTCCTCCGCATCCCATCGCCCAACCGGCGTTCACGCCCATCCCGTTTTCAAGCCTGAGTGTTTTTACCCTGTTCCTCATCCTGTTGCTCTGGCCCACAGTCACTCCAGCAGAAATCCGAGTCGTGGCCGCACAGGGTGAACACCGAATGGGAGAACGTGACACCAGAGAAGACGCCGTCCGCCTGGCCACCGACGTGGCCAAACGAAATGCCTTGGAACAGGTCGCCGTCTACCTTGAGAGCGTCACAGTCGTCAACGGCCTGGATGTGACGAAAGACGAAATTCGGACCTATACCGCCGGCCTGGTTCTTGTCCTGGAGCAATCGACCAACACGACGCTCGATGGAAACACCATCGTGGTCCGCACGGATCTGGTCGCCCAAATCGATACAGACGACGTGCGACAGGCGATCACGGCCTTTCGGGAGAACGAGGATGCCAGGCATGAACTCGTCGCGCTGCAAGAGGAAAATGACCGTCTCCAACAGGACCTCACTGCGGCGAATCAGACCTTGGCCTATGCCTCAACCACCGAGCAAACACAGCAAGCGGCCCAGCGACGCCAAGATATCTTGAATCGGGTGCGAGCGAACGCCATGGTCTCACAAGCCTGGACGGATTGGGTGCTCATCTCGCCGGTCGGCGCTCCCTCTTCTTCCTTGCAGGCGCTCCTGAATGTCGCACAGGGCCTCTATCCCACAAGCTCCCATGTCCAGGCAGCACAACGGACGATTATCGCAAGACAGCCTCCGTCACCGCCACAACCGCCCATTCCCCCTGCACCGGGAATGAGACAACCGACCATGCCACGCCATCGGATTATGCCGGCGCCAGGATCGCAGACCGCTCCGAGAACCTTGAACGAATTCATCTACAGCACACCACCGCACCGGCAGCCAACTAGGTGAGGGACATCAGATGCCGTACTCAGCGGGATCGAGAACGTTAATCGCTAGGCGCCAGCCGATTGCAGCGTTGATCGCCACGGTCTGTTTAATCTTGCTGCCATTACATTCATTGGCTGTCGACGATCGCAACAGTTATCCATCGGACCAATACCTCGTCGGCAAGGGCCAAGGGGACATGGCGAAAGGCGCGATCATCTGTCAGCGGGTCTCGGAGCTTTCCGCCCGCACGGATTTGGCTAAGCAGATTCGGATCCTCGTGAAAGAGCACATGGTCGACCGAGTCCGCGAACGGACCGGCCGAGAGGCAGAACAAGACATCGAACTCACCAGGGAAGAAGTCGTCCAGGAATATCTCCAGGGAGTGAAGATTGTGGATCGTCGCATCGACGAAGACAGCAAAACCTGCAGCGCCACCGCCGTCATGCCGAAGAACCAGATCCAGTCCAAACCGGAACCCGACCACCCCGAACTCACCCCCACCGTCACTCGATAAGCACTCCGTGTGACTCTTTATTGCAGTCAATCATCAACATCGGGTATGTAACTTTCTTATGCCGCTCGAAAACAGTTTTCAACATGATGAGATGTCACGAAAGAATCCCGGCGAGCGGATTACCTTTCGGGAAGTTACCTCGACTACCCTGCCAGAATCGCCTTCCGGGCAAGACACGATGGCCACCCTCGGCCAGCGCTTCTCGCAAACCGGTGTCCGAATGATTGTGTTACTGCATGGCTCTATCATGGGAACCGATATTTTCGGGGTGCAACGGTTGGATGAGCTGGGCGGACTCAAACGTGGCTACTCACGCGGCGTAGCAGGCCTCGATGCATTATTAGCCTTGATGCGTGAAGACAGTAATGGCATCCCCCTGTTGCCCGGCGGATTGAAACCACCTCTCACACATGATGCCGCCACCAAAAAGTTGCTCGATGAGCAGATCGAGGGTGCCGGCAATTTCACGAACGGTTATGTGGAACTGATGAGACAGTCGCTCAACCGAGGCCTGGATCGTCCGATTCATTGTGTCCGCGAACTCTGGTCCTGTGAACACCATCACCTGGGCCGTGCCTTGGCGGCTGTCTCGATGCTCGGACGACTTCGCGACTGGGTCGAGGGCCACAAACTGGCCCAAGGAGATCGAGTCCTCATACAGGCTCACGGGCAAGCGGGGTTAGTCCTTGCCCTCGTCTCAAACTTCTTATGTGTCACTGCGAGTAGCAGCCGGACACGACTGCTCAACCTCCTGTCGAATTTCGCCGCGCAGAACGATCGACCGGACATTGCCTCGACGATCCAACGCATCACTCCCTTGTTGTCGAATGGCACCATACTCAATGGAGCAGCGTTGGACCTCGTCACGTTTGGCATGCCGGTACGCTACGGATGGGACCCGTCAGGTCTCGGGAAACTGCTGCACATCGTGAACCATCGTACTCTCCGCACTGACGGGAAGACCTGGCTCTCGAAAATGGAGTTGCCTCAGATCACGATGGAAATGCCGATCGCATGGGGTGGAGATTATGTACAGGAATTGGCCGTGGCAGGTAGCGATACCGTGCCGACCACCGAAGCGGCGAAAGCCGTGAACAAAGCAGTCTGGGAAATGGTCGAGCCGTTTGACGGGTTCGAACGATGGCTTGAATGTGCCCGACGTGCCGTGCGCTTTCCGAGCGAGGGACTGGGGATTCTCGCCGACTACAAAGACTCCACCGGATCAGCCAACGTGCGCGACCACTACTACGGCCACGCGGCCTATACTCGTCAGAACACGATGTTGTTCAACACGACAGAAATCGTGAGAGCTCTCTATTCATAGAGGGCCATCCTCGGGCACTAATACCCAAGGATGTTCAAAAAGACTGACCGGCAAGGCCGCAGCGAGTGAAGACCGGAGGCGTACCCGCTGGGGTACGCTGAGGATCTGAACGACGCGAGAACGACGTTGGCAGTCTTTTTCAACATCCGCTACCCTTCGCGCAGCTGCACCGCCAACGGTTCCCACGAAAATATGCCGTCCAGATAGGCATGGCCGTTCGGCGTAGTGGCAACCAGTTCGATGGATTCGTAGACACTGATCGTCGTGCCGCTGCCGGCTGAAGCGGAGACCTGCATGGTGAGGGCCGCGCTCGGCGCTGGTGAGGCAATGTCCTGATGTGTCCGCAATTGTTTGGGCGAGGCGAGAAGATTCACAAACTGGGCAGGCGGCGCCTGACGAAACTCACCATCATAGGTCACCCATAGTCGCACAGCGGCCGACACATGGGCATACCATTCATCTCCGACTGCATTCGCTTCAACCCAATTAAACAGCGTGTTCACCCGCGACATGATCGACACCGTCGTCGGCTCCATTGAGGCGGGAATCTGTAGCAGGGTCGTGTAGCCAGCGTGGACATATCCAAGCGTATCCCAGAGCGAAGGATTCGCCCCGACGCGCGCCTGGACCGATTTATTCGGCAGCACATGCTCCACGTAGTGGGGATTGGCGGCAAGACGGAGATAATGCGTGTCTTCAAGATACTTGATCTGATCGAGCCTGCACAAGGTTTCATCGCGATCGCCGAATCCGATGGTATTCGGCGCCGAGACACTATCCGCTCCAGTAAAAATCAGCTTGCTCCAGCCGATCGGCGCAATACAGCTGGCACTCGCCAACCCATTCAGCCTCTCCAGCACCTCCACGCGGCTCTTGATGTCGCTGAAGACCGACTCCAGCCCTTCCTTCGTTCCACGAACCCGTTCGACCAGAAGAGTCTTTTCGAGTTTCCGTTGTTCTTCGAGTTGCCGCACAAATGAGGCTGTCTGCCGATCAAGTTCCAACACTGGTGCCATCGGATCCCCCTTTTCATGTAACGTTCCCCATAATTAAGACGAAAGACAAATAGAGATCAGCAAGATAAGTGCCCCTCCTAACTCCGCACAAATAGGCGTTGGGTGAAGTATGGCTGAAGGCCTGTACCAACCGGAGGCACAGGTTTGAACGCAGCCTCCTAGGCTTCCAATTCTTGACAAGAAAGGCGTCATGAAATCAGAGGAGCTAACCCAAACAACGACGGAAAGATTTTCTCGACTCGACGCACTGACTCAGGTAAATTGCCCCAACACACTTCTTCATTAGCTGTCCTCATCTGCTGCCGGAGAACGTGCCGTGTTTGCATTGAAATCACTGACGGCGAGAATCCTACCCCTCATCTTCTGCCTGGTCTGGACAGGCTGTACTTCTGCTCCCACACCACGCTCATCTGTTGAGCCTCAAAGCCAGCCCCTTGAAGACGTCATACCACTGACCTCGGCCAATCTGCGCGGCCACAAGATGCTGTACGACGAAGGCTGGTACGTCATCACCTCCAGCAAGAATGCCCTGGCGTATGCAAAAGAAAAATCCATCCGCTCATCAAGTGCCGCCATCAAAGAAGCGTCACGCCGAATGGTGGCACACTCATCTGAATACACATCCACGCTCGATTCGCATCTCCAACGATCGCTTGAAACGGGAAAATCGTTGGTGCAATCCGGCACGGAACGCAGCGGAGCCATTCTCGATGGCACCCGTTCGCTCACACAAACCGAGTGGGTCTATGCCACTCAGCACTTCGGCGATGCCTGGGAAAAGTTTATCCATGGCAATCTGTCGCTCAGCGAACGGACGCAACGAGACCGTGAAGCTCTGTTGGCACTTCCAGGCCATGAATTCGATTCGCTGAAACAGGATTTCAGCAATATCTGGGACATCACAGAAACCTTGCGCGAAAACTTCTCGGGGCGGATACAGGTGTCGTGGGATGCCGCGTTCCAGCAAGCCGGTCGAGATTTTCTCGCAGAGTACGAATGGTCTGGCAAGCAACCCAATACATTGATGGCACTCGGGCCTATCCTCCAAGGCTACCTCAAAGCGCTCTACCATGGCGGCCTTGCTCCTGCTGCAAAAACCATCGTGCGCGGGAGTGCCAAAGGAACCGGCTCCGTAACTAGTGCAGCGTTTCTTCCAGCGGCGACAACAGCCGTCGTTGCAGGGCGAACGATCGAAGCCGCTGGTATGACCCTGTTCTATACGGGAACCACCGGCATCAAACTGATTTCGCCGACCGTCGAGAGTGGCTTGCTGACAAGTCTCGCTATCCTCTCACTCGCAGCGTACCCGTAACCGCTGTGGGTGGAACGCTGTTCGGGGCCGTCAATCAGGTGGCATTCACAGCTGGAGGACCAGCTGTTGGGATCGGAGAAGCCGCCTCGCTCGCCACACTTGACACCGGCAAATACGTGGGATTCATGACCTACGATGCCCTGTCAGGGGTGACAAAAGTGGTGATCAATCAAGCGAGCGCTGGAGTGGTACTCGGATATAACGCTCTTTCCGCCTTGCCTGCCCATCTCTTTATGGGTGTAGAGGATGCGGCGATCCTGCTCGCGTGGGAAGGGCCCAAGCTCCTCATCGTCAGTGCGACCGGACGGATGAAGTCCAAACAGGGGCGAGCGGAATCGTCGTCGGGCGATCTCCCTGTTGGAACCGTCATCAATCTCAAACAGCTTCAATCGACAGAAGGCATGAAGGTCGAGATCCTGTCCGAAGACCCAAAAACAATACGTGACGTGCTCCAGCAACTCCCCTGTGACGTAAGGGACACCGATGGCCCCTGCACCGCACCATAACGTGAACCGGGCAAGCACGTTTGTAACAATCTTGCTCGCGGCAATCACGCTAGGAAGTTGTGCAACGCCCAATCCGGCTGACGATCCCCTAAAGCACACCAAAAAACTCGTTGTGGAGGGGCACCTATCTCTCTATAACAACGGCGCCTTTCATGTCCCGCAAACCTCGATTCGATTGATTCCTCCTGGCCCAGATGCCTGGGAACTCGCTGGCTCGCTCATGGGGCTCCGCGCGCGGCAGGCCTTTCTGCTCGCACTCACCAAGGCCAAAGAATCCGTCACCATCTTGGCAGAAGGCACCACTTTCAGTTTTCGCATGGCACAGGGCATTCACCAAGCTACTGACACGTTAACGGGCGAGATCGCCAAGGCAACGCGCGAAAACAGCACGCTGCTGGCCTACCGCTCCTGGCAAGATGCGACGGGCCTCGTCGGCAAGTCCTGGGAGTTCTCCAAAGAAACCGCCGCCGACATCGACCGACTGGGAATCGAGATGGTGGAAAAGTCCGTGCAGCGTGGTGACGACGTCTCAGAACGAATGGACGAAGGGGGCAAGCGCATTGTTCAACAATCGCTCGACCAGGCACATGCGTTAGCCAAAGGTGGAACTGCACGCGCGTCGGACACGATGTCATTTGCCCGGGAGCGATTTATTAAAGGATATGCTGCTGTCCCCTCCAGCGCCAGAGCGCGCGCGAAGGCTGTCGGCGACGACATACGCGAACTGAATCTGCCAGGTATTTTCGACGAGGAAGCTGACCGTCGCAGCCGTTGGTCCAAAAAGATGATGGACTTGGCCGGCCAGACCGTTTCGAACTATCGCGAAGATGTCGCACACTCATTCAAAGAAGCCGCGCGGGAAATTTCGGACTATCAGACATCCGGTATCAGCCTCGCGACCTTGCGGTCACTGCGGTGGATTTTACAGGGACTCTTCTGGGATGCGGCAATCGAGCCAGTCGGAAAGATCTCAGCTGCCTCTGTCGGCTACATCGGTGTCAATGCTCTCGCCTTCCCCACCATCGTCGTCATGCGAGAAGGCAAAGCCATGACAGTGATCGCAGTTGAAGTAGTATGGAATACATCAAAATCAGGCTACGATCTTGTCGCGCCATCCACCACTGCTGCGGTCGCAGCGATATATGGCATCCTCGACTTCACCGGATCGAACCTTGCGGCTGGAACCGTGGCAGGCGCAGGCTCACTCGCAGGTCTGAGCGAACGTGCCCTCAGTCGCATAACAGGTGTGACTATTATAGGAACGGGCTACGCAGCGGGAAAAGGCCTACAGTATATCGGTGTTCCTCTTGCTGCAGCCGGCGTGGCGATCGGCGGAGGAACATTCGGCGTTGTTGTAGGAACGGCGGAAGCTGCGGCGGCCGGCACCCTGCGTGTCGCAGGTGAAACCGGAATAGCAACGACGTATGTAATGGGCAATGTCATCGCCGGTACGACGTTGGCCGGGGGGACCGCTGCAACCGTCGGTGCAGCGGCCTGGCAAGGGTACTACCAGATGGCGACAGCAGTGGTACTGCCGGTAGGCTTCGAATTCGCCGGAGGGATGGTACTCAGCTATGGAACCATGGCACACCTGGGTGCCCACTCCATTCTGGCTGTTTCTGACTTCTCCTACCTCGTCCTCTCGCTTGAAGGCCCACGCTGGGTCATCTATGCCGTGAAAGGAAAGAGTGGAAAAGGCGAAGACCTCGTGCCAGGAACGATGCTCGACTTGAAAGCCATGCAGCAGGCCGGCGAAGAAATTTACAATCTCCCTGTATCGAATGAGGAAATGAAAAATGTGGTGGAGTCGGTCTACGAAGAGCTGCCGGAAGTCAAATGATCGACCACGTTGCCCAGCTCATCAAGCCTTACCTGTGATTTAAGCTCTTGGAGATTTGATTCTTGTGAGTCACATGATTCTTCGCACAAGGTTCTCGGGACATGGTTAAAGGAGGAAAATGATGGCTGTGCACGAACATAATAAATTTGCTGGACTGCTAAGATTCTTATGCTTCTCATTTTCCCTCCTCGGACTCACATGGCTTCTGACAGCATGTGTGGCACCTCAAAAATACACTCCCACTATCAGCGCTACAACTCTTGAACAGTCAGACCCTTCAATCTCTCATCCCATACCGGTCACGATCCGGATGATAAAACTGATTGATGTCTCCGCAGCAGAAGACAAGGTAGATGGCTGGCTGTATGGCAGCGGATGGTCTGTCACATCCGCAGAGCGGTTAAATGGAGAGCTCGCCACGCTAGTCACTGACGTGATCGCGAAGGATTTTCAATCACGTGAGATATTTCAGACCTTCGCTCAGGGTCAGCAGCAAGAACAGATGAGGCTCGGAGGGAAGATTCATAAGTTCTCTCAGCGTCGGGAGCAGTATCTGTGGGCCTTATGTTGTGGCCTGCTTGGGGCGCTCATACCATTTCCCCTTATGAAAGAAGAGGGAGAAGTGGACTTCGAGCTCACTCTCTTCCGGACAGACGACAGCGCCATTAAATCTTACAGAGGCAAATCGTCCTTCTTGAAGCGTTGTAACTTCTATGAGAGTAGATGCTGGGAATCCTATGACATGAGTCCCGCAAAATATCTTGACCAAGCATTTGCCAATTCCCTTCATCAAGTTCGACAGGCAATAAAACAAGATGGAGAACTCATTGCTCAGCAAGGCCTCAAGAAAGCGTTGAAGCTGCCGTAATCAACTTTCCAAGCTCTTCTCTCTCAAAGGAGACTTCTATGAAACGGTCATACTGCTCCGGACTGATCGCTGCTTGTTTCGTCGTTCTTTTTGCCTCTCTCGCTCAGGCTGAACTGCTCGCCATGCTCAATTATGAGTCCAAACCGGAACAGACGACCCGGAAAGAAGGGTTGGCAATTCTCGACGTGGACCCGAAGTCTCCAACATTTGGAAAGATGCTGATGGATATCCCGCTACCGCCCGACCTCGTAGCACATCACATCTTCTATAACCGCGATCAGAGCAAGGCCTACGTGACCGCACTTGGAAAGAGTCTGCTGCACGTCCTGGATATGACACGGTTCCCCTACCGTATGAAGACCGTGGAGACCCCAAGCTGCCAGGTGCAGGAGGACATTGTCTTCTCTCAGGATAACCGCACCTGGTATCTCACCTGCATGGGGTCGAGCGCGGTCGTCATCGGAGATGCCATGACTGATAGGCCGCTCAAAACCGTCAGCGCACCAGCGCCTGGAACTCCGTTCATCAGTTACCCCCACGGGATCGCCATCCACAACGGGATCGATCGCCTCTTTGTCACCAGCACGGTGAGGCCTTCGGATCTGGGGGAACCTGGAGAAACGGTGACGGTGCTCGAAGCCAGCAGCGGAAAAGTGCTGTCCACTCACAAGGTTTCCTTGAAGCCCTCTCCCTCAAAAGCGGCGCCGGTTGAAGTCATGTTCTCTCACGGAGCAGAGCCTCCGGTGGCGCACATCACGGTGATGTTGGAAGGCACTCTGTGGGCTGCCGTCTGGAATCCAAACTCCAAGGACTTTAGCTTTCAGCAGGTCGATGACTACAGCGCACGAGGTTACGGAATGCCGTTAGAAATGCTGTATAACCGAAAAGGCGACCGTTTATTTGTCTCCACAGCCAAGCCGGGCCATGTGCATATCTATGACAACGCCGACCCCCAACACCCGAAGTTTCTCAAGGCCATTCCCGCAGCTCCCGGTGCTCATCACTTGGTGCTCTCCCCCGATGAGCAATACCTGTTTGTCCAGAACAGCCTCTTGAATCTTCCGGGAATCAGTGACGGCTCAATCACGGTGATCGACGTGACAAAGGGCGAGGCCATCGCCAGTGTGGACACACTGAAGAATCAGGGCTTCAACCCCAACTGTATTGTGCTTCTACCGGCGGGTCATTGAAAGAAGGTGGCAGGCGAAGGCGTCGACCCAACAAAAGAGTTTTAGAGCCTCAGGCTGATGGGCTTACTTCTACAGAGAGTGACATTCCCCAGTATCGGGAAAACCAATGATTGCCCAAGAGGGCGAGGCAGGACTGGTACGGTTGGGAGGGGAACTGAAACCGAGACCGCACGGTGCCAAAGTCCCTCCAGCCCTTATCGAAATCAGTAGCTCTTGCCGACAGCGATATCGAAGATTGTCTCACGGCCAGCCGGGCGCCAACGCTTTTCGATGAGGGCTTTAAATCGCTCCAGGTCTCCCTGGACTCGCTGAGACACCACTTCCAATGCCTCGCCTATAGGCTCTGCGAAGCCCTGAGAGTCATACTCTAATTGCAGCGTGACCTTTGACTTGGCATCCGCGAGCCGATGAAATGTCACGACCCACCCCTTGATGACGCTACCTCGACTCGTCCATGCGAGACGCTGATCCGCCACCTGTTCCGTGATCTCCGAATCCCACTCTCTCTCCTGGCCCGCGATCTCCGCTTTCCAATGAAACCGCTTACCATCCAGCCGCGTAACCTCTTTCACACCCTCCATGAACTGGGGAAATTCCGCAAATTTCATCCATTGCGCATAGGCCGTATACTCAGGCACGTTGACTTCAATAGATTTCTCAATGGTCGGCATGCGTCCCTCCTCTCATAATTTCTGACGAGTTGGTGTCTATCGATCTATGATTGAAGGTCAGAATATCGGCAGCGATGTCGGCCAGCTCGTAGTCACTCTCTTCCTCTTCAGCGCACCTGACATGCTAGCGTAACTGTTCACGTGGGACAACTCTAAGGGATCAGACCATTTTGTTTTCTCCAGTACGTGCCTCTGACCCTGTATCATTTTCATGCCCACACTTCCAGCAGGCAGTAAACAGACCCATGTGCTTCTCCCCGCATCCAGCGCAAACCCACATGGGTCGCTCGACTTCATCTCCACCTCCCTGTTCTTCCAGAAGCTCCTTGGCTCGATCAAAATCGGCATCGTTTACCACCCATAATTCCGGGAATACCTCAACGAACGGAACTTCACCCGCCAGACTGGATCCTTGCTGATTTCTTATCGTGCAGAGGATACCGTCGGCGCTCAGAAACTCCTTCAGCGACTCAACCTCAACTAAGCTTTGAGAGACAACGAGTCGTTTCAAATGTCTCCTTACTCTTAGATCAAAGATGATCTCAACTGCGGCCGTCGAACGACATCCTTTTTACTGATCCTACCCCCCTCATCCCCTGATCAGGAGCAGCCAGGCTGTCCTTGACTGCGCGCATCGAGCGATGCACATTCTGATCGTACGCGCTCTGCGAGCAAGAAGGACGGCTGGCTGTTCCCGATCCTCCTCATTTCTTGAAGATCAGCCTCGGCTCCGTCATATCCCCCATCGAGACCGCCACCAACTCCCACCCGTTCGCTCCAAACTCGTTCAGCTTGGTTTGCATATTTTGAGTGTCAGGAAGAACCTCGATGATTTTGTATTGGAACCGCTTCGGCTCTTGAGCTTTCGCCGCAAACGGCTGCCCCATAAGCAGCAGGAACCCCAACGCACCAAGACAAACGCCCGCGATCCCCCACGCGACTGAGAAACGTGCGTTCTGCATAGGTCACCTCGTGTTGTATTATATTTACTATGGATGCGCCACGCGCCAGTTGTGGCCTGTCCCTAAATCCACTTTCAGCGGCACCGATAGCCCCAACTTCTTTCCCGTCGCTTCCATTTCTCTCTTCACGAGCTGCTTCGCTTCGTCCAAATCCTTCTCCGGCACCTCGAAGATCAACTCGTCGTGGACTTGCAGGATCATTTTCGTGTGCGGCATCTCATGGTGCAGCATGTTGTTCACATTGATCATCGCGACTTTGATGAGATCCGCGGCTGAGCCCTGGATCGGACTGTTCACGGCCATGCGTTCGCCGAAGCCACGCTGCACCGGATCGCCGCTCTGCAACTCGGGAATCGGGCGCCGCCGGCCAAGGATTGTGGTCGTGTAGCCCTTCGTTTTCCCTTCTTCGATATTCCGATCCATCAAGGCGCGCACGGCTGAAAACTTCTCGAAGAACGTTTCGATGTACTTCTTCGCGTCCGCCTGCGACACGCCGATGTTCTGCGAGAGGCCGAACGGACTGATCCCGTACACAATGCCGAAGACCACCGTCTTGGCCACGCGCCGCATGTCTCGTGTGATCTGACTCGATGGCAGGCTGAAAATCTCCATCGCCGTCGCCATGTGAATGTCCTCTCCCTTCGCAAACACGGCGAGCAAGCGCGGATCTTGCGACAGGTGCGCGAGGATGCGCGGTTCGATCTGGCTGTAGTCGGCGCAGAGCAAGGTGTGGCCTGCTGGCGCAATGAAGGCTTCGCGAATGCGCAGGCCATAGTCGCCCTTCACCGGAATATTCTGTAAGTTCGGGTCTGTGGAGGAAAGCCGTCCGGTTGCCGCGACAGTCTGATTGAGCGACGTGTGGAGCCGCTTGGTTTCGGGATTCACCAACTCCGGTAGGGCATCCACATAGGTGGACTTGAGCTTGCTGAGGCTCCGATAGTTCACGATCTGAGCGGGCAATTCGTGTTGGGTGGCAAGCTGCGTCAGGGTGTCTTCATCGGTCGAGTAGCCGGTCTTGGTTTTTCTGATCGGCTTGAGTCCCAACTTTTCGAAGAGCACCGTGGCGAGCTGCTTGGGTGAATTGATGTTGAACTCGCCGCCGGCCGCCACGGCAATAGTCTCCATGATCTTGTCGAGATCCCGCTCCAACTCTTTGCTGAGTCCGCGCAGGCTCTCGACATCCAATAAGAACCCGTTCCGCTCGATCTCGGCCAACACCGGCACCAGCGGCATTTCCACATTGGTGAAGAGCGTGAGGCTTCCCTGTTCCGACAATCGGTCCGTCATGGGCTGTGCAAGCTTGGCCAACACCGATGCAGCCTCCGTTGCCTCCTCTCGCGACCCTGTGTCTTCATCGAAAAGGGATTGCGGTGCAGTGTTGTTCTTCTGCCCGGTCCCAAGCCGATGGCCCAGCACTTCAAATGCGACGGTCTCAAGCTGGTGATCACGCCGGTTGGGATTGAGCAGATAGTCCGCCACCATGGTATCCAGGTAGGGACCTTCGAGGGTGACTCCAATGCGATGAAAGGCCAGCAGGGTCGCCTTTAAGTCATGCACGACCTTGGTTCTGGTGGAGTCGTGCAGCACGATAATGATGGGCCGCATATAGGCATGGACATCAAGCGGAATATAGGCCGTCTTGTCTCCAGCAGACAATGCGATCCCCTGCACATCCGCCTGCATACCAGGCCCAGGAGAGATCAGACATTGCAGACCGAGACTGCCGCTCTTCGGCAAGCCCTCGACAAATCGCTGTGCAGACGGTTCATCCTGAAGGAGTTCTGCCCCAACCGCGTTCGTTTCGGCTGGTTTAGTCGATGGCTGAAACGACTTGAGAAGCGTGGTAAACCCCAGTTCGCGCAACAAGTCGATGAGTTGATCCTGATGGGGCGGCTTCACATGATAGGTCGCGGCATCGAATGTCACAGGACTATCCAGCTGGATGGTCGCTAGCCGCCGACTAAGGCGGGCGTTCTCGGCCTGTTCGACCAACAGAGCTTTGATTCGAGGCGGGGTGACCTCTTCGACACGGCGCAAGAGTTCTTCGATCGTGCTGAACTGGGCGATCAGCTTCATCGCCGTTTTCTCACCGATGCCCTTCACGCCGGGAATATTGTCCGCCGTGTCGCCCATGAGTCCCATAATCTCCACGACACGCGCCGGCTCCACCCCGAAACGTTCACGGCATTCCGCTTCGCCGAGCCACTTATCTTTCACCGGATCGTAGATGCGCACGTGTGGCGTCAAGAGCTGGAGCATGTCCTTATCCCCAGTGACGATGACGACATCGAAGCCGGCCTGTTCGGCCTGGCGCGCCAGTGTGCCGATCAAATCGTCCGCTTCATACCCAGCTTGTCGAACCGCTGGAATGTTGAGCGCATCCACCACTCGGTGGATGTAAGGAATCTGGGCGCTCATGCCTTCCGGCATCGGCGGCCTCTGCGCCTTGTAGGCTGTGAACTCCGCATGACGCAACGTCGGTCCCTTTTCGTCGAATGCCACGACGAGACCATCCGGCTTTCGCTCACGCAGAATTTTCAGCAGTGTCGTCGTGAAACCGAGAATGGCGTTGGTCTGGAGGCCTTTGGAATTACTCAGCGCCGGCAGGGCAAAAAAGGCACGGTAGATATAGGCGCTCCCATCAATTAGATAGAGCGTCTTGCGGCTGGACTCAGTGGCCGGCATGGGGGTTTATGGGCCAGGGGCCAGGGTCAAGGGTGGTTTATCGAACTGACGGCGCATGCCGTTAATGACACTCAACAGGGTCGGCTGGCCAACCATTTTCGCCTCCAGCTCACGCTTTCTTGGGAAATCCATGAGCGAGATGCCGATCAACATCGTCAGCAGGCCTTGGCCTGGCAAAAACAGCATGGCGAAGCCGGCCAAGAGAAACACGACACCGATCACGTTCTTGACAACCAACCCCAGCCAACGCAGCACCGGATGATGGTCTTTCATCCAATGACGTGGCGTACGCGTGTCGAAATAGTCTGCTGGCAAACGCACCAAAATCAGCGGGATGGCAATGAGAGAACCGATAAATCCGACGACCGACGCCACGGTGAGGCCGATGAGCATGTCGACCGGAATCCATTGCTGGACTCTGGCGAGTAAATCCTGGGCTATTGCGAGCAAGGCTTCCATACCCGTCGCATCCTAGCATGCGACCTGAGGGCACTCAAGCCGGCGATCGAGCCTCAGCAAGTGTTTACGGGGTATTTCTCAACGAGCTATACTCTCACCACTATGTCGCGTCGTTCACCCCTCACAGTGCAGATCAGTGGCGTAATGGGAATTGTGACCCTCAGCATGGGGCTTCTTGGCAGTCCTTCTTTCCTCTACGCATCGGATGAGCTTCACGTCGAGATGAAGAAGAAAGGCCTTGGCAAGGAGGTCGTCATCACTCAGGGAACGCGCGAGTGGTTCATGCTCATCGAAGTAACGCCGGAGAATTCTGTGATACTGCGGCAGGAAAAAGATCGCGAGACCTACCTCGTGGACGAAAGTGAAACACATGACCGTCCCATGACGACGGGAGAAGTCGATGCGGCCATTACCGATTATGTGAACAGCGTCAAGGCACGCGCCAAGAAGGAGTAGTACTCGACCATGCCGCCTCAACCCAAATTCGTCATCTTCGCCCATCACGCCACCTACGATACGCTGCACCAGGTCGCGACCCTCGGCCTTACCGCTGCAGCGATGGGAAAGGATGTGATCGTGATTCTCTTGTTCTGGACGATCAAGAAGCTGGCAGAGGGAAGGATCGATCAGGTGGACTTTCCCCCTGAGTATGCCGCCTCAGCCGACGAAGTGACACGGCTTTTGAAAGAAAAGAAAGTGCCGAAGATTTCTGAAATGTTTCAGGACGCCAAACAGATCGGGAAGTTTCGTCTGATCGCCTGCAGCGCCGGGTTGGAATACATGGGCGTGGACGGTGGCGCCGTCGAAAAGAACGTCGATGAAGTGATGGGACTACCTGCCATTATTGCGCTGACCTCGGACGCGGAAACAAAGCTCTTCATTTAGCGGGATACTAGCGCGAGTGGCACTTACGCTCGCTCAGCGTGAGCGCGTCACTCCCACCTGATCGCAGTATTCTGTGAGTTTGCACTTACTACAGAAAGGCGAGACTGGCTGGCAGAGGTGCTGTCCGTAGGGGACCAACAAATCGTTGAAGGTAATCCAATGTGGCGCCGGTAATTTTCGGCGTAGGGCCTGTTCCGTTTCCTCTGGTGTCTTCGTGTTCACATAGCCCCAGCGATTGCAGATCCGATGGACGTGAATATCCACACAGATGCCGGGCTTGCCATAGCCGACCGTCACCACCAAGTTCGCTGTTTTCCGGCCAACCCCCGACAGAGTAACCAGTTCCTCGATGGAGTTGGGAACCTTCCCTCCATAAACGTCCAGAAGGCGACGGCATATGGCATGAATGGATTTGGCTTTCGTCCGGTAGAATCCAACGGGATAGATGGCGCGCTCGATCTTCTGGAGCGGGAGGGCGAGCATGGTCTCCGGCTCATGCGCCAGTGCGAATAGCCTGGCACTAGCTTCGCCTGTGGTCTTGTCTTTGGTTCTGAGGCTGAGAAGGCACGATATGAGGATGTGGAAGGGGTCTCGGTTCGACTCGCGCGCCACGACGCCGACGACTGGCTCTTCCCACTGCCGAATCTCGCGCTTCACGATTCGAAGCGCAGCCGTGATCTGATCCAGGCGCATGGATGAGGAGGAGATCTGGAGGTCTTGGGAAACCGCGATCGACCGAATGGGCAAGCCCTTGGAAGGATGCTTATTCCGGCTTACGCTTCGACAACCACTTCTGACGCCGGCGCTGCGCTTCGCGCTGCTTGGCTTTTTTCCTGACGCTCGGCTTTTCGTAAAACCGCCGCCGCTTCAGTTCACGGAAGAGTCCTTCCCCCGCGAGCTTCTTCTTGGCAACTTTGAGCGCTTTCTCGACATTATTATTGAAGACTTTGATTTCCATTCTTCCCGTCTATGTGCTTTCCCAGGCGATGCCTGTACAGGTTTTTTTCTCGTGCCAGCTCGGCCCTGACTAAGAGGCGTAATGTAACATAGCCCCCTGAGTTCCTCAAGGCGGATTGTCATTTGCTGAATCCGATCAAGAAGAGATGATCTAAGTCGTTGATTGTGTTGGATGTGTACGTTCTCTGCGACTGTATGGCGTCCTGCATCGGCTGCGGCGATCGCCAACACCAGCCCAACTGTGAGATCGGAGCGAACGCTCGGCTTCACTCCTGTCGAGCAGGCATGAAGAAGCGCTCCTGCCTCCATCGCCTGTTCGGCAATTTCCAGGGGAATCTCCGTCGCCAAATGGAGCGCCGACGATACAGCGCTGGAACGAGCCCGATCCGTCTTGGCCCTCTTCGTGGCCTTGAGATATCGCTGGTAGGCATCGCCATCCGCCTGCATCAGCTCGCGCAGTCGTCGTCCGATTTCACTCAGCCGATGTTCCACGCCTTGTTGCCGGCTGAGACGGGCTCCCATGATTCCCAGCGAGGCCGCCAGGGTGCCCACCAAAGCCGCAACCGTCCCGCCGGCCGGATTCGGTGTCGCCGCGGCCACCGCGCCCAAAAAATCATCGAGTGATTGTGTGTGCATATCGACCGGCTGCTGTTTGAGAGACGGAGCCCGTCGTCGTGTGGACTCACCTAACAGCCGAGCTTCCAATCTGGCTTCCAATACCTGCGCTGAGTCGAACTGTTCGAGTGCCAGACTATACCCGGCAGCTTGAGTCAGCGCTGCTTGGGGTACGAGTCCGACCACTTCGCTTCCCACGACCACCACACCGTTCTCTGCTGCGCGGGTTCGAACTGCTTCAAATGCAACATGGAGCGGCGTAATCATGTAATCGGTGAGATTCATGGCGACCTGAACCAACTGTCGACTGGCTAACTCCACACCGATCGCTTTGAGATGGGGCAGCCCTCCGTTCGATTGACGAATGTCCTTCGCGATGGATTGCGCCAACGCCAGATCCGTCGAACGGAGATTCACATTAAAGGCAATCAATGGCGGGCGGGCGCCGATGACCATGGCGCCTGCCGTCTCATGAAGGTGTGAGGGGCCGAAATCCGGTGTCCAGTCAGGATCGGAAGCCATGCGGAAGGCAAGGCCTTGAAGTCCTCCTCGACGAATCGATTCGAGCGGAGCATGATCGCGGTGCAGAGCCGCTTGTTCGTAGAGGAATACCGGGATTCCAAGCTCGGTTCCCACCTGCCGCCCCAATCGTTTTGCAAGATAGATACAATCCTGCATTGTCGTGCCACGCAACGGTACGAAGGGCACGACATCTGTGGCCCCAACCCGTGGGTGGACGCCCTTGTGCTTCCGAAGATCGATGAGATCGGTCGCCACGCGAATGGCGCGAAAAGCCGCCTCGGCGACGGCGTCCGGTTCGCCGGCAAAGCTTAAGACAGAGCGATGGTGATCCCGATCTCTCGTCTGGTCCAACAGCCAAACCCCCGCCACAGATTCCACGGCCTGTGCCAAAGCACGTACCGTCGTCTGGTTTCTCCCCTCACTGAAGTTCGGCACACACTCGATGATTCGATCCACAGCCTGCCCCATCAAGAATCAAAACAGAAAAGCCGGAGGGCTGACGATCAGACCTCCGGCTTCACGCCCCACTGAATCGCTATCCGTATGCCTACTTTGTCTTTCTCACAAACGCTTTATAGATCGTTCCCGACGTCGTCTGCTCTTCTTCGAGGCCAACCATCTGATGACCTGTCGTGTCACACCAGGCAGGCATGTCTTTTTTGATGCCTTCGTCATCTGACACGACTTCAAGCACCTGCCCCAATGTCAATCCCTTGATCTTCTTCATGGTCATGATGATCGGCATCGGGCAAAAGTACCCGAGCGTATCAAGCTTGACATCGGCGTGCGGCATAACGTCTCGTGTGTTTTGTGTGTATGGTTTGTTTAGTTTTTCCGGTTATGAACCCAGGCACCAAACAAACCAGATGAACTAAATAAACAAATTCACGCTGCCCTGTTTCGCTTCCGCAAGATAGGTGGTCACCCCCGCGAACTGATCGATACCATCGATCAGCGTATCTTTCGTAATCCCCATCAACCCCATGGTGGTCGTGCACGCGATGAAGTGAACACCGAGGTCCAGCGCCGTCTCCATGAGTTCAGGCACACCCGGCATCCGATTCTGCTTCATCACCTTTTGCATCATCTTCGTACCTAAACCCCACATATGGAACCGCGAGAGGGGAAGGCTGTCTGCGCCCCCTTTATTCAGCAGGCCGAACATTTGACGAAGCCAGTCCTTGGCAGAACTGGCCGCGCCTTTCTTGCGTATAGCATTGAGGCCCCAGAAGGTGAAAAAGACGGTGACTTGCATCCCCATGGCGGCGGCCCCAGTGGCAATGATGAATGCCGCCATCGCTCGATCCATGTCGCCGCTCAGCAGGACGATCGTCACCTTGTCAGCCTTGGAGGTCTGTAGGTTGGCCAGCGTCACCGCTGGATCCATCTGCACAGTTGTCATAGCGCCCTCTTCCCGCCAGTTCCGCCTGAGTTTGACGATTTATATTTGAATTTCAATATAGTCTCTGCTTCTTTTTCTTGTCAAGGAAGGGGAGAAAGCGGGGCGGCCTGCTGGTCTCCTGTGCTCACGCAACGCGCGGCCTCAGAAGGCCCTCGTTGGACGCGCGCAGTGGGAGACCGAGCAGGCCACCCCGCTAAGAGAAGAAAGGGATCGGGAAAGAAACGGGGTCGTTGAGCGGTACTCCCTCGTTGCTTGACGGCTTCATTCTCCAGCGGTAACGTGAGGCTACCAAAGGAGACCCCATGTTGAAGCGCACTCTGATTCTGTTGATTCTCGCTCTGAGCCAATTTGGATGTGGGTTCGAGTACGGGGAAGGGAAGTGGCCCTATGAGGTAATTCCCCTGTCTGACAAAGGGCGACAGGAGGGGGAACGTATCAAGCGGGAGCTGCTGCAACTCGAAGACATCAAGGTTGGCGATGGCCCCGTCGCGGCTTGGGGACGAAAGATTTCCGCTGAGATCGAAGTCAGATACACCGATGGCACCCTGGTCTATCAAGGACCTGCTTTCACCTACTTTGGATTCAAGGGCATGCCAGAAACCAGTGTCTACCACGAACGGCATCTGAGTGACCAGCCCGGCATACTGATAGGCCTCAATGGCATGGCTGTCGGAGGCAAGCGACGCATCACCGTTGATCGCAGCTTGGTCTGCACTGCCGTGAAGGCTGATGCCGGTCCCGGAGCTGGTTGTCATTTGGTCGGATATGATGATTTCCGCAATTCTGTCCGTAAGGAGAAGTTGATTGTGGAAGCTACCCTGACTGAATCCTGCCTTCCCGTCGTGTTCAAAGGCCCCTATATCATTAGTCAAGTAGTTAGATGCCGTGACTCCGATACTCCCAAGCTCGATTCCACCCTGCCCATTTGGCATGTCTACTAAACCCACCCACTGCGACGTTGCGGTTTCAATGAACGAGGCGAGAGCTGCCTCGTGGGGTACCGTTTGTGGGATCCCGATCGTCTGTGCCAGTGATTCAGTAAGGAACGGTTGGGGGGAAAGAAATGGGGTCATTGTGAGGTAGCTCTTACCGCGAGACAAGAATGAAGATGAACCAAGACAACGGGCTGGCTTGACGTTCTGTGACCTGCTCGCTATATTCACGAACAGGCAGGTCCTCTCACGTAGTTCCTCCCTCTTTTCATGAATAGCGACCTCATTACCGAGATCAAACCGTCCAAGAGCGCGCCGCTCTTTGGTTTTTGGTATCCTGCCTGCCTGAGCAGTGAGCTCGCCCCTGATAGCCTCAAAGGAACCGTCCTGTTGGGCCTCCCGATTCTCGTCTGCAAAACGTCACAAGGTTCGGTCGCGGCCATGCGCGACATTTGTCCCCACCGCGGGATGCCGCTGTCATTCGGCAAAATGAAAGGCGACTGTGTTGAATGCGCCTACCATGGTTGGCAGTTCGACCAGGGAGGCCGCTGCCGGAAGATTCCCGCGCTGGTCGAAGACTCCCCTCTTCAAGCAGACAAAATCGGCATCACGACCTATGCCTGCCGCGAACAGGATGGGTATGTGTGGGTGTTCATTCCCGATCCTCAACAGCCGAATCAGGTCGTCCCGGAGGTACCGCCACTTCCGCTTCCCTCATCTCCCTATCGGATGATTCATATTTCGACCCTGTTAGCCTGTACGATCGACGACGGCATCGTCGGGTTGATGGACCCGGCTCACGGACCCTTCGTCCATCAAAGCTCCTGGTGGCGCAGCCAGGCAAGCATCCACGAAAAAGCCAAAACCTTTGAGCCGATTCCCCATGGCTTCCGCATGGTGCCGCACGCTCCTTCGAAGAACAGCGGGCCCTACAAGCTCCTCAACATGTTTTACGGAGGACCGTTGACGACGACCATCGACTTTGTGCTGCCCAATCAGCGATTCGAATTCGTCCAGTGCGGATCGCTCTTTGTATCGAGTCGCGCCACAGTCACGCCGATCAGCGACCAGCAATGTCGCGTCGATTTTACCGCAGCGTGGAACTGTCTCAGCTGGGTTCCATTTTCCAAGACCATCTTTCGCTATTTCGCCAACATTTTCATGACACAGGATCGGGAGGCGATGGAGCGGCAGGCAGTGGGCTTGCGCTACAAGCCTGCCTTGATGCTTATCGACGACGCCGACACCCCGGCGAAGTGGTACTACAAGTTGAAAGCCGCACACCTCACATCGGTGCAGACCGGACAGCCCATCGATCATCCGCTCAAAGAACGGGTCACGCTTCGGTGGAAGAGCTGACCAGCATTGGAGATCATGGCAGACAACCGTGCGATCCCGAACACACTTCGTCTCGTTCTCCTCCTCTCTGTATTCATTCTTTGCATGCACGCCTTTCCACTCTGGGCAGCAGACGGTCGTCGTCTTGCTACGGTGCCGGCGCTGAGTGTGCTCACCGGTGGACAGATCGGCACCGTTCAATACGTCGTTCTCCAAATCGATAAAGATTCTCGGCAAGGAGGACCGACCGTCCAATTCAATCAAATGGGTGGCGGTTCGATCGTCAGCGAGGATTGGAAAGAAGGCGTCAAGCACGCCGTCGCTGCCGCCACGAATGCGGTAGGAGAGGACGGACGCGACTGGGTGATCACGATCAAGAATCGGTCGCACAATGCCTTGACCGAGGGAATGAGCGCCAGCAGCGCCATTGCGGTCGGCATCATGGCAGCCTGGAGAGGCGACGATATTAAGCCGGATATGGCCCTGACCGGGGTCATCCTGCCCGACGGTCAAATCGAGTCGGTGGGCTCACTCCTCATAAAAATCGAAGCGGCGGCCCGCGCACAGTTTAAGACCGTACTGGTGCCACGCGGGCAACCAGACAAGGCTGACTGGGAACTCTCCCCGTTGGGAACCAGATGGAATATCCAGATCATCGAAGTGGCAACGTTGGAGGAAGCCTACTCACTCATGACAACGTCAAGGCGGTAGCGACTCACTTTTCACCCATCTGGACTAAGAGACCCATCGCCTGTCGAATCTGGGTGCGCGTACCGATTAACACCACAATATCGCCCGCCAGTAATCGAGTCTTCTCAGATGGATTGGCTTGGGTCACCCCAGCGCGTGTCCAGGCAATCACCGACGCGCCAGTGCGTGGAAGGAGAGCAATTTCAGCCAACGTCTTTCCCTGCGCAGGCGAATCGTCATCAATGCGGAAGGTTTCGACTGCCGCATCGGCTACGGTTCCGCCACGCAGATGATGGTCAAGTTTCGGCAATTCGCTGCGGCGAAGCAAGGCGTACCCTTCACGGCGGACTTGTTTCGCCTTTTCCGCCACGTACGCCTGCGGCAATTGATAGGTGCGGAGCACTAAGGCAAAGATCTCGATGGAGGTTTCGAATTCCTCCGGCACCACATCGTCCGCTCCAAGTTGATGCAGCTCCTCCAATTCGCGCAAATAGCGGGTCCGCACCACGACATGGAGTTTGGAGTTGAGTCCCTTGGCAACCTGCACGGCCCGCCTGGTGATAAACGGATCGGAAATCGCGACCACCAAGACCTTCGCATCCTCGATCTTCATGTGCCGCAGCACATTCGGATTCGTGCCGTCGCCGTAATAGACCGGCACCCCGTGTTTCGCTTCGCGGCTGACGATATCGCCGTCGAGATCCAACGCAAGATACGGAATTTCCGTCTCGCCGAGGACACGGGCAAGATTTCTCCCGTTCAACCCATATCCCACAATAATGACATGGTCCTTGATGCGAACCTGTTTCCCTTCGGTCTGTAGGACGTGGGTGGTGGTGCGACCAGGCAACCAATGACGAAGCCGTTGCCAAGCCTCGGTTCGGCGGGCCAGATGAGGCGACCACTGCATGAGAAAAGGCGTCACAATCATGGAAAGCACTGAGACAGCCAGAAAGATCTGGTACGGATCGCCACGCAAGAAACCGGCTTCCTGCCCTTGCTGCGCCAATAAGAAACTGAACTCTCCAACCTGGGCCAGCGCAACACCCACCATAATCGCCGAACGCACTGGGACCTCCGCTAGCAGAACCGCTCCGGCCCCGGCGGCGAACTTCACCAACAGCACCGCCACGAGGAGTCCGATCACCGGCAATGGATGCGCGAGCAACACACGCCAGTCCATCAGGACGCCGATCGACACGAAGAAGAGACTGTTGAAACTGTCGCGAAACGGCAGCACCTCGGCCATGGCCTGATGGCTGTACTCCGATTCGGAGATGACCAATCCAGCAATGAACGCGCCCAAGGCTAACGAGAGGCCACCGAGTGAGCTGAGCCATGCGATGCCGAGACAGGACACGATGATCGTCAGCAAGAACAGCTCTCGGCTGCGGCTTCGGACAATATGCCCCAACACCTTGGGAACCAGATACCATGCGCCTGCAATGACCAACGCAACGACAAGAATCGACTCTCCCAATGTGAGCAAAATCGCCTGCCAATTTCCATCCGATTGGCCGCCAAGAATCGGCGTCAGCAACATCATGGGCACGACGGCCAAATCTTGAAAGACGAGAATGCCGATCGTGGCTCGGCCATGGATCGAGTCGCTGTCCCCCCGTTCGGCCAAAGCCTTCAACACGATTGCCGTGCTGCTGAGGGAAAACAGAAACCCCCAGAACACCCCCTGCTGCCAAGACAGTCCAAGGAGCATCGCCCCGAGCCATGCGACCAACAACACGCCGCCGACCTGGATCGGCGCGGCTAAAAAAATGAGGCGGCGCATGGAAACCAAATGCACCAACGAAAATTCAATGCCGATGGTGAAGAGCAGCAGCACGATTCCGATCTCCGCCAACGCTTGAACCGTGCCGATGTCCGAGATGAGGTTCAACCCATAGGGTCCGATGATCGCGCCGGCAACCAAGAATCCTGCGATCGATGGAAGCCTGAACTGATGGAATACGAAGACAACGGCGATCGACGCCGTGAAAATCACGAGCAAATTTGCCAGCACGCCGTAGTCAGTCATGATGGAGAGTGGGCAGCCGTGAGGAGTGAGGACGACCGTGCGAGGAAGATTCCTCGCACGTTTCGCGCCTCACCTGTCACTGGTTCAAGGCGGAGAATACCGTAGCGGCGAGGAGGGAACAAGGTAAAGCTACTTATCCGACGGAAATCGTGTCATACACGCGTCTTCTCGATACGGTCATCGAGCCGCGCCATGATCGGCAGGCATTCTATTTCAGTCCTCAACGCCCTTCTGGCGGCAAAGACATCGGATTTGAGAAACCTCAAGTTGGGCGCCTCAAAAGGCGAGCCATTGATCTCGGCTAATCAGCCAGCTGAGCCATCTTGAGACTCCCCGCGTCGGTAGCACGACCCCCCTCGAAAGATGAATAGACAGCCTTGACTCTGACAGAATAGCTTGTGAGCACCATCGGTGATTATAATGAAGAGGTGAACGATGATACGAAGGCGGTCAGTTCCACCATTTCAAGGAAGGTGCTCTATGAAGCCCGTCCATCTACTCATGATCGCCTCGGCGATCTTCACCCTCTCTTCAACATCGGCATTCTCCGACACCACAGTCGCCTCCGATCCGCTGTTGATGCGGGAATGCCCCCAAGCCGATGGAAGCGCCCTCTACACGAATAAGGATTTACCTGGTTGCAAACTGATGACCCTGAAAGCGCTGTCCGTCGTGCCTTCACTGGACGATATGCCGACCTATCGCCCCTCCGCGGCTGCGGCGCCTCACTATGACATCCCTCCATACCCTGACCGCAATCAGACCGATATGGCTGGGGGGAGACCAACAGTCCCTGATTGGGCTAAAGATTGGCACGCCAGCATCGCCTCGTTCGGGTCCGTTCAAGCTGAAGTTTGCTCGCTGTATGGAGAATGGATCCACCTGGTTCAGAAAACTCGCGGCGGGTTCTTCTACGGGACAGATCCTTCGTACGGCGGAGATCTTTCCGGAAGAAATCAGCGGGGTCCGAGCTATTCATTCTACGACAATGCGCGCTACGTCACGCTGTCGAAGCTGTTTGGGCCTGGATTTGTGCCTATCGGCTGTCAGTAACCAATCAATTAAACGCGAAATACTGTGGGGGGTGCCAGGCCATGCGGAAGGCTTGGCACCCTTCATTTTTTGTAGAACTCCCGATACCATTTCACAAAACGAGTAATCCCTTCCTCGATCGACGTCGCCGGGGCAAACCCGACATCCCTTGTCAAATCCTCGACATCCGCATAGGTCGCCGGCACGTCGCCCGGTTGAATCGGCAACAGCTTCTTCACCGCTTTTTTCCCTAACGCCTGCTCCAACACCTCGATAAAGCGCAGCAGTTCGACTGGCTGATGATTGCCGATGTTATAAATCCTGGCCGGCGCTGAACTGGTTCCGGGGTCGGGCTTGTCCCCAGACCAAGCAGTGTTCGGCGTAGCAGGATGATCGAGGGTTCGGATCACTCCTTCGGCAATGTCATCGACATAGGTAAAGTCTCGGCGCATTTTCCCGTGATTGTAGACCTCAATCGGTTTCCCCTCCAGAATCGCCTTTGTAAAAATGAACAGCGCCATGTCGGGCCTTCCCCAAGGTCCATAGACGGTGAAAAACCGCAGGCCTGTGCAGGGAATCCGATAGAGGTGTGCATAACAATGGGCCATGAGTTCATTGGCCTTTTTGCTGGCAGCATAGAGCGAGACCGGATGGTCCACATTGTCGTGAATCGAAAACGGCATCTGAGTATTGCCGCCGTAGACGGAACTCGACGAGGCGTAGACAAGATGCTCGACCTTCGCCTGCCGGCAACCTTCGAGAATGTTCAGAAACCCTTCGATATTGCTATCTGTATAAGCATGTGGGTTCACCAGTGAATAGCGCACACCGGCTTGGGCTGCCAAATGAACCACGCGCCGGATCGGCTGCTTCGTAAACAGCTTCTTCATTCCGGCCCGATTGGCCAGATCGAGCTTTGTGAATGAAAACGATTTGAAGGGCCTAAGCTTCGCTAACCGCGCCTTCTTCAGCCGCACATCGTAGTAGTCGTTCAGATTGTCGAGTCCGATCACCCGCTCGCCTCGCTCCAGCAATCTCGTTGCAGTATGAAAGCCGATGAATCCTGCAACTCCGGTGACGAGGATTGGATCTTGTTGCCTCTTGCCCAGGGTCATGGTCGATCCTTTCGATTCAGCGAGATAGCGAGACTCGGCTACTGGTTTCCGTGAACGTAAGATCGCCGTGGTCAACCCGATACAGTGACAGAGGCGTGAGGGCGTCCCCGGTCGATATCGGTTCCACCAGCCCGTCGGTCGTACGACGAAACAGATCCAATGCGTGCCCGTCATGATACCCACATCCATGCTGAACGAGAAGCTCTTTGAGCATTTCAGGACGTTCCCAATGGGCCGTCAGCAGCGCGGTGCGAGCAGGGTTCCTTCGGCTGAACATGAACGAGAGGTGGTCCGGATACCAGTCTGCGCCGCCGGTGGCATACGACACGAACAGCTTGGCCTGCGCCGCCGCGCAGATGTCGGCCAGATACGCATTCGTGAGATAGCCGTTTTCTCCCACGTCGAGCCATTTCCCAGGATGAGATAAGGACGCGTGGGCCGCATGGCCACGAACTTCGAGCAATTGTTGTTGCGAAGCAAACACCAGCGGGATCGGGCCATGCTGCTGCACGAGCGACTGAATGACTCCGTCCTTGAGCGCAGACCTTCCACTATTCGTCGGCCCACTGTCCGCATGCACGAGCACGTTATAGCCGCGATCGGCGATGAGATAGCAGTTGCGCGGCATCTCTAGATCGCAGGGGTCTTCGCCGTAGAACGGCACAGAATACACGGCCCCTCCTTCGAAGGCCCAACGTTCTCCATGAGCCAATTCAATCACGTGGCCAAACCCCAGTTCCCGCAGGAGCGAGAGATAATCATAGGAGAGCCTGCGCCGATTTCTTCGGCTCGGCACGATGATCGGCGTGTCCTTGTGCAGGTGCAAAAGCGTGCGAGGATCCACATGATCGTCGTGATCGTGGGTCAAGAAGACCGCAGCCGGTTTGGGCAGCAGCGATCCCCAGAGCGACGGGACGGAGGATTCCGCAAACCAGGGGAGCAGCCAGGGATCGAACAACAGCGCTTGATCACGTTGCCGGTACAGCAACGCAGCATGACCGAGATGGACCGTGTCTTGATCGTGCAACGTTTCGAACCAGCGGGATCTGACGGAGGAGGTGCTCGAACTGACCAAGCAATCATACTGATGCAGGGATTCAATCAGTCTCGTGAGCAGACGTTCGCCATCTCGCCCCGATGTCGCCACCACTGTCTTGATTTCGTCGGTTCGATGTGTGCCGTCCAAGAATCCCAAGACCTTCCCCACCAGAGCGCCCATCGGGCGCTGGTCGAACCCGATCGGAATCGCCTGCCGCTTCACGGAGTTGAAGATTCGGAGTCCGCCGTTGATGACCGCGGAAGATTTGGTAGGATCGGTTGGAAACTCCCATTGAAACATCCCATCAGGCTTCCGACCACACCGAATATGTTGTTGCAGATAGGGGCGGGCGCTGATCACCTCCGCATACGCATCTTCCAATCGCCGTTGACGATTGGGATCGTCAAGCGGGGCTCGCTTGGAAAAGACATCGCTGATGGCTGTGTCGAGCGCGCTGGAGAGGAGACCGTGAGCTTCATGGAGACTCGCGACGACTTCAGGCGCCACCCCTGCAAGAAAGGGAAAGGGTCCGGGGGGCTCCGCGCTCTCCAGTTGAACCCAGGCCCAAGGCGCAAGGCTGAGATACTGATTTTTCGGCAGATGGTCCCAGATCTTCATGATGGTGATGCGTGATGCGTGATGCGTGACGGGTTCTGAGCGGGCTTGTGCCTGTCTTTCAACTGATCACTCATCACCGATCACTCGTCACGTCCCATTTCAGTTTACTGATCGATGGTTCGTACAATGCTTGAATGGCATTGCCATCAGGATCGGAGAAGTAAAAGGAGTAGCTGCCGTCGCGATGCTGCTTCGGTGGCTTCACGACCTGACCGCCTAACTCAAGCAGACGCGGTTCGATCTCTCGATACATTCGATCGACTGCCTCAGAGCTTTCAAGGATCACACCGATGTGATCCAGCAATTGCCCAGTCAAGGGCCGATAGGCGGAGAGTTCGGATGCCGGAATCTGATGTAACGCGAAATTGTCGGATCCGGAGCTGAAATACACATTATCGGGGTCCGGTTCCCATACGACCTTCATCCCCAACAACTGTTCATAAAACGTGCGCGAACGCGCGAGATTCGTCACACGCAGCGCCACATGGCGTAACCCTCGATGGAGCGGAACACTCATAGCCTTCCTCGATCGTGTTCGTATAGTAGGGAGCGAGCTCGGTTCCGTCAATTGAAAATCCCTCGCAGGATGCTGAAAAATCCCGCCAATGGAAGAAGACCGTTATTTGGTTTGTTTGGTTTGTCTCGTTTGTTTGGTTGAACCTGATCAACGAAATAAACCAAATAGACCAGATGAACCAAATCAACCCACTCACCAGTATGGTACGATACCCACGCCCCCGATCTTAAATAAACAGTCCATCTATACCTTTTTTTGCTTCGAACCTATAAATGGCTATCATTGGATTCAATGGCCTGACCGTCGCGGCCTTCGAAAGCCGCATGGCAAGCGAAATCTCCAGGCTCATAGAGCGCCATGGGGGAAAGCCACTTGTCGCTCCTGCCCTCCGGGAGATTCCGCTCGATGACAATTCGTCGGCGCTGAAGTTTGGGGTTCAGCTGACGACCGAGCGAGTGGATCTTCTCGTTCTTCTTACAGGCGTCGGTACCACCGTGCTGTTCAATCTCCTCAAGGCACGCTATCCCTGGTCATCGATAATGGCAGCCTTCAAACAGACGGCCATCATTGCCCGAGGACCCAAACCAGTCGCAGCCCTTAAATCATTCGGTCTCCAGCCGACGTTGACGGTACCAGAACCGAACACCTGGGTCGATCTGATCTCTACGTTGGATGAATACCGGCCAGTGAAGGGATTGCGCGTTGCCGTGCAGGAGTATGGAACGTCAAATTCTGATCTGCTGGAAGCGTTGAAACAGCGCGGAGCGGAAGTCTTCCAGGTTCCCATCTATCGCTGGGCGCTTCCGGAAGATCTGAGGCCACTCAGACAAGCACTCAATGAAATCATCGCCGAGAATGTTTCTGTGCTTCTCATCACCAATGCCGCCCAAGTGGATCATGTGATGCAGATGCTGGAGAAGGATGGAAAAGTAGAGCCCTTTCGCGCATCACTCAAGAAGATGGTCGTCGCCTCCATCGGCCCCACCGCCAGCGAACGCCTTCGGCACCACGAATGGCCAATCGACCTCGAACCGTCACATCCGAAGATGGGAGTGCTCGTCAAAGAAAGCAGCGAGCAAGTCCATGTCCTACGACAACTCAAGCGTTTAGGATAAGCTGGGTCGATTACGATAAGACAAGCACCCCGGCGCCCGAATAGTGCCCGGCTTTTAATTCTTGCAAGGCCCGGTTGGCATCGGCGAGGGGAAACGACAGGGTATGGGGTTTGATAGGAATCGCGGCCGCTTCGCGCAAAAGATCGAGTCCATCCTGCTTGGTGTTGGCCGTCACGCTTCGAATAACCTTCTCTCCAAAAACCTCGCGATCGTAATCGAGCGAAGGAATCGGGGTCATATGAATGCCGGCGAGAGCGAGTGTGCCGCCTCGCTCCAATGAACGTAGAGCAGGCGGAACCAACTCCCCGGCCGGCGCAAAGATGATCGAGCCGTGGAGCTTATCTGGCGGCTGATCGGTCGCTCCACCCACCCATGACGCGCCTAATTCATGCGCGAGGCATCGATGCTCCGGTTTCAACGAGCTGACATAGACCTGACAGCCCCAATGACGAGCGATCTGAATGGCAATATGAGCGGAGGCTCCGAACCCATACAGACCGAGCCGTTGGCCCGGTCGGATTCCACTCAAACATAACGCGCGGTAGCCGATGATGCCGGCACAGAGAAGTGGAGCCGCATCTGCATCACTGAAGACCGATGGAATCGGATAGGCAAAGGCCGCCGGGACGAGCGCATACTCCGCATATCCTCCATCGACCTGGTAGCCGGTAAACCTGGCGCTCTCGCACAAATTCTCGCGCTCGCTCGCGCAAAATTCGCAGTGGCCGCACGTCTGCTGCAGCCAAGCGATCCCGACTCGCTCGCCGACCGTCCGCTCACTCACGCCTGCGCCGACCTGACTCACAACTCCAACGGCTTGGTGACCGGGAACGAGTGGGAGCTTTGGATCGGTCAGCTCGCCTTCAATGACGTGAAGATCCGTCCGGCAGATCCCGCAGACGGTGATGCGAACCAAGATTTCTCCTGGACCCGCCTCCGGTATTGGAAGTTCGCGAAGCTGTAGCGGCGAAGTTCCCACATCCGCCGTGCGGTCCAAAACCATCGCCTTCATGATTCATGGCTCTCAGAAAGATGAGACGAAAACTGACAGAACCCGACAGAACCAGCAGGCTGTTCAAAAAGGCCGTCCTCTTCGCACGTGGATAGTCTGGTTCATCTGGTTTATCTGGTTCAACCAAACAAACGAGACAGACCAAATAAACCAGATAACGGTCTTCTTACGTTGGGGGCCTTTTTCAGCAGCCTGTTAGGGCTTCGCTTTGATACATTCAATCTCGAGTCTGATCTGCACCTCGTCGCCGACGACGAGGCCGCCGCTATCCAACGTCTTGTTCCACACCATCCCGAAGTCCTTGCGATTCAGTTTTCCCTCTGCGCTGAAGCCGGCTCTGGTATTGCCCCAGGGATCCTTCATCGCCCCGTTATAACGGCCCACCAGAATGACTTCCTTGGTCACTCCATGGAACGTGAAGTCTCCTACCGCCGTAAAGCCCTCTGCGGTTTTCTTATAGCTCTTCAGCTTGTAGGTCATGGTTGGATAATGTTCCACATCGAGAAAGTCGGCATTCCGTAGGTGGGCATCACGTTTTTCGTGGCTCGTATTCACCGACCCGGATTTGATCGTGGCCTCAATGGCCGTCACGGTCCCGGATTCGGCATCCATATCGACAAACCCGGCATAGTCCGTGAATCGGCCTGTGGTTTTCGACACGACCATGTGCGTAACGCGAAACTCGATTGTCGAATGCTCAGGGTCTACATTCCAACGGGCTGGTTCTGCGTGAACCACCGACGGGAGCGCAAGCATCGATCCGAGCAGCACGAGTGCGCGCCAATTCCATCCTCTTCTCTTCAGCATGGGTCGGTTCTCCGGGTTACATTGCGCAAGGGACCTGAGCAAGTCACATCCTACCTCTTCGAAGGCTGGCTCAACACGTCTGGCTTGCTGGTCGATCGACTCCCGATCGACTGCACCTCACGAGAGCGAGCCCGGCTACCGACCCGCATCCGGACATGCACATCCACCACATCTTCTCCCAACTCACTGGGAAATGGCAGGAACGGCTGAGCATTGACCACCGCATAAATTCCGGCTTCGTCGATCTCGCGCGCGCCGGAGCCTTTCTCAATTTCGATCAGCTGGGCGCGGCCATTGGGAAACATCTTGAAACGGACCTTCACCGTTTCGCTGCTTGGCGTGCGCCGGATCCCACGGGTCTGGCGAGCCCAACTCCGGCTGATGAGGTGACTCACCTGTTGCCAGTAGGCCTTCCCCTCTCCTGGGGAGGCAAATGGGACCAGATCTTCCTCGGCGACAGCGCCGGTCGAGACTGGGTCCACAGCCGGCTGCACTTCGTCCAAGACAACATCCTCGCTCTGTGATTCTTCAGGGCGAATGAGCGGTAATTCACCGTTCTCTTTGGCTGGATCGAACAGACCCATAGTGACATACACCACCCGCCGCATGAACGGCTCAAGTGTGTCTCGCCGAGATCGAGAGAATGTGATTTGAACTCTCGCCGCCTTGTGTGGCACGGAGGTTCGACTCATCAGGATCGGTTCGAGCGTGACTGTCCCTTTGAACACCATCGACTCTGCATCGGGTTCAAGCGTGACTGTGTGGGATTGAAACACCGTCGATTCACAGGTCGCCACCACCGGATGCGCGCCTGCGGTCATGCCGCCAAGGACAATCGACAGCGTGACAGGCTTGCCGGTTTGCAGACCTTCCATCGATTCCGCTTGGCTCAACTCAAACTGCGCCCACCGCTTCGTGGGGCCGGACATGGCTGTCGTCTGTGACGATGAGGCAGCGTGTACTGATTCGACAAGCCCGAAACAAAAGACCGTCGCACAACATACTTCCACGACGAACAGCACAAGATTTCTGTGGAGCAGCGCCTTCATGAGTCTCATCCTACCGATCTCGGCAACCGTGGGCAACCCGTTTTTTTCTGAAGGAGTAGGCGGGATCGAGCAGGTGGTATACAATGAGCTCATGCGTGCGCTCGTCAAGACATCGGCACAGCCAGGGTTGACTGCCACCGACAGGCCCGATCCAAAACCAGGTCCCACCGACGCAATCATCCGTGTCGCAGCCACCTCTCTCTGCGGAACCGATGCCCACATTTACAATTGGGATTCCTGGGCGCACAGCCGTATCCACCCGCCGCGCATTATCGGCCATGAAATGTGCGGCGAGGTCGTGGAGGTCGGCTCGGATGTCACGCTCGTCAAGGTAGGCGATTATGTCGCCGCCGAGTCGCACATCACATGTGGGCACTGTTTTCAATGTCGCACCGGACAAGCGCATGTGTGCAAGAACTACCGCATCCTCGGCGTCGATCGCGACGGGTCATTCGCAGATTACATCGTCTTGCCTGAAACGGTGCTCTGGAAGACCTCACCCGCCATTCCGTCTGAACTTGCCTGCCTCCAAGAGCCGCTCGGCAATGCTGTCGATGCCGCCTTAGTCGAAGACCTGACGGGACAGACGGTCTTGATCACCGGATGTGGTCCGACTGGACTCTTCGCCGCCGCTGTCGCGCGAACAGCCGGGGCGGCCATCATCATTGCCACGGATGCCAGCGCCTACCGCCTTGACCTCGCCAAACAGCTCGGCGCCGACCACCTCTTCAACGCGAAGACCGAGACCGCGGACCAGATCGCCGCCGCCATTCGCGACATCACCGACGGCGAAGGAGTCGACGCCTCGCTCGAAATGTCCGGCAACCCTGCGGCATTACATCAAGCCTTCAGCGCCGTGAAGAACGGCGGACGCGTGACGCTCTTCGGCATTCCCACAGGATCCGTGTGTTTCGACCTGCCGAACGAAATTATCTTTAAAGGCATTCGCGTCTATGGGGTGACCGGCCGCCGACTCTTCAAGACCTGGTATCGCTTAACGGGGCTCTTCCAGGCCGGGCTCAATATCAAACCGGTGATCACCCATACGTTCCCGATGAGCGACTTCGCCCAGGGATTCGAGTTGATCAATTCCGGCCAATGTGGAAAAGTGGTCCTGATCCCATAGAAAGCTTTCAGCGGTCAGCCTTCAGCTATCAGCCCAGGTTTCATTCAACATGTCTTTCCCTACATCCATTCGAAGCTGACAGCTGATCGCCGACGGCTGTATGCTGCGTGAAAAAGATGGCCTACCACTCATTTAAAAAAACTCTTGCAGAGCGGCTCGCGGAAATCCGCGCGGCAGGTCTCTATAAATCTGAGCGGCAGATTCTCGGCCCTCAGGGGACCGAAATACGGGTGGCTCAGGGTCAGGTCCTCAATCTCTGCGCAAACAATTATCTGGGGCTCGCCAATCACCCGGACATCAAACAGGCCGCAACAACCGGACTGCAAGAACATGGCTACGGCATGGCGTCCGTCCGATTCATCTGCGGCACGCAGGACCTCCACACACAGCTCGAACAGGCGATCAGCGCCTTCCTCGGCACTGAAGACACGATCCTCTATAGTTCCTGCTTCGACGCCAACGGAGGACTCTTTGAGGCGCTCCTCGGCGAGCAAGATGCCGTCATCAGCGACGCCTTGAATCACGCCAGCCTGATCGACGGCATCCGGCTCTGCAAAGCCGCCAGGCTCCGCTACGCGCACTCCGATATGGCAGACTTGGAAGCGAAGCTGCGCGACGCGACTGCCTATCGTCTTCGCCTGATCGCGACGGACGGGGTCTTCTCCATGGATGGCGATCTCGCAAAACTCGATCGGATCGTTGAGCTGGCGGATCGATACGATGCCGCAGTCATCGTGGACGATAGTCACGCGACCGGTGTGCTCGGACGCAACGGGCGCGGCACGCCGGATCATTTCGGCCTCGCGGACCGGATCGAGATCGTCACCAGCACGCTGGGTAAGACCTTGGGCGGGGCAACTGGCGGGTTTACGTCTGGACGAAAGGAAATTATCGAACTGTTGCGACAGCGGTCGAGACCCTATTTGTTTTCGAACTCACTCCCCCCGGTCATCGCCGCAGCAGCCCGACGGGCCCTGGTCCTCGTGGCCCAGGGCGACCAGTTACGGGCCAGGCTGCGCGAGAACGCAGCGTTCTTCCGCGCACAACTCACCGCCCTCGGATTCCGACTCATTCCCGGTGAGCATCCCATCATCCCGGTCATGTTTGGCGACGCCTCACTCGCCGCCAGGATGGCAGAGAGGCTGTTGGAGGAAGGGATCTATGTCGTGGGGTTCAGTTACCCAGTTGTGCCGGAAGGTCATGCGCGGATTCGCGTGCAGATGTCGGCAGCCCACACTCACGAACAGCTTGTGCGCGCCAGCGCAGCCTTTACCAAGGTTGGCCGGGAACTGGGCATCATCCGATAAAAACGTTTGTCTGGTTGCTCTGGTTTTTTGTTTATCTAGTTTTTCTCGTTTACAACCAAACAAACCAGACCAACCAGATGAACTAAACAAACCTGGCTTCGCTACTCTCGAACCGCCTGACCACGCTTTTGCAGATAGGCGTTGCGGACGGCAGTATAGAGATCCAACGTCGCTTCCTCGACTCCCTGGTACTTCTGGAGATTCCGCGACCGTTCATTGACGATCTCTCCCACGCGTGCCCCAAGCTGGATAATGCTCGACGTCGTACGGTCCTTGTGCTCGATCACAGAGGGCACGTTGTCGACTTCAATGATCGGCACGACCAACCAGTTGATCGGATTGAGAAACACATCGCCAACATATCCCACAAAGTCCCGAACGGTGAATGGCTGAAGCAGCGGCAACACGAGATAGGGCCCCGGCTTGACCCCATAGAAGCCCAGCGTCTGCCCCAAATCCTCCTCCGGCGTGACCAGATCGATTTTTGTCGCAACATCGAAGAAACCGGCCAATCCTACCGTGCTGTTGATGAGAAACCGTCCGACCTCAATGCCGGCGCCTTTGAGCTTGCCCTGAAAGACATTGTTCAAAAACCGTGGGGTGAATCGGAGATTGGAAAAGATGTTGCTGACACCGACTTGCACGACATCGGGCAAGATAAAATCATACCCCTTCGCGACGGGCTTGAGTACATATCGATCGACCTTGAGGTTGAACTCGAAGATATTGGCGTTGACTGGCTCCCAGGGATCATATTCATCACCGTTCCCCTCATCGGCTCTGGCAAATGGGTCAAGCGGTTCGTCCGGCGGAGCCGATGGCTGCGACGAAGGAACCGGCGCCGGAGACTGGTCTGCGACTGGTCTCACGTCGCTCAGGCCTAGCGGCTCGGCCTTTCCGGTTTTTCCTGCGCAGCCGGTCGCCAACATTGCCACAACGCCCAACAGACAGAACGCCAGCAGACGAAAAGGAATCATCACCCCGGCCTCCTTAACCCACATGCTGCATGAACATGCCTACTCACACCACCGGCGAGCCGTTTCCTTCAACGGGCTTTGGCTCAGCCGACGCGCACTGTACCAAATGCCGGGTCAATCGCCAATCAATTTCTATGAAATCATGGAATGACACACGGAGAGCGCGGGCTAGGACCGGACGGCGGTTTGAACAAACTCGGCCCAGCGCCGGAAATAGGCGGTGCCCCCAACCTGGTAGGTGTTGTGATGGTCAGCGCCGGTTATGACATAGAAAGACTTGGGTGGCTTGGCCGCCTCGAAGACCTGCCGGCCCAATTCGAGAGGGATAATGTCGTCTTTGTCGCCGTGAATGATCAGCTTTGGAAGCGAGAGCTGCGGGAGGCGGTCGATCAAGGTGAACTCTGCACCGAGCAACCAATGGACCGGCATCCCACCGTAATGAAACTTGGCCACGGCTTCAATGGACGGAAACGCCGACTCCAGAATCAGCCCCGACGCAGGCTTCTGCGCAGCAAGTTCTCCTGCCACAGCTGCGCCAAGCGACCGACCGAATATGATAATACGCTCAGGGCGAAGCATTCTGGTTCGAGTCAGATAATCGTGCGCCCCGATCGCATCCTGATAGAGCCCCTCTTCCGATGGCTTCCCCTGACTCCGACCATAGCCGCGATAATCGAACAGGAACACCGACAGTCCCAACTGGTAGAGAAGTTTCAGATTCTCCAGCCGGTTGATGATGTTCCCCGCGTTGCCGTGGCACCAGAGAATGACCGGGCGATCAGCCTCTGCCTCAACATACCAGCCGAACAGCTTCGTGCCATCTCCCGACTGAAACCACACCTCTTCCAGCGGCAACCCACTACGGGCTTTCCAGTCCTGATCCTTCCAGGGTTCGGGATGGTAGACGAAGAATTGATCGAGAATGCCCATTGTGCCCTACTTCGCTGAGCGACGACCTAGAACCGCATGCCGACCCCAAACGAGACATACTGAGAGCGAAAATCCAGCGCGAGCTGCTTCCAGTGATAGTCGGCTGAGAAATACTTGTACTCGCCGAATAGAAATATCTTTTCGGTCACATTGCCCTGCACTCCGCCGAAGAGTTGAGAGCCGAACGCCCATGAACCTTCGAAGTCACGGTCCGAACGACCAGGAATCTCAGCATGAGTGAGCACTCCGCTCGAATAACCGCCCCCGACACCGATGTAAGGGACAAACGCCTTACCAGGGTAGCGAAAAATCAGATTTGCCATTGAATTGAAAACCCAGAGGTTTGTACTGGCAGTGGACCCTGCGTTCACCGGCGAAGAAAATGAGACCTCACTCCCGTGACCGAAAGACTCCAGTCCGATCCCGAGGATGTTTCCCAAAGAGTGCGGGAACACTGCGACCTTGATGCCAGCGCCAGCCCCATTGGTGATCCTGGTGTCCGAAGGATTGCCTCCCTGGGCAAAAAGACCTCGATCAGATGGAAATGCACCCAGTGCGTACAGGCCAATATCTACGTCGGCAGTCTCAGCGGCTACACCCAGGCAGGGTTGCAGCAATACCATCATGAGGACAATCCGCAACGGAAGGAAACCCGTGAGCACCAAGGGGAATGGCCTCATCTCAAGTCTGCCCTATGCCGAATTGGTCAACAGTGCCGGGAAAAGTAAAAGGGCCTCTGGGACTTCCGCCCCAAAGGCCCCTTCGATTGCGGACGTTCGATAATCAGCTGCCCTTGACGATCGTGCACCACTCGCCGAAGATCCCCAAGATATTCTTGGCGGAATGGTCCACTGACGAGACTTTCGTGATTCCACCATTGGCTTTGGCAGCAGCGATACTCGCATCACCCGTGGCCACCCAACCCAAAATCGACGAAGCGCAGGCTTTCCCCTCTTTGCTCGCAACGCTTTCATCCGTCGCGACGTTACCGTACTTCGTCTCGTTGAAGATTGTGCCAGCCGCCGGCGAGGCGACGATCTGGCAGGCAGCGAGGCTAAACGCCGCCACTGAGATTCCTGCGAGTGTCAAAACAAATTTCAGCTGCTTCATGATTCCTCCTTGTGATGGTTATAGTGCGGAGCTTGCTACAGAGAATCTGAGTATCCATCCTAGCAAGTAGTTGTACTATGGACGGGAGTATATATAGTATTGAAAAGTTGTCAACGACAAAATCACAACTTCTGAGACGACTACGTCGAGACGCTCAGAAGAACGCCTGCATACTGAAGACTACATCGTTATCGTGATCGCGGTGGTTGTATTCGAGGCGGAGCGCGAGATTCTGGCTCAGTGTGTAGCGTTGGCCGACAAACCATCGAAAGTCGTCCGACGTATCCCCCAAGGCATAACGCAGGTAGGTTCCAGATACCATTAGTTTCCATCGGTCGGTAAGATCTGCCAATAAGCCGACCGTTCCACCGCCGCCGATTCGATGCCGCTCTTCATAGGCCTTGCTATAGTTTGCCTCTCCCTCCATAAACGCGAAAAACACCTCCCGCTTTAACCAGTGGCGTTCAGCCGCTACGCCGATTCCCCCGTTCATGACGCCATTGCTGCAGAGTTCACAGCCGTTGTGCTTGATTGTGTTCATGCCCACATTGATCTTCCATGAGGGCGAGCGAAAGACCGAGTCAATCGGTGAGAGGGACAGGACATTGGCCAGTGTCGCCCGTTCAATCCTCGTCTGATCAGCCCGATTGTAGTGCCGGAGGGACAGCGACGCGAGCTCAATCTGAGCATCCGGCGTGTAGCCAACCTCTGGGTCGAGCTGGTCGTGATAACCGGCCCGCACGGTGACCTCTTCAAATGTATCGTTGTTCCGCCAACCGCTGCCGAGACTGGCGCGGGACGTCTTGTGCCCCAACTCCGGTTGTTTCGCAAAAGGCACCACCTTGAACTCTTCAGATGGAATCCTGAGTTGGCTCCGAGCTGTCAGGACTGCCCGGTTACGCTCTTTCCATTCAGGCGGCGAGGAATCGGTCGTCTCGGTCCGATACCGGAGATAGTCCGACGCAAGATCGAGCAGAAATGCCTGCTTCGTCAGACCCAATTGGACAAAAGCGGGTGTGGTGAGTTCGCCAAGATCTTGCGTGATCCGATGCGCCAGTTCTCGTTCTCCCACTGGCAACGATTCACGCTTCCGCCGGAGCACGTTGCTGCGGGAGGGCCGATAGGCGATGCCGGAAACCAGCCCTGGTTTCGATGCAATCAGCCGGACGGTGTCGGCAGGAACGGTCCATAAAAGAAACTCGTCGGTGAGATGCAGCGTGGGATCGGCATAATCGAGAAGCGCCAGGATATGATAGGAGCAGTTCTCTTTGAAGAAAAAATAGTCGAAGGCGGCATTTCCGAGTTCCCACGAGTGCATCAGCAACCGCCTGACCTGATACTCCGAGAAATTGAGGCGATATTCCCAAATATCCCGATTTTCGATGTCTCGATACTCCTGCACCTTCAAGTAGTAGGGATACGTCGAGAAGTATCCGCTGTACCCGCCGAAAATGCCACGGATCGGATAGGCTATTCCGGCGTCAGGAGGTACCTGCGCCGCATAGTTGATCGTATAGGCCAGAATTCTGGTCTGTTCGGTCTGGCCCTTCTGATCGATCCGAAGAAATGTATGACCGAACATGGATGCGGGATTGTTCAAGAAGGCAGATGGAAAAATGAGCGTGATCGATTGAGCTTCAAAGTCATTGAACCAGCGGTCAAATCGTTCGCACGCCATTTTCGGCAAACGAGAATCGTCGAATTCCAAGCGCTCCCGCAACCAGTGGTATCGGGCGATAAAGGCGCATTGAGCCGGCTGTCTCGATCGACCAACGAGTTCCTCGGAGAAAAATTGCGTCAGTGTCGCATCGAGCTCTGCCTGTGGATCGGTTTTCCCATCGGGCGACATGAAAAATCCCGGGTCATCCTGTTCACTGGTATAGCCCCCGAGAAGATTTTTTCGATAGTGAAGCAGAAGGTGCCATTCACGTTCTCCGGCAAGCTTGACCTGCCGACCATTGTCGATCAGGTCGGCAAGATAGGCATTCTCGGAAGGCTCGCTCGCAGCAACTGGCAGGGCTGGAAGGAAAGTCAGAGTGAAAAACAGCAGAACGCTGCACAAGCAGCGGGCCAGAAAGACACAGGGCCCCGACCATATGGTCGGAGCCCTGTGCTGGTGATTAGCGAGCTGTAGCTTGGGCAAGAACTGGATGCGAAGCAATTGCGTCATTGATTGCTTTGACCATCGCAACAGGTGAAGCCTCACCCGTCTTGACCAAGGAGGTGTACCGCTCCTGAGTCATCGCAAAAAACGCGGTCTGTTGCTCAGCCGGAACGCCCATCAAGGTCGCGAGCGATGCGAGATGCTCGCCCTGGCCTTGTGCCATTTCCTGGGACAGGTTTTCAAAGTTTAGCTCGGCGAATAACGTCGTCTTCTGCTCTGCCATCACCTTCCCATCGTTCGTGCAGCCTGAAGTTCCCGTGCTGATCCCGAACGTCTGGCTGCCAAAGGTGCCGTTAGTGGTCGCCATCAACACCTGAGGCGCGATGTTCTTCTGGTGCGAATAATCGCTCCAGGCGAGCTTGCCCAGCCCACAGCCAGGACCAGTGTCTGGGTTGGCCGCCATGGCGAGGCCTGCCTGCATGCCAAATAGCACTGCGACCGACAACATGATCACTTTCTTCGACATAAGTCCGCCTCCTTGTATAAGTGGATAACTCCCCGTTGCATCGCAAGATGCAACGGTCGCATTATAGCCGAAACAGAGCATTATGGTGAGAAAAAATTACTTATGGCCTCTCCACGTTTCTACTAAATAGGTGTGCCATGCGTTGTCTTTCTTCATCTCAAAACTTCAAGGGATCAGGTCCGGCCTGTTTCACCAAAACCGTGACACATGAAAACGATCGAGCACCTTATCCGAAAAATCTAACGGGTCCACTGAATCCGCTATCAATTCCTGTAGCTGACGTATCGCATCGCCTTGCTCAGATTCTGACACCATCAACGTTGCCAATAGGCTCGCCAGATATTCTCCATGCCCAACGGCCAAATTTTGTTGAACCTCTGAATAACCTATCAGCGTGAGATTCCTCACGGTCTTCATTCGCGCAACCTGCTCTTGTTGTTCCCGAGACGCCTTCCTCGGAGGCAGCACCGCGTGATAGTGCTGCCTCAAGAGAAGATTTTGATCTACGTATCCCTCCTTCTTGAGAGTCAGAAACGTATTCGGTGTTCGTTCAATTTTTACATCCAGCAGCGGGGTCTCGCCGAGAGGGATGGAGCCCATGAGGAACACCTCTGCGCCGGGAGGATCTGACGTAATTCTCAATTTCTGGTCCAGTTCCTCTTTGCTGCCCGTGAAGACCACTTTCGTGCAACCAGTGAGAAATAGCCCCAGCATGGTTATCCAAATTAAGGAGGCCGCCATGAAATTCAGAGTTGTTTTCATATGTAGACGATCTTGCCCACCTCATACATATCTGTCAATGTCTATACGGGCATCGTCGGAGGAGTGTATGGAATTTCTGCACTGCTTTGACGACAAGGCCGCTGGAGCCCCTGAGACACATCGCAAATTAGTTTCCAGGCTTCACGTGTCGTCACCTTCATTCGTCTATCATCGAACAGGATGTGCTTCGGAATTACTCTCCGCCTCGCGAGAACAAGGATACCCACACCTTGTGGCAGCTTGAACCGCTTTGGTCCTGCAGATCCTGGATTGAAGAGCAGCGTCTTACCGAACCATTCCGCTTTAGGCTGGTGCGTGTGACCGAAAACACAGACGTCCGGCTGTTCTCGATCAAGAAACGCTCTCCCTTCCCGCGTCAGCTTGCCGCCCTCATACACGATATGACGGATGGCGATATGGAACCCGGCCAGTACGATCACATCCACTGCTGGAAACTCATCTCGTTCGAACTCATCGATATTGCCGGAAACTGCCGATACAGGCGCAATGGCTTGAAGTTGCTCGATGACAGACCAGTCGCCAATGTCCCCGGCGTGAATAATGTGATCGACGCCTTTAAAATGTCGCCGGATGGCCGGATCGAATAGACCGTGGGTGTCGGCAACTACTCCGATGCGAATAGCCTTTCTCTGATTCACGGAACAACAACCGGCTGAGATCCGAACGAAGCCTGTACCTGTTTCCACTCGAACGTAAAGGGCTCAGGTAATTTCTTCGGCAAGGCGGCGAGCTCTGCCTTCAATCGGTCGGCCCTGGCGGCACTCATTGGATGCGTCGAGAGCCACTCCATTCGGCCTTCGTCTTTTTCCGAGAGCCGTTCGAAAAACGTGATCATACCGGAGGGATCGATCTTCGCCCGCTGAAGCAACAGCAGTCCTGTCAGATCGGCCTCGGTCTCCTGCTCTCTGCCGAACTTGAGGGTGAATAGCTCGACCCCAAGTTGCTTCATCATCCCGACGAGGCCCTGTTGATTGCCGAACACAATGGCCGCCACCGTCATTATCCCCAGACTCTTCACGATCCGTTCAAGCCCATGCCGCTGCAGCACATGGTTCAGTTCGTGGCTTAGCACCCCAGCCACTTCTTCGCCGCTTTCTGCTTTTTTCATCAGCCCGGTGAATACCACGACATACCCGCCAGGCAGCGCGAAGGCGTTGACGACATCGCTCTTTACCACGGTCACTTCGAACTTGTAAGGACTATCAGGAATCTGCGCCGTCATTCGTTGAGTCATTTCTCCCAACGCTGCGACTGCGGGACCTTCTTTCATAATATCTTGGTGGCTGAGGAAATCCCGATAGGCCGATTCGCCCAGCTTTTGTTCCCACTCTACCGGAATCCGGCTCACGGCAATCTCGACGAGTAGGTCGGAGCCGAACCAGAGGCCCAACACGGTGGACAAGACGACCCCCGCGACCAGACTCCAGGCGAGCCGGTGGCGGTGGCGCACTTGCCGCACCTGTTCCGCAGCTTGCGCGAAGGAGTGACTCACATGATCCGGCGCCGCTTGGCGAAACGCGCGAATCACATCAGGGTTCTTTAAATACAGCGTCCGTTCTCCCTTTTGTCCGGCCCATTTCACGACAAGCTGGTCGTGGTCGAGTCCACCCGCCGTGACGGTAAGGCTTGAAAAAGGAACGGATTCCGGCTGGCTATCGGCAGTATCAGATTCAAAAGTGACCGTGAGTCCATGCCCTTCGACTTGAACAAGACAAGGAGCACCGGCAGCGGGAAACTCGTCACCGAAACAGAGGGCGTTGGGGGAGAATTGAGTCATAGTTAATTGAAGATTGACTTATTGTCAGTGGAAGCTCCTCGCGCGGATGCTCAAAACGTCGGCCAACAAGGCCGCAGGCGAGAAAGAACCGCAGGCGTACCCTCTGAGGTACGTTGAGGATTGTTTCGAGTCGGGAACGAAGTTGGCTGGCGTTTTCAGCATCCGCTACTCGGAGACTGGGATGAATTGCCTGATCCACGCTCCGAAACTTCCTGGATTCCGGCTTTGAATGAATACGAGTCCTGGCCCTCGGAACCGGCAGACAAACCCTTCACCTGAGGTGAAGCTGGTCACCCAGCCGGAGGTGGCTTTTTCGATGTTATATGAGGTCGTGGAGGACCAGGCTACCAGGTGGCTATTGTCCACGATGTACTCCTGATTGGGCTTCAGCTCGATCTTGTGAATCGCCCCGAAGCTGTTTAGAACGAGCGTCCCCTTCCCGCTGATATTCAGAATAAAGAAACCTTCCCCGCCCAGCAGTCCGCGGCTCAGGCCCTGCATTTTGTTTTCGATGACGATCCCCTCGGCGCCCGCAAGGAAGCCGTCTTTCTGCACCATGTAGTTGTTCACACCGTCGAGCTCCAGGATGACGATTTCGCCCGGTACCGTCGGCGCCAGCAAGGCTTCGCCGGGGCCACGGCTGGCGCGCAGCGTCTGGAAGAAGAACTTTTCCCCCGTCAGAAACTTCCGTGATAGGGCTCCGAGAAAACCGCCTTCCATCTTGCTTTCAATGTCGATGGTTGGTGAGCACGCTACCATGGCACCAGACTCGGCTTTGATGTTCTCCCCAGCCGCCAATTCCACTCGCACCATGGGAAACGCGCCTGGATAGAGTATCTCGCTTTTCATCGATTGAACCTCCTGGCTAACATAACGCCTCACCCCTTACCCCTGGCGCCTCACGATATTTATCCCGCCACCCATCCGTAGACTTTGCGACTCGGTTCCGGCCCTTCTTCCAGATAGCTCATTCTGAGTTGGCCCAGAACATCTTTCTGCAACTCATTCCGCTTCGCCTTGGCGTCGACGCCAAACACTTGCGCCGCGTTCAGTCCAAAGATCCGTTCCTTCACCTGGCGTGTGAGCGGCTGATACCGATACTGTTCGATCAGCTGATCCGGAATCTGGAATCGCCGAAAGGCTTCAATTTGCCATTGTGGCGAACCATACCAAATCGAGTCGGTCCCCCAGAGCACATGATCGGAACCAAATGCGGCAATGATCTGCCCAAGCAGATGCGCGCAGACCGCCGGATGGGTCGTCACAAGCTGTGCAAAGGTTGAGCCAAGTTCCATATAGATATTCTTCATGCCGGGCTGCGCCTGCTTCATGCGACAGAACTCCGTGGTCCAGGGAATTTCACCGGTCTTTGCAAACGCCGTGTCCACCGTCGAGGTACTCTTGAGGCCGGAATGATAGACCAGAAAGTCGATGTCCGGAAAATCTTTTGCGGCCTTGATGAGATCCTTGGGATGGTTGTAATCCGGCACCGGCCCAAGGGGAAGTCCTTTGTGGACACAGACAGGCTTCACGTTGAGCTTGCGAGCCTGTTCCAACATCGGGTAGGCGATCTTCTCATCGTCCATCCACCAACCACGATCGAATCCCTTCGGACAAGAGCCGGTGTAACACTTCCACGCATCGACCTTGAGCGTCTCCGCCTGCATCACCATGAACTCTAAATCCGCTGCCCCTAGTTGGGGCGTGGCTAATCCATGCGCGAGCATTCGTTGGGACCGCGCAAGGCGATTGATTTCGTCGCGGATGTGCGCCATCTCGTTCGGCGGTACAACTGCTTCTTGCGGATAGGGTCCCGGCGGTGTGCTGATGAGGCCAATGGTGGTCTCGCTGTCGAGAAACACTTCTTTCACAAAGTTTTCCCACGAAAGATCGTCGATGGTGCCTCGATCACCCGCAAGCTTCGGGTTGAGTCCTGATTCCCGTATCCATCGTCTGAGCGACAGCAACCCCTGTTTGGACACCGCGCCCTTTCGATTGTGTTCCGCATCGGTCGGATCGAAGTGCGAGCCGACATAATGCGTCTGCACATCGAAGATGAAATAGGGTCTGCCCTGCTGCTCGGCAAAGGCTGCTGTTTCAAACAGTTCGATTTCGCTAATGTCAAAGAACTTTCCGAAGATCGAGTTCATGGCCAACAACGCGGCTGCCATCCCACCGGTCGTCTTGAGAAAATCTCGACGCGTAAGCCCTCGTCGAACTGCAGTCTGTTCCACAAGAGTGATGGCACGCGCTTCAACGCGGGCTTGGTCTACGGTCTGATCGAAAGGAGTAAACTCTTCGTTCGACACGATCCGCGTCGGGATAGCGGACTGAAACGTGGCCCCTTGTATCGCCGAGGAACGGTTCGGAAATGGTGAGGGTGAGGACGCCATGCTGCCTATTCTCGTGAACGATATGTCGTGATTCTGTGGAATACGGTCGGCAGTGTCAAGCAAACGAAGTGGGGATGGGGGAAATCGCTGGATTACTTGGACTGAAGCGAGGAGGCCGATCGGCTGCTCTCACTGAAGGTCGATTGAGTCTTGGGAATCGTCGCAACGACATCGTGTTGGGGATCACCTTCTTGATCTTTGCCATCTTGCCCGACACTATACATCATCCCCTTACGTTGATCGACCAGCATAGGAAGACCGGTAAAGGGATCATAGTGGGCCTGCCCTGCCTTTGCGAGACGCGAAATCACATTTCCATCTTGCGGCCCCTGCCTAATCCAGACTTGCAGGCTCGCTAGGCGAAGACGCGCATCCGTCTCGATTGTTCGTCCGACATAGTGATCCCACTCAGGAAGTGGCTCAACCTCGATAATATGCTCGATCGGATTCGCCACGTAGTCCACCACACTGACGGCGGGAGTCCGAATGAAACTGGACCGTTTCGGCAAGTTGGTGTAGCGCCCTTCCGCCACCGCTTTGCTCGCCGCTTCGTAATAGTCGGCATAGGCGTTGGACCGCTGTTGAACGGGAAGAGGCATGGCCGCTGCCAGAGCCACATACAGTGGTCGTTCGGCAGATTTGTCGTTCTTCAGCGCCTTTATGCCATCCTTTGTCGCCCACACAAGATGGCTCTGCATCGGCCATCGAAGGGAAGACTCGACCTGATCCAGTGGACGAACGATCTTGGCGAGTCGGCCGATCGTTGTTTCATCGAGATCTTGACGGAACAAGAGGCCGGATGCGATTGCGACATCGTCCTGCACGGCTGTCACTGCCAGCATCTTCACCATCAACGTTTTCGACTGGCCCAACACGATGCGCCATGATCTGATATCGTTCTCAAGTCGTTCGAGACCGGTGCTGAAATCCTGCGTAAATCCTTCAGCCAAATATAATCGATGAGCCAGTAAAATATGGGCGCAGTTCGGACTCAGAATTTTCCCGTAGCCTGCATCCTCAAATGGCAGCGACAACCACTGTCGGTAGCGCTTCAGGGCGAGTGATTCCTGGGCCACCCATGCTCGTACCGACGCAACCTGTGGCTTCAGCTGCGCCACCGGGTCTGCGCTGGTGAACCATCCACGGACCACGCTTCCAGAGGCCCCTGTCGCCCCTTTCCCCTCATCACCGAGCATGCACGTGCTGGCGGCTTGAAGATCGCCTGCTTCCACTTTGCGTTCATAACCCGCTTGGACCGGATCCTGTTCTCCAGAAGCATCGAACCCGAGCAGTAAGAAATAGCCGTTCTTTTTTGAGTCAGTGAGTATCTGAGGAGGACTCGCTGTCAGGTTGTGATAGGTCGGAGACGGGGGAGCTTCCATCGCCATCCAGGCCAATCCGACCGCCCCGACAGCGACTGCTACCAGCACAACGCAGAAAAACGCTAAGCCCGCACACAACAATACAATCGATCGCGTCGTCGAAAAGCAAGACCCGATAAACGAGGAAATACCGATACGGACTCGTGCCATTTTCGCCGCAAACCGAGGGCGCGGTCTTGGCGACACCATACGATCCCGTGTAGAACCCTGACTTTTCTCTCCCGTCGAGTCAAAAAGGACATCAACGGCCGACGCAGCGACCGAGCACGTCGATTCTACGTTCCGATGCGCGGATTCGAAGGCGGAGTCCTGCAACGCTGCAAAAGACGGGGAAGGAGTATTCACAAATGTGATGGACTCACTTTCCTGAACCCATTCCGGCCTCGTATCTTCCTGAGGAACGATTTTTTCAACAGTGGGAGCAATCGCTTCGACAACGGGAGCCGCCTCCGGAGAAGCCGATTCCCATCCACCAGTGCGCGATAGCTCGGCAACTGCCTCGGACCGTTCCTCAACCGGAGGTAACGGAACTGGTGAATCGACTGGGGTTTCTCCCTTCTCCTTGTCCCAGTTTCGTTTCTTTTCGGACGGACGATGTGTCTGCACATCGACTTCGCCAGTGCTCCAGCGCAATTCGGTATCCATCGAGGGAAGAGATGACGACGGCGCATCGCTTGGCGTTGCCACGAATGAAGGAGCTGCGACAACCTCGGACACCGTAAGGGATATTTCACGGTGCTCTGCAGAAACCGGCTCAGGTACGAATGGCGCCTCTGAGATCACCGCTGAATGTGACGACTCCGGACCGGAGGGTTCCAGAGATGGCGCCACAGGTTGCGGCTCTATAAAATACGAGAATGAAGGTGGTTCCGGTTCGCGAGGGGACTCGAGCCGCTCTGAGAGAGAAGACGCCGGAATATCCATCTTGAAAGAGCTTGGGGCGTCGGTGGGCAAGGTCAATGGACCCTCTGGCTCCGAAGGTGCCTCCGAAAAAAAAGACTCGGTTGGCTGTGGCGAGACAGCCTCTTTAATCTCGGTTGTCTCTGCAATCGATCCCGTCGTTTCACTCAAGATCGAAAGATGCGAGACGGGCAATAGATCATGATCGGTGAGCGAGGCCAGCGGTTCAGGGGTCGGTGCAGACGGCAACAAAATCGGTGACTCTGGCACAGAGTCTGGTTGAACTGAATCTAATTCTCTCTCATCCGACTTTGATAGTGCGGCGGGCAAACTCGACGGTATTGTATCTGCAACAAACTTGATTGCGCCGTCGAAGACGGTATTCCATGAAAATGGAGCGGTCGGCGAGGAATCAGTCACAGACGGGGTCGGTACTTCTGGCTTAAGAAGCACCGCAGGGTTTGGCGAAGGCTCCACAGAGAAGATCGACTCACTGGGCTCCGTCAGGTCTTTCGTGAGCACTGGACTGGGTAACTGATCTGGTACTACCTCGATCTGATTAAGAACGGACGAGGCCTGTATGAATTCATTGTCCAAAAGAGGCACTTGTTCCGATTGAACTACCGAAGCCTTCGGCTGGTCCGTTTCCTCAATCTTAATAGTGGAGCTCTCTACCTGCTCCCAGGGCATGGGAGATGTTAACCCTGATGATTCTAGAGCTTCTCCGATATCCCCCGGTGACTCCTCTGAAGAGCTGGGGTGAAGCTCCTCTTTCACAAAGGGCGAACGTTCGGCAATCGGTTCCCCCAATTCATCATCATGATGGCCGCTCGATGGGAGTCGAGGCTCGGCTGCTATTGATGACGCAATTTCCTGATCGAGTCGATTGACCGAGTCGATTGGTCCAGTAGGTTCGAACGAGGGAGGATCAGTTTCCTGCTGAGCGAAGTCAGCCGGAGGCCGATCTATAAAAATATCTGGATCTTTGAGCGACTCGATGACGGGATTCGACAAAAGGGGTGATGGAATTTCTTGGTTCGGGAGGGCCCCATCGAACTGTTCCCACGGCATTACATCGGAAACTCTAGCTTCTTCAGTGGCGATGGGTACTTCATTCTGGGGATTCGAAGCATCGACGCCCAATGACATTCCTCCGGCAGGAGCCGATGGATGGGGAACACGAAGCTCGCCCGTTTGTATGTCGAAAAGAGAAGCAAACTGAAGAGCCGAAGGGCTTGCAGGCGCAAGCTCTCTTACCTTGGCATAGAGCTGAGACGGCTTCTTTGGATTCTCAGAATCTGGGTCCTCAAGAAGAATGTCTATGGCCTTGCCCAATTCGGTCACCGAAGCCAGGGCATCCCCCTTTTCCTCATACACATGGGCCAAGAGTTCGAGGAACGGTACACAACGGGGTCCGGCAACCAAGTATTCACGTAACAAGGATTCAGCCAACCACAGATCTTGTCGTCCGATCGCTTCATTCGCAAGGGACTCGAATGCTTGCCGGGCTGTCACGAGGCTGCCCAGTCGTAGATGTAGCGTGGCGAAGAGCCGCCGAGCTTCCGTGTTATGGGGATCGAGTGTGAGCAGCTCTTTCAACGCAGCAGACGACCGGCCGTACTTGCCGGTGTTCATCTGAGTGATGGCTTCTTCGAGGAGTGCGCTTTTCTTGCTGTAGCCGACAACGCCACGGCTGTGCGCCCGTGAAGTGGTCTTTCTGTCAGCTTTTTGAGAGGATTTTTTGTCGGTCCGCACAGTACAACCTTAGCAGATCATTGAAGGATACGACGTGGCTCCCCTGGCTACTTTGCACCGGATTTCGTTTCTGTTTGATTGCCACAATCTTGTGGGGAGGCCAAACTGGGCGGAGATGTGCAATCCTAGTGCCATCGTGATTTCTGGCGCGGATATGAATATGTTTGACTATTTGAGACGTTAGGGGGAGTTTCCTCTTCCCTTTTATCGCTCATTTCCAAAATTGAACAAGCCGGTCAAGAATCACCTTCGAGACAATCTGTTCGAAGAGCGCCACGAGGACTGTCTTGAATCGAGCGACAAGCTCTACCACCAGGCAAGAGTGACCCGGTGCAATTCGCGATCGCAGTAGCAGCCCCCATGCACAAGACACGCTCGTTGGTTGTGTCGATGATAATTCTTATGGTACCGTTCTTGAGTCCCATCTTCGCGCACAACATCCGAGGGATGTTCGGTCTCTCCATAAACATTATTTGAGAACCATGGATTTTTTCTGTTTCGGACGATTGCGCTGGATCAGGCAGGCATTACTTGTCTGTCTATTGACTTCACTCAACGGATTTCTGCTTCCTTTTAACCTACAGGCTGAATCTGGAGGAAATACCTCAGGACGCGTCTCCCTCGACTTCAATGATGTCGAACTATCTGTTTTTGTTCGCTTCATCAGCGAGTTAACCGGTAAAAACTTCGTCTTGGACGATGTGGTGAAAAAGGCCGGTGGAAAAATCAGCGTATACTCCCCAACCAAGGTCACGCACGATCAAGCGTATAGCATGTTCGTGGCGGCGCTCGAAGTCAGCCGTCTGGCTGTCATCACAAAAGGGAATGTTCATCAAATCGTGGCGATGGGGGACCTTCCCCCGGAACGAGGGGCATTCGTCTACAAACTCAAACATGCCAATGCGACCGACCTTGCCGCCATCCTGACCAATCTCGTCGCCCGATCACAAACAGTCGCGCAGACAGCGCCTGGTACACGACCGCTATTTAGGCCTTTGAGCGAATTTGAAGCTCCCGTCCAAGTCTTTGCAGACAAGGCTACGAACTCGATCCTCATCAGTTCGACGAAAAGCGCCTACACCAAGTTGCAGTCCGTTATTCGGGACTTGGATACGCGCCGGAAGCAGGTCTTTGTCGAAGCCGTCATCTTAGAGGTGCAGGTCGATCGGCTGAGACAGATCGGGACTGACCCAGTTACAGTCGTCGGCGCGGGCAAGAGCGGTTCAGTGCAAGGTATTGCAGGACTCAATACCGCACCAGAAAATTTAGCAACTATCGCGACGGCCATTGCGGGCGGCGCAACTGGAGGAGCGGTGACGGTGCTCAATACCGTCAACGTGCGTGCGTTCTTGCAACTGTTGATGAGCCTGACGGACACGAATATCCTGTCGACCCCCCAAGTACTTGCCGCAGACAACCAAAAGGCCAAGATCGTCGTAGGTGAAAATCGCCCATTCCCTACCGGCCAGGCTCAGGGAATCACGGGCGGTACCCTCGTCACGATCGAGCGAAAAGATGTCGGTGTTACGCTGGAAATTACCCCGCAGGTCTTGGAGAACGATCTGATACGATTAGAAATCAAGCAGGAGATCACCGCGATTGCGGAGAATGTCGCGCAAACGATCGGATCCGGAACCTCGTCGGTCCCAGTCGGCCCCACTACGACCAAACGTTCGATGGAGACGACCACCGTCGCGAAAGATAAACAGACGCTCGTGATCGGCGGACTTGTGCGGGATGACCTCGTCATCAACGAACGGAAAGTCCCTCTCCTTGGAGATATTCCATTCTTAGGGTGGCTCTTCCGCTTCCAGAGCCGAGCGTCAGTGAAACTGAACCTGCTCGTCTTCCTGACCCCAACCATCGTCACTGACGAGCTAGACATGGTGGAGCTGAATGCCAGAAAATCAGCGGAATTGGGGACTCTGCAGCGAGAAAGTCGGATTGAGGAAGCCACGAGGCTCAAGCAAGATGTCTTGGAAAAACTCGAACGTCAGAATGGAACACCCTCTCCCATTCCGAATACAGCCGATCCATCCGCTCCTCTCCAGCAACCTGTGCGACCTGAGTAGTCTCTGATCAATCGCCACCTTGGTCCGCGCCTTCTCGCAAAACAGACCTCCGCACCCTCTCTGAAAACTGGATTCTCTCAACAGGGCATACGCCCCATGACACTACCCAGTCGATGCAACAGCATAATTGTGTGGTCGATCAGGGGGAGGTATGGGGTGAGTGACGGGTTTCGAACCCGCGACCTCCGGATCCACAATCCGGCGCTCTAACCAGCTGAGCTACACCCACCATACAGAGGAGAGATACGAACCTGCTCGACGGAAGAGATTCTAGCAAAGAGAGAAGAAGCCCCGCAACTCGATGTGGGTTTGTTCAGCTGCGCCTATCAAAAGCCGCCTGCATTTCGGTAAGAATGGCGGCGGCGGCGGCGGCGGGATCTGACGCATCTCTGATAGGTCGCCCGACCACCAAATAGTCTGCCCCCGCCGAAATTGCCTGAGTCGGTGTGGTCGCCCTAGCATGGTCATCGACATCTTTTCCTGCTGGGCGCACACCAGGCGTGACGATCAGAAATCGCGGACCGACCTTGGGTCGTAAAATAGCCGGCTCTTCGCCCGATGCCACCACCCCGTCACAGCCCACTTCGGATGCTAACAAGGCACGCGCAGTAACGAGGTCCTGGACGCTTCGCTGAATGCCCATATCGCGGAGATCATGGCTGTCAAAGTTGGTCAACACCGTCACAGCCAGCAGTTTTAGTGTCGCCTCTCCACGCCCTTGGACGGCTGCGGCCAGCGCCTTCCGATTTGCATGGACAGTTAGGAACTCCACGCCCATCGCTGCAACCCTGGCAGTGGCCCGACGAACGGTCTCCTCAATATCCAGAAACTTGAGATCCAGAAAGACCCGTTTGCCTTGGAGAATCAGGCGCTGAACCATCTCCGGTCCGGCAGCGGTGTACAGTTCGAGGCCGACCTTTACAAATACGACCTGATCCTGCACACGATCGAGAAGCCGGTCGGCTTCATCGCGTGAGGGCACGTCGAGGGCCAAGATTAGGCGATCACGGGCAACGATAGTTGACACAGATTTGTCCTCTTAAAGGATGGCTCAGCTTGACGCTTCGGAGAAGCGTGTGGTACAAATGCGTTCTTTTCCAAAGGAGTCTACTATGCCGGTCGTACATAAATCGACAATTCGCCGAGCCCGTCAAGCTGTGAAGCGGCAGGCCCGCAATCGGGCGACACTGGGCGCACTCAAGAGCCTCATCAAGAAAGTCCAGTCCGCTGTGACGGAAAAGAAGGTCGAGGATGCGCAGGCATCCCTGCGTCAAGCGACATCGGCTCTCGGCAAAGCTGTCACGAAGGGTGTGATGAAGCCAAACACGGCCTCGCGCCGAATTGCTCGCCTGACCCGCCACGTCAACTCCTTGTCTGCTTCCCGCGCGTAATCGTTCGCACGTTCGAGATGTTTCTTGCTTTCGCCGGTTGCGGCACTTCGTTGTTGCGACTCGGCGATGGGGAATATCCAGTGGCCGGTGCGCGATTGCATAGTCGCAATAACAGGTCTTCGAGAATTCGCGCTGGACGGCCGCCGCTTCCCCCCTTCAACTTGGCATCAGTGTCAAAAAATAACCGAAGGGCCTCCTGCAGATGGGCCTCAGGAAACTGATCGAGAAAGGCCCGCACCTTATAGGGGTCCATGCGCAACGTTCGAGCGGCCTCCCCTTCACGGCCACCTTGCCGAGCCACTTCCTTTACCTTCCATAGCCTCCGGTATTGCCAGGCCAGTGAGCCAAGAATTCTCAGTGGAGCCTCGCCTGCTTCCAAATTCCTGGCCAAGATCGCCAACACCCGCCCTCGATCTTTGCCTCCGATCGCCAACGTCAAGTCAAATACCGAAGCGCCGGGCTCCATTCCACGCAAAGTTGCGACATCGGCAGCCGTGACAGCTTGGTCGGACGAGACATACGAAGCGAGTTTTTCCAGTTCACGTCGGACTGCATAGAGCGAGCCGCCGCAGGCTTCTTTCAGTACCTCGATCGCTTCGTCGTTGAGCCGAACCCCAACCCGTTCAGCGTCCTGTCTAAGCCAAGGAAGCCATTGCGCCTCTCGAAGGGGCGAACAATCGACCATCACCGCAGCTTTTACTAGGGCTTGGGTGAACTTGAGTCGTCCGTCCAGTTTCGATGCGACGAAAATGACAGATGTGGAGTCGTTGGGCTCCTTCAGGTAGTGAAGAATCGCGTCGCACTCCCGAGCAGGAAGTTTATCGGCCGCTTTCACCACCACCACTCGACGAGCTGCAAATACGACTACCTCCGAAGCACACGTGACGATTTGGGCTCCGCTCACGTCATCTCCGTAGAACAGATCGCAATTGAAGTCACTTTCGCCCTCCCCCAATAACGCGGTCTTGAGGGTACCCAGCGCCATATCGCGCAGCAAGTCTTCCTCGCCAACCACCGCATACAACGGCGCGATCGTGCCCTGCGCAAGCTGCGCGTTGAGTTGGGCGTGAGAAATGGTCGAGCCCATAAGTGGACTACCTGCTTTATTTGACGGTGGTATGGATGTTGTCTGATTCAGGACGCGTGACAGGTTTTGCCAACTGCCCCGACTCTAACTGGAGAAGAAAACGGGAGGCCAAATCCTCGGCGATGAAACGGCCGGCTTGTTCTAGAGCCCTGTTCTGCAAGACTCGGTTGAATTGCAGGTCTTGCGTCACGTAGAACTCCGAGATGCCCTTTGCCGTCTGCGCCCATACGAGACGTTGTGTTCTCGTTTCCTCTATTTTGATGGACACCATGGCCTCTGCGCGGCTTTCGAGCGTGGTCGTCTGGCTGAAACTGAGCGTTGGAAGTGTCACTGAGAGGATTTGCCCTGACAGCACAAGATCGGCTGCCTCAGAGTCTGGAACCACCTGGGCTCCGCTACCGGATGAAAATTCATGACGCAGATAGTTGGTGAAGCGGGTTTCTAAGTTCGGCTCAAAACTTTTGTTTTCCAACGTTCGGACGATCAACCTCGGCGGCGGCGTGGATGAAGAGGGCGCTGCTGCCCCTCCAATTGTAGGCCCCGCTCCTTCCACACGGAATTGATACCCGCAGCCACCGAGTAACAGCAGGGACAGACACAGTGCTGAGACATGAGTGCAGAGAATAGAGAGGGAGCGCAGCCTCTCATTCCAAACCGCATTTTGCCTGGTCTCTGGTCTCAGCACTCAGCACTTCCTCAAATGACAAAGTTCATCAGCTTTTTTTCGACATAGACAATCTTCTTCGGCTCCTTGCCCTGCAACCACTCCGCGATCTGCATACGAGCCAGTCCTTCGACCTGCTCGCGGGTGGCATCAGCGCCCACGTCAAGTTTGGCCCGCAACTTTCCGTTTACCTGGATCGGAATGGTCAGCCGATCGCTTATGGTCATGGCTGGATCGAAGATCGGCCAAGGCTGCGCTGAGACGCTCGGCGTATGACCCAACACTTCCCACAATTCTTCCGCCAGATGGGGCGCGAATGGCGACAAGATCAGGACAAATGGCTCGATCAAGGCCCGTGGGCGCTGTTCCGCCTTTGTCATCTCGTTGGTAAACACCATCATCTGAGAGATCGCGGTATTGAACCGCAACTCCTCGATGTCATCCGTCACCTTCTTGATGGTCTGATGCAGCAAGCGGAGTTGATCAGGGCTCGGATCATAGACACCGACGGCCGGGCTCAGCGCGCCGTCTTCATTGGCGATCAGCCGCCAGACACGGTCCAGAAACCGTGTAACCCCTTCCACACCCCTCGTACTCCAAGGCTTCACCGCCTCCAACGGGCCCATGAACATTTCGTAGAGCCGTACCGCATCAGCCCCGAACTGGTCCATGATCTCGTCGGGGTTGACGACGTTGCCGCGGGATTTCGACATTTTCTGGTTGTCTTCTCCCAGCACAATCCCCTGATGCACCAGCTTCTTGAAGGGCTCCGGCGTACTAGCCACCCCAATGTCGTACAGAATCTTGTGCCAAAACCGCGCATAGAGCAAATGCAGCACGGCATGTTCGCTGCCGCCGATGTAGAGATCCACCGGCATCCAATAGCGCTCCTTTACCTGATCGACGAGCTGGTCCTGATTCTTCGGATCGATAAATCGTAGATAATACCAACAGGAGCCGGCCCACTGAGGCATCGTGTTAGTTTCACGACGCGCCGGCGCGCCACTGATCGGGTCGGTGGTCGTCAGCCAGTCGGTTAAATTCGCGAGTGGGCTTTCGCCGCTCCCGGACGGTTTAAAGTTGCTGGTCTCCGGCAATAGCAGGGGCAACTGCTCTTCCGGAAGCGGAATGGCTTGGCCGTCGACCCACACAATCGGAAAGGGTTCGCCCCAATACCGCTGGCGGGCAAACAGCCAGTCCCGCAACTTGTAGTTCACGGCCTTGCGACCCTTGCCATGCGATTCTAACCAGGCCGTGATTTTTGGAATCGCGTCATCTGGTGTCAGCCCATCGATGGTAAAGCTTCTGTCCGGCGTCGTGGAATTGACGACGATCCCCTTGTCGGTCGCCACGAAGGCCTCCTGTTCAACCTGACCGCCTGCGATCACTTCGCAGATCGGTAAGCCATAGGTCTTCGCAAAAACCCAATCGCGCTCGTCGTGCGCAGGCACAGCCATGATGGCCCCGGTCCCATAGCCCATTAACACGTAATCGGCAATCCAAATGGGCAGGGGTTCCTTGTTCACCGGATTCATCGCGTAGCCGCCGGTGAAGACTCCGGTCTTTTCCTTTTCAAGTTCCTGCCGTTGGAGATCGCTTTTTCTCGCCGCCGACTCGCGATAGGCGGTGACCTCGATGCGACGGTCAGCAGTCGTGACAACCGCCACTAACGGATGCTCAGGCGCCAGCACCATATAGGTCGCACCGAACAGGGTATCGGGCCTCGTCGTAAAGATCCGAACCATGCCAGGGGCGCCGGCCAGATCGAACTCGACTTCCGCACCGATCGATCGGCCGATCCAATTCTTCTGCATCTCCAACGTGCTGGCCGGCCATTCGACTAGCTTCAAGTCTTCGAGGAGCCGATCGGCATAGGCCGTGATCTTCAAGACCCATTGGCGCATCGGCTTGCGCACCACATCGAACCCGCCAACTTCACTCTTCCCATCGATAATTTCTTCATTGGCGAGCACCGTCCCCAGAGCGGGGCACCAGTTCACCGGCACTTCCGCCACATAGGCCAATCCACGCTCGAACAGCTTCAAGAAGATCCACTGCGTCCAGCGATAATAACCGGGGTCGATCGTGCTGATCTCGCGTTCCCAATCGTAGGAGAGACCGACACGTTGCATCTGGCGTTTGAAGGTCGCGATGTTCTCGGCTGTCGTGACAACCGGATGGATTCCGGTCTTCACCGCATACTGCTCGGCAGGGAGCCCAAACGCATCCCACCCCATCGGATGCAGCACATTGAAGCCCCTCATGCGTTTATAGCGGGCCACGATGTCGGTCGCGGTATAGCCTTCAAGATGGCCGACGTGGAGGCCAGAGCCTGATGGATAGGGAAACATGTCGAGGCAGTAGAATTTTGGCTTGGCCCGGTCGTCAGCGACACGGAAGGTCCGGTGCTGTTCCCAGTAGGCCTGCCACTTCACTTCAAGCGCGTGGTGATCGTAGGTCTTGCTCATGCTGGCACTGAGTCTCTCTCGTCTCGAAAAAGTCGATGGACTCTAACATAGACCAGTGGGAGCAACAAGAATCGACGAAGGAGGGGTTCATATGAGACAGGAGCACGTCACGTAGGATGCTCAAAATGGCCGTCCAGCAAGGCCGCAGCGAGCGAAGACCGGAAGCGTACCCTCTGGGGTACGTTGAGGATCTGAGCGAAGCGAGAACGCCGCTGGCGGACGTTTTCAGCATCCTGCTAAATCGCAGGCCGCCCGTTGAGGAGTGAAGAAAAACCAGTCACTGAGACGAACTGGGCGAGGGGGGCAGGAGGCAGTTGAGAACTCGACTTGGCGCTATGAATGAGATGGGCGACGCCGAATTGTTTTGCCGCAACCAGACAGCCCTCGTCGTCATCCATGAAGAGAGACCTTACCGGGTCGAACCCCAGCAACCGCTGACAGTTGGGCCAATACTCCGGACGCATTTTTAGATACCCCACTTCAAACGCATTCACGATTCGATCGACATGCCGATCGAGCCCAGTCTTGGCGACTTTGATGGCCACGCCCGATGCATGAGCATTCGTCACAATCGTTACCCTCTTCCCCAGCCGTCGAAGGTGTTGCAGAAACTCCACTGCGCCGGGCAGAAAACCGATCCTATGGTCCAGTTCCTTATGCAACGCCACCACATCAAGGCCCACCTGCTTGGTCCAGTAATGCAGGTCGGTCCACGCCAATTCACCTTCGACCGAGCGGTACATCGCCATCAGCCGGTTGCGCGAGTCCTCGAAGGTGAGGCTGTGAAGCACCGCATAACGACGCGGCAACTCCTCTTCGAAAAAGAAATTGTCGAAATGGCGATCAAGCAGCGTCCCGTCCATGTCGAGAAGGACATCGTCGATCTCGTTCCAATTGAGGAAGTGCTGAGGAGTGAGTGCTGAGTGCTGAGTCATCGAGAAAGTATAGCGGAGGCCGCCCGAGAAGACGAGCCGGTTGTGTTTGCCAAAATTCTTATGTTACGGTCGGAGCACGATTCCCCATGCCACGCACCAAGAAATCACCCACACAAACAGCACCAGTACCGTCAGCAATAACGGCTGGCCCACCTATTGTGGCCATTATTGGCCGCCCCAACGTCGGCAAGTCAACGCTCTTTAATCGCATGCTCGGCAAGCGAACGGCTATCGTGGACGACGTTCCAGGTGTCACCCGGGATCGGAACTACGCCGACGCCACTTATCGAAATCGACCGTTCCGCCTGGTGGATACGGGGGGTCTGGACCCATCGGCCTCGGAAGGCATGCTAGCCCTCATCAAACGTCAATCGGAACTCGCGATCGCGGAAGCGGACATGTTGATCCTGCTGATGGACGGACGAACCGGGCTGACGACCCCGGATCAGGAAGTGGTCCGTCTCTTGCGCGGAACGCCGAAGCCGTTGTTTGTCGTGATTAACAAGATCGATACGCCCAAGGTCGAAACACTCGTGGCGGATTTCTATCAATTGGGCACCGATACGCTCTACCCTATCTCTGCGGAACACGGCATCGGCGTCTCCGACCTTCTGGATGCGATCTATCCACTCCTCCCGGTCCCCGATGAGAACCCTGAGCAAACGACAATGCCCCGCATTGCTGTCGTGGGACGGCCGAATGTCGGCAAATCCACGCTGGTGAATGCCGTGCTCGAAGAGGACCGAGTGGTGGTCAGCGATGTGCCGGGAACTACCCGGGACTCGATCGATTCGATCGCCACCCATCAAGGACGGCGATATCTCTTCACCGATACGGCCGGTATTCGCCGGCGTGGAAAGATTGATCGGGGAATCGAAGGCTACAGCGTAGTCCGATCGCACTTGGCCATCGGCCGGTCCGATCTCGGAATCTTGTTGCTCGACTCTGTAGAAGGTGTAACTGAGCAGGACACCAAGATCGCCGGGATCATTATCAAACAAGGGAGGGCCTGCGTCCTTCTGGTTAATAAATGGGACCTTCGTGAAGGCGATAGCCAGGCCCGGCAGGAGGTCGAACTGGAGCTTCGGCGGCGCTTTCCCTTTCTGACCTGGGCGCCGGTCCTCTTCGCTTCCGCGGTCCATCCAGATTCACTCGGCCAGCTCTTTCCTACTATTGATCGAGTGTTTGCGGCTTTTTCAAAGAGAATCCCGACCGGAGCGTTGAACAAGTTCCTCCAGGAAATCCTCGCCACCCACCCCTTGCCGGTACGCAAAGGCAAACCGACAAAAATCACCAAGTCGGCCTTCATGACCCAGGTTGCAACGCAACCGCCAGTCTTTGCATTGTTTGTCGGTCACCCGGACAATATCACGCCCGCCTACCTCCGCTTTCTCGAAAACCAACTCCGCGAGGAATATGGATTCGAGGGAACCCCGATTCGCATGTTGGTTCGCAAGAAATAGCCAGCCCGCATTATTCACGAGAGTTCGTGACGAAACTGCCGAGACGCCAAGCGAGACGGGCGCGCGGAGCCGCGAAGGAGAGAAGCATGCTTGAACAGTATGTTGACCGACTAAGCGGCGAGCCCGCCCGCCGCCAGGCGCGTCGCAGCGGCGTATCGGCAGTTGCAGTAGAAGTCTTCGTGAATAATGCGGGCTAGTTCAACTTCCGCCACTCCGACACCATCTTTGTACACAACCTGGTTCTAGGCGTCACGTTGTGGTTGGTATTCGTAGGATAATCGCACTTCCTACACCTGTCGCTTCGGTGCAACTCTTGCACAGTCCCAAGACCATTTCCCCGAAAGGATACGCGTGCCGAACCCATCTCCACAAAACCAAACCAACTCCTCGCAAAATGCTGACTCCACAACAGAGGAGACAGCTACCCACGGAACAGATGCGAGGCCACAGTCCCTCCTTGCTTCCCCCGACTCGGGCATGATCGTATTTTCCTCATCCGCTCGTATCTTGCACATGAATGGACCGGCCCGTGCACTGATGGCATTGTTCGGCGCATCCCATGAGCGCTGGCCGCAGATGGGACCGGAATCCATGCCGTCCATCCTCACAGATTTCTGTTACGACGTGCTGGCACAACTCCGACGTCGAATCGAGGCGCAGGACTGGACACAATTTGAGATGCGGCACACCTGTCACATGGTCACACCATCTCTCTTACTCACAGGATTTGGGGTGCCAACCTCGTCCAATCGTGAGATCCGAATCATCTTGACCCTCACACCTTTGCCCTCTGATCCCGGCACATGCGCAGATTCTATGCGCCACTGCATGCCGGACAATGTACGAATTCCCGCCGATAGCGCGACTTTATAGAGCCATCGATTCGTGAGTCGCTGTCATTGCGGCTTTCGCCTTGACTCCCCGCAGACATCATGATATTCGCATCAAGCTGATGATGCATTCCGCACAAAGAAAGACTCTTCTCCCTGCGGCTCGCAACAACCCACAGGCCGGCCGGACAGACTATTCATCTTTTCGTCGCAGGTTGCAGCGATGTGGGATTGAGGCCCTCTGTGCCGGAGTGATCGGTCTTGCCCTACTTGGTCCCGTCCGTGCTGTGGAGCCACCTGTGTCGCCAGAAACGGGCTCGCTCCCAGCCGTTGAAACCCCTGCTCCAGCCCCTGCCGCCGTTGACTCAGTTACGATTGATCCCTTCATCAGGCTCCGGGGGTCCGTGTGGCGGACCAAGGCCGGGATCGTCTTTCTGAAGACTCCGGTCGGACTGCTGACTCTCAGTTCCAAAACAACGTTGAAAGATCTCAAAGCCTCACAGGAGGTACGGTTTTGGGTACATGAGCGTCATGTCGTCGTCGAAATCCGCAAAAGAGACGACGAATCGTTAGTCCATCGCTATCTCAGCGGACCAATGACGCCCGGGACCGATGAGCCGAAGACATTACACTGGTGGGGGCCTGACGGGGATCAGATCGTCCATGTCGGCACACAGGATGAACGCCTCACCAACTATCGAGAAGGAGATCCGCTGACCGTCGAAGTCGATGAAACCAATACCATCAGCGGGGTGCATGATTTACAATTCGACTTGCAGATCAGCCAACCCCCGACGGCCGGAGCCAAGGTGCAACTCCTCCTCTCAGGAACCGTGTCGAAGCTCAAATCCAACTTCGTCTTTGTCCGCACCCCCATTGGCCTCGTCATGCTCAATTCGAAGATCGGCGTCCCCCATGTAAAGGTGGGGCAACCGTTAACGTTACGCATCAATGATGAACGTGTGACCGTCACACTTCCAGCGACTGAGCCGGCAACTCCTCGACGCAGCACGTCAAACACCCGCTAATCTTAAGCTCTTACCTATTAGCGACCTGACCGATCGCCTGCCAGGTTCGCTTGACAGGTCCCAGCCAAGCCCCTAGACTTCGCCCCCATCATGCGCGCCACTGTTCCCAAAACATCTTCTCACCGCCCAGCCATGCAAGGGCCTGACAAGTTTGATAGGCTGTATCGAGACCATGTCGATCTGATCTATCGATACGCCTATCGTCTCTGCGGCGAAGCGGAATCGGCAAAGGATCTTGTTCAAGAAACATTTCTCAATGCCTACCAAGGTCTCAAAGATTTTCGAGGCGAGTCACAGATCTCCACTTGGCTGTACACGATCGCCTCACGAGCCTGCATACGAATGCGGCGCAAGCGCAAAGGGCAACCAGAACACGAGCTGTCGATCGAGGAATTCGTGCCCGCTTCCGAGGGAGAGTTTCGTCTTCAGATTCCAATGGACGGGCTCAGCCCCGAAGAGGCGCTGCAGAACAAGGAACTCCGGAAGGCGCTCGACCAGGCGATCGGGAAACTGCCTCAAAAATATCGGATGGCCCTGGTGCTCCGCGATATGGAGGGGCTGAGCGCCAAAGAAGTAGGCACTATCATGGGGCTGAACGAACGCGCGGTAAAATCCCGACTGCACCGAGCGCGTCTGTTTGTACGGCGCGAACTCAGCGCCCGCGGCATCACCCGTCACGATGACCACCAGCCAGGAGACGCGCGTTCATGACCAAGAAAAAGATCTCGACGAAAAAGAAACGATCCAGGCCATCGTCTTCCCGCCATACTCATGGCGAAGGACATTGCCTGGATCTTCTCCGGCAGTTATCGGCTTATATCGATGATGAGCTCCCTTCTGATATTTGCCTAGAGGTCCGACGCCATCTAGGAGCCTGCCCGAACTGCGAGGTCTTTATCGCGTCCCTCCAGCATACCGTTACGCTCTGCCGACATCGTCCAACCCCACAGTTGACGTCGGTCGACCGGATGAACATGCGCCGCGCAATCCTGAATGCGGCCAATGCACGATGAAAGGAACGATCGGACTCCTTTTTCTAGTTTGTATGTGGGCGATCCCTATCAATTCCCTCCCGGCCGAGATTGAGATGGAATCCTTTTCCGTAGAGATCCGCTCGCGGGTGTTCATTCCACAACAGATCCAACTACATCACGGTCGCAAGACCGTGCTCCGATTCCGCAATCACGATACAGAACTCCATACCGTCGTCGCCAAGGAGGTCTTCCTCAGCGACGACCTCACCCTGAGCGGCAACGGAGCCCCAGAGTTCGGTCCGGAAGGGCTCAAGAAGGTGATCATCCCGCCTGAGGGCCTGATCGAATTTCAGTTTACGCCGGCACGTACCGGAACTTTCTCCTACCTCTGCGACATGCCAGGCCATGACATGAAAGCCGTAATTACGGTCGAATAACCAGGAGACAACGCCCTCTTCGGACTGCGTCTCTGGTTCATCTGGATTGTGTTGTTCATAGAGTTGATCCTGTTCAACCAAACACATCACTTAACGGACTTCTTACCCACAGCCTGCCAGCCGATGAATCAGCTACCATGACCTATTTCAGGTCTCCAAAGCAGCGTGGTACAGTAGCGGATTCTTTTCGTCCCCTTAATATGAGGAGCCGTCCGACATGATGTGGTTGCAGACTCTTCAGCGGGAATGGTTCAGGACTTTGTTCATCGCCGGAACCCTCTTGACCGTTGCTGCAATGACTCTGATCGAAGCCCCACCGGCATCGGCTGCTGACACAAAGAAGTCAAAGCAAGCCGTCACCGCTGCTGAAGCGACGGCTCAGCGTTATGCCGAAGCGATGGGGGCAGGAAATACGGTTGTCGTCGGCCAACTCGACTTCGCCTGTCAGTATTCGCTCGTAGCCGCAGCCCCCCATGGCCTCAAGACCTATCCGGCCGAGTCCGACCCCATCTACGATTCCTGCTGGCAGCGCCTACGAGAAGCCCACGCCTCCACCCTCATCAGAACCGATGTCGGCATGGAAGTCTTGTGGCCCAGTAGTGGAGAACTGGTCTTTTTCAGTGAAGACGTACATCGTTATCCTGCTTCTGCCTTCGTGACCGAATTACTGGGTGTGACACCGCCAGGAACCGGATTCCATACTCACATTGTCGGCAGCACACCGCTTCCTTCGGCCTCGTTCCGCCTTCGACCGAACGGACCGATCGTCGCGGTGCCGACTACCTTGGTGAAACTGTCCATCAGGTATCAGGATCCCCTGACCGCTCCAGTGACCTACGCAGCCGGTTCAGTCAAGTGGACCACGACGATTAAGCGGACCAGACGCGCGCTGAAAGAAGTGACTGTCCAATGGGTCGTCCTCTCCGGGTTGAAGAAACACGGCTTCGCAGGCGACCAGGCGATCGTGAACCTCCCAGTCACCAGCGGCTCCATCTTCGGGAGCGGCGCCCAGGAACAGATTCCGTTTGTCACGGAAACCAGCCATGCCTTACCCCAGTCCCTGGTCTGGTGGGGGCCGACGGACAGCCCGGGACTCTTGACCGCTGCGGCCGCTCGCGCAGCCATCTTTCCGGAGCTGCGCGACCGCGTGGCCATGTTGAACCGTGTGCTCATCATCGATCCCAATCAGGTTGAAGCCCTCATGGTCCTGAGCCGGCACCTCTATGCCATTATTCTGCGCGAGGCCGTTCCGTTCCACAAACTCACAGTAAACGATCCGGCGCTTGCCTTGGTCGTGAACGAACAGTTCTGGAACATCTACTCCCAATCAGTGCGCATGGACCTGTCGCTGGGAATGGAAATGGGCGGGTTCGACAAACCGACGACCGCCGACTACCTGTATCGCATGCTTTCCGCCATGCAAACCCTGGCCGTCGTACGGCCGGAACAACTCGACAATCGATTCCGATTAGGCGTAGCTCTGCGCTGGAACAACGATCAAGACGTCTCGATCGAGACCCACCAATCTCTCGTCAAAGCCATTCCACCTGAGCGAAGAGCCGGCAGAGCCGAAGCCCTGCTCCAACTGGCTTGGTCTCGCATCAACAAAGTAGCCTGGAACCGTATCCTTGACGACTCAGACATTCGGACTGCCTATCAGAATGCCGACGAAGCGCTTACGCTCGCCGACTTACCGCTCGATAAGTTCATGGCCGAATACACCAAAGCCTATAGCCTGCTATTCACCCCGGACCGGGACAATCGGGCGCTGTTGGAACGTCTGACAGAAGCCAAACGATGGTTTGCCGAAATTCCTGGGCAGACTCCGGACATCTGGAATTTTTTCATCGGGGCAGAATCATTGAAAGCGGTCCTAGATGCAGACCCTCTCTTCAAACCTGTGCTGGCTCAGACGGAGGAGAAGAAAGGGTGAGGGATGGAGGCTGATGATCTTCTTTGCTCGCGCAACGCGCGGCCTGAGAAGGCCCTCGTTGGACGCGCGCAGTGGAAGCTCAATCAGCCCCCATCCCTAGATAGATAACGAGCAAGCTTGGAAGGATCATATTTTGGTCCCTCGCTGCGGCCTTGCTGGACGGCCTTTTTGAGCATCCTGCGACTAGTTTTGGCGTCGACGCCCACGGAAGATTCCAGTGTATAAACTGAGTTTTCCCGCAACCTGCTAGGAACCGTAGCCTTTTTACGTCGTCTCGCGTAACTTGTTAGGTTATGTTCAGGCTCAGCGCAAATTCCTCCGATCTGCGCTTCCCGCCCGTTGATCTATCCACCCCTGAAGGCCTGCTCGCTGTCGGCGGCGATCTGCGGCCGGAACGGTTGCTCGAAGCCTACCGCCACGGTATTTTCCCATGGTACAACGACGATCAACCCATCTTGTGGTGGTCGCCAGATCCCCGGACCGTCCTCTTCCCCGAAAAACTCCACGTGTCGCGCAGCTTGAAAAGAAGCCTGCGCCCAGGCCTATTCAGCGTCACACTCGACACTAAGTTTCGCGAGGTAATGTTGGGCTGCGCGGAGCCACGAACGCAATATCCAGACGGCGGTACCTGGATCACAGCAGAGATGCTCGATGCCTACACGAAATTACACGAACAAGGCTATGCGCATTCCGTTGAAACGTGGCAGGAAGGACAGCTAGTCGGCGGGCTTTATGGCGTGGCACTCGGCAGCGCCTTTTTCGCAGAGTCGATGTTCACCCGTGTGCCTGACGCTTCAAAAGTCGCCCTGGTCTCACTTGTGCGGCAGTTGCAGGCCTGGGATTTCCGCATCATCGACTGCCAACAAGCCTCACCACATGTCTTGCGCTTCGGAGCGGAAGAAATTCCCCGCCGCGAGTTTCTCGATCACCTCGCTGAGGCAGTGAGACTACCGGAGCGGCGCGGGCGCTGGCAGTTCGACATTTCATGAAGGTGCTGCGGCGAATATCCAGGTATCGTTTGACCGTTATCACAAACGGGGGCACACTCAAGATGTCACGAAGATGATCTCACAGGAGACATGCTCAAATGAGACAATTAATTCTGATTGTGCTCTTGGTATTCAGTTCTAGTCCTGTATACGCGGAGTGGGTCGAGGTGAGCGCGAACATGACCGCGGGAGTGAGCATACGCTGACCCGGATACCATCCGCCGCACAGGCGATCTGGTGAAGATGTGGTCTTTATTCGACTTACGCACGACGCACACCGCGAGGAGCAACTCGTACTCATCGATCAAGTCGCTGCAAAAATATGACTGTGCAGAAGATCGCAGCCGGGCGCTTGCGTATACGAAATTCTCCGGCAATATGGGACAGGCAAGGTGGTGTACCGCAACTCGGACGAAGGCACGTGGGCACCAATTGCACCTGTGAGTGTCGGTCAAGAACTCTGGAAAGTGGCTTGCGGCAAGAAGTGATCGCGCAGTGTTCCTTTAGCCCACCGCCAGCGCCACACTCGCAGTAGACCAGCAGACACCCTTCGCAATCATCCGTCGCAACCAGCCCATGCCCCCCACACACAAGCGGCCGCGGAGCCTACCCAGGCACCTTGAACTTCTCTTCAAACTGGGGCACACTTCAGCAGTTCTAACGATATTTCAGGAGAAATTCTCAATGACACGAATGATCCTTTCTATGAGTGTTGGGCTCCTGTTGACTGTTGGCACGGTATGGGCAGGACCACTCAAAGATACAACTGCGACAAATCCACCCAGTGATCACGCGACTGCGTTGAAAGCATATCAATCGCTTGCCGCCCAAGGGAATGCGGAGGCGCAGAACAATCTCGGGGAACTGTATGCCAAAGGACAAGGCGTGCCGCAGGATTATGCGCAAGCGCGCAAGTGGTACGAGAAAGCTGCGGCGCAGGGGAATGCGCTCGCACAGAACAACCTCGCGGAACTGTATTTCGCAGGTCTAGGCGTACCGCAGGACTATGTGCGGGCGTATTTGTGGGTGAGCCTCGCAGCAGTACACATGAAGGGTGACGAGCAGAAGCAAGCCGAGGAAAACCGAAACGATGTCGCCGGGCGCATGACTCCCGAACAGATTACAGAAGCCAAGCGGCTCACGCAACAGTGCCTGGCACTGAAGTTCAAAGGCTGCTGAGTCGGATGTACCGCCCTCTCTTCACCCCAACGCTGACGCTATACTCACAGTAGACACGCAGCCACTCTTCGCAATCGTCCGTCGCCACACCGCTTGCCAACAAGATACCGCGAAGCCCTCGGCGCCGAAAAATCCCCTGGCGAGACTTTCTCGCTCACCTAGCTGACGCTATGAAGCTTCCAGAGCGGCGCGGGCACTAGCAGTTCGACATTCCATGAATTCCTGAATCCAAGATCTTGTCTGGTCCCGATCAGATAAAGTCATCCCCAATGCGACTCGAGTGGAAATCTCATGCTGACGACAAAGCATCTTGCCATGTATGGAGTAAATAGAACGGTGCCGAAGCCAGGGTTAGATTTTTGGCTGGCTCAGCACCATCAGGTTGACGCCAGTTTTATGGCTTTTATGACGGCAATCTGAGGCTCAGTGTGGTTCTTGTCCCCTGGACCAGATAAAGCCCTGTGTGTATATGCTCAGGGATGCGTCCGGTTCTGTTTTTTCTGTTACCGCGAACTCCATGATCGTTGGTACTTTGTACTGACCTTCTTTAGGTAACCACAAATTGCGAATAGCCACAGGCACCCTATTATTCGCAGTAGTTGAGAATGAAGCAACGTTCTCAGAGCCTTTTATTCTTACCTTCCCGCTGATCCGTCCTGTGTCCGAAACAAACAGCAGCAGCAAATAATCGGCAACACCTGGTGGAGCATTCTTCATTTCCACCTCCATCCAGGTTTCGGATTTGATCTTCACTGCCTGGTAAATGAGGTCCGCCTTATCGCTAATTTGCGAAGTATTCGCTTGAAGTTCTTTGATTTGTACCTTTAGCTCGTTTTGAGCCCTGTCTGATTCGCGTTTATTTTCTGCCTCTTCAAGCTTTCCGTAATAGTAAGAACCGAAACCTCCAGCTGCGCTCAACAGAATGCCAAGAAGTAGCACAAGTTGACTGACAGTTTGTAATGTCATTTTTGATTATGCCGCATAACCATCAGGAGCGTTATACCGCAAAAGGTATATATGGTGACGCAGTATGGCGCGGACCCCAGAGACCGTCAAGGCGTAAGGAGGCAAGATCACTCCATGCCAGAAGGTGCTAGTTTTAGTGTGCAGATACTTGTAGCGGAAGGAACGTCACGAAGTGGAGCGACACTGCACCCAGCAAGATCACATGAATTTTCGACGCATGAATGCTTGTACAGCTCAGTACGCCTTGCGCAGATCTTAACTTCAAGCCGTTGTTCGCGGCACCGTAAGTAATGAGAGCTCTCTCTGGAACAGTGCAAAATCTTCTCTTGATAAGGAGTTACCGAACTGTCCTTCACTGCGCGCATCGAACGAATAAATGCTCCCTCCAAACTCGCTCGTTATCTCTCAGGGATGGGGGCTGATTGATCTTCCACTGCGCGCGTCCAACGAGAGTCTTCCGATTCTCTGTACCTCTCTTTAAGGGAGTGGCCAAGGCTGCCCTTCACTGCGCGCATCGAACGAGCACTTTCTGAATGTGCGCGTTCTGCGAGCAAGAAGGGCACCTGGCCACTCCCTCACTTCTTTCCCATCTTCGCCACCTCCGCAAAATAATGCGCGAAGGCTTTCATCCCGCCTGAGGCTTGGCCCCAGTCGAAGTATTCGTTCGGCGCGTGGTAGCCGTGTTCGGGCAAGCTGAGGCCCATGAACAGGATCGGCACCTTCCAGGTTTTCTGCATGGTGACCACTGCTCCGATTGATCCACCTTCGCGGATGAAGGCCGGTTCTTTCCCGAACCCCGCCTTTGTCGCCCGCTTTACCGCTTCGACATAGGGCCCCTCGAACAGTCCTTTGAACGGATGCAGCATCCCTTCCCGCTCGACTTTGATGTTCGGATTCAGCTTCGCGACATGTTTCTTGAGCAACACGAAGGCCTTCTCCGGAGTTTGATTCGGCACCAATCGCATACTCACTTTCAATTCACCATGGCCCGGCACAATGGTTTTTACCCCTGGCCCTTGATAGCCGCCGGTCAGGCCGTGTACCTCGAACGTCGGCGCGGCCCAAATCCTGCGCATGATCTCGGCGGGATCGTTCGTGCGCAACGTCTGAAACCCATAGGCCTGCTTGAAATTCTTGACCTGGAATCCTGATGCAAGAAAACTTTTGATCTCCGCTTTGGTCGGTTCGACCACATCCTGATAGAACCCGGGAATCTTCACCTTGCCGGTCTTTGCATCGACACAGGCGTGGGCCACGTCCATCAGCTCCGCAAGCGGATTCCGCGCCGCGCCGCCAGTTACACCAGAATGGGCGTCCTTCGTTCCCGTGCGCAACACTAATCGCGCACCCAGCAGACCACGCAAACCATAGGGCATGGCCGGTTTCCCTTTTGCGAGCCAGATGGTATCCGACACGACAACTGAGTCCGGTCGTGAAATAACTGCTCGGTTCTTCAAACCTGCCGCAAAATTCGGACTGCCAATCTCCTCTTCTAGTTCCCAGAGAAACCGAATGTTGATCGGCACTCCCTGCTCAATGGCATATCGCGCGCCGAACAGGGCCGAGAGTGCCGGACCCTTGTCATCTGTTGCCCCTCGACCATGATACAGCCCGTTTTCTCTCTTGAACGCAAAGGGCGATTGCTTCCATTCCGGCTCCTGCGCCGGTTGCACATCCATATGGTTATAGATGGTGACTGTCGGATGATGAACTCCGGTCATCCAGCCGCCGGAGACGATCGGATAGCCGCCGGTCTCCACAATCTGGGCCTCAGCCCCCAAGTCTGTGAGGAGCTGCCGCGCAAACTCTGCCATGCGCCGGATGTCAGGCGCCTTGGCCGGGTCCATGCTGATCGAAGGAATCTCCACCATCTGGCCCAACAGATCTTCAAATCGAGGACGGCTGTCCGTGATATAGCGTTCGAGGCGCGCGCGATCGATCATGGGTGATTCTCCAAGAAAGGTCGCCGATTATAACGAGTTCGTCGAGGAGGCGGAAGGGACTTCTGTGACGACCTTCTGTAAAATAGCCCCGTGATACAAGGCCATGCATCTCGTGCACGAACATTGATCGGCCTCCTCGCCATCCTCTGGCTTGGGTGGGCTGTGGTCGAGGCTTCCTCTGCTTCAGCCGCAGAACCCATCCCCATTCGCGAGATCCTCGACGCGCCGAAGTCGTTTCATTTGAAACAGGTCACGTTGCAGGGCACGGTTCGCAATGTGACACCCCTCGATCCCTACAAGCTCCAGGCTGGCACGATGTGCTACGGCGCCTATTTGTTCTACCTGGAAGACGAAACATCCTCGATCAACGTCGCGGTCTATGGACGCTGCGGAGTCCCCCTTGTCAAAGACCCCGATGTCGAAGACGGGCAACGGATTGAGCTCGCCGCCACGATCCAGTCGCCGAGTCACGGGGGCTACTATTTGAGTTTTCAAGGGGTGAAGGTGACCAGAGATAAAGAGGGCGTCATTCAAGCGGTGGCGGATCGAATTACTCCGCTACTCGATGAGGTGAAGCCGCAATGACAGACTTTCAGGACGGGGTCGCACCGGCGAACAGAAAAATCGGCTGGATCGGTACCGGTGTGATGGGCTCGTCGATGTGTGGCCATCTGCTCACGGCCGGTTATCGTATCACTGTCCATAGTCGCACGCGGTCGAAGGTGCAACCATTGCTCGATCGTGGCGCACAATGGGCCGAGAGTCCGCGCGCTGTGGCGGCTGAGTCCGATGTCCTCTTCACGATGGTCGGCTTTCCTCAGGACGTGCGTACTGTTTATTTCGACGAGACTGGAATTCTGGCCGGCGCGCGAGCTGGAACGATCCTCATCGACATGACCACGACGCAGCCTTCTTTGAGCCGCGACATTGCAGAGGCCGCCTCGGCGAAAGGTCTCTCTGCCATCGACGCGCCTGTCTCTGGCGGCGATGTCGGCGCCAAAAATGCCGCCCTGTCGATCATGATCGGTGGTGACACGACATCCGTGCAAGCCGTGATGCCGCTCTTCGAGCTGTTGGGGAAGAAGATCGTGCATCAGAGAGGGTCCGGCACTGGGCAGCAGGCAAAACTCTGTAACCAGATCGTGATTGCCGGCACGATGGTCGGGGTCTGCGAGAGTCTGCTCTATGGCTACAAAGCAGGGCTCGATCTGAACCGAATGCTCGAATCAATCCGCGGCGGCGCAGCCGCCTGCTGGACGCTGGATAACCTCGCGCCGAGGATTCTGCAACGCAACTTCGACCCAGGATTTTTTGTCGAGCATTTCATCAAAGACATGGGCCTCGCCTTGGAGGAGGCAACACGCATGGGCCTCGTACTCCCCGGCCTCGCGTTGGCACACCAGCTCTACCAGACTGTCCAAACACTCGGGCATGGCCGTAGCGGCACCCACGCGCTGATGCTCGCGCTTGAAAAGCTCTCGCACATTCACGTGAGGTCACAGGCATAAATCGCCGTTTACCTGATGCTCACCCTACGCACACTGCGGGGCTGAGTACGCAATCGAACAAGAAAATCTCGGATAGATCCATGCCGCGCATGGAGTTTATTGCAGGCTGCTCAAACAGACTGTCAGCTAGGCCGCAGCGAGTGAAGTCCCGAGGCGTACCCGAAGAGGTACGTTGAGGGCCTGAACAATGCGAGAACGACGCTGGCGCGTCTGTTTCAGCAGTCTGCTAGTGGAAGGAGAAAGGAACAGGCGCAAAGGTGAGCACAAACACGGCAAACGCAATCCATCCGACAACGATCCGTTTCCCGCCCAATGGGATGTGACTGTCACGCACCGGCGGATGCCCGAAGCCCCAGAGTCCTGCCATGAAAGCCCAGAGCCACCACCCTTGCCAGCCCACATATCCCAACACAATGAGAATAGGCAACATGATAAATGCCAACGTGCGTTGTCGTTTGCCCCACAGAGCATACGCCACATGTCCTCCATCGAGTTGGCCGATGGGAATGAGATTCAACGACGTCACAAACAGGCCGAACCATGCGGCAAATGCGATGGGATGCAATACGATATCAGCCTCAGGAGAAATGGGCCCAACGACCAGCCACGCGATGAACTGTAACAATAATGGCTCGCCCAACTGCAATCCATGAGTCGCCGTCCGATCGACGACGGTCGACAAGTTCAGGCCGATGACCAGCGCCACCATCGCGGCGATGAATCCGGCAAGCGGACCAGAGACGCCGATGTCGAACAGGGCACGCCGATTCATAATCGGCCCGCGCAGACGAATGATCGCGCCGAATGTACCGATGAAATAGGGAGGGCCTGGAATGAATAACGGCAGCGACGCCGGCACTCGATGAATACGGGAGAGCGCATAGTGCCCGAACTCATGGGTGACGAGAATGGTCAAGAGCGTGGCAGCAAAGGGAACACCGCTCCACAGCATCTCGGGCTGTTCGAGCAGAAAATTCACCGGCCCACGAATCGGTCCGTTATAGGTTTGATAGGCGCCGGCCCACAAGGTCGTAAAAATCGTCGCGACGAAGAGACTGATAGGCAGAATCCATTTCGAGAAAGGCGTCTCTTCGAATTCGTCGTCTGGGGTGAGATGATGGAGATCCTCACGCGGCTCCGTCACGACCGGCGGCTCTCCGCCACGGATCGGCTGGTCCTCGTTCCGCTGGTCTAGATTCATAGGGTCTTCAATGACCCACAGCGAATGGATTGTGGTCGAGTTCTTCGCGAACCGTCGTGGCCGGCCCGTGGCCCGGCAATAATCGATACTCAGGTGGCAACGTGAGTACGTGTGCCCCGACCGATCCTAGATGGGTCCGATACAGAGTGCTGGGATTCGAGCGGCCGATGGACCCCGCAAACAACGTATCGCCGACGAAACAAACGGACTGTGACCCGTCATACACCCGATAGCAGATCCCGCCAAGGGTATGGCCAGGTGTTGCCAGACACTGAACGTGTAACCGTCCGACCGTAATCGTCTGACTCTGTTCCGGCGCCTTCATGTGCGCATCGGGAGGTCGCCAGCTGAGAAGATCGACATCCTCCATTCCAAGATACACCGGCGTCTCACGAAATTTCAGAATCTCATCGATCCCATCGGCATGGTCCGCATGGCCGTGCGTGAGACAAATTCCCATCAGACGCAGGCGGCGCGTAGACAAGAATTCGATCATCGCCGGCGCATTGTACGCCGTGTCGATGAGCAACGCTTCACCTCCGTCATGCACCACATAGCCCTGCACCCCATAGCCATTGATCGATCCTTGGATCGTCTCCACCCAGTCGATCGGACGTTGCGCAACCGGTTCCCACTTCTCGATTGCGATCTGCTCCAACGGGCCAGGACGAAGTCCTAATGCCTCCGCCAGAGCCCGAACCTCCAGGCGATCAGGTGGGCAAGCCCCTCGCTCTAGCGCAGTGATATTCCCGCCAGGCACTTTCGTCCTCAGAGCGACATCACCGACCGAAAGTCCCTGGCCGATTCGTGCTTTCTTGATGATGTCGCAGAATTCGTCTTCAAGCGGCATACATGCGCCTTCAGCGGTCAGCTCTCAGCCATCAGCTTCGGTTCGACTATCTGTCTCTTCCTCACCGCCCTCTCACCCAAAGCTCCGGAAGCTTTCATTCTCTGGAGCGGGTGGCGCCGACCTGTGGGCCTGATGGCTTAGCTTGCATCACACCGTAAAAGGGGTGGCCCGATTGGTCTCCGACTGCGCGCGTCCAACGAGGGCCTTCCAATTCTTACTACCTCTGTCTAAGGGAGCGGCCAAGGCTGCCCTCTACTGCGCGCATCGAACGAGCACATTCTTATCGTGCGCGTTCTGCGAGCAAGGAGGGCACCTGGCCGCTCCCTCCTCAGCTTTCCGGGGCCAACTTTATCTCTTTCACATCCCCAAATCCCGACAGCACCTTCGGCAGGGCCTCGCCGGAACCGACGGCGACAATAGTCAGTCGCTGAGGACTGAAGTGTTTCTTCGAGGCCGCCAGGATTTCCTCTTTCGTTAAGGCGATCACGCGGGTACGCACTTGCTGGATAAAATCCTTGGGAAGCCCGTCGTATTCCAGTTCCATCAACCGCCCCACAATCGCGGATGGACTGGAAAAGGAGAACACAAACGAGTTTACATACGCCTCTTTGGCTTCTGCCAGCTCGTTGTCCGTCACCAACTCCGTCCGCATCCGCTCCATGTTCGCCACCAATCGAGCGATGACTTCTTGCGTCGACGGTAGCTTTGTCTCTGCGCGCATCAGCCAGACACCTTGATCATGCACCCCTGAGTTCAAGCGGCTGCCGACCGAGTAAGCCAAGCCCCGCTTAGTCCGCACATCGTTGAAGAGACGGCTGCGAAAGGAGCTGCCTCCCAGGATGTCGTTGGCGATCGCCAAGGCTACATAGTCCGGATCCTGCTCCTTGATCGACAGATGACCGACGCGAAGATGCGTTTGCGAGGTGTCCTTGTTGACAAACCGCACGACGGGCTTCGCCGTCTGACTCTGAGGCACATCGGCAATCGTCAGCGCCGGCACCTCGCCTTGTTTCCAATCGCCAAAGACCTCTCGCAGCAGGGCTACCATCGCGGACTTGTCGAAATCTCCCGTCACGCCCACTATCATGCCGTTCGGATGAATAGTCTTCCGGTGGAAGGCGACCAGATCGTCTCTAGTGATGCGCGTAATAGACCCGATGCTGCTTTCACGCGCCGTCGGATGATCCGCCCCGAACAACAGCTTGACGAATTCGCGCCCGACGATCGAACCGGGATTATCCTGCCTGCGTCGAATCCCTTCGATGACTTGCAGCTTGGCCAATTCAAGCCGCGCCGGCTCAAAAGCGGGCGCCCGAATGAGCCCGACGAAAATCTGGAGCCCCCGTTTGATGTCCTTGCTGAGCACGTCGAGCGACGCGGAGCCGGATTGCCGCCCGATCAAGATACCGAGATCTCCGGCGAACTGTTCGAGTTCCTCATCCACCTGCTCAGCCGACAAGCCGCCTCCCCCGCCGACCCGCATAACGGAACCGGTCAACGAAGCCAGGCCAATTTTATCGACCGGATCGAGCCAGCTGCCCGTTCGCATCGTCGCGGTCATGCTGATTAAGGGCAATTCATGATCTTCGAGGAGATAGACCACCATCCCGTTTTCGAGCACCACACGATCCGGCTCCGGCGGGGTGAACTCCACCGGCTTAAACGTCATCTGTCTGGGATTGCCCAGCGCAGGACTTCCGGCACAGGCAGCCAGCACCGGAATGGTGACCGCCATGATCAACGAGCACAGAATAACCCCCCCTCGTTTCACATTTCGCGTTTCACGTGTCATGCTCTTCATCGTCCCACCTCGCGTTGCGGCGCCGTCGCGACACGTTTTTCTCCAGCCTTCTTCACTAACATGGCCACCGTTCTGTTCGATTTCGTGAAATACTCAGTGGCCACACGCTGGATATCGGCAGGCGAGACCGCTGCGATTTTATCTCGGGACTTTAATGCATAGCGCCAGTCGCCCGCCATGGTTTGAAAGAGCGCCAGCTGAGAAGCAAGCCCTCCGTTGGACCGAAGCGCCCTGACCAAATCGGCATCGATATTGTTCAGCACTTTTTCAAGCTCCTTGGCAGAAACCGGCTCCGTCTTGAGCCGTTTGATCTCGGCATAGATGGCCGATTCGACTTCTGCCGTTGTATGAGGCGCAAGCGGCGTGGCATTGATCACGAATAGGTTCGGCGATCGAACCCCGGGATGATTCGAATCGGAGGAGATGGACGCGGCAATCCGGTTCTCACGGACCAGCTTCGTGTATAGCCTGGACGTCAACCCATCGCTCAGCACCGCATCGATCACGTCGAACACATAATCGTCTGGATGGCCCAACGCCGGCTTGTGATACCCGATGACCAGCGACGGTTCGGCATCGAACTCCACCTCCACGCGGCGCTCCCCACGTTGAGGCGGCTCAACTGTGACAATCGGCGGTTGCGGCGGCGAGGCCGGTATCGTACCAAACGTCTGCTCGATCAGCGTCATGACCTCCTTGGGATTGATATCGCCCACGATGGCGATCGTCGCATTGCCGGGACCATAATAGGCTTTGAAGAAGGCTTCGGTGTCGGCCGGTGTGAGCGACAGGATATCCGATTCCCAGCCGATCGTCGGAATGCCGTACGGATGCGCACGGAACGCAGCCGACGTGAAAGTTTCGTACAACAATCCGTTGGGGCTGTCGTCATTTCGCAACCTCCGCTCCTCCATGACCACTCCACGTTCCTTGTAGAACTCACGGAGGACAGGATGCGCCATGCGATCGGCTTCGAGCGCAGCCCACAAGGGCAGACGGTTCGCCGGGAGGTTGATCATGTAGCGCGTCAGGTCCTTGCCGGTCGCCGCATTGAGCCCAACCCCCCCGTGACGTTGGTAGAGCAAGGCCATCTCGTTGCCCGCAACGAACTGTCCCGCTTGGTCTTGAAGTTCGGTAAATCGTTTCTGCAACCCCTCAATGGCTGCCCGATCCTCGGCACTGGCCGGCTTGTCCTGACTCTTCCGCGCGAGTTCTCGTTGCCGTTGCTCCAGCTCAGTCCCCACGCGAAACCATTCTTCGAGAATGGGGCGTTCTTTCTCATAATCCTTCGTCCCGACTGTTCTCGTACCCTTAAACGCCATATGTTCGTAGAGATGCGCCAGGCCGGTTTGCCCCACCTGTTCGTTGACACCTCCGACCCCAAAGGTCATGTTGATCGAGACCACCGGCGTCTGATGCCGTTCAACCATGAGTACGGTCAACCCGTTTGCCAGTTTCTCTTCCACTACACGATCCGCCAACCCAAACGAGGCTGCAGACACGAGACTCAGGTTCAGGCTGAAACCGAACGTGACGAGCAGGCCTGCGAGGAGGGCGTGGCGATGGAGCGGGTTCCATGACTCATTCTTGCTCAACCGCAATCTGTTTTTCATATGAAGAGCTCCATAAGTTGTTCGGGGCGTTCAACCCACCAGTCCGGGCGGCAGGCTTCCATCTTGGCTCGATTCCCCATACCATACCCGACAGCACAGACACGAATTCCGGCATTATGCCCGCCGTTGATGTCGTTGGTGCTGTCTCCAACGAGCACGGTTTGTTCTTTCGAAACATGCAATCGTTCCATCACATGCAACAGCATGCCCGGTTCCGGCTTCAACCCAAACCCGTGGTCGCCTCCGACGATGCACTGAAAATGGTTTCCTCCCAGTCCTTCGAGAATCGCATTGGTATATTCGATTGATTTGTTGGTGGCGACCGCTTTCCGCTTGTCGGAGAAATGCGTCAGCATCTCTCCTATGCCGGGATAAAACGTCGTGCGATCGAGGCAATGAGTCAAGTACTGCCTCCTGAATACCCGCAAGGCCTCCTCGAAGGTGACTCGACTGTTTTCACCGACCGACAAACGCAGCAATTGCTTCACCCCATCTCCCACAAACCCAAAGATCTCCTCAACGGGACGCTGCGGCAACCCCAGTTCAACCAACGTGAAATTCACCGAGGCGGCAATATCCCATTTGGACTCGATGAGTGTGCCGTCCAAATCGAATATAAGCAGCTCAACCGAGGTCTTCCCCATCATTACTTCGCCTTTCGCAACGCTTCTTGTAATACCGCAAGCCGGTCTCGTTTGGCTTGGTCGGCTTCATTGATCCAGGCTTCGCGCACGAAATTTACCATGCGCTTCTGTCCCACGTGAGGGGAAAGGATCGGCTCGACAATTCTCCATCGATTCTTGATGGCTTTCACGCGAAATCGAACCTCCTCCGTCCCGACCTCCTGAACAAAGCCGGCCGTTTCCAGATACACAGAGCCGATGACCTGAAAGGTCACAGGGATCACGACTTCCAGACTATCGATGACCTCCCATTGACGATACTGCTCCGCCACCGCAAAACCGCGCGTCACGACGACGCGCCCCCAGGCCGGCTCCTCATCCCACCCTGTGTACGACGCGACTGTTTCGGACGACATGGCATCGAGCCTCGCTCCCTTATAATCGAGCGTCAGATATCGCTTGACCACATCGGCCGGAGACTGCTTGAGAGATGCGGTCTGCGCTGTCGCGAGACTCGCGACGAACAGCCATCCTATCAGGACAACGAAGACGGCCGGCCAGTGTGTCGTGCGACTGCTCATGAGACAATCCGGTGGAGTTTCATGGAATTTGTTCCGCCTACTTGTCCCATCACGGCACCGGACAGCAGCACAACGCAGTCGTTCGGTCCAGCCAACGCCTCTTCAACCAGCCGATGCTCAACCGCATGAACGCGATCGTCAGGGTTCTGGACTCTGGCCATCAGCCGAGGGAGCACACCCCAGTAGAGTGCCATTCGCCGCCGGACCGATTCGTGAGGGGTGAAGGCGACAATGGGAGCGACCGGCCGCTGTTTCGAGAGCAACCGAGCCGTCGTACCGGACTCGCTGAACGTGGCGATTGCGGCTGCTTGTGTCGTGGCTGCCGCTGACGCAGCGGCCACGCACATTGCCTCAGATATTACGTTGCGCGTATGGCCTGCAGAACGTTCGATAGAGCCGATGTGCCGGAGCATTCCCTCGCCCTCTGCCACACTCACAATGCGATCCATGACCTGTACCGACTCAACCGGGTACTGCCCACGGGCGGTTTCCGCCGAGAGCATGACAGCGTCGGTGCCGTCGAATATCGCATTAGCGACGTCGGAGGCTTCTGCTCTGGTCGGACTGGGACGCTGTGTCATCGACTCGAGCATTTGCGTCGCCGTAATAACTAGGCGGCGATGCCGATTCGCCTGCGCAATGATCCGCTTCTGGAGGATCGGCACGATTTCAGGACCCATTTCCACACCAAGATCTCCGCGCGCGATCATTACCCCGTCGGCTTCTTCCAACAACGCGTCCAACGCAGCGATGGCTTCAGCCCGTTCGATCTTTGCGATGATGGGCTGGTCGCCACCACACTCCGCCACCACATGCCGCGCCGCTTGTACGTCTTCAGGTCCTCGCACAAAGGAGAGTGCCATATAATCGACTCCTTCTGCGACGCCGAAACGAATATCCTTCCGATCTTTTTCCGTGAGCGTAGGAGCGCTGACCGTGGTGCCGGGCAGATTGATCCCCTTATGAGACATGATCCGCCCCCCGGTCTTGACCCGGCACTCGATCGCACCGCCACTCACGGCAATCGCCAACAGTTCAATCAATCCGTCGTCGATCAACACTCTGGCCCCTGGCCGCACGTCTTGAGCCAGCTGAGGATAGGCCACCGGAATTTCAACGAGCTTTGAAGGAGTCACGGTCTGGCTCCCGATCTGGCCGCCCGACCGGCGCATGCCTCCGACAAGCCTGACCCGCTGTTCCGCCACCACTGAGACTCCTGCCTCATCGAGAGCCCCTACCCGGATTCGCGGCCCCTGTAAATCTTGCATGATCGCCACTGGACGCTGCAGACGTTCTGACGCAGCCCGAATCGAAACGATCGCCGCTCGATGCGACGCATGCGTGCCGTGAGAAAAATTCAGGCGGGCCACATCCATCCCGCCAGTGATCAGCGGCTCGAGTATGGACGGTTCGGCGCTGGCCGGACCGATGGTACATACAATTTTGGCTTTTCGCATGAGGGAGGGGTCACCGGTGAACAGGCTGTGGACCTGCACATTATTCTTGAGGAACAGAGGCTCGTGCGCGTGATAATTCTTGTGTGCCCGCATTCTAGCAAACGCGTCCCGGCGTCGCAAAGCATCTCTGCCTTCCGGCTGATCCTCGCCACATTGACCAGCATGAAAACCGCATGCTACGGTTTTCATCCAAGGTCGAGCCACGATGCCTGCCATAGGATCTCGATGAGTCGACGGTGGATCATCAGCGCCCTGGTCCTGTGGGGCCTCTTTGTCTCGCTCCCCCTTGGGACTCAGGCAGGTGGCCCGTCCGCCGCCTGGCTCATCGAACGGGCAGAGGCATTGGAACTAGCCTCTCCTGCGCCGCCCACGGATCGACCGTCGACTGCTCCGCACATCCGGCATGAACGGGCCGCTCCTCAGAAGGCGTATGACCTATTGGCGCAACTCCAAGCCCGGCATGGCAGACCCTTGCCAGGCTACGTTGGAGGACGTGAGTTTCAGAATCGCGAGCGTCGTCTTCCTTCAGGCCGCTATCGCGAGTACGATGTCAATCCCAAAATAGGTGGCCGCGCGCGCGATGCGGAGCGGATCGTCATCGAACAAGACACCGACAGGGCCTACTATACCGGGAACCATTACCGAACGTTCACGCCGTTGACTGAAACACCATGACTCCAAAACACACACCAACATTGACCGCCTATCTCCAATCGACCAAGGCCCCCTGGACGACATTGCTCATAGTCAAAACCGGGCAGCGTGCCGAATCGCTGGTGCGCGCGCCAAGCGGATATGCACTGACGGTCATCAAGGGCCGTCACTGTAAGACGCCGGCAGATCTGTTTGCGGAATTCGCACGAGCGTTTGAGTTCCCCGACTACTTCGGCCACAACTGGGACGCCTTGGAGGAATGTCTGGTCGATCTGGAATGGCTGCCGGCCAAGGGCTACATCCTGCTCATGACTGATGCAGTCCATGTCTTGCCAAACGATGACGCAGAGTATGAAACCTTCCTTGAGATCTTGCGGGATGCGGGAGAGGCCTGGGGAAGCGGACAGGCTGGAATGGGAGCGAGGCGAGCCACGCCATTTCATGCGCTGTTTGCCGCATCGGAACAGGAGAAGGCTTCACGAGCCCACTGGGGGATGAACGCAATCGATACGGAACCGAGTCGGAAGTCGAATAGGCGGCAGCAATCTTCTTAAAATCGGACGGAGAAGATGCGTCCTATGGACGCATCTTCTTGGTCATGCTCAGCAAGCCTGTCCAGCGGAAGAGTGAAGAATACAGCCCGGTCGCGGCTCCAGAGCGTAAGGCAGTGTATGTCGATGCCTGCCAGCGAGCCTCAACGATATGGCGATGGGCCAGGCAAATCCCATGCGTTTCTCGCGCATCGTCGAGAGGGGCCTTCTCTCCTACTAGCTCGGGCTTTCCCTCATGTCGGCACCACGAACAGATAATCTTCATCGTAAATCTCTTACTCACCGTCTAACAGGACTTTGAAACAGTCCACCGGCATTATGGACGGTTAAGATTGAAGTCAAGGCTCAGAAAGCATGAGACTGCCCTTTGCACAACTTCAGCCATCACCAGAATCTGCGGCCTTGCAAGACAGTCTTTCTTGCGCATCCTACAGCATTCTTCTTCCGTTGCATCACGCACGTCGATCATCGAAGTGAGCACCTGCCATCATGAGCTTTCCCAATTCCCAAATAAACTTCCAGACTATGCTGCCCGATTTGCTAGCGCAAAAGTCGAGCCGCACCTGATAAAAGCATGATTCGACATATTTACAAGGGATTACGTAAATGCCTTGCCTCGCCACGGCTATGCCTGTATCAAAAAATGTGGCGATTCGTATCTCTTTAGACACTTTTTGGCCTCAATCGTTTTATCACAATACATGGACCTCCCCATTCTTGACCGAGGCTCGACTGCGTGGTACTGTGCGCCCCCACTATGAAAACCACTCGTTCAGCCAAGCTGTTTTCCGACGCTCAGCAGTTGATTCCTGGAGGCGTCAATAGTCCGGTGCGCGCTTTTCGCTCTGTCGGAGGCCAACCCCGGTTTATCAAGCGCGCCAAAGGCCCTCGCCTGTTCGACGTCGATGGGAACAGCTATCTCGACTATGTGTTGTCATGGGGCCCAATGATACTGGGTCACGCAGCCCCATCCGTCATCAGCACGATCAAAAAGGCTGCCGCAATGGGAACCAGTTACGGGGCGCCGACCGAGCTAGAAGTCACGCTTGCCCGCATGATCCGCGACGCCTTTCCCTCAATGGAAAAGGTCCGATTGGTCAGTTCCGGCACCGAGGCGGTCATGAGCGCGATTCGTGTCGCGCGTGGCTTTACAAAACGAGATAACATTCTCAAATTTGAAGGCTGTTATCACGGTCATAGCGATTATTTGCTGGCGAAGGCCGGTTCAGGCTTGGCCACGTTGGGGATCCCGGACTCGCATGGAGTTCCGGTTGATTTCGCGAAGCACACCTTGACCGCCCCATACAACGACATCCAGGCAGTGCAACAGATCGTCAAAGAACATCGAGACACCTTGGCCTGCATTATTCTGGAACCGATCGCCGCAAACATGGGCGTCGTACCGCCTGCGCCTGGTTTCCTCGCATCGCTCCGTCGACTCACCGAGGAACACGGTATTCTCCTGATTTTCGACGAGGTGATTTCAGGGTTTCGCGTCGCCTACGGCGGCGCGCAAGCGCTCTACGGCATCAAGCCTGATCTGACGGTGCTGGGGAAAATCATTGGAGGAGGGTTGCCGGTCGGCGCCTACGGAGGGCGGAAAGAGGTCATGGATCTGATCGCGCCGTTAGGGCCGGTCTATCAGGCAGGGACGTTATCGGGAAATCCGTTAGCGGTATCCGCCGGCATTGAAACCCTCAAGCAGCTCAAAGCCCGTGGGGTCTATAAGAAATTGGAAGAGAAATCGGAAGCCCTTGCCAAAGGGATTGGAGAGGCAGCGAAAAAAGCGGGTGTACCGCTCACGCAAACTAGAGTCGGCTCGATACTCGGAGCCTTCTTTACATCAAATCCGGTGGTGGATTGGAATACGGCAAAACTGTCGGATACGAAACGGTATGGACAATTCTTTCACGCGATGCTGGAGCAGGGAGTGTACTTGGCTCCCTCTCAATTCGAAGCCGCCTTCCTCTCGACCGCTCATTCAACTCGCGATATCGACTACACAATCAAAGCCGCGCATTCTGCATTCAAGAAACTCTAACCGCGTTGCTCGTATCTCGTTCGATGAAGCTCTGAATCATTTCAGATACAACCTATGATCCCAGCAGGATGCTCAAAACGAGTTCATTGCTGGGCCGAAACGAAAGACAGTCCGAGCCATAACCTTCCTTGGAAGCTGTTCAAAACGACCGTCCAGCAAGGCCGCAGCGAGTGAAGACCGGAGGCGTACCCGCTGGGGTACGTTGAGGATCTGAACGATGCGAGAACGAAGCTGGCGGTTGTTTTCAACAGCTTCCTATTCGTCGTCCTCGTCTTCCGCGTCTAACACCTCCTGCCGCTTCTGCTCTTCCATCGCGTTGTGCAGAAGCATGCGGACAAACATCGAATAGAGCGAACCTTTTTCCAGCGTCCCGCCTGGAGGAATAGCGATCTTGCCTTCCTTAATCATGCGATCCATCCAGACCTTTTGATCAGGCGCAATCAAGATTGGAATCTCGATCAGCCCCACACGTCCCATCATATCCATGACATAACCCTCCGTGAATGGTCTGCGAGACGAGCAAGCCGTGCGCGACAGGCACGACTCGAGAAGATAAAATATCCGACCTGTCCCGCTTTTCGCGCAAGTCCCGCGAGTCTCGCCGGTATAACACCACGCGGCTTTTTCCATTGTCAATCCGACCACCCTGGCATGATGTGTGCGTTCCCGCGAACATCATGGGACAACGTCGAACCACGTTCAGTGCCCTTCTCGTTGTTGGCTTCATCCTGGTCTGTTCCCATCAGGTTCCGGCACAACCATCGACTGCTCCACCCTCATCGCTCTCCACAAGACCCTTGAGTCCCGATCACACCGAGTCAGAACTTCGCACATCCTGCGACCTTTGCCGGAAACCGGAACGGAGGCCGGGAAGCGATCTCCGGCCTCAGCGATCTCGCCGTGAGAAAGGATTGCGCCCGCACAAAAACCCAAAGGGAACCCATCGCTCATTCGACCAAAGTATCAAATCGACGTTGCCTCGTCGTCCAGTCACCCCCCAAGACGTTCAAGGACAGCGGGATTCGCAAACAAGCGGACCTGCTGAGTAACTGAACCGGGCCTCACAAGAGACTCCTTTCAAAGCGTACACACAGCAAGGATGTGTATGATCGGCCCGTGGCCAATGTATTCGTCGATGGGCAGAACGTAGCGGAGATGCTCCAGATTGGGGTTTCGCGAAGCCCCACTCCTAATCGTCACAAAATCAACAAAAACACCCTTGGACTTAGATCGCCAATACTGGCAGGATATTGTGCGGGTCTTATCCGGTAACGAGACGCGATGGGGATCGTATACGGAGCCAGATAATACATAGTTAGATTTTATCCTCTAGCATAGAGGTGTCGAATCGATGGCTAGAAAATCAATTCCAAAGGAACCGCAAGCACCCGCTGAGTTGCTGATTTCCCGCGAGGATGCAAGGACAAAACTAGAAGATCGAATCCGTAAAGGCCGGGAGCTCAGGCAAGTTCAAATTGCATCCGGGAGCGCGTTCGAATCTGCCAAGAACGAATACAATAAATGGAATTCTTTTAATGTCGAGTTGCTCAATCGAATCTTCTCAAGCGATCAATTCGCCGAGGAGTACTCCCGGTGGGGCGCTGTTACCATAAGTTATAGCGAGCCTTCCCTAGGAGAGGAGATCACAAACCTGTACAAAGACATAGACGAAAAACTTCATCGCCTTGATTCCATCATCGAGCGACTAGAGCTTATCCCGGTCAGTGCGGTTGCCGCGCCCGCGCAAATCTCCGAAAGGACTGATGCCGCCTCTCCGAGGAGATCAAAGAAAGTCTTTGTTGTGCACGGTCACGACGAAGTCGCAAAAACCAACCTTGAAGTGTTTCTCAATGAGATTGGGTTACAACCGATCGTATTGCATAGGCAGGCCGACGAGGGATTGACGGTCATTGAGAAGTTTGAAAAGCATAGCGATGTGGGATACGCGTTCATTCTTCTGACACCAGACGAAGTGGCGTATCTGAAGGCCGACGAAGCTAAGAACGACGAAGATCGAAAGAAGGAGTTGCGGGCACGGCCCAACGTAATATTTGAGTTCGGCTACTTCGTTGGGAAATTGGGACGGTCCCGTGTTTGTTGCCTATACACAGGTGATGTGACCCTTCCAAGCGATGTCAGCGGAATGATCTACAAGAAGTTCAATTCCACCATCGACGAGGTCGCGTACAGCATCATTAAAGACCTAAAAGCATCAGGTTACTCAATGGACTAGTTCGAGACGAAATCTCACTTTAGGTCGAACGAATTGACAAAGATTTCAGGAACCATTGAATGGCTCAAGACAGTAACCGCGATACCCGGAGACCCAATGCCGATTAACAAATGGACTCATGATGGCTAGACGAATTAATGCGGACAAGCCGCATCTCTGGAAGACCGACATTGCGGCTTCCGTTGACCAGTTTAACCAGTGGTTTATGCGCTTCGCACCCGAGGCGTTTCGCTCGACACGCGCCAAGACTACCGGGCATGTCAAAGCTGCTTTGCTCGCCACCCGTGACCTGCGCAACATTGATGCCGCCACGCTCAAGGACAATCCGAGTGCGCTGTCAACGCTCCGTATGTGTGCGGCTCCGCCGTTGGCCGTGGACCGCTTGATCGGCTTAGCCGACGCGAGTAAGAACCTCGTCTGTCGGATGGAAGATGGCAAGCTCCCGACCAAGATGAATGCCGCCGATTTGAATACGGAGCTGACCAAACTCTGCCGCATCATCTCAAAGCTGCTGGACCGTGATATCTTCCCGTGGCTGGACGCCGCGAAAGATCCGATCGATCACGAACGCGACCGAGCATCAACGATCGTCGCAGACCGCTTATGCAGTGCCGTGGCAAACCCGATCGTCCGCAACGCTCAGGAACAGCGGCAACTCAAACTTGTGGGCGATTGGCTCGACGCCCGAGGCTACCGGAAGCAAGGCCATCCCATCGGAAAGCCGCTGACTGAAATGGAAGCCGCGACATACACATTCCGCATGAATCTCGCGGTCGGCAAGACGCTCAAAGTCAATATCCCGGTTGACGTGGTGATTCAGCCGAAGAAACGGCGCAAGGATCGGCTACCAATTCTGATCGAAGCTAAATCGGCGGGCGACTTCACCAACACCAACAAGCGGCGCAAAGAGGAAGCCACCAAGATCCACCAGCTTCAAGCTGCCTATGGTGAAACCGTGCCGTTCGTGCTGTTTCTCTGTGGATACTTTGGCAGTGACTACTTGGGCTACGAAGCCGCCGAGGGCATCGATTGGGTCTGGGAACATCGCATCGACGACCTTGCGAAGCTGAGGCTATGAATCGCGCGATCTCTTATGAGGACAATTTGATTGAATCGCGACGACAAGCGATTCAGGCAGAGATCGATACGTGCAAGTCGCCTGCGGAGCGGAATCGCCTTGGCCAATTCGCAACGCCCAATGCACTTGCCGTCGAGATCGCTCGCTACGTCCAATCGGTTCTCGGCCGGACCAAAAACAGTATTCGCTTTGCCGATCCTTCGATCGGCTCGGGCAGCTTCTTTTCTGCAGCGCTCGCTGTTTTCGGCTCCAAACGAATCAGGAGCGCCGTCGGTGTGGAGCTCGATTCCGCATTCGCCGATGCCGCCCACAATCTATGGGCCAATGCCGGACTTGAAGTTATTCGAGGCGATTTCACGCGTGTGATTGCAACCGGCTCATGCCCACCCGCGCCCAACGTCATCTTGGCAAACCCACCCTACGTCCGACACCATCACATGAACCGAGAGGACAAGGAGCGGCTCCAACGCCTCACGTTCAAGATGACCGGGGTTGAAGTCAACGGCCTTGCGGGTCTGTACGTCTATTTTCTTTTACTCGCCACGGCCTGGATGGAAGACGATGGGATTGCCGCGTGGCTTATTCCCTCGGAGTTCATGGATGTCAACTACGGGGCGGCCCTCAAGAGCTTCCTCGCGGATCGCGTCACGCTGATCCGCGCTCATCGCTTTGACCCAGATGATGTTCAGTTCGGTGACGCCCTTGTGTCGTCGGTCGTGCTGGTGTTCCGCAAGACGCCGCCCGCCGCCGCTCATGCTGTCGAATTTACCTATGGCGGCACGCTGGCCAAGCCGCACGCCCGCGACCTTATCCCGCGTGAACGATTGCGCGAGTCTCGCAAATGGACCGCATACCCGAGTCACGCCAAGAACGACCGACATACGCTTAGCGACAGTACCAGCCCGATGCTTGGCGACTTCTTCCGCGTCCAGCGGGGCATCGCCACCGGCTGCAACAAGTTTTTCGTGCTCGACCGCGCCGATGCCAAGAGCCTCGGACTTCCAGGTAAGTTCTTGCGCCCGATCCTCCCCAGCCCGCGCCACCTTAAAACCACAAGTATCGACGCAGATGGTGACGGCTACCCTCTCCTCGACCGCCAACTGTGCGTCATCGATTGCGACCTGCCTGAATCGATGGTCGAGACCAAGTACCCGGCGCTTTGGAAATACTTGAGGTCCGCTCGGTCGCTCGGCATTATGGACGGCTATCTCATCGGCAAGCGCAGCCCATGGTACAAGCAGGAACAGCGAGAGCCCACCCCGTTCCTCTGCACATACATGGGCCGCGGCTCTAACGACAAGCAGCCGTTCCGCTTCATCTGGAACCGCTCGAAGGCGATTGGAACCAATCTTTACCTGATGCTCTACCCACAGAACAGCCTCGCGGCGATGCTTCGTCGACATCCCGACCGTGCCGAAACCATCCACGCGTTGCTCGGTCAAGTCACTGGCCACGAACTCCGTGGCGAAGGCCGAGTTTACGGTGGCGGTTTGAACAAAATTGAGCCAAGCGAACTGGCACGCATTTCCGCAGCATCGTTTGTCGAGCGTTGGCCTGAGATCAGGTCCGATGCTCCGCCGCAGGGAAAACTCTTCGGCTAAGCCGTGGGGTCGAGGGCGCGCGGCCTGAGTCATTGCCTGACTGCACACTAACCTTCCCAGTAGCATTCAATCCCTTTTGATTGGTAAATTGGGGGCATGACAACGATGCCTCACCATGTGCTCCTGCAAACCTCGTCATCGCGCCATAGTGGCCATATGAGCCCTTCGTGGGCCGGATCAAAGAGTTTGGATCGGTAGCCATTATGCCCCACGAAGCCACACTCATTTATAGCGAGTCGCTGCTGCGTCAAGCCGTGTTCGGGTTTTGGCGGCGCTCCGTCGGTATCGGCTTCTTTGTTGCGCTCGTGATCGCCGCGCTCGGTCTCGTCGTACTCGTGGCGCTAGGCCAGTCCTCTTGGATCATCGGCGGCCTTGCAGCCGTGCTGGCGCTGGGCGTCGTGTTTGCCATCGTGGTCTATGTCATTCACTATCGTCGATCGTTGCAGAAGTTCCGCAAGATGAGCCAACCGCGAGCCACGTTCCTCGCCGACGAGTCCACTTTCACCATGAGTTCTGACATCGGCACGACCACGTTGCAGTGGTCCGCGGTCAAAGAGTTGTGGCAGTTCCAGAGTGTGTGGCTGTTGTTATACTCCAAAGCACAGTTCAGCACACTGCCGCTCGCATGCTTATCGCCGGAAACGCAAAACCATATTGTGCAGTCTGTTCGTGCGGCAGGCGGCAAAGTCGATGGCTAACCCGTTCGGCAATGATGCGAAACGCCGATCGTATCTCGCCCAAGAACTAAACGTTTCTCGTTTCAAGTATTTTTGAGTTGTTTTCTGGCAACATGAAGCCTGAAACTAGATGCTGGAAACTCCCTTTCTAACCAGCGTGCAAAAAGGACGATCTTCTCGTGGCGTGTTATGCAGATTGAGATAATTCATCGTTAGCCGGCACCGGCGAAGAGAGGCCCTCACATGTCATCGCAAACCGACACTCCTCCGAAAAAAAAAGGCGGGATTCCCTGGTATGTCTACTTCATCGGATCAACTGTCTATACCGCTCTTGGCGGATGGCTGGCGGCAGATTCGTCTCCTCTGGCGATTATTTGCCTCATCAGTGCACCGATCGGGTTTTTCTATGCCTGGAGCGCGTGGAAAAAAGAGAGAAAAGATGCCTTAAAGCCGTAAGTTGTCGCGAATCCGGCCATTGCACTATGGATACCTTCCGCACTCCTCATGGTCCAGGTACTGACTCTCGTGGGTAACATATGCCTGACCTGCCTGAGGAATTGATCCGAACGAATGCCATTCTGAACGAGTACGCGGCGATTCATGACGCGATCTTTAAGTTTTCGTGGCGCAAGACACTCCCGATTCCCGGCCTGTTCAAGGCGACTGACTTTGGATCTCACTTTAAAGACCTCGATCGGTTGGCGTACAAACTGGCTGGTATTTGCTCGGCGTTGAAGATTGAACCAGGAGTGTTGGAGGGCTCTCACCAATACACGGAAGCGTTGCTCGAAACGATCCAGGCTCTCCGTGAGATTTGCAGACGGTTTTACAAGCAGAGCCAGGGAGAGATCGGGAAGTATCCGATGGCAGACTACAACGCCGACCTCAAGACCTATGAAGTCCTGGTGAATAAATGCCAAGAACTTGGTATCGCGCTGAACCAGCGCTTACGAGATGAGGATATCCTGCCAAAAAGTTGATCTGGGAAGGCCAACGACCTGACTATTGGCTGGCCCGAGAATCAGTCGCACTCTGGCAACCGATTGAGTGCCGCCTTACCAAATAGTTCTCCGACGGGGAGGCAATGCTGCAAGAGGATGGTTGTCTATGGGTTACGACTTCTTCTTGTGCTTCCTGTCTCTATCCATCGGGTTTGGCATGAAAAACCACCAGGCGAGTATGGCGAGGCCGATTGTCCAGCCGACCATAATGACCCAGCTCCAGATCCCTGCCATTGAAAAACTTTCCCATCCCGTTTCCATTCCACAACTCCCTATTGATGAAAATTATCTTAATACGGAGACCATCGCCTTGTCGAGGCGCTTCACTTTCCCGTTCCCATCTGTTGCCGCCAGCCTGGCCGATCCTTCAACGACGACACGCTGACTCTCTCGTTCCCGGATCACATGAGAAAATGTGAAGGAGGCTTGTGTCATATCGGAGACAGCCGTCTCAACGACCAGCCAGTCTCCATAGCGGGCTGAAGATTTGTAATCCACTTCCGCATGCACCACGACAAACACCGTGCCTTCCTCCATCAGTCTGGCCACCGACAACCCTCGCTCTTCGAGGTAGTGTGTTCGCGCCCGCTCGAAATACTTGAGATAGTTCGCGTAGTACACCACCCCGCCGCAGTCGGTATCTTCGTAGTAGATTTTGATTTCCACAGTCGTATCCACCGATTGCACTCAGATCGTTCCGGCTCGTTGCGAGTCAGAACGCTTCATGCCATTTTTCATCTTCCTATCTGAGACAGCCCAACGGTAATACATCAGCGAGAGAGGAAACAACTGTGCAATAGTGATCGCCCATGTCAGCTACCCCTTGTCCCCACAAGATGCCGCCAAGCCGTTTCAAGCTTCAATTCAACTCTCCCACAATTGCGAGCACCCTGTTATAGTTCAACCGTAGTCTGGACCACTTGCGGAGATATTCTCAATGACACGACTCTTCCTGATCACGCTCCTGTTACTGAGCAGCGGACCGGCATATGCGGAGTGGGTCAAGGTGAGCGAGAGCGACGATGCGGGAAAGACTGTCTACGTGGACCCGGCCACGATACGCCGTAACAGCAATCTGGTGAAGATGTGGCAGTTTTACGACTATAAGACGGTGCAAACCGTTGGAGGGAACAGGTTTCTGACGGCCAAAGAACAATGGGAATTCGATTGCGCGGAAGAACGCAGCCGGGTGGTCGCGCGCAAGGAGTTCTCGGGCAATATGGGAAGTGGGACGATGGTGTTTACCAACTCACAAGTAGGTAAGTGGCTGCCGGTCATGCCGGACAGTATAGGTCGCACGGTATGGGAAGCGGCATGCGGCAAGAAGTGATTGCGCGGGACGGGCGCAATTTGCCGGAAGACTGCCTGTCTCGCCTCTCGCGCTAGACGTTCAACGCTGGAAATTTCGGCAACGATGCCTCGCCAACACCCGATAGTTTGACGACCACATCGTACAGCTGCTGGACCCGCTCGGCTTTGACCGGCTCGAACCCGTGGCCGAGAACTGCATGGTTGGCGGCATCAAGCAGTGGTTTCATCGTCGGCCATTCACGCAAGAACGCTTGACCCATCTGGTCGCCCAGTCCGGCTAAGGCCCGGAACTGCGCCTGCACAGGCAATTTGTACTTGCCGTCGAGATCTTCCAGCCAACAGGATCGACAGGTTTCTTGTAGCGCTTGTGGCAGTTGCTCCGGCTGCACATCCCACGTTTTGATCCGGTATTGCTTAAACAGTTGTCGCTGGGCAAAGGCTTCGAGCGCTCGCTGGAGCGAGACCATAGCGGCTTCCGAATCCTGCAAACCATGGAGCCTCCGGCCCGCATGGGCCAGCAGATCGTGCGCCTGCAGGTCTTTCACAGGAGCAGGGTCGAGCACGAGTTTTTCCAAGAATCCCGCGTTCGCCTTGATGGCCGGTAGCAGCGAGGTGAGTCCTGGCGGTCCCCCCCACAAGGACGCCATCTCGAAGGCCTTGACGGCAGTCTTGAGTTTCTCCCAGGCTTGACGATAGTGAAATCGCTCCCACAGATCGTAGCCGTCAGCCAGATCGGCAAAGGCCCGATAGAGCGGTTTCTGCCCACCGCTTACCCGTGCTTCGATTTCGCGGAACAGTTTTGCAGCTGCGGCAAACAGTCTCCGGTTGAACAACTCACAGCCCTCGCGACGCGAGACAGTTGCCGCTTCATCCCAGGGATTCCCTTGCGTCCAGATGAACGGCTGTCCGGCAAGATCGATCCTGTCCTCCTCTTGCCCCGCTCCAGCTGAAACGAGCGACACGATCCGAGAACTGTGCGACAGGGTGGCCAGCGTCAATGCGCCTGCCATTGCCGGAGTAGCCCCGGTCACATCTACGACAAGCTCGCCCGGTTGCACATCCCATGTCCGCAACATCTCCGGGAGTGTCCGGGCAATCGTCCGATAACAGCCGACAAAATCGCCGGTCTCCGCTAACACCACCCAATCCCATCGTTTAGGCATGTGCTCGATCTTCGGTTGGACATCGGATTCTACGAGCGCTTTCGCTTCTTCGGGCAGCACAAAGCAGAGCGAATCCGGCTGGAGACGATTGATCGAATAGACCGCCGCCGCCGCATGACCGGTGAGCGCGATGACTAAAGCTTTGACTGGTTGGTCTTGCGCCATTTCGCGCGGACTATAACATCGGCCCACTGAGCGATCAATTCATGATCGAACAACATGCGTTCTGCTTGACGGTCTAGGGGAAAGCGCTTAGACTTTCATGACGATCTCCCGCTTCCGCAGATCTTTCGAACCGTGAATGAGGCTCCCCGATGATCTGGTGGTATTGGATGCTCCTCGGCATTGTGTTGCTCGGCGTCGAAATGGTGACGCCGGGGGGCTTCTATATTCTCTTCTTCGGACTGGCGGCTCTGCTCATCGGAGGCCTGACCGGCCTAGGATTCGTCCAAGCGGAATGGCTTCAATGGCTCTTGTTTTCAGGGCTCTCGATCCTCTCGCTCCTGGTCTTTCGCGGGCCGTTGTTGGCCTGGATTAAAACCAAGGACAAAGATATGCCGACTGTGGACTCGATGGTGGGCGAAAGCGCGATCCTGCTTGAAGACCTGGCGCCAGGCGGCACCGGCAAAGCGGAACTGCATGGCACCACATGGACCGTTCACAACTCCGGGCAAGCTCCCGTGAAAAAAAACCAACGGTGCAGGGTCGAACGGGTCGAGGGACTCGCCTTGTGGATTGCAGCCGAATGAGTGAGGAGCGCCTGGAAGGCGAACGACGATGGAGGAGGTAACGATGAGCGGCGGATTGTTTGTGGTGTTGTTACTGGCGGTGTTGGTGCTGGTAGTGATCGCCAAGACTGCCGTGGTCGTACCCCAGCAAAGCGCGTATGTGGTCGAGCGGCTCGGCAAATATGCCGCCACGCTGGATGCAGGGTTTCATATTCTCGTCCCCTTCATCGACCGCATTCGGTACAAACATTCGCTCAAGGAAACGGCCATCGACATACCGGAACAGGTCTGTATCACACGTGACAACGTGCAGGTGTCAGTGGACGGAATCCTATACCTCAAGGTCTTGAACCCCCAGCGCGCGTCCTATGGCATCAGCGATTATAATTTCGCCCTGATCCAGCTTGGGCAGACTACGTTGCGGAGCGAGATCGGCAAGATCGAACTGGACCGGACGTTCGAAGAACGGACCAATATCAATATTCAGGTCGTGAACGAACTCGACAAGGCCTCGGATCCTTGGGGCGTCAAAGTCCTCCGGTATGAAATCAAGAACATCACTCCCCCCAAAGGGGTGCTGGATGCGATGGAAAAGCAAATGCGGGCTGAGCGGGAAAAACGGGCGGTGATTCTCACGTCCGAAGGCGAGCGCGACGCGGCCATCAATCAAGCTGAAGGCGAAAAGCAGCAAGTCATCAAAGCTTCCGAGGCGAAGAAGCAACAGCAGATCAACGAAGCAGATGGAGCGGCTGCAGCCATCCTCGCCATTGCCCAAGCCACCGCTGAAGGGCTGCGCAAGGTCGCAGAAACCATTCGAGTGCCGGGAGGCCAGGAAGCCGTTCAGCTTCGCGTGGCGGAGCAGTACATCACGAAGTTTGGAGAGCTGGCGAAAACGAACAATACCCTCATTCTTCCGGCGACGGTCTCCGATGTCGGTTCCATGATTGCCCTGGCGATGAGCGCGATTCGGCAGACCGGTCCTGTCGCTACGATAAAGTCATAGCTAACCGGCAAGTTGCGTTTGACAGACAACGAAGGGATGCCTAGAATCGCTTCCCATGAAAGAGCACGTACTCAGCACCTTTGCCGAAAGCGCATCCGTCAAGCAACAGTTCGCGCGCGAACATGCCGATCGCATCGTGCAGGTCGTGAAGCTAATGGCCAGGGCCTTTCGTGAAGGGCGCAAAGTTCTCTTGTTCGGCAACGGCGGCAGCGCCACGGATGCAGCCCACATCGCCGCCGAGTTCGTCGGTCGCTATAAACGTGAGCGGAATCCACTTCCGGCCATTGCCCTCGCCACCGACATCGCCGCCATTACCTGCATCGCCAACGACTACGGCTTCGAAGAACTCTTTGCCCGACAGGTTCGAGCCCATGGCCAAAAAGGCGATGTCGCCATCGCCATCAGTACCAGCGGCAATTCTCCCAATGTGCTGAAGGGCGCAGAGGCGGCTCGGGCCTGCGGCCTCACCACTATCTGCTGGACCGGTGGGACCGGAGGGAAGCTGGCCGGCATGGTGGACTATCCGTTCGTCGTGCCCTCGTCTGTCACGGCCCGCATTCAAGAAAGCCACATCACGCTGGGCCACATCCTGTGTGAACTCATCGAGGAAGAGCTCCTTGGCAAAGCCTCCTGACCGGCAGCGGCCCCCCGTCACAACTCCGAGGCTTATCCCTCCGATCAATGTGACGGACCTCACAACCTATCCGCTCAAGAAACGGCATAGCAAAGTCCGCGTCTCCGACTTCGCCGCTCCCTGGAAACGGGGAGGCAGCTTCAGCCAATTCTACCGCACATTGCCGGATATCCTCGGCGTCAAAACCTTGCGCGCGGTGGCCAAAGCCATCGTGAAGGCCCATCGCAAAGGCCGGCCCGTCATCGTCGGAATTGGCGCGCACGTGATCAAAGTCGGATTGAGTCCGATCCTCACGGACCTCATGAAGCAAGGCATCCTGTCGGCCGTGGCTATGAACGGGGCCGGTATCATTCATGATTTCGAATTGGCGCTCATGGGACATACCTCGGAGGAAGTCGATGCGGAGATCGACGAGGGACGCTTCGGGATGGCGGAAGAAACCGGACGCATGCTGAACGAGGCGATCGTCCGAGGAGCTCACGATCGCGAAGGACTCGGCGAGTCGATCGGCCACTACATCAACCGGCGACAGGGGCAATTCCCCCATCGTGAGACGAGCATCCTGGCGACCGGAGCGAAGCTCGGCATCCCGGTGACCGTGCACGTCGCCATCGGTACCGACATTATCCATATGCATCCTGCCGCAGACGGCTCTGCCATTGGAGCGACCTCGCTGCTGGACTTTCGGCGGCTTGCGGCCGTCGTGTCCGGAATGGAGGGGGGCGTGTATCTCAATCTCGGCTCCGCCGTCATTTTGCCGGAGGTGTTTCTCAAAACTGTCTCGCTCGCCCGTAATCTCGGTCATGATCTGACCAACATTACGACGGTAGACATGGACTTCTTGGCCCATTACCGTCCACTCACCAATGTGGTGCGGCGGCCGACCCAGAAGGGCGGGAAGGGCTACTCCCTGATCGGCCATCACGAAATCATGGTGCCGTTGCTTGCCGCGGCAGTGCACGAAGAATTGGCAGCCCGCTGAAAAATGTCCCTGGCGTCGTTCTCAGTCGCGTGCCTCCCTGCGACGTACCGCAAGGGTACGCCTCAGTCGTCCCGCTCCATGCGGCCTTGCCGAGTGACCTTTTTGAGCAGGCTGCTTAAGCTACTCCGCTCTTTATCTTGACTCGCGTTATAGAGTTTCTTGGAACGAGATGACTTATGATCCATAGGGAAAGCGCTTGTTCGCCGTTGCCAACCGAGCGGCTTCAGAAAATCTGGCACGATCTCAACGCGCAGTATTTCGACGCAGCCCTCCCATCCATCGCCATCGTCTGGAGCCGCCGATTGACCTCTTCGGTCGGGATGTTCGTGAGCCGTCGAGGACCGAGACCACGGTTGAATCAGGAGGGCCTTCGCCCGCCGGCCAAACGCGAGATTCGCCTCTCTCTTCCCTTGCTTCATCAAGTCGTCCAGCGAAGCGCGTATGGTGAGCAGGAGATTCTGAACACGCTGGCGCATGAAATGATTCATCAATGGCAATTCGACATCCTGAAACGGAAGCCAAATCATGGGCCTGATTTTCTCCGCAAGATGACGGAGATGAATCGGAATGGCACTCTGGCGATCACGATCTATCATTCCTTACAGAAGGAAGTGCTCACCCTCGCGCGATTTTCTTGGCGCTGCATACAGTGCGGGAGAGTATACCGACGTCAGAGGAAAACGATTGAACCGCGTCGGCACCAGTGCGGCGTCTGCCGGGGATCGCTGCAAGAATTGAAATCGGTGAGTCAGGTCCACCACGTTCCTCCGCCTACACCCACGTCTACGCTCTTGCAGCGAGCCCAATTGTTCTTTAGATTCTGAGCTCCTGCCAAAGGAGCAATCCATGCGCTGGCCTCGCCAGATTCTGTTCGGAGATGTCGATGCGATGTTCGCCTCAGCAGCCGTCCTGGCAGACCCAAGGCTTGCAGGCAAACCGGTGGCCGTCGGTGGTTCTTCCCCGCGAGGCATCATCGCGGCAGCGAGTTACGAAGCCCGTTCATTCGGCGTCCGCTCTGCCATGCCGACAGGTGAAGCCCTCCGTCTCTGCCCTCATCTCGTTCTCGTTCCTCTGGACAGACCCCTCTATCGCCGGCTGCACGATCAGATGCAGGCTGTGACTCACCGATTGTTCCCTCTCACAGAATGGAGCAGCATCGACGAGTTTTATGCCGACACGACACAACTTCAGACGCGCCATCCCGACCCTTGCTCACTCGGACAACTCGTGAAGGATGCGCTGTATGATGCAACGGGCTTGCGCTGCACCATCGCCGTCGCGACCGGCAAGACCGCCGCGAAAATCGCCGCGGATAGCCACAAGCCGGACGGACTGGTGACGGTTCTGCCCGGTACGGAAGAAGTATTCTTGGCGCTACGGCCGTTGCGCGCCTTGCCGGGGATCGGTCCCAAGACCTCCGCCCGCTTGGAACCGCTCGGACTCAAGACCATCGGTGATCTCTTAGACCAACGCTGGGACCAACCCTTGCGTCGTATCTTCGGAACCAGACTCTACTGGGTTCGAGAACTGGCGCGAGGGATCGACCACGAGCCGGTGGTGGCCGATCGGGAATCCAAGAGCCTGAGTCACGAGACCACCTTCGAACACGATACACAAGATCGTCTTTTTCTTGAGCGAACCCTGCGCGGATTTCTCCGCGACCTGGCGCGCGATCTCCGGCAGGAAGGATTGGCCGCCGGATCCTGCACGGTAAAACTGAAAAACTCCCGTTTCGTCATCACGACCAAACAGCATCGCTTTTCGCACCCACTGAACTACGATCCCGATATGTGGCCAAATGTCCAACACGCGTTGAGTGAACTCATTCGACCAAGCACCGAGTATCGCTTGGCCGGACTCGCGCTCTCCTCCTTAACGCCTGCGCCTTCTGGACTATTTGACCAACGACGAACGAAGGCTATTGAGGCAATGGACGCCCTGGTCGCCAAACACGGGTCGTCTGTGATTGGATTAGGCGGCGTGAGCCACGATGATGAGTGATGGTCTTCTCTTTTCATCCGAGCGCACAGTCGGTATGATGCAGCCATGTCTGTAAAGGTGATGACCAGAGACCAGCTCGCTCCTCTGTTGCAAACGGCGAGAGCCCAAGGAAAACGTATTGTGTTCACCAACGGGTGTTTCGATCTCATGCATGTGGGCCATACGCGCTATCTCCAAGCTGCGAAAGACCTGGGCGACCTGCTGGTCGTGGGTATCAACAGCGACGAGTCCGTCAGGAGTTTGAATAAGGCGCCGGACCGGCCGATCGTCTCTGAATTGCAGCGAGCGGAAGTAGTCGCTGCGCTCGGCTGTATCGATTATGTGATCCTGTTCAACGAACCGGACCCTCAAAGCCTGATCGCCGCGTTGCAACCGGATGTCCTCGTCAAAGGCGGAGATTGGGCGATTGAACGTATCGTCGGTCGCGAAATCGTCGAAGCGCGCGGCGGCGTCGTCCGTACCATTCCGTTGGTTCCGGGCGTTTCCACCACGTCACTCATTGAACGTATTCGTTCAGCCACAACCTAGCCAGAGCAGTGTCTACTACTAGCCACAGCCATACCGCATCTCCATGGTTCGTTCCTGTCGTCGCGGCGCTGGCAGGCGAGAGGGGCCGTCCTTCAGTCACCGGCTTGTGCGGTTCTACGGCCGGACTTGCGCTCACCACGCTCCTGCATCCTCAATCGGGAAAACTGGGACATCGATCGTGGCTGATCGTGACCGGATCGGACGAAGCGGCTGAACGCCTCTACGACGACCTGCATTTTTTCCACGAGCTCGTCGGGATTCCGACTGCGCCCCTCGCCCTATTCCCAAGATGGGAAACCCTCCCCTACGAGGGCAGCGCGCCCCATGTCGGTTTGATCGCGCGCCGGATGAACGCCCTCCATCACATCCGAACTGCCGCACAAACCTGTCTGGTCACATCCATCGCAGCCTTGATGCAACGACTGCTGCCAGTCGACACGTTTAGCCGCACCAGTCTGTCATTCAAGCGAAACGGCGCGATCGAGCGGGAGGTCCTCACAGGCGGGCTCTTGCGCCTGGGTTACCGACAAGTCTCGGTGGTGGAAATTCCTGGTGAGTTCAGTATCCGAGGCGGCATCGTCGATATTTTCTCGACGGCCTATACCGATCCGCTACGCATCGAATTTCTTGGTGAAACCATCGACTCGCTCAGACTCTTCGATCCCACTACGCAGAAATCCACCGCGAAGCTGGATCAGGCGATGGTCCTTCCTGCACGGGAATATCTGCGCGCGGAGACCTCGTCCGATGCCCTTGCTCCCATTCCAGTGGATGCCGAATGGCGCGCGCCGGACCTTTATCCACATATGGATACTCTCTTTGATTATTTCAGCGAACCGCCTCTCCTGGTCTGGGATCAGCCTGCCGCGTTGACAGGAGCCTGCGAAGATCTCTGGACCAAGATCGACGACGGGTATCTCCGCCATGCCGATCGGGAAACGGTCCTGCCTTACCCATCACCGGAGCGGTTATTTCTCTCCTGGCCTGAGCTCATGGATCACACGAACGGCTGGCCCACACTTGCACTCGAACCGCTGGCCCCGAGCGATGCGTCCTGGAATCCGGTCCAAGCTTTTCCCGCCCAGGCTCCGGCCAGCGCCGGTCTCGGAGCTCGCGGAATGCCCTTTAGCCAGACTCTGACCATCATGGATCGCCTGCGAGAGGAATGCCGCGTTGTGCTTGTGGCAAGAAGTCGCGGCCAAGTGGATCGCTTGCTGGGGCTCTTACGTGAACACGATGTGCCGGCAATGGAATGGACCGCGGGAACCTGGACCGTTTCAAGCAAGACGAAACCACCGTTTTACGTCTTGCACGGAGATCTGTCCGCGGGGTTCCTCTCCCCGGAGTTGCGCCTCGCTGTCTTGACGGAAGAAGAACTGTTTGCCAAGGGCGCTCGCCACAAGCCTCAGGCCAAGAGTAAGGCCGCGACCTTCCTCTCATCCCTGGAAGATCTCAACGTGGGCGACTATGTCGTCCATGTCCAACATGGGATCGCCAAGTATCAAGGTCTCAAACGCCTCTCGGTACAGGGCTTCGACAGCGATTATTTGATTCTGGAGTTCGCCGGAGGCGACACGCTGTACGTTCCCCTGGAGCGGCTCGACCAGGTGCAACGGTATAGCGGAGGAGATGGCCATGCCCCTCGCCTGGAACGGTTGGGCGGAACCAGTTGGGCCAAGACAACCGCGCGCGTGAAGAAGGACATCGAGGAGATGGCGCACGAATTGATCGACCTGTATGCCAACCGGGAACTCGTGACGCGCCATGCCTATGGGTTCGACAGCACGATGTATCACGAATTCGAAGCCGCGTTCGAATATGAAGAAACGGCGGATCAGCTCAAAGCGATCGAAGACATCGCTCACGACATGGAATCCAGCAAACCGATGGACCGATTGGTCTGCGGCGACGTCGGGTACGGAAAAACAGAAGTGGCCATGCGGGCGGCTTTCAAGGCTGTGGAAGATAATCGTCAGGTGGCAGTGCTCGTCCCCACGACCCTGTTGGCTCACCAACATTACGACAACTTCTCGGAACGGTTCGCCCCGTTCCCGGCTCGCGTGGCCCTGCTCTCCCGCTTTCAATCGCCGAAGGAAGCCAAGGCCATTCTCAAAGAGGTCGCGGCAGGGAGCATCGACGTGGTGATCGGGACGCACCGGCTCGTCCAGAAGGATGTGGTGTTCCACAATCTTGGTCTCGTGATCATCGATGAAGAACAGTGGTTCGGCGTCAAACACAAGGAACGGTTGAAGCAACTCCGCACCCAGGTCGACGTCTTGACCCTCACGGCCACTCCCATTCCACGCACCCTGCAGATGGCCATGGCAAGCGTGCGCGATCTTTCGATCATCGAGACTCCCCCAGCAGGCCGCTTGTCCATTCGCACACAGGTCGTCCGGTCGAACGACAAGCTGATTCGAGATGCGATCTTGCGCGAACTGGGGCGAGGCGGGCAGGTCTACTTCGTCCATAATCGTGTCGAAACGATGGAAAAGACAGGCGCGTGGCTCCACCAACTGGTGCCTGATGCGCGCATTGTCATGGCCCATGGGCAGATGAACGCCAAACCGCTCGAAGCCGTGATGCTGAAGTTCTTTCGCCGTGAAGCAGACGTGCTGATCGCCTCGGCCATTATCCAATCGGGCATCGATGTGCCCCATGCGAACACGATCTTCGTCAATCGCGCCGACATGTTCGGCCTCGCACAGCTCTACCAATTGCGAGGGCGGGTCGGGCGAAGCGGCGACCAAGCCTACGCCTACTTCCTGATACCGGATGAGGGACGGTTGAGCGACGATGCGCAGAAGCGCCTCACGGCCATTCAGCAATTTACCGAGCTGGGGGCCGGCTTCCGCATCGCCGCGGCGGATATGGAAATCCGTGGCGCCGGCAACCTTCTCGGCAAACAGCAATCGGGGCACATCGCCGCCATCGGACTCGATCTCTACATGCAGATGGTCGAGCAGGCTGTCCAGCGCCTCAAAGGACAGGTGGTGGAAGAGGAGCCGGACCCCACCCTTCGGCTCAATGTCTCCGCCTTTATTCCAGACGACTACGTCGCCGATCCCCACCAACGTCTCTCATATTACAAACGGCTCTCGTCCTGCGCACAAGTCGGAGACCTCGCCCTCCTTCATGGCGAAATGCAAGATCGGTATGGGCTGGCCCCGGACTCCGTCGAGCGGCTGTTCGAAGTCATGCAGGTACGGCTCCAAGCCAAGGCGTTGCGTCTGGATTCGATCGAACTGAAGGCGCATTCCGTCGTCGTCGCGCTCGGCGCCAAGAGTCGGGTCTCGAGCCAAGCGATTCACCAGATGATGGACCGATACAAGAAGCGGGTGTGTTTCCTGTCTCCACTTTCGTTCGAACTGCAGATACCTCATCAGGAGTGGCCCTCAATTTTTCGAGAACTCACCGCAACCTTGCAAAGCCTGGGAGGCTGTGATACCAACACCACGATGCCCCCGAACCCATCTCGGTAACAAGGTCCATGCGTCCATGACTCGATCATCGAACCGAACTGTGAATACCACTGCAAGCCGCCTCTTCACTCTGCTCGCCGTCGCCATCGGCGGCGCGTGCTTCTTGCTCACCGGCTGTGGACCACCGCCCGAAGAAGGCGTGCTCGCCCTCGTCAATGGCCGACAGATCACGCAGACTGAATTCGACGCCCGTTGGGGAGAGCTGGCCGAAGCCACCAGATTGCGATACCAGAAAGAGGGGGGGAAGCGCGTCTTCCTCGACGAACTCATTACCAAAGAGCTGCTCATGCAGGAAGCACGCAAGCTAGGCCTCGATCAGAACGATGCCATCCGCGATCGAACGCAGCGCTACAAAGAGCAGCTGATTCTCGACGAACTCCTCAAGGACCGGATCAAGGCCAAGGTCGAGCTCACGAGCGAAGAATTGAAAGCCTTCTATGAGCAGCATGCGAACGAACTTCTCACGCCGTTGAAAGTACGAGTGTCGCAGATGCTGCTGCCCAATATTTCAGCTGCGAAGGATCTCGAACACCAGGTCAACCAAGGAGGAAGCTTCGCCAAGTTTGCGCAGCGCTATTCCATCGACGGAAAAACGAAAGCGAACGGCGGCGATCTCGGCCCCTATCGCAAGGATTTGGTCGTCCCCGAAGTCGATGCCGTCATTCACACCCTCAAGCCAGGATTTATCAGTGCGCCGATCAAGACAGACGCCGGCTACTACCTGGTCATGATTACACCGCTCGACAAGGAAATTATTGAGGCCGACGTGTCGGTTCGGGAACGGCTCCGACAGGAATTGCTCAACGAGAAACGCCGAAAGCGTTTCGACGGCGTCATCGCCGACATCCGCGCGAAGGCGATCATCCGCCTCGCCGACGCCTCCCGCTATATTACCGACGATGTCGGGGCGCGCTGAGTCGTCGCCGATCGAATTTGCCCGCAAAGACTCCTCAAGTCCCGTGTAATTCGTGTACAATCCGTCGAGCCCATGCCGAGACAGGCGGCTCCTTCAGCGCGTATCACGCCCTCTATCTATGAGTACGATCCATCCGTTCATCACAATGGCATCAAAGTGGCTGCGAAACATGGTCTTCGTCTCGATCGGGCTGATCGCGCCGGTGTCCCTTCTTTCCGCTGCGCACGTCGAAGATGGGATCGTCGCGATCGTCAACTCGGACCTCATCATGCTGTCAGAAATCGATCGAGAACTCGCCCCGGAACGGGAACGGATTCAGAAAGAGCACCGCGGCGACGCGCTCGCGCGACGGCTCAAGACAGCGGAGTATATGGCGCTGACCTCGATGATCGAGCGAAAGTTGCAACTCCAGGAAGCCAAAGTACGTGGCATCGCGATCACCGATGAGGAGGTCCAGCAAACGATTCGGCAGATGAAGCAACAGGGAAAAGCGGTCGACGAGACGAATCCGGCAGACATAAAAAGCGTCCGAGAACAGCTGACGCTGCTTCGGGTCGTCGACCGCGAGGTGCGGAGTGCGGTCATGGTCGCAGACTCCGACATGAAACGGTACTTTCAGGAACACCAGGACCGGTTTGCGCTCTCGGAGGAATACACGCTGAGCCAGATTCTTATCAAGCCGCGATCACCGGACGATACAGCGGAGGCAAGAGAGAAAGTTCGTGAAGTTGTCGCGCGGCTTAAACAGGGGGAACCCTTCGGAGATGTAGCGCTACGCTTTTCCGACGGCCCGAACGCCTCACAAGGCGGATACCTGGGCTTAGTGCGTCAGGGAGAGCTCTTGCCGGAGATCGAACGCACGACCGCCACTCTGGTGCCGGGCGGTATCTCAGATGTGGTCCAGACCTCAGAAGGCTTTCACATCGTACGCCTGGAGGATAAGAAGCCCAAGCAGTTCCGCCCCTACGAGCAAGTCCGTAACGAAATCCAGCGTCTCGTGTTTCAACAGAAAAGCGAAGATACCTTCCAAGGATGGCTGGCGAATCTCAAAAACAAGGCCTACATCGAGATCAAGTTCGAATCCGCTCTTTCAGGACCGCCCACAATCGCTCCCGCCCCTCGCCCGTCACAGACGAGTAAGGAATAGCCTCCTCACCCTCTGCCAATCCCAACCCCTCTCGCAGCCGACGAAGCGCGCCGATGCGCTCGCTCATTTTCAGCTTGTCCACTTTCGTCGCCACCACGATGGGAGGCCTTCCGACGGTCGAGAGCCATGCGATCGTCTGACTGTCTTGTTCGCTCAGCACCCGGCTTTCGACCAACACCACCACGGCGCGCAGCTGTTCACTGCCGTCGAGATACTGCTCGATCAATGGAGCCCATTGAGCCCGCAGTGTTTTCGACACTTTTGCGTAGCCATATCCCGGTAAGTCCACCACGACGAAACGCGCCAATCCAGGATCGTCGCTGGTGACCCGAAAGAGATTGACCAAACGAGTCTTTCCCGGTGTGCGGCTCACCTTGGCCAGACCCTTGCGTTGCAAGAGAGAGTTGATGAGAGAGGACTTTCCGACATTCGACCGCCCGATGAAGGCGACTTCCGGAAGGTCGCTTTTCAGAAACTGCTCTGGTCCCGCGCAACTTCTGATAAACTCCGCAGTAAGGATTCTCATGCTATACCCAATCACTCACCGATCGCAGACCCGGTTATTGACACAAACAGTTATCGACTCTGTGATACGCAGCCTCTGATGCGGAAGTCAACCGCACGATCCAGATCCCGCGTGAAAGCCTTCCTGATCATCGGCTTCTGCCTCCCGATCGGAGCGGTCCTCTTCTTCTGGTTACTTAAGATGCCCGATGTCTCGGCCTTACGCACGACCAATCCAACTGCGACGGCCCTGATGGAGGCGCGAGGAGCTCAGGCCAAAGCCAAAGGCCATACCATCCAACGCCATTGGACGTGGGTGCCGCTCTCACGGATCTCTCCCTACCTCCGCCAGGCGGTCGTGGAGGGGGAAGATGCGTCGTTTTTCACCCACGAAGGATTCGATTGGGAAGGGATCAAGGACGCGGCTCTCTATAACCTCGAAGCGGGCAAACTCAAGCGCGGGGGAAGCACCATCACTCAGCAGCTGGCGAAAAATCTCTACCTGTCATCTGAGCGCTCCTTGTTGCGAAAAGCAAGGGAAGCGTTGATTACGCGATCTCTCGAACAGCATCTCACGAAGGAGCGGATTCTCGAACTGTATCTCAATGTCGCCGAGTGGGGGCAGGGCGTCTACGGCGCTGAAGCCGCGGCCCGTCATCACTTCAAGAAGTCTTCGCGCGACCTGACGGCCGACGAGGCCTCATGGCTGGCAGCTGTCTTGCCGGCGCCACGGCGATACGACCCAATACGAAAAACGACCTTCCTGGCCCGCCGCCACAACCGAATTCTCAAACAGATTACTCGGGGATCTCCCCAATCTCCTCAGTTAGAGCCGGCGCCAAAGTCGGAGTCGGAGTCGGAGTCGGAGTCGGAACCAGACTCAGAACAAGATTCAGACCAACCTTCGACAGAGCCCCGAGGCCAGGAGCAGGCGGAAGGTTACAACGAATCGCCGACCTCACGATAGTCTCGCTCGCCGAAGATGGCCGATTCATGCGTGTAATGTTTAAACTCGAGCAGATTCCTGGAGGGATCTTCGAGAAAAAACGTGTGGTGCTCGATCCTGGTGCCGGGGAATCGGACGCGGGGCTGTTGGTAGAAGGACAATGCCTTCGCTTGGGCTCGCTCCAAAAACTGTTGCCACGATTCTTTCGACAAAAAAGTCAGACCGAAATGGTGAGGATAAATGCCTTGTTGCTGCGGCAAGGGTTCCGACGTCAGGTGGGCCACGAGTTGATGCCCTGCGAGTCCAAACGTCACAGCATGGTTCGACTCCCGGCCCAATGTACAACCGAGTCCATCGACATAGAAACGTTTCGCCGACGCCACATCGTGTGTGGGAAAAGCCAGGTGAAAGAGCGTGTCCTTCATGAAAATTCTCCTTGAACGATCGGTTGGCCAGTCCCGTTCCACCAGCCCGCAGCCATATGAGGCGTCACATGCCTGATGGCAAATCGCCCATCCGGCGAAAGGACTAAGGCTCCGGCCGTTCCATGGATCCGAGACGTGAGTATGCGCAATACCTGTCGTGCGGCAACTGCGGGGCTTTTCCCCATAGCAAGATGGTCGCAGATACTCTTGGCGATGACAAGACGGATGATGCCTTCGCCGATGCCCGTCATCGAGACAGCCCCACTGTGATTGTCTGCATAGACTCCACTGCCGATGAGCGGGGTGTCGCCGACCCGCCCAGGCAACATCGATTCGATTCCACCGGTCGAGGCCCCTGCCGCCACCGTCCCGGACCGGTCCAAGGCAACAGCACCGACGGTTCCGTGCCGTTTTGTTCTTGGGCGTTTCTGTTTCGCGAGAATCCGTCCGTAGGAGAGGCGGCGAGGCTTGCCAGTGACACGATGCTGATCGAGTGTGAAGTGCCGCGCAAATTTTCTGGCGAACGGTCCGACCAGCAGAACATGGTCTGTCTCTTCCATAACCAGACGGGCTACCGTGATCGGATGTGCGATTCCTTCGATCGACGCGACAGCCCCGGCTTTGAGTCGGGCTCCTTCCATAATCGCGGCGTCCATACGCTGTACCCCATCCAACTGGCGATTCGCTCCTCGCCCCGCATTGAATAGTCCCGATTGTTCCAGAAGATTGATCGTACATTCTACAGCAGCGAGAGCAGGATCTCCTTGAGCGAGAATACCGTAGCCTGCCGCGAGCGCATCGGCCAGGCATGCGGACTGCGCCGGCGTCACACGCCTGGAACCGGCACCTCCATGGGCAAGAATGAGCGGACGGCGACTGGTCAATTGAGGAGAAGTTTCCGAGCCTTCCGATACGTCGGGTCTTTCATGCGATCCAAATCGGACCGCACGAACCCCAAACCGGTGACACAGAGCTCGAAATTGTCGGAAAGTTTTCTGAACAGAGGAGGTTCCTCCGGTGACGGACTATCAGCCATTCGAGCGACAATGCCATAGGAGCGCTTTCCCGTCTTCATATAGTCCACGAGAAAGTCCTTGTGGTAGATCAATCCCGACGTCTTGAGCCTGCGCAAGTATTCCGGAAACAATCCCGCCATGAAAAGCGTGAAATCGCCGATGTGTCGATGCACATCCCGTTCACGATCCATCGACTCGGCCTGGAGCAACACTTCCGATTCAAACAAGAGGTCCACCACCGTATCGACTGGCTGATCCTCCCGATTTCTAATTTTATAGAGATGGTCGGTGTGGGCAAAATCCACGAGCAGGTTGGAGACATAGTCGGTGACGTTGGGGTCTGGCCACCCAAGATGTTCCGTGAAACTCTTCTCGGTGAGGGCACCGAACAGCTGACGAAGTGGGTGCTGTGGCGGAACTTGCGCTCCCATATCCACCTCTCACACATTCCACACGCGCACGTACTCAGTATAGCAGACGATGATTGCCGTGACGATATCGCCCCTCTGAGCATTCTATCGGTCTTCATCGGACAGACTTGAGTATGGACCAAAATTAGTGTCCGCCTCGGCTATCGAGGACAAACGTCACCGGTCCATCGTTCAGCAGTTCGACCTGCATATGGGCCGCAAAGATTCCGGTTTCCACATGAGTGCCCAGGTCTCGCAGCTCTGCCGCAACCTGCCCATATAGCCGATTTGCCTCGTCCGGAGATGCCGCCTCGTCGAAGCTTGGACGACGTCCATTTGCCGTCCTGCCCAGTAATGTAAACTGGGAAACCAGCAAGACCGATCCTCCGATGTCTGCCAGCGAGCGATTCATTTTCCCCTGCTCATCGGAAAAAATTCTGAGTGTACGGATTTTTTCGACGACATACTGTCCGTCAGTCTCACCATCCCCCTTTGCCACACCCAGCAAGACCAGGAGACCTGATTCGATCTGCCCTACGGTCTGGCCCTCAACCTGAACCGAAGCTTTCGTCACCCGCTGAATCACGGCCTTCATCGGTTACGATTGTTCCCCACGAAGCGTCTGCAAGGTTCCTTCGAGGGTGAGCAGTTTTCGTTTTGCGGGTAGCCCGCATGAAAATCCGCCGAGTGACATGTCGTGCGCCACAATGCGATGGCAAGGAATCACAATCGGCATCGGATTCGCCCCCACGGCATTACCTACCGCACGGGCGTACTGGCTGCCCCCGACACGGGCAGCCACCCATTGATAGGACCGAAGCCGGCTATAGGGGATGCGCAGAAGGGTCCGCCAGACTTTCTGTCGAAAACCTGTCCCACGTGAAAGATCCAGCGGCAGATCAAAGGACCGGCGGGTCCCCGACAAATAATCGATCAGTTGCGCCCGCGCCTCGCACAATCGTGGAGAAATTCGGCCCTTCTGTCGCTGGGCTGAGGGGAGTTCCAATTCTGACAGCACAGCCTGCCGCGAAGCTTTCGGCAACACCACTGCGTCAATCCCCTTCGCCGTTTCTGACACACCCATCCAGCCCCAGGGTGTACGGAAGACACAGGTACTCAGACGTGAGGGGTCAGGGGTCCCTCGACGTAGCTCGGGACGGTGAGCTTGTCGAACCGTGAGGGGTGAGGGTGAAAACTGCTGCTTGTCCATTGTTCAGGCCGCTCCTCGTTTGAGTTTTCGTCTGACCATTCCCCAGACCAGACCGAGTTCTTCTGATCTCAGCAGGGCATGGACACCCAGATAACCGCCCACGCTCAATCCGACGGCCACAGCGAGCATGGCCGATTTTTCAATCCAATCACCGGGATGGGTCCAGACCTGCGCTGCAGCCACCCATACACAGACCACAGTCAGTGGCACCGAGGCAACTAACACACGCAACGATGATCGTCCGACAGACACCCAATCCACACCGCCCAACCGTCGGTGCAGTACGGCGATCAAGATGCCTCCGTTCACCATCGCCGCCAGAGCCGTGGCCAAGGCCAGGCCAGCCGCGCCAAGCGATGACATCAACAGGAGCGAGAACACAAGATTGGCTGCGACGGCGATGGCCGCAGAAATGGCCGGCGTACGCGTGTCTTGCAACGAATAGAAGGCGGACACAATGATACGGACTCCTCCAAAGGCCCAGAGGCCGATGGAATAGCAAAGCACGGCCAGCGCGGTCTCGGCGGTGTCATGCGCCGTAAAGGTTCCGTGTTCGAAGAACAGATGGATAATAGGCTGACGTAAAAGGATCAGGCCCAACATTGCCGGCAAGATGATAAAGAGGATCATGCGAAGGCCGAACCCCAATGTTTTCCGCAATTCATCCAAATCTCCGCGCGCCGCCTGAGCCGAGAGTGTCGGCAAGATGGCCGTGGCCAACGCGACGCCAAAAATCCCGAGCGGAAACTGGATCAATCGCATGCCGTAGAAGAGATAGGTCGGTCCACCGGAAAAGAAAGAAGCGAGGATGGTGCTGACCGTGATGTTAATCTGCGTCACAGAGAGACCGAGGAGCGACGGCACCATCAGCTTGCCGATCCGCCGCACGCCGGGATGACCGGGCGCAAACCGGAACCCGAACAACATGCCGCGCAGGCGCAAGCCGGGTAACTGCATGACAAACTGGGCCGCGCCTCCTACCACCACCCCGATAGCCACGCCATGGATCGGCTCCGCCATCATCGGCGATAAAAACAATGCGCAGCCGATGATGAATATATTGAAGAACACAGGCGAAAACGCCGGCGCGGCAAAGGCGCGCATGGAATTCAGGATGCCCATTGCCAATGCAGCTAAGCTGATAAAAATCAAGTATGGGAACATGATGCGTGTAAGCAGCGTCGTCATGCCTAGCTTCGCGGGGTCATCATGAAACCCCGGCGCTAAGAGCCAGACGATTCCGGATGCCAGGATAACGCCAAGAATTGTGATCCCGGTCACAATCGTGAGTAGGGTTGTGAAAACAGCGCTCGCCAGCTCCCAGGCATCTCGCTTCGACTTTTGCGTTTGATATTCTGTGAAGACGGGAATGAAAGCGGAAGACATCGATCCTTCTGCGAATAACTCACGAAGCAAATTGGGAATACGATAGGCCACAAAGAAGGCATCGGCCGCAGGTGTGGCCCCAAACAGATTTGCCAATACCATGTCACGGATGAACCCGAGGATGCGGCTGGAAAAGGTGGCGGCGCCGATCACTCCGGCCGCTTTGACCACCGAGCGAGCCTCGTCTTGCGCATTCGCTGGAGCTGGGGATACCACCGTAGGGTCGGGCATGAATATCGGGATTCTAGCGGAACGATATCGGGCAGTCTATCAAGCCGGCTATTATGGTTCTTGAATCAATGTGTCCGGCAATTCGTTCGGATTGTCGCCAGCACGACCGGGACAGATGTCGGCAAGCAGCAGGCCACTCTGTTCGATTCCCTGGCAGAGTCCGCCGACGATATCGCCACTCTGTAACCGATCGACAGCGGCCTGAACCACTTGCGCCCATTGGTCGGTCGAGGCCAGGCCGTCCAGCGATCGATCCGGCAACACGTAGATCTGCCGTTCCAAGATCGACAGCAAGATAAGCACACCCGTGCGCTCTCGCGTCTGCGACACGGCATGTTGAGAAAACGCGCGCTCGGCTCTGAGTTGTACTTTCCGCCGCATCCGCTCTGCGGAGGCGCAGAGACAAATAACCGGCCACAGGGTCCCGAGCCACACGCCACATCCATAAGCCACCAGTGTCGAGAGCAGGAGCCAGGCCGCGTTCGACGCATGCCACCCCCACGGAAGCCAGTACGATTCAATCATGAGCAGAATGGTGAGCACTAAGAGAGCGAGTCCGAGACCGACCCAATGCCGGACCTCTCGGTACAGCCCCGATCGCACCACGATCATTGGAACGATTTCTGCCTTCGTCCGCCGCTCCGCTGCCTGTACAGCCAGCCGGATCCGCTCCCGTTCTTCGGCAGTCAACTCCAGCCTCTTACCAATTTCCACTGGCGCCTCCTCCTCCGAAACCGCCCCCGCCGCCGCTGAAACCACCTCCACCGCTGCCAAACGAGCCGCCGCCCCACCCACCATTGCGACTGCTGTACCAGATCCAGTCATCCCCGTGAGGCCGCCTGCGCCCGCTTCCACCGGCCCCTGCGGCACTGATAAGCGAGAGCAACAACAGCGTGATCCCGCCGGTAATCAGGGCGGGCATCAGCCAAGGAGCGAGCAATACGGAGAGTCCCGTACCGGCAACCGGGCCGAGGAGACGATGGACGCTCATGAGGGCTAACCCGATGATCAATCCGACAATCACCGCCACCACGACCTGCCCCATGACGTCACTGTTCAGCCCGGGAGCCGTCTTGTCGGAGGCCTGATAGGCTCCTTCGATCGTTTTCAGCACCGCCTCGACCCCGGCAGCTACCCCGCCCGGCACATCGCCGGCGCGAAACCGGGGAACAATCTCGTTTCTGATGATCTGCGCCGACCGCGCATCGGTCAATACGCCTTCCAACCCATAGCCGACTTCAAGACGAATCTTGCGTTCCTTGATGGCCACCAAGAGCAGGACCCCGTTGTCCGTTCCTTTCTGCCCCAGCGTCCACGTCGTCGCGACACGGTGGGAGAAGGATTCAAGCGATTCCTCTTCGAGTGAGGGAAGAACCAATACGGCGACTTGATTCCCGGTGGTGTCTTCATGGGCCTTAAGCTTCGCAGTGAGCGAGTCGACCGTGGCTGCTGGTAAGACATGCGCGAGATCGACAACGCGTCCTGTGAGTGGAGGCACGTCGAGCGCAAACGAAAGAGACGTGAAGGCCGAGGCCGCCATGAGCACGACCCCGATAAAGACCATGAGCCGTGCCGGCTCTTGCCAGACACGGCTCATGCTGGTTACATCCATGATCTGTCCGTATCCCCTTAGAACTTCACCTCTGGGGGCTTCGCGACGGCCTTTTCATCCGCCACAGTAAAATTCGGCTTCTCTTCCATATGGAGAAGGAACTTGGCCGTCAGGTTCGTGGGGAAGTAGCGGACCCCTTTATTGTACTCCGCCACCTTTTCAATGTACCGCTTACGCGCGACGGCGATCCGATTCTCTGTCCCTTCGAGTTGACTCTGGAGATCGCGAAAGTTCTGATCGGCTTTCAGATTCGGATAATTCTCTGCAATGGCGATGAGACGGCCCAATGCCGAGGTGAGGCCTGCTTGCGCCTTTTGGAATTGTTCAAAGGCCGCAGGATCTTTCAACGTTTCGGGCGTTACTTGAACCCCGGTAGCCTGCGCACGCGCTTGTACCACCCCTTCAAGCGTTTCCTTTTCATGCGCGGCATAGCCTTTGACGGTAGCGACCAAATTCGGGATCAGATCGGCCCTCCGCTGGTACTGATTGACCACTTCGCTCCAGGCGGCCTTGGTGTCTTCGTCCAACCCCTGAAGATCGTTGTAGCCACACCCTGGAAGTCCGACAAATACCATTGTGATCAAGATAGCGGCGAATACAGAAATACGGCTGCCCATGCTTTCCTCCTTCCCCCGCATCGATCTATAACGCTGGGTGCTGCTCATGCTATCATGAAAAAAATTATTCTAATACAGAGGAAGGACGCCTGATGTCGCTTGAGCCCTCTTCACATTTGTTTGGTGGATTTCAGATCGTACATCGCACGCTCGGTATCTACCAAGGGAGTGCGATCGAGCTGGCATTTTGGTATCCCTCTTCCGGGATGCCGGAGTATGGACTATGCCGGTTTGCCACGAAGGAGAAGGCTGAATCGTATCGCACCTATCTTTGTTCCCCTGCCTGTCCAGAGCCTCTCGACGAGAAGGACCTTACCATCGAACCCTATGACCTCGCGGCACATGAGGAACTGATCAACAACCATCCGCTTCATTCTGCCTGGGAAACTCCGACCTAGCCTGCCTTGCTCATCGTAGTTCGCCGAGACATCGTGCAGAAGACGGGCGAGGAGCAGGAGGCGAGAGGCTAGGCAGGAACATGGATTTTGCCAGACGATTTATTAGGCTGATCCGCCGTCTGGGTTTGGACGAAAGCGTGCAGTCGTTTGTTTTCCTGGGCGGCTCGTAGAAATTTAAAGGCGATGCCGCGAGCGCCTACAGAACGGACCATCGCGGCCACTTCAAGAGGAGGCTCGCCATCATCAAGAGATAATTGCAAATAAAAGATGTCGTTTTCGTGCACCTGGGTCCCGCTCTTGATAATACAGCCCCCCATCGAGAGATCGAGCACTGTTCCCTCGCCACGAATCTTGCCCCCGGAGAATGAGAGAAAGAGTCGCACGGGAATCCTGAGATGCTCGCGGCGATCGATTGGATGTGTGGAATGGTCCACCCAAAGGTAGGATGCCAGAAAGCGGTGGGTGCACGACGAACAACGGAACGGCGCCACAAAGAGGAGGGAGGCGAGATGCTCGCGCGGCGATTCTGGATGAGATCGCAAAGGGCCATCTTTCTGGCATCTCGGACAGTGTAGCATGCGCCCCATAATCATCGATCCCTACAGACCCCTCACCCAACCCGTCGACAAACAGGCTCCTTCTTGTTCACGGATAGATGATCTCCTCCGCCCTGTCAAGGAAACGAATATTCTGTGCGTACGTCGTATTGGGAAAACGCGATGTTCATCGGAGAGATCCTTCGTCTCCACATATGCTCGCGGTAGCGGCCTGGCCAGCCAGAAATCCAGTCGTCCAAGCCCATTGGAAGTTAAACCCGCCGATCCGTCCGTCACAGTCGAGGATCTCTCCGATCAGATAGAGGCCCGGCACCAGCTTGGACTCCATCGTCCGAAAATTGACTTCTTCTAGCGGGACACCTCCGGCTGTGACCTCGGCATAGTTCCAACCCCGATCGCGCGAGACCGGAAATTTGAGCTTGGTCAATGCCGCGAGTAAACGGTCTCGATCTTTCCTCGGTAGTTGTCCCACCGCCGTCCTGGGATCACATTCGGCATGGACACAGAGCGCCTCGGCACACCGCTCCGGTATCTGTTGTGCCCATGTCTTCAGCAACGATCGCTGAGGATTCTCCGTCGCTTGCTCCATCAGCCACACCTTCGCCTGTTCCTGGGTCTGACCGGGCAGGAGATTTCCATAGACCTCTACCGTTTTCTTCTGCTCATATCCAAGCGTCCAGAATCGGCTTGCATCCATCACCACTGGGCCGCTGATCCCAAAATGCGTCCAGAGGAGACTGCCTGTTCGTCGATCGACCTCTTTCCCGCCGATTTTCGTGATCAGTTCTACTTCTTGCGAGAGACCAGAAAGTGTCTTGTGAAACATCTGCTCATCGAGCACCAGCGGCACGAGCGCTGGAACGGTGGCCGTTACCCGGTGACTCAACCGTCGAGCTAACTCGTAGCCGAATCCGTCACTCCCCGATTTGGGGATCGATCGGCCTCCGGTCGCCAGAATGACGGTCTTCGCTCGCAAAGCTCCATGGATATGGTGGATGATGAAGCCGCCTTCCGAACCGGTGCTCGGAATGATATCTGTCACTCGATGGTCTGGACACACGACTACGCCTAGGTCATGACAGCGATCGACGAGCGCGGTTAAAACGGTTCGCGCCTTGTCGGTGACAGGAAAGAGTTTCCCGGTTTCTTCGCGTTTGAGCGCAACCCCTAGCGAAGCAAACCATTTCACGGTCTGCTCTACTGAGAACGCCGCCAGCACGTGTTTGATGATCCGGCGATTACCGAAATAGTCCGTGTGGCTGAGAACCTCGTGCGTCACGTTACAACGGCCGCCACCTGAAACGAGGATTTTAGCGCCGACCGATTTCGCACCATCAAGCAATGCGACTCTCATCGGACGATTGTTCTTTACGGCTGCCTCTGCTGAAAAAATCGAGGCGGCCAGCCCAGCGGCGCCCGCACCGACCACCACGATATCGTGTCTGTCGTCACATTTAGACATTAGAGTATTTTAACTGCCAGTTAACACCGTATTAATCTTGCGGTGTTAGAGTTCCTCCCATGAAAGGCCGGCTTGTCGGCGCTGGAACTCATACGGCGTAGGAGGTGGGCGCGATGACTTGTCAAAAATGCAAAGGCTTCATGGTAAAAGAGTGGAGACCGGAGCTGTCGCAAGAAGCAGCGGTATTGCGCTGTATCAATTGCGGGATGGTCCTTGATCCGTTGATTGCCCAGAATCGCATGGCCCTGTTGCGTACGAAGCAACGGGTCCTTAATGCGGCGTAATGGCTCATTTGAGTTTGCCGAGCCAGTTCGGAGGGTTCGGACGACATACCGAACCAACCGAATTGGGCAGGTGTGGACGTTGCGTTCGTGGTTAGACCGAAAACTCTGCCCATAAGAATGTGTGATCCGAGGGGTCTTTCGCTCGCCGCGGCTCGACGTCCACCTCTACCTTGACACAACGCTCTGCCAACGAGGCCGTCGCCAGAATATGGTCGATGCGCCAGCCTTTATTCGCTTCCAGCGAGCCCGGCGCCCGGTAATCCCAAAACGTGTACTGCTGTCGGTCCGGATAGAGTTTCACGAACACGTCCTGAAATCCCCATGCCAGCGTGTTCTCGTACGCACGCCTGGCCGCCTCGTGATAGCACACATGTTTGAGATGTTTCTCGGGGCTGTGGACGTCCATCGGCCTCGGTGCCACGTTCATATCACCGCACCAGATCGCCGGTGTATTCGAAGACAGATGCGTCTCAAAATACTTGCGGAGTCGATCGTACCAGCCGAGTTTGTATTGATACTTGGGTGAGTCGATCTCGAAGCCTTGCGGCACGTAGGTATTGACGATGGGAATCCCCTTGATCACCACACGCAGGATTCTGGCATCTTCCGTTTCTCCTCCATCATCAAACCCGTACGCCACCGCGTCCGGCTTCTCCCGACTCAATATCGCGACACCATTGTACGACTTCATGCCCCTGTAGGTAATCTCGTACCCCGACTCCGCCAGTGCCAGCAACGGAAACTCGCTATCCTGGACTTTGGTTTCTTGAAGACAGAGCACATCCGGTTTCTGCCGGGCTAGCCAATCGAGCACAATCGGCAAACGTTTGCGGAGAGAGTTGACGTTGAAGGTGGCGATCTTCATGGAGTCCTAGAAACATTCGGGCCGTCGCATCCTAGCAAAAGACCCCTGGAGGAACAAGGTGAAGAGTGGCTCCCGAGCCCGACTCGATCCAGAGGTCCTCAACAAAAAGGCCCTCAGGAGGTTTTCCCTCCTGAGGGCCAGGCAATCTGTCGACACAGATGGAGAACTTATTGCGCGGTCACAGATGCAGGAGCTGCTGGAACTGTCGCTTTCATGTCATGCCCCATCGATTGAGCGTCGGCTTTCGCTTCTCCGGCTTTAGCTTTTCCCGCGACTTTGTGCGCGTTCATTTTCTCCTTCATTTCATGGCGCTTCGCCTTGATCGCATCTTTGCGAGCTTTCATCTTTCCCTTCATCTCTTCCTTCTTTGCCTTCATCTCCCCCTTCATCGCGTTCTTCTCAGCCTTCATCTCGGCTTTCATGTTACCCACCTCGCTCTTCATGGCATCGTCCGCGAAAGCCAGCGAGCTAGTCCCCATGAAGCACAAGGCAACAAACGCAACACCGATCAATTTCTGCATATCGCACCTCCTGGAATAGAAATAGATAGTAGGCATGGTCTCCTCTCCTAGGAAAAGTCAGCCTGCTCCCCTTTTTCAATCCTGTCAAGAATAAGTCTGGGAACTGACGTGTGGTTTCCCCATGCCCCAATGACCAGCAGGTGTTATTCCGGTCCCGCAGGATGCCTTACAAGGCCACCCCTCTTATCCATTGCATGTTGAGCGTCAATGGCTCGCTGGCGCGACTGCGGTGAGATACCGGCGTAGGATGGCCTGCTCGACTCGTGAACGCCCACGATCCGGCGCCGGGAATCGAAGCACCAACTGGATCCGCCCTGTTTCGACGATTTGGACGGTAATGCGCGGCTCCGGCGATGGAGCTTCAAGGAGATTGGTCTGTTCCAACATCTTCATGTGCCTGCCCACTTCTTCCATGAATGAGGCGCATTCTGCCTTCGCCGCATCGAGCAGATGCCGTTCGGCATCCCGCCAATTCTCCTGGTCACCGAGAGGAATCACAAGAATATAGAGTCCGTACTCCTGGCCATTGTTCTCCTTGACCAAGGGGTTTGTAAACAGCAAGCTGTTCGGAAATATCGTCACGCGGCCCGTGTAGAGATGCGAGGTTTGGCCCGGCCCTATTTCGAGGAGCTTTGTCGCAAAGATGTCATGATCCAACACCACACCGCGATGACCTGCGATCTGAATGCGATCGCCCACTGAGTACACTTTTCCGCCTACCCGTAGCGCCGCTCCACTCCAACAGAGAATGAGTTCTTTCGTTGCCAACACAAGCGCCGCCGCGACCGCGACAAGAGACACGGCGAACGCTTGAAGCTCGTGCGCCCAGATGCCGACCAACCCCATGAGCAACACGAACACGACGGTATTGCGGACAGAGACGACCCATCGACGTTTCGCCTCCATCGAGAGGGTTGGGTTCCTTGAAATCGCTCGAACGATCAACGCCCGTACGCTCAGGAGAAAGGCCAGCAACAGCAGCGAGGCGAGTCCGTCGAGGAGAACTGAGCTGTCGATGTAGGGCAACCACGCAGGCATGGGTCACGGCATCAGAACATTATTTGGCATTGAGCGTATCGTGAGTTCCCGGCACGCATTCTTCACGTTTCCACTGTTTCAGGATCTTCTGTTCGTCGAAGTTCAGAGTATAGCGATAGCAATACAACGTGTCTTTGGGGCCCTCCCCGGGCTTTCCCAACAACGAAGTTGCTTGCGTCGCAGCATTGGCCAGGCCAGAAAAATGCCACGAGCTCAACTCCTTTTCAGCCACAGGAACACGATAGGTCCAGACTGAATCTCCCCCGAGAGCGGGCGTCTTCGCCGTATGGGGCGGCCCAAACATTTCCGTCACCTCGTCCTGAGTGAGTCGATCCACGCCCTTCTTGAAATAGGCGTCACGCCAGGGACCTCCGCAGGCCAGCATCGCCCCTGCGAAGACCAATAGCCAGACCGCGAACAGACATTGACGCACCCGTTTCATGACTTAGGCTGATCCTTAAGATCTTGCATGCGCTTTACAGAACAATAGAGCGCATAGCCTTGAGCCAACATGCCGGTGGCCAAGAATCCCAAGGCTGTCTGCAGCCACGGCGCATCTGTGTCATCCAACCCATACATCCCGATCACGAATCCAAGCGCGATGGCTACGACTCCCACGAATCGCGCAATCATCCCTTTCGTCCGTAAATTACTGGAAGCCTGATTGTTGTACATCGCCATCGATACGGTACGCTACACTGGATGGTGCGACCGGTTCAACTACGCTGTGCGCGCCCAGAGTCTCTTTCTCCTGCACCCATCTGTTCGACAATAGACTCCGCCGGATAGGTCACGATTTCCGCCAATGTGGGATGGTAGTGTGGCATACGCAAGAGATCGGCGACGGTCCCACGGTAATACATCACCGCCGTCAATTCATGGATCAGTTCACCCGCTTCTGGCCCGACGATCTGCGCGCCAAGAATCTCACCGGTCTGAGGGGCCGCGAGCAGTTTCACAAACCCCTGAGCCGATCCAAGACAGAGCGCTTTCCCATGATCGGCAAAAAGATACGAGGCGCTGAGATGGGGAATCCCTTCTGATTTCGCGCGCGTTTCATTCAGTCCAAGCACTGCGACCTGCGGATCGGTAAAGACCACTTCCGTATCCAGCCGATGATCGATCATCTTCGTCGGTTGACCAACATGTGCTGCATTGTATCCCGCAATCTCGCCCTGCTGGATAGCGAGATGCACGATGGGCGTGAGCGCGTTCACATCGCCCACGGCATAGATATGGGCTTGCGACGTTCGCATGGCGCCATCGACCATTATCCGTCCCTCATCGACTGTCACTTCTGCGAGATCGAGGCGAAGTCCCTCAATGTTGGGCTGTCGGCCCAAGGCCTGAAGAATCTCCGCGCCGACATAAGATCGTTCCCGCCCATCTTTCATCACCCACACCGTCTTCCCTGTTTCGTCCTGGGCAACCCGCAGCAATTGCGCATCCGTCACGATCTCGACGCCCTCGTCGATCAATGCGGCTTCCAGCGCGCGTCCAACATCGTCGTCCATTCCGGAAAGAATCATGCGTCCCCGTTGCACAATCGTCACCCTCGTCCCAAGTCGGGCAAAGAACTGGCCGAGTTCGAGCGCAACGGCCCCACCGCCCAGGACAATCAACGAGCCAGGTTGAGTTCGGAGATCGAGGATCGTATCGCTCGTGAAATATCCGGTTTGGGCTAGGCCAGGAATCTGAATCTCATTGGGTTTTGACCCCGTTGCGAGAATGAACGACCCGGCCGACAAGACAGTATCTCCGACGCTGATTTCGTGAGGCGATAGAAAGGTTCCTCGCGATCGATAGAGCCTGAACTTTGGGTCTTGAAGCTGTTGAATGCGATAGTCGGCAAACTCACGGACCAGCCGATTCTTCCGGTCCACGATTGCCGACAGGTCGGCCTGAGCTGAGACTGAGGAGAGTCCAAACTCCTTCGTTCTTCTGCAAAGGGCCGCCACTTCAGCGGAGCGCAGAATGGCCTTTGTCGGCATACAGCCACGAAGGATACACAGCCCCCCGAGCGGACCCTGATCCACAATCGCCACGTCGGCGCCGGCATCGCGCGCAGTCCGGGCCGCCGCATAGCCTGCCGACCCGCCACCGACGACAATGACGTCATGCGTTCGGTTCGTCGAAGCCCGATTTCGTGATCTCATCGTTCACTTTCTTCTACATCGATCATACGGCAGGATACACGATGATACGACCTGGTCGCTATCGGCAGACCCAGGGCCACGAATATGCGAAGCTGGGTCTGGCGCGGCCTTCGGGAGCGGACGTGGAATTCGTCTTCTCTCGCGCACTCTACGGTGAGCAGGAGTTGCGGATGAGACCGACGGCTATGCCGCTAGACACTATGGTCGTTACTGGTTATTCCTGTCCAGGGCTTCATTTTCTTGCTGTCCCGTAGTTCCCACTTGAATTCTTGCCGCTCGTTTATGACCCTCGCCCCCGCTGCCTCTACTGGTCGCTTGGCAAGGCCTTCTCAACTTAAGTACTTACCGGTAGCTTCCGATACAGATGGTACAAGGTCAGCTATGCCGATCATACGTGCGGTCAATGGCGTCGTCGAAATGCATCCTGCCTTACCGGTGTCTCCACGTCTACCTGCCGCTCAGGTAACTGCGGCTGGTCGAGAGGACCGCTCAAAGGGTCAAGGAAAGGGTCAGGAACACCAGGATGCTGACCCATCAACACGCCTTGCTCAACAGGCCTATCAGCAGCAGGGGCACCAAGCCCCTACATCGAAACCAGCCCTCCTCGCGCAGGACTTAATGACTTCGCCGGTCACATCGCTGCCGTCCAACAGTACGCTACTGGAGGCATGGACCGTGATGAATCGCAAAGGGATTCACCATATCCCTGTGACGTCGGTCCATGGCGCGTTGGTCGGCATGATCTCGAACCGCGACCTGCTGCCCCACGCGCATGAGTTGGAATCCGTCAATTCGTCGGAACCGTTCGCCCAGCGCAAGCTTGCCGATGTGATGCGCAGCCAGGTCTTGTCGGCCACTTCAATGACGGAGATCCGCGAGGTCGCCCACGTCATGCTCGATGAACAGGTCAATGCGATTCCAATCCTGGACAGTTCCCGTCACCTGATCGGCATTCTGACAACCAGCGATATTCTCCGTGCTATCGTCCACCGAAGCCCTCTCGATCTCCGGACATAACCAACGACTCAACGGTTGGATTACCCACCACACGCTCTGAAGTTTCCGCTCATGCACAGTACAAAATCAGAGAACACGATGTTCGACACCGACACCAACTCTGTATCCGCTTGATCAGTTTTATCGCTTGCCCGTCATAATCCCGTTACCCGTGGACCCTGATTATCATCGGCCTGTCCGTTCGGCAAAATGGCGAACGTCGGGTTATCTTCGGACTTTCGTTGGTTCTCTCTCCATACTGCTCGGCGCCTTCGTGGGCTTTGTGATTCCGTGGTACTTTCTCGTATAGTTGCGGAGCATACGTGGGGAGACGATGGTACTACCTGGTCGCTATCGGCACTACAAGAAAGGCCACGAGTACGAGGTGCTCGGAACGGCGAGGCATTCGGAAACGGAAGAAGAGTTCGTTGTCTATCTCGCACTCTACGGCGAGCAGGGACTATGGATCAGACCGACGGCCATGTTCCTGGAAACCGTTATTGTCGACGGTCTTCCGCACCCACGTTTCCAGCGACTCCCGGACAAACCCACAGGATAAATGATCTCTCTCTTCAGGAGACCCGCTCACACCCCCATGTTGAGCGCGCAGATACCCACTCACGGCTTCTACACGTGTCGTTCCTTGATACGTTCGCGCATTTCCAAACTGCGAACGTCGAAGCCTGCACATAGTCTGGCCGTGACTTTAGATAGATACTCCGCTCGGCCTTATAAGGAAAAATAGCCATGGCGAGATTGACGCAACTCCTAGTGGCGGCGTGGATGTTGACATGCCTACCCCTCGCGAGCGAAGCAGGAGATATTTTCACGGGGTTTCAGATCGACAACAAGAGCCAGTACTTTGGCTATCTCGTCGTTCGGACTCCGATCGTGCGAAACTCAGGAGGGCCTGACGTGTTTGTTCAGGCGATCACTTCGGGGTTTGGCTACAAATTTACGAGCAACGGGCAACTCCTGGACGCCAACATCGAGTCCATTGTCCCTTCGCTCGGCATCACCAAAACGCTCGGCAGCTGGGCGCTCTCTGCCCTGGCCGGTCCCCAGATGCGCCGAATCGAAGAACAGCGGCTGAACGCGAGTAACACGGTCGCCTACCAGGCAGGCGTCTATGGCCAACTTGAGGCATTCTACCGGCATGAGAAATGGAATCTCTCCGCAACAGGGTCCTACGCAGACCTCGACAATTTCTTCTGGAGTCGGTTGCGAGGAAAGACTCTGGCCTATAAACCAGAAGAAGGCTGTTGCGCAACCTATGTCGGCTGGGAGGTAACCGGAATGGGCAATGCCGATTTCCGAGGGATCATGACAGGACCCGTCGGCGAAATTCAGATCGGCAACGTGTTTGTCCTCGTCAGGGGTGGATACCAAAACAACACGACCTTCCATGGCGGCAGCTACGGAGGATTTGATATCTACTTGCGGTTCTAAGCGCCTGGCCAATCAGGCCAACCAAGTCCATTGCGCAAAGGTCGCAGCCTGCCCGACTCTCTGCCCACCTGCATCCACGACATTCCAGACCACGGCGTTTTCGACGAGAAAGCGTCTTCCGGTGGAAGAAATACGCACACCGCGATAGGTGTCGAGGTAGCCGCGCGTTCTGGCCTGCTCCAACATCCATTCCCGCTCAGCTCGATTGATCGGTTCAGCCGTGAGCCGCGAGGGTGTCATCACAAGTCGTTCCCACGTCAGCTCCCATAATTCCAGCGCGACTTGGTTCCCGTAATTGAGAAGAGGATCTTCTTCCATCCCATGGGATACGACGACAAAGGGAGACTGAAAGAGCGCGTGGGCTTGATAGTCCGGGTCACCCACTCGTTCGAGGAGGTCACGTCCGACCCAGTGACGGAAACTGTTGAGAAGCAGCTGCGACCATTCGACAATGGCAGGATCGGTCCATACCTGAGAAGTCACGGCACAATCCTCCGACACAATCGAACGGGAAAGGCCTCGTCCTCACTGGCCAGGCGGTGTATCACGTCCTTTCGGTCAACGCAACAATAGGGTGAAGGCTCTTGTGCAGACTATAGGTGGACTCTGTATAATGTGGCCTCCCCTTGAACGAACGTCTTCGAGAGAGACCGATCATTGAGGTGTCAGTATGGCCGCTCAGACACTCTTCGACAAAATCTGGGAGTCCCACGTCGTTCACGCAGAACCGGACGGGACCACCCTGCTCTATATCGATCGTCAGCTGGTCCACGAAGTGACCTCGCCCCAAGCATTTGAAGGGCTCAAACTCTCAGGCCGTCAGCCTCGACGTCCCAGCGCCACATTGGCAGTGCCAGATCACAACGTCCCGACGACCGACAGAGCCCTGGGCATCGCCGACCCTCTTAGCGCGAAACAGATCCAGACGCTGGAGGAAAATTGCCGTGACTTCGGCATCACCCTCTTCGGCATGAACGACATCCGCCAAGGCGTCGTCCACGTCATCGGACCAGAGCAGGGCTTTACCTTGCCGGGAACGACCATCGTGTGCGGCGATTCGCACACATCAACCCATGGAGCGTTCGGCGCGTTGGCCTTTGGCATCGGCACCAGCGAAGTGGAGCATGTACTAGCTACCCAATGCTTGGTGCAAAAACGGCCCAAGACTATGGAGGTCCGAGTCGATGGGGTGCTGCCGGCTCTCTGTTCGGCGAAGGATGTCATTCTGGCCATCATCGGAAAAATCGGCACAGCCGGAGGTACCGGCTATGTCATCGAATACACAGGCTCGGCGATCCGCGCCCTCAGTATGGAAGGGCGTATGACGCTCTGCAATATGTCGATCGAGGGAGGTGCGCGGGCCGGGATGGTCGCGCCAGACGAACAGACCCTTGCCTATATCAAAGGACGTCCGCTGGCGCCGAAGGGACAACTGTTCGAGCAAGCCATGCATGCGTGGCAGCAGCTCAAGACCGATGCAGACGCCTCTTACGATATGACCGTCACGATGAGGGCCGAAGACATTGCGCCGCAGGTCAGCTGGGGCACGAGTCCCGGGATGGTAACCGGCATCGATCAACGAGTGCCAGACCCTCGCACGATCGCCAACGAGAACCAGCGACAGGCTACAGCGCGCGCCTTGGAATATATGGGCCTCATCCCGAATATGCCCATGACCGATATCACGATCGACAAGGTGTTCATCGGGTCCTGCACCAATTCACGTATTGAGGATCTTCGTCTGGCCGCAAACTTAGCCAAGGGCAAGCATGTTGCGAAGACGGTTCACGCGATGGTCGTGCCAGGCTCTGGCCTTGTCAAACAGCAGGCGGAGCAAGAAGGGCTCGACCGTCTGTTCAAAGAGGCGGGATTCGAGTGGCGGGAGGCCGGCTGCAGTATGTGCTTGGCAATGAATGCCGATGTGCTTCGGCCCGGGGAACGTTGCGCGTCGACCAGCAATCGAAACTTCGAAGGGCGCCAGGGGGCCGGCGGACGGACTCATCTCGTGTCACCGGCAATGGCCGTCGCAGCCGCCGTCGAAGGGCACTTCGTCGATATCCGAACCTGGACATAGAGGACATATGCAAGCCTTTACCGCTATAACGGGTCTTGTCGCGCCGCTGGACCGTGTCAATGTCGATACCGATCAAATCATCCCGAAGCAGTTCCTGAAGACGATCAAGCGAACCGGGCTCCGCGAAGGCTTGTTTTACGATTGGCGCAAACAAAAGGACGGATCACAGGATCCGTCGTTCTTTTTGAATCAACCGCGCTTCCAAGGCGCGACGATTCTCCTGACGCGCGATAATTTCGGCTGCGGATCGTCGCGTGAACATGCCCCCTGGGCGCTCCTCGACCAGGGATTCTGTTGTGTCATTGCGCCGAGCTTCGCCGACATCTTCTACAACAACTGCTTCCAGAACGGCATCCTCCCCGTGGCGTTGAAAGCCGACGAGGTCTTAAGCATGATGAACGATGTCCTGGCAACCCCTGGGTACCGACTGACTGTGGACCTCGCAAACCAAACGGTAACCACCCCGGATAACAGCCTCTTTCACTTTGAGGTCGACCCTTTTAGAAAAGACTGCCTGTATCGAGGTCTCGACGCCATCGGATTGACCTTGCAGCACGAGGCTGCCATTGCCACCTACGAGGCTCGACGAAAGGCTGAAGCTCCTTGGCTATTCACGGATCTTTGCCGGAACCCAGGAGCAGTTTCGTGATAAAGATTGTGGTGCTCGTTCTGCTCTTCCTCGGTGGAGCCTCTTTGCTCATCGCCTTCAATTACAGCTACTCAGACGGAAACCGGGCAGGTTATATCCAGAAGTTTTCCAATAAAGGCTGGATCTGCAAGACGCACGAAGGGGAGCTGGCTATGACGACGGTGCCGGGCGTGGCCCCGATCTTGTGGAGTTTTTCTGTCTCAGATCCGAAAGTGGCGTCGCAGCTCTCGCAGATCGTGGGAAAACGATTGGTCCTGCACTACAAGGAGTATCGCTACCTTCCCACCACGTGTTTTGGAGAAACCGCCTACTTTGTCGATCACGTTGAGATAGCGGAATAGTCTCTCTCCGTCTCACCCCGAGTATCGATGTCTCAATGCCGATCCGCATTCATGCCATCGTGAACACACCAAGCTTGGACGCTGTGAGCCCAATTGATAAAGGTCGCGCCGCCGCCCAAACCGAAATGCACACCCCACGCGCCCTTAGGATCCTCACCGGGCCTCGTCGCTGACCAATAGACGGCTGACTGAATAGCCACGAAGGGATGGCTCGGCGGAAGAGCCAAGCTTGGAGGGGCTATGGAGGAGTCCACCAGACTGGCCAGCTCTTCGAGGGAGGGTAGCCGCCAGCCTTTCTGGCCCCCGATGCTTTTCTCCAGGCAGGCGCGGTGGGCCAGAGTCCATTTGGCGCTTGTCGTCTGCGGGGACTTTTCCCAAATCAGACCGGTTTGTTTATCCAACACCGCCTCATTACCGAAAGCCGGCAAGGTAATGAACCGCTGCGCCGACGGCAGAGCATTGTCTCTATTCTGGGTGACGCCCGGAACATCCGCCGATTTTCCTTGTTCGGCTGCTGTCGCCTCTGTACAGCCAAAACCTGCCAAGAGAAGGCCGATAAGCGCCGGTGCGCCTCTCGTGACGGTGATAACTCGTCGTTTCATCGTTCTTTCCATTAGCCCATATGAATCGTGCGCGCTAGATCCACTTCTTTCCTTTGAAAAACCCCAGCATGGTGACCGCGATCGCCACCATCACGCCGAGCACCAGCGGGTAGCCCCATTCCCACTTTAGCTCTGGCATATGCTCGAAATTCATCCCGTAGATGCCGACGATGAAGGTCAGCGGCATGAAAATCGTCGTAATGATCGTCAATACCTTCATCACGGCGTTCAGCCGATAGCTGATGCTCGACAGATAGATATCAAGACTGGCTGAGACCATTTCACGAAGCGTCTCGATGGTGTCCACGATCTGAATGACGTGATCGTACACGTCACGGAAGAAGACTTTCGTCGATTCCTGCAAAAAGGGACTTTCTGACCGGGAAAGATTGTTCGCTGCCTCACGGAGTGGCCATACCGCCCGTCGCAGAAACAGCAACTGCCGTTTGAGGGTATGAATCCGGTGGAGTGTCTCCGGCTTGGGATCGCTAACGACCATATCTTGGAGCGCTTCGATTTTCTCACCTAACACCTCCAACACCTCGAAATAATGATCCACAATCGCATCGACCAGCGCATAGAGCAGGGAGTCGGCCCCGGACTGCCTCAGACGTCCCTTTCCCCCGCGAAGACGATCGCGCACCGGCGTGAAGACATCGGCCCCGTTTTCCTGGAAGGAGAGCACAAAATTCCGTCCGAGAACGAAACTCACCTGCTCGACGACGATATCCTGTCGGTCGGTAATCGAGAGCATCTTCATCACGAGGAACAAGCAGGTTTCATAGTCGTCGAGTTTCGGCCGCTGATCGGTGTTGGCAATGTCTTCGAGAAGAAGCGGGTGGAGCTGGAACTGTTTTCCGAAAGATTCCAGAATGTCCATCTTGTGGACACCTCCGACATCCACCCAGGCGATGGACTCATCGGTCGGTGGCGCAAGCACATCTGGCAACACATCCTGACGTTCATCGCAACGAGCGCCGGTGTAATTGAATGCCCTGATCGTGACCTTGTCCGTTTTTTTTTCGCCGATATGGACAAGCGTACCTGGGGGAAGCCCGGTCTTTCTCGATCGTTTCTGGACCAGTTTCATGGTAGAGACCTCGCAGGACTCCCTGCTTGTACGCAGGTTCTCCTCGCTGGTCAAGAGGGTGCCGGGTCGGGTGCTGTCTTTCTCCTTTGCCAATCCCACGAGACCTGCTACTCTTCCGGTTCCACACCACGAGGCGTGCGGCATGGAACGAGAATTGGCCACGTTAGTCGAATCGATCCAGAACGCCGGCGCAAAGGCCCGTGAACTGGTCAGAGCCGGGTTCACAGTGGACACCAAGCCGGACCATTCGCCGGTCACCACCGTGGATCATGAGGTCAACCGTATTCTGCACGAGATGCAGCGCCGAGAATTCCCACAGGATGGATGGCTCTCGGAAGAGTCTCCCGACGACCCGGCTCGACTCACCAACACACGCGTTTGGATTGTGGACCCCATCGATGGCACAAAGGCCTTGGTGAATCGGGTGCCGGAGTTCTGTATCTCTGCCGCATTGATTGAACGAGGCGTACCGGTCGTTGCGGCGATTCTGAATCCATCCACCGACGAACTCTTCACCGCAGTGCGCGGTAAGGGACTCTTCTTGAACGGCACGCGCATTGCCCCCTCCCCTACTTATGACATCGATCCCGTCATCATGGTCAATGCGCGGGAGTTCAGGATCGACCGATGGTCAACGCTTGCCGAGACCGCTCCATGCCACCCCATGTACTCCATCGCCAACACATTGGCTCTGGTTGCCGCTGGTCGTGTTCAAGCCGCCTTAACCATCGAGCCGGAGAACGAATGGGACGTCGCGGCCGGTGTCCTGCTTATCGAAGAAAGTGGCGGTGTCATCAGCGACGCGGCCGGAAACCCCTTCGCCTTTAATCAACCGACACCGACGTTTCATGGCGTCATCGCCGTCACAGCCACAGCCGACAAGAGCCTGCATGCCAGCCTGAAGACCCATGCCGAACAGGCCACATTGAGACCGAAGCCGAGAAAATCTGCTCCCTGATCACCGCCCTATATCGTTCCCATACTCATGGCGATTCCTCGCAGAATCTCGGCTGTCGCGGATCTCTCGCATATCTTGCCATGGCTCCATAGTTCCCTTTCCCCGAAAGCCTATTGCCGGTTTCCGCTCTCAGTACCCTCGCGAATGATCGCCTTTTTTGATATTCGTTGAGATCGACGAAAATACTTCTATACTGACGGTGATGACGATCGGCAGCGCGGCCTAACCGGACATCTGCCTCATTTCCGAATCCAACATATCTAGGAACCATGCAGAAGCTGGCCCACAAAACCATCGAACCACGTGCTTACGACCCTCTGATCCACGAAGGCTTCATCCGCCAGGGAGATTTCGTGAAGGCTGTCCAGGACTCCTTGTTAGGATCGACCGACTTGGAAGGCCTGTTGATCGAACGATATCGAGTCCCGAAAGCCGTGCTTGGTAAGGCACTGAGCGCGTTCTTCGATTGTCCCTATATTCCGTACGACGACCGGACCCTGGCGGACCCCCAGCTCCTCAGTAATCTCAGTCACGATTATCTGCGCAAGCACCACTGGCTCCCGCTGAAGCAGCAGGGCGACATCCTGGATGTCCTGATCGACAATCCTCACGACCTCGATAAAGGCCATGACATCCAGCGCGCCTTTCCCGGCTTGACGATACGGTATGCCCTGGGCCTACGGCGTGACATTGAGCGGTTCCTCAATGCCACGATCGGAGACACCGATAATGGGTCCATTGCGGACACACTCGGCGAACTGGTCAACGACGCTCACCTGGAACAGTCTCTCGATATCGACCCTGAAGGCATCGATGAAAACGATTCTGCGATCGTTCGGCTCGCCAATCAGATCATCGTCGAGGCGTACAGGCATGAGGCATCCGACGTCCATATTGAACCCTATTCGGATCGCAAAGAAACAGCCATTCGTTTTCGCGTGGACGGCACCTGTTCCACCTATATGCGAATTCCCGCAATCTATCGCCGAGCCTTGGTCTCTCGTATCAAGATCATGTCTAATCTGGATATTTCCGAACGCCGGAAGCCGCAGGACGGGAAGATCCGGTTCAAGCTGAATCAGGATAGGGAAATCGAGCTGCGGGTGGCCACGTTACCGACCGCCGGCAACAATGAAGACATCGTCATGCGGTTGCTCACGGCGAAGGATCCCCTCCCTCTCGACGCCATGGAGTTTGCTCCCACCACGCTCGCGGCACTCTTGGAAATCGCGGAGAAGCCGCACGGCATCATCTTGTGCGTGGGTCCGACCGGATCCGGAAAGACGACGACCCTGCATGCCCTGCTTCGCCATCTCAATACAGACGAACGCAAAATCTGGACAGCGGAAGACCCTATCGAGATCACCCAGGAGGGCCTCCGGCAGGTCCAGGTCCATCCAAAAATCGGGTTTACCTTTGCTGCCGCCATGCGGTCGTTTTTACGAGCCGACCCAGATGTCATCATGATCGGTGAGATGCGGGACAAGGAAACTGCCGATGTGGCCATTGAGGCCTCGCTGACCGGCCACCTGGTCTTGAGCACATTGCACACAAATGGGGCAGTCGAGACTGTGGTCCGTCTCCTCGATCTGGGATGCGATTCCTTCAACTTCGCCGATGCCATGCAAGGGGTCCTTGCGCAACGTCTCTGCAAACGAATCTGCGTCAATTGTAAAGAACCGTACCGCCCAACGGGGCAAGAGTACGATAGGCTGGTGCATGGGTATGGTAAGAAAGCCTGGGAGGGGCTCGGAGTAGGCGATCGCGAAAACCTCCAGCTCTACCGTGGGCGGGGCTGTGAAGCCTGCAAGCAGACAGGCCTCAAGGGTCGAATCGCTTTGCATGAACTCCTGAGCGGATCGGATGAGCTGCGAAATCTCATTCAGAGCCGTGCCAAAACAAAGGAGATGCAGAGTCTAGCCGCAAAGGAAGGGATGATGACGCTTGTGCAGGACGGAACGCTAAAAATACTCGCCGGCCTGACCACCTATGAACAAGTCAGAGCCGTCGCCATGAAATAGCTGCTCGAATCTCATTGCGGTCACCTGGTTTACGTCGTCGATTCCAACGCCTTGACGAACTGCTTCAGCCGTTCCCCATCTTCAGGACGAATCTTAATAAACTCGACACCGAATCTCGTCGCGGCAACCCACCGGACTGCGGCCAGATCGACTTGAACCGGCTCCTCTCGCTCCCGGAGTTTCATCGTCAATCGCAGATAGACTGCGACGCCGGCAACGGTGTCCGCCGTGATGGCACAACCTTCAGCAGACAGGTTTAGGATAGTGCCCGCGTCGGAAATCTGGTCCCCACTGAAGGACACAGGAAGTTGCACTGCAAAACGGGTATGTTTACGCCCTTCCATAAAACTCCCGACCGATCACCGGCTTTGACGCCAGAAGCGATTCGACGCGCCTGTTTTTTTAATCATAGCGATTGTTACTCAACTCGTCGAGTGCCAGCCGGAGGATTTTTCAGCAGTCTGTTAGCCAAGTCTCGCAAGCCGACGACAGGCGTCGTCAATGTCTGAATCAATTTTCGCATAACTGAATCGAATGAACTGCCTCCCGTCGGCTCCCGAAAAGAAGGCTTCACCCGGCACACCGGCTATACCGATCGTCTCAAGGAGAAACATCGCCCGCTCTTTTCCCGTTGTGCCAGGCAGACGAGACGCATCGGCCAGCACATAATACGCGCCCTGTGGAATCGACGGGGTCAGGCCGGCCTTCGTCAAGGCCCGGCAGAAGCGATCTCGTTTCTGTTGGTAGTCGCGCGCCAAGTCTCGGTAGAACGAATCGGGAAGGTCCTGAATGCCCACCGCTACCCCCGCCTGCAAAGGCGTCGGAGCGCACACATAGAGCAGGTCGTTCATCGCTCCGATTGCCTGCGCCCACCGAGCTGCCGCGACACTGTAGCCGATACGCCAGCCAGTAATACTAAATGTCTTCGAGTACCCGCCGAGGGTAATCGTACGGTCTGCCATGCCCGGCAACGCTGCGACACTCACATGCGCCAGACCGTCATACAAAAAGTACTCGTAGATTTCGTCGGTGAAGACGAGCAAATCCTTTTGTTGAGCGATCGCCGCAAGACTCTCCAATTCTTGCCTGCTGAATACTTTCCCGGAGGGATTGCCGGGCGAGTTCACAATGATCGCCCTGGTTCGAGGCGTGATTGCGCGCTCGACGTCGGCCATGGAAAAGGTCCAGTCGGGAGCCCGCATCTTCACCGTCACCGGAACCGCCTCAACCGCCAGCAGCGCGCTGATGTGATACTGGTAGTAGGGCTCGAAGAGAACAACTTCGTCGCCTGGATTGAGCAGCGCCAAGCAGGCACAATGAAAGGCTCCGGTGGCGCCTGCGCTGACCGTCACGTCCGTTTCTGGTTCAGCCGCGATGCCGTTGTACCGCGCGAGTTTCTTGGCGATCGCCTGCCGCAGTTCGAGGAGTCCGTCGAATCGCGAATAGACATTCTTCCCGTCGTCTATCGCCTGCGTCGCGGCTCGAAGCACCACTGGTGGAACAGGCGTATCACAGACCCCTTGTGCCATGTTGAGACCCTTCGCGTCGATGCAGGCTTGGGTCATCGCTCGAATCTCCGAATGGGCCAATGTCGCCATTCGTTGGTTGAGGTGTCGTTCCATTTCTTATTACTCCTCGCTCAGATGTGCTCTCTTGTCGCAGACCGATTCCAGATAGGTCAAGCCCTTTTTCTGAGAAAACCGTGTAGGGGTCTGTCCTGGTGCGATGGCGAATAACGAAGTTTTCGTTACATGCAAAAACGAAGTGCGTATACTGTGATCAAGGCCCTGTTGTTCCCTCCTTCGGGTTAATTCCCTTGAGGAATGCAGGTCGATGACATGTCGGTACAGTGGGCTTACGATCAATGTAGGTCTTCTTTGTGTGGCGAGGGAAAGGACGTAATCCGTGGCCGTGCAGGACCCCAGAACCGCTCGAGCGTTAGGATCTGACCACGAAGCCTCGATGGCGGAACGTCGGGGCCGCCGTCTCAGCCTGAGTTGCCGCCTATTCTTTTTTGGAGAGGATGATTTCGAGGGCGAAGCGACGGTCCTCGATCTCTCTACCAACGGCTGTCGGGCGACATCCCTGACCCATGTGCAAGTCGGCATGGTGCTCCGTCTATCTCTGTTCCTTCACGACCAGGAATGGCCTCTCCGCATCGACGAAGCTCTGGTTCGGTGGGTCAATGGCGAGAGCTTTGGTCTCGAGTTTACGGGTATCCGGCCGGCGCAACGGGAGCGAGTTCGCGCCATCATTATGAAGGCCAAGCTCTAGCCCGTTCGACCCATTTGGCGCCAGAAGCTTCCCCTCCAAAACAAGTCAGACGCCTGAATCGTCGGCAATCCAAAAGAACCGGCGAGGAATATTCGGGAATAACCGGCAGCCTGGTGAGCTTCCTTCTCTCACGTCTTCTCATTCTTGGGAGGAGGTTGTGGGTTAGAACGGAATGCCTCGTAATACCGCAGCACTCTTTTCACATAGGTTCTGGTCTCTCGAATGCGCGGGACCTTACGGTCTTTGACCCGATGGACCCCGGCGTTATAGGCAGCCAAGGCCAGGGGAAGATCCTCTTGGTAGAGGTTCAGCAAATGCCGTAGCTGTTTGGCCCCTCCGCGGATATTCTGGATGGAATCGTAGGCGTCGCCCACTCGTAATGTGGCTGCGGTAGCCGGCGTCAGCTGCATCAAACCGACCGCGCCTTTGGGAGATACAGCATGCTGGCGAAAGTCCGATTCGGTCTTGATAACCGCTCGCAGCAAGGCGGGGTCGAGACGATATTTCTTGGCGTACCACACGATGGCCCGACGTATTTCCTGTTTAGAATACCGAGGGTAGGCGCCGTCATAGTCCGGCCGCGTCGGCGTGGGGACCGCTGCGATCATCAGACACAGCATCACCAGCGCACAGACAGTGATGCGCAGCAGGCGTAAAAAGAGCAGTCCGCTCCTTGTATCGTCGGTAACCATCGTGTGCGCTTACATCCTTGTGCACGAGACAACCTTCATAGAAGCCTGTAAGGTCTCAAGATCCATGCCCGGATGAGCCTCAACTAACGTGCGGATAGGATGGAGAAAACGACGGCTATGCCACATGACGCAATGTGGCGTGATCTGCACAGAGTGGACGTTTGGGAACTGTGGCCCTGCCTGCAGGATAGCCACGCAGGACTGGCTGGAAAAGCGGGACGAGTGAGATGGTCTAAAGGAGTTCGCCGATGAGTTTGACCGCCTCTTCGGGCGAAGCAGCGGCATGGACAAGCTGCGGCGCGAGATTTTTGAACAGACCGATTCCGGCCTTGTCGGCTCCCAGTAAAATCACGGTTTTCTTCGCTTTCAGCGCCAGCGCAACTTCTGAGACTGTTCCGGTGCCACCGAGCCCACAGGCCACGATGATGTCGCTGGACATCACATTCACGTTATTGCGCGCCTGGCCCAGATCCGTGACGATCGCCACATCCACAAACCGGGATACCTGCGCCTTGCCATCCGGAAGAATCCCAATCGTCAAGCTGCCAGGCACTGACTTTGCCCCCTCGCTGGCCGCGTCCATCACGCCGCTCGCGCGCCCGCCTGTCAACACCACCCATCCTTGACGCGCAATGAGTTCTCCCAAAATCTTGGCGTCTGTCAATTCTCTGGCGCCGACCTTGGCCGGACCCATGACACCGATAACCGGCTTTCTGGTCGATTGTCTCACCGAACGTTTCATGGACTGCATCTCACTGGACAAGCATGGAGACAAAATAGGTTGCTGAGGCAGAAATATACACTGAGGATGGGGGGCTTGTCGCGGGACTCTTACGAAGGATCGGATAAAAGGATGCGCAGCCTAGCTATAGTTAAGGTTTTCCCCACAACTCTTCCAGCCGCTGGGCACGACCACAATTGTATTTGTAGAGTTTGTAGCGGATGGGATTCTTCTTGTAGAAATCTTGATGGTACTCCTCGGCCGGATAGAACTGCGGAGCCATCACGATCTGGGTGACGATCGGCTCTTTGAATTGTCTCGACTGCTCGATGGCCTGCTTGGAGGTGTCCGATGCACGTTTCTCTTCATCGGTGCGAAAGAAAATGGCGGAGCGATACTGGTTACCGTGGTCACAGAACTGCGCGTTCGGTGTGATGGGATCGACATTGCGCCAAAAGGCGTCTAGTAACTTCTGATAGCTCACTTTGGCTGGATCGTAGACCACTTCGACCGATTCTGCATGCCCCGTTCGCCCGGCAGACACCTCTTCATAGGTCGGATTGGAAACCGTCCCTCCCATGTATCCCGAGGTGGCAAACAACACACCGTCAACCTTCTCGAACACTTCTTCCATGCACCAGAAACAACCTCCTGCGAAGTAGGCCTTGGTCGGGGCCGTATCCGCTGCAGCCTGGTTGGCCGATTGCAGGTTCCAAGATCCGATGAGGAGAAAGGCCACAGTAAGAACCGATAAGGCGATGTGTCTTCTCATGAAACGGTCCTCCTCACTGACTTAGTCGAATGGCTCGGTGAATCCTTACACTTCCTACGGGCATGGTTTCAATCGGTATGTTCCTGTATGATCGGGGCCGATGTGGATCATCGCCCGTTCCCTCGCGTGCCTTCTCCTTGTCGCCACGGTCGGGTGCGCCTCGTGGCTGATGAAAGGGGAGCCCCCTGAAGTGCTCGTCACAAATGTGACGCCCTTAGAAGGAACCGCATTCGAACAACGATTGCAGGTGGACCTCCGTATCCGCAACCCGAACGATTTCGATCTGTTCGTTACAGGCATCGACTTTACGCTCAATCTCAACGGGAAACGGCTGGCACGAGGATTGGGCAATGCAACTATCACGGTCCCCCGACTCAGCGATGCCGTCGTCTCAGTTCAGACAAGCACTTCAACCTTCGATGTGGTCCGCCAACTTCTGAGCTTCTCCCAGGCGCAAGACCTCTCGTACAATATCATGGGGCTGCTCCACCTCAAAGACGGACGCTTGCCCTTCGATAGCTCCGGCACACTCCTCGAAAAAAGCCAGCTTTCCGGCGCACCCTTGCCCTAGCATCTCTCTACATTCGTGACGCAGCCGGAATGAAATCGGCATGGGCCCAGGCCTTCTTGAAACGATCCTCGGCCTCGGCCGCCTCGTCGTCTTTCTGTTGGGCTCGCAGGCTCTGGATCAATCCGATCAACGCCCAGCCGTTGCCTGGATATCGCAGAAGGTCCGCGCGATAGACCGCTTCCGCTTCGCGCGGGCGACCGGCCGGCAAGAGGGTCGCCCCCAAATGATGCCGTACGGACAACGGCCAGAGAGGCGGTTCCGAGTATGGAAGCGCCTCCTCAGTTTTGATCGCGTCCTCGAACAGCCTGATCGCGTCGTCGTACCGTTGGCGGTGGGCGGCAATCTCTCCCGCTAAGACTCGCTCCGCAATCTTAAGAAGCGCCCGCTCGGTTTTTTCTTCCGTTGTGCGATCCCGTCGGATCTGCTTCGTCAGACCGGCAAGGACGACATGTTCGCCCTCAGCCCCGGGAAGCCGACCGGTCGCAACAAGGGCAAGCCCTCGCCCCAGCCGCCACATCCCCTCCATCAATCGCAATCCCTTGGGCGGTGGAGGCTCCTTGAGCAACTCCTCCCACCTGCCGAACCGAATCATCGAATAGATCGGCGTCGGAAGGTAGAGCTCCTTCACACGATCTTTACGGACTTCCTCCTCGGTGATCGTCGCCGTCAAGTCTCGAGCCGCTTTCATCGCTTCGACATTACGCCCCTCCATCGCGAGAGACGCCCAGAGAAAGTGGAGGTTGTGCGTGTAATAGCCGTCGGCATACTCGCCGGCTGGATGCTGATCGGCCAGGTACTGCTCATCGACGTGAGCGGCTTGCTGATTCCGTTCCACCGCTTCGTGGTATCTCCCCACCCGCATATAAATGTGCGCCGGCATATGAACGAGATGGCCCGCCCCCGGCATGAGGCTCGGCAGCCGCTCGGCGCAGGGCAAGGCTCGTTCCGGTTGCAGTGACGCCTCGACCGCATGGAGGTAGTAGTGGCAGGCTCCCGGATGATCGGGGTTCCGCGCGAGCACGGACTCAAGCGTGGCGACAATTTCTTCCGTGCCAGGCTGCGGCCGTCCATCCTGCTTCCAATAATCCCAGGGCCGCAGATCCATCAACGCCTCTGCAAACAGCGTGGCTGCGTCGTCATCGTCCGGGAATTGCTGCGCTACCGATCGCATGGCCTTCGCATAGGCCTCATCGAGTCCCTTTCGCTTCGTCCCCTTCTTACTCACGTACCGCGTGACCAGCGCGTCGATATAGGCCTTTTCCCCACGAGTCGTATGACCCGCCAATCGTTGGGCCTTTTGTGCCATCTCGACCGCTCGACGTTCGTCTTTCTTTTCCATCGCACTGTTGATGTTGGGGCCGAGTGCCAGGGCAATTCCCCAATAAGGCATAGGGGCCTGAGAGTCCTCTTGCGTTGCCGCCTCAAACGACCTGATCGCTTCTTCGTGGTTGAAGGCATAGACGAGTCGGAGCCCCTGATCGAAATACCGCTGGGCCTGCTCCGATGTGGTGGTGATGGGATGATGGAGAGAGCCTAGATTATCGAACAGCGGCGGATTATCGGTCAGATCGGCAGACACGGCTTGCGCCGGTGAGAACATGGTCACCCAACAAGCGATACCGGCAATGAAGAGCGTCGCGAACATCGGTCCTCCCTCAATTCACAGAAGCCTGTGTTTTCGTCCCAAGATCGACCTACTGCGCTCGTTCATCCCGATCGATGTTCCGAATAAGGATTGCGCGGCCTTTGTCGTCGACGAAGACTTCGATTCGATCCCCGACATGGGCCGGTCGATCGATTCGAGTATTTTCGTCATGCGCCACACGACGTTCGACACCGCTGATTTCCTGAAGCACATAGGCCCCGCCCTCCACCGCCGTTACCTGGCCGCTTAGCGCAACAACGTGTGCTGGAATTGAGGACCGCGCCTCGCCGGCCAGTTGGGCTCCCAATGTGCCCCGTACGATCCCCCGCCCAAGGTCCTCTTGTCCGGACGTTCCAACGATGTTGCAGCCGGTGCCCAGCAAGCTTGTCCCTAACACCGCCATGAAGCACCGCCTTGTCGTCCACATCATGTCCTCCGCCTTATCGGCTGATTCACAGCAACAAACCTCAGAATCGCGTGACGCTGGAAAAATGAAAATCACGGAGCGTCATCGCCGGCACAAGCAACTTGCCGGTTTCGGACGTGATCGCTTCGGACGGGTCGGTGAACGCTGCGATCTGGTTGAAGACTCGCAGCGGGCTCTCGTGAAACCGGAAATTCTTCACCGCCGACACGATCTCCCCCTTCTCGACGAAAAACGTGCCGTCTCTCGTCATGCCGGTCAAGGTGAGATCTGTCGGATTGACCGTCCTGATGTACCAGAAGTTCGTCACGAGGATGGCGCGCTCCGCGTTCTTGATCAATTCCTGTAGGGTCGGCAAAGACAACCCTCTTCCTGAAAGACATGGAGCGTCGAGCGTGGGAATTGTGTCGATCCCTCGTTCCTTTGCAGTGAACCGATCATGCGCAAGCTGTGTCAACGCCCCCTCTGCAATCCAGTCGGAGGCTACCGTCGGTAACCCTTCGGACGTGAAACCCATGCCCAAGAGATCTTCGTGGGCCGGCCTATTGCTGAGCGTCAATCGCTTGTCGACGATCACCTGTCCCAATTTGCCTGAGAAGGCGCTCGTCCCTTTCTCGTAGGACTTCGCATCGAGTGTCCTGAACAACGCGTACCATAGCCCCGCGACGGCAGCCGGCTCAAGAATCACGGTATAGCGCCCAGGCGGCAGCTCGCGCACCTCCAAGCCACGTTTGGCCTTACTGATCGCGGCGAGTGTCCGTTCCTGAACCTTCAGATGATCGATGGATCGATGGGCCGCTGCGGCCCATCCGGTAGCCTCGCCGGCATGAACCGTGAGGCTGAATCGTGCATCGGTCCGTTCTTCATGGGCAAAAAGCCCCGTGCTCGCGGCCACCCCGACCGTCTCCACCGAGGACGAGACAATGCCGGCTGCGCCAAGATTTTCCATCCGGCATTGCCCGATCGCCTCGTTCGTATATTCCAGACGACGGGCCGGCCCAGTCACGGCAGTTTCTGGCCGCGCAGTGGGAGTCGTTAGATAGTGCTGTGGCTCCACCGGAGGAAGATATTCCGGATCGTCCGGCGACAGACGCGCGATCTGTGTGGCTCTGGCTACCGCCTCTTGCACCGCTCCTGCAGTAAAGTCCGTTGTGCCGGCAGTGCCGTGACGCCGCCCGAAGGCTACCGTCACGCGCAAAGACCCGCGCCTCGTATCGACGTTCTGGACAATGTGATTGTTCGCAAACCGCGTCGTCCCGCTCTGCTGATCGTGCAACGACACGAGCGTGTGGTCGCCGGTCGAATGTTTCAGAACCAGATCCGCAAGAAACCGGAACTCCTCCCGGCTCGTCAGCTTCGGCCAGGTCTTGTGACCGGTCGTATTCATGATCCGGCCTGCCCTCCAATGACGTTCACATTGCGGAACCTCGCGTGGGATGCCGCATGGGTCATCCAGCCGGACTGGCCAGGCTGGCCCTTTCCACACGTGATAAACCCATACCGCCGCCGATTCGACCGATCCGCAACCCCATCGCAGCTATTCCAAAACTCCGGCGTGATGCCGTGGTAGACGACATCGCGAACCATGTGGGTGCGTTTGCCGTTCTCGATCAGCCAAAAGGCATCGCCGCCGAACTGGAAGTTGTACCGCCGTTGATCGATGCTGTAGGACCCGTGGCCTTCAATATAGATACCCCGCTTCACATCGGCGAGCAATTCGTCGAGGGTAGCGGAGCCTGGCTCAAGACCGATGTTGGCGATACGGACGATCGGCACGCTGCCCCAGCTGTCCGCGCGATTGGAGCCTCGGGAACGCACCTCTCCGATTTTCGGCGCAACCTCGCGGTTCGTGCAATAGCCGACAAAAATCCCGTTGCGCACAATGTCCCACCGCTGGCAGGCCACACCATCGTCATCGTAGCCGGTCGCGGCAAGCGTCTCCGGTTCGCAGTTGTCAGCCACGAGATTCACATGCGGAGATCCGTATCGAAAGGTTCCTCGTGTGTCGGTCGTGAGAAAGCTGGTGCCGGCATAGTTGGCCTCATACCCGAGCGCGCGGTCGAGCTCGCTCGGATGACCACAAGATTCATGCATGGTGAGCGACAGATGTTCTGGGTCGAGGACGAGATCGTAGAGGCCCGGCTCTGTGGTAGGCGCTTTCACCTTCTCGACAGCCTGAGACGCAATCCGCGGGGCCTCGGCTAGAAAGTTTGCGCCCTCGATCAATTCATAGCCCATCCGAAGATGCGGCGTATTGAAGCTCCGCGAGGCGAACCGCCCGTCATGAACCGCCGTGGCATCGAAATCGCCGCTCAGGGCCAGGAGGTCAAATTCCAGACGCGACCCTTCCGTCGACAGGAACAGCTTCCGGTCCCTCTGAACCCATAAGCTTGCGCTGCTCCGTGCGATTCCAGGCTGCCGATGGACAGCCTCCATGGTCTCCAGAAGCAGGGCTGTTTTCTTTTCGATCGCGACGGCAAAGGGATCGATCCGCCGTTCCGTGACGACCCGGTCTCGATGGACCGGCTCATCGGCGAGTCTCACCCGTTCACTCGCAATGGATGCGGAACCTTTGGCAATCTCGATCGCCAACTCAGCCACACGAGGAGCCTCTTCCAACGAACAAACTGAACTGGCTGCAAAACCCCAAGCACCGTGATAGAGGACACGGACTCCAAACCCGCTGTCCTGCGTTTCCCGAATAGACGCAATGCGGCGATCTTCGCCGTGAATGGTCTGGACCGTGCTATCGAGGAGGCGGATATCGCCGTACTCGGCGCCGGAGGCCACCACGCGTTTTAGCGCGAGTTCGGCAAGTTCGTCCTGATGAGAATTCAGATGACCAGACATTGTGTCTGTATCCTGGCAGAGACGCCGGCGCCGTTCAACTCATCGCTTGGATTTTCTCACGTGATTCCCTACGATGTCGCGTCATGTTGCCTCCTGAACGGACACCGCGCCAGCGAATCATCGATCTGATCACGGGCGCCAGACTCTCATCTTACCAGTTGGCGCAGATGTTGGGCATTCGTGAGCGACAGGTCGAGGATCATCTGGCCCACGTCGTGAAAACCATCGCGCGCGACAAGACAAGGCGATTCATCCTGGATCCAGCACGCTGTCAAGACTGTAGCTTTGTGTTTCGTGACCGTAGGCGTCTCACAAGCCCGAGCCGCTGCCCGCAATGTCGAAGTGAAGCCATCACGGCGCCGCGTTACGGAATCGATTTATCTGCCTCGTAGTGTAATCAGCGTCCGCCCTATACATTGGAATTGGCGTTGGCCTTCTCGACAATGGATGCCGCGCAGAATAGACTGACCCGGTGGCGTGTCACCTAATCGGGTGCGGTATTCGGCACACGAGCAACGATGTATCAGACACTGTGGGAGCGATCGGAGGAATCATGAGGCAGTGGATCTACGTGGGGGCTGTTGTATTCTGTGTCGCTCTCGCTGCCTGCAGCGGGGACAAACCGAAGGAGCTACTTGAAATCGCCGAATTTGAAGAGCGGCAGCACAACGTCGAACATGCGAAGCAACTGTACGAAGAACTTGTCCGTCTCCACCCATCAAGCCCGCAGGCAGAGACTGCTCGCGCACGCCTCGCTCCACTCAATCAAACCCGGTAATTCCCCTCGCGGTCCTGCATTCTACTCAAACAAGAGGAACGTGTCCCTTTCAAAGAGGCCCGCCATCCTGTAATGGAATTGCGTTTTAAAGAAGCCCTGCTATACTTACGATAGATACCTTAGATAGAATGGTGATCACCAGGGAGGGTGATATGGCTAGAGCCTATGCCGTTCGAGCGGGGCAGCGCATTTCGGTCCGTCATCCCTTTCTATACCATGGCGAGAGTTTCCACGGGAAAGGGCATCTCTGGGATCTGTCGGCATCCGGCTGGCGAGCCACGGGGGACCACCCAGTCACTCAGGGAATGGTGATGCCGATTTATATCGAACTGCCCCACGATGAGGAAGAGTCCAAGTACCTGTTCATTGAATCCGCTATCGTTCGCTGGGCTTCCGGCCGCGATGCCGGGTGGGAAATCCAAGCGATAGATGCACCTTCGCGGGCTAGACTGAATCGGTTTCTGGATCAAATGCGAGAATAGTTGCCATCCGGACGTGCTCACTCCCATAACACGTAGGCCCATCATGAGCGCGCCATCGTGTCCTACGATGTCCCCTCTCCTGCGCTTCACACCTCATATATCTTCATCGAGATAATCCCACAAGTCGGCTCCTCCGCCTGGACGCCCCGCGAGCCACTCACGAAATCCCGGAATACGAAACGACAGGAGACGCTGAATCTTGTCGCAGCGGAGTGAAAGGTCAGCGGGACGGGAGCTTCCGACATGGTTCCGTGCTGAGCCGCTCACAAGGCGGCCTTTCAATTCCGGGTACCACGGCAGCAAGGCTTCACCGATTTCCCAGCGCGAGAGCCGTTCGCTCCCGCCCAGGTGATAGAGACCCGGCTGCTTGCGATCGACCAATTCCCAAACGGCTCGCGCGATGGTCCCGGCAGGAAGCGGGCAGCGAAACTCGTCGGCGTAGAGCGTGACGGCCTTGCTAGCCCTAGTCGCTCGGCACATGTCTTCCACAAAACTCCTGTCGCCGTGTTCCGAGGCTCCGGCGGTCAGGACAATCCGAACGACCGTGTGCTTGGAATTCTGCAAGACAGTCTGTTCCGCTTCCAGTTTTGTCCGGCCATACACGTTGATCGGGTTTGGTTCATCCAGCTCGCTATACCAGCCAGTCTTCCCGTCGAAGACTTCCCCGCTGGATAGGAAGATGAAGGGAATGTGCCGTGACAACTGCGCGAGATGTGCGGTGGCCTCGACATTGATGCGGCGAGCTTTGTCAGGATCTTGTTCGCAGTCTTTGGTTCGACTGAGCGCGGCACAATGGATGAGGAGATCGGGCTTCAGCGCATGAATGTGCGCGGTGACCTTCGACGTCTCGGTCAGTTCAAGTTCCGCGCGGGATAGTCCCTGGACGCTCCAACCGGGAGCCCATCGAGGAGCGGTCTTCACCAGATACTGCCCGATCAGTCCTGCCGCCCCAGTAATGATCGCGCGAGGTGCCATCGTGGGCGACTGACTACCGCGTCAACTTCCGATACCGGATCCGATGCGGCTGATCGGCTTCTTTACCCAAGCGCTTCTTCCGGTCCGCATCGTACTCGCTGTAGTTCCCTTCGAACCAGACCACCTTGCTGTCGCCTTCGAACGCCATGATGTGGGTCGCGATCCGGTCGAGAAACCAGCGGTCGTGACTGCTAATGACGGCGCAGCCGGCGAAACTCTCCAATCCTTCTTCCAGCGCGCGCAAGGTGTTGATGTCGAGATCGTTGGTCGGCTCGTCGAGGATGATGAGGTTCGCTCCTTCTTTCAACATACGGGCCAGGTGCACCCGGTTGCGTTCGCCGCCGGAGATGTCCTTCACCTTCTTCTGCTGATCTGTGCCCGCAAAGTTGAACCTGGCACAGTAAGCCCTTGCGTTGACTTCGGCCTTGCCGAGCTGAATCGTTTCGTGGCCTTCGGAGATGATGTCGTAGACGGATTTGCTCGGATCCAGGCTGCGATCCTGGTCTACGTATCCCAACTTGACCGTCTCACCGACCTTGATCGTGCCTGCATCCGGCTTCTCTTTCCCGATGATCATGCGGAACATCGTCGTCTTGCCGGCGCCGTTCGGACCGATCACGCCGACAATACCACCCTTGGGGAGACTGAAATTCACATTCTCGTAAAGAACCTTGTCCCCGTAGGCTTTACTGACACCCTTGCATTCGACCACCACATCGCCCAGCCGTGGGCCAGGTGGAATGTAGATCTCCAAATCTGCGGCCTGCTCATCCTGTTTCTGATTGACCAATTCCTCATAGCGGTTGAGCCGCGCCTTGCCCTTCGACTGACGGGCTTTCGGCGACATGCGAATCCATTCCAACTCATGCTCTAACGATTTGCGGCGCTTCGATTCGGCCTTTTCTTCTTTTTCCAGCCGCACCTGCTTCTGTTCCAACCAGGATGTGTAGTTGCCCTGGAACGGAATGCCATGGCCGCGATCGAGTTCGAGAATCCAGCCGGCAACGTTGTCGAGAAAGTAACGGTCGTGCGTCACGGCGATGACCGTGCCTTTGTATTGCTGAAGATGCTGCTCAAGCCATTGCACAGACTCAGCATCCAGATGGTTCGTCGGCTCGTCGAGTAAGAGGATATCCGGCTCTTGGATCATAAGGCGGCAGAGGGCCACCCGGCGCTTCTCACCTCCGGAGAGCACCCCGACCTTTGCGTCCGGCGGCGGACAACGCAGCGCGTCCATCGCCAACTCCAGCACATTGTCCAACTCCCACCCGTTCGCCGCTTCGATCTTCTCTTGCAGCTGTGCCTGCTTTTCGAGCAACTTCTCTAATTGGTCTGGCGTGGCTTCGCCCATGCTGTTGCTGACGGCGTCGTATTCTCGAAGCATCGCCACGAGTTCTTTCTTGCCCTCTTCGACGATCTCCTTCACCGTCTTGTCCGGGTCGAGCTGCGGTTCCTGTTCCAACAGACCGACCGTGTAACCCTTCGAGCGGGTGATTTCTCCTGTGTAGTTCTGATCGACTCCGGCAATGATCCTGAGCAGCGAACTTTTCCCCGATCCGTTGAGGCCCAGCACGCCGATCTTCGCGCCGAAGTAGAATCCGAGATAAATCTCGCGCAGCACCTGCCGCTTCGGCGGATAGACCTTCCCGACATTCACGAGTGAGAAAATAACCTGCTTATCGTTTGTAGTCGCCATGCATTCCCCTGCCTAGTGATGAACTGGTGAGTTGAAAAGAACAATCTTGCCGGATGCTCACAGAAACCTGTGCCCGCACCTACTACAGCGAATGCAGAACTTGGAGTCCCGTGTTTGCCTGAACGGCCAAGCCGGCAAGGCCGGCCCTGGCCTCCGACGCGTTGCGTACGGGATTGGGAAAGGCCACTCGCCCACCCTGCATGCGGCCTGGCGTGGTGAGCCGAAGGTGAAAACCCAACCGGTCCAATGCCGTCACCGTCGCCTGCTGCGCCTCCACATTGCCGAACACACGGGCCAGTAGCAGCAACGTGTCCGCTTGCTCTGTATTGAATTCACGGATGAGGTTCGAGGCCTCATCTGCGAGCGAGTCCACTGCCGCCTCCGCGTAGTCATCCGGCACGACCCAACCCATCGACCCGAACCCCCCGACGAAATAGATCTCCGCCAGCGCCATGCGGAAAAAACCAAAGTCCTGGAAGTCCACCCAGTAGGAGGCATTGGCATGGCGTGCCAGGTAGTGTTCGCGAATCGCGACGGCGTCCTCCCTCGGCACCTTGGTCACCGACCCCATCAATGTCACCCTGGCCGCACCCAGCGGATCGGTACGGCTCTCAGGCGGTGTCACGAGTAAGCTGGCCCGGGGATCGCCCAGGAGGTTTTGCGTGTGCATTGCCATCGTGCTGATCAGAAAGACCGGTTGCCCCTCGTCGTCCAACCCGTAGGGCATCACCGACCCGAAGGGCCAGCCAGGCTGCTTGCGCGAGAGCGTCGAGAGACTACCAATTGACTGTAAGTAGACAAGCGTCTTGGCCCGCTCGGCATGGGAGGGCTCAGGAACGTCAGGACCCTCTGAATCCGGCCCGCTATTATGTTGGCGTGATAATGACATGTCTGATCTCGTATCTGTGCAATGGACCGGGCGACACCTTACCCTGGATCTATCGATCATTTCCACTAGCCCGCATTATTCATGAAGGTTCGTCGCGAAAGTGTGCAGACGCGAAGCGAGACGGGCACTCGGAGCCGTGAAACCCTGAGGCATACTCGTGCAGTATGTCGAAGGGGTGAGCGGCGAGACTGCCCGTCGCAGCCGCGTATCCACGCTTGTAGCAGAAGCGCTCATGAATAATGCGGGCTAAGGACAGGGTCATGCCAGAGGGTTCAATTGGACATAGGCCGACGGAGAGGCTGGAGCGGAGCCGGCTAGAAACCCATTTCTTGTGACAGCCGCACCTCCGATTCGTCATCGATTTCTTCCAGGCAGGTGAAACAGGAAAAAGGGAAGCGATCGATGGGGATGGCGCAGACTTCGCCGACCGGCGATTCGTCCAGGGCGGGCCCGCCGCATTCTTTATGAATCAACACCAGCATCAGCTTCTCCTTTGGACCAATCGCTGAAACAGTTCCAGATGTTCAGGGCTACTCAGCCTATGGTCTCCTGGAACCAGATGGAGTTCGACGGGAAACGAAGGAGCCAGGGATCGCAACTGATCAACAAACTGGCTGCTGCCTTGCGGCAGAATCACACTGTCTTGCTGGCCGTGGAGGATGGCGGTACTAACAGGCCGCAGCTGGTCGAAGCTCGTCTTCCAATGGGCCTCGCTCTCCTCGACCCATTTCCACGAGAGCGGCCAATCTTTGTGCAACGGGTCGTCGTCCCAGGGCATCCAGCCTGCCGTATGCCAATCATGCTGCCGTTCAGGATCGATAGATTTCGCGCGCAGGCCCATCATGTTGAACGCGGGGGCAATGAGAACTAGCCCCTCGACTTCTTGATATTCCTGCGCCATGAGCCACGCGATCCAGCCACCGAGCGAGTTGCCAACTATGGTAATAGGTGGCCCTTGTCGAAGAGTTTCAAGAACCGATCGTGCGTCGGCAATCCAATCGGACAACGTGTAGTCGATGAATCGTCCTTCTGAGTCTCCAAAGCCACGCACGTCGTAACAACAAAATCCCCACCCTTTCTCTTCACACCACTGTGCGAGGGCCTTGCTCTTGTTGCCCCAGCGTTTGGACAAGAACCCCGTGATGAAGAGAATCTGGCGATCCTTCCCTTCAGCACGATCCCCACGAATGAGTTTGCCGTCGGCGGCTGCAAGCTCAATCGAGTGAAGAACGCTCATGGGTGAGTGACCGCCTTGGTGATGAACGACCCCAGCCGCTGCATAATCGCTCTTGGAATCTCATGGCCACCACGAAAACTGTGCCATTCGACTGAAAGTCCGGCGTGAAGCAGGGTATCGCGCAGCCGTTCTGCCCCAACATAGGGCAGAATCTCATCGTGCATCCCGTGGCTTTGAAAGACCGGCAGGCCTTTGCGCTTCGACATCAGCGGAACCCAGAGGGGCAGCGCCAGCACGTTACCGGAGAGTTGGACCAGTCCTGCATAGGAACGATCGCTGTGAAGTATCGCATCGCAAGACAGCATGGCGCCCTGGGAAAATCCTCCGAGGATGGTTGTGTGTGAATCTGCGTCTAATTTGCGTTCGAGTTCTTTGAGAAACGCCAGCATGCTCTCACGCGCCGGCGCGAGACCTTTGGGAATGTCTTGCGAGAGGTCGCGCACCCTCCCAGCCGCTTGATCCGCTGCAATACGCGCCATGTCGATGAGCCACCAGGCCCGCGCATCCCTCGGCCCGAAACTCAACGAGAGCGGGCCTTCAGGAAAGACAAACCTCGTACCGGTCGGCACGGGTACGTCGTCTGCCAGCGACACAAGGTCGTCCCCGGGCGCGCCGAAACCATGCAGAAGCAGGACGAGAGGACCGCGACCTCCACCCTTTCCGTCTGTGCCGCCTGTGATCCGCGTCCGCAGCCCGCCTATATGTTCTTCACGCATAAACGACCCGTTATCTCATATACAAATATTGGAGCAACGCCACAACGCCGTAGAGCGACGATTCGATCACTGGCTGTTGGTAGAACGGCACGAACGCGCCTTGTTCGTTGGCCTCCACTTCGTCGATGACGTATTGGATCTGCTTGACACGCACATCGTGATCCTTACCTGTCCCCAAGGCTTGAACCATCTGGCGGCTAAGACCGGCCAACATGGCGGCTTTCGCCTTGCTGGCCGATTGGTACAGCAGGAATGCCCCCAGCAAAGCCAGCGCGACGTTCAATGCCCACGACAGGATCAATAAGAGAGGGTAGTTCCAGATGTCGAAGTAGTCGGTCCGCGCGGCGACCATAATCAGCAAAGCAATGAAGGGATACCGAATCAGACGATTCACGACCGCGGTCCGCTGCGCGATGAGATCGATCACGGCCAAGTATTTCAGTTTGCCGAACTCGGCTTTCTGCGCCTGGCCCAGACCGTATTCCCGCAGATATTCTTCTTGAACCTGGTCGGACCACCCACCGGTCGAGGCAGTCAACCAGCCGATCCACCGTCGGCACAACATCACTGCATCGAACACAGCTAGATTGAGCAGCACGACCAAACCCACGCTGCTCAGGGTCATCGCCCAATCGATCGCGCAACTCAGCCGGCCTCGGCAGGGCTGGATCATTTCATCGTCGAGCACCCAGTATTCCAACGGCCACATGATTCCGAGGTACAGCAGGAACAGGAGAACCGTCCGCACTACCCGTTGCGACGGTTTGCCGGCCTCGCGATACCAAGACCAGGCTTGATCGACGGTCGTCGCAGCCCTGGTCGCGGCCGGATGGTAGACCCGTTGCAGGTTGGTCCAGAACGTCCTGGGTGACAATCGGCGGCGGCCCGAGTCATCCTCGAACAAAAAGTCCTCGCTGATGAAGTCGCTGTTCTTGGTCAGATCGCGCAAGCCCTTCCCCAACATCACAAGGCAGAGGATGACCACGAAGAGGCGCAGGAGTTCGCTCGGCCAGACGCTGACCCCGGCGGTCCACGAGAAGGGTTCTCCTTCGTCATGATTGGCCAGGAGCGCCGTCGCGCCGCCGAACGCGACGAAGGCGGCAAACGACGCCAACACGATGATGGCCATCACTGCCAGCAAACGAGGATTCCGCAACACCCACAGCCACAGCCGCTGATTCGTCCAGGCCACGATGCCGGCGATTAGCAGTGCGACGGCCAGCGTCGCCGCGACAGCGGTATTGTCGAACCCGATCCCCTGCTTCAATGGCCCCTGTTCATCCGTATGATCGAGATCCTGCCTCAGCGGATGGACCGTTCGCACCCCCTCCTTGTCCACCGGGCTCAAATCCACCGCACCGTTGCGCCCCACTTCGAAGATCCTGGGGTGAGGTCCCGCGTCATAGATACGGTCTTCCGGCGTCAACTCGACGTGGTAACCAGACGTACAGGGGGTCGCTGATAGCTGCTGGCCGACCGGCCGACAGGCGACAAACTGGACTGCTTGAAGGGCGGCCAGATAGGCCGATGTCTGATAGCTGCTGCGAAAAGGCGGAACGTCGCGTTGCAGCATTCCGTCCAGTTGCAGACCGAAGGGAGAGGCGGTCACCATATTGCGTGTCGATTTGTATTCGCTCTGATGGAGGTGGCGCGCGTCGAGATCGACGGTGAAGAAAATCGCGTGTGGAAACGACGGGCGGAGCGCCTTGATAATGAGCAGTGAATCGTACGGGTCGGTACCCAGAATTCCGATCGCCCTGGCGCCTTCTCCCTCGTCGTGAATGCGCGCAACCAGAGCTCGCACATAGTCGAGCTGGCCGGTTCCTTCCGGACGCTCTCGCTGGGCGTCCTTGAGCTGATCCACGGCCTTCCCCTTTTCTCCTCGACCGGCTATCACGCTGTCGTCTCCCGGCACTTCCCCATCGAGACCGCTGAGGTAGCTGTAACGGAACACGTTGAGCGTGAGCGATTCGTAGTCGGCGGGCCGTTGAATCTGCAGATCGATGGCCTGTGCGACGGTTGGGCACCAGGACTTGATGGTGGTCGGGACAAGAATCTGTTTCAGGTCGGCTTCCGAGAAGGTCGCCACCTTCGCGCAAGCCGCCGCTCGGAACTCGATGGGCAAGGCTCGCCCATAAAACGAGTCCCATTCGCCGATGAGGATGACGGCGTCCCAACCCAGCCGCACTTGACGGCGTTCCAACTCCTCGACCAGCGCGACGAACAACCGATCATCCGAGCCGACATCGTAGACGAGTCGGACATTCGCGTTGGCCAGCCGACGGTGAAACTCCTGCTCACAGGATTCATAGGTTGTGCAGGCCTCTCCCTTGCCGCCGTCTTTTTTGAGCCCATAGGCAAGCAATCCCTTCATCGCGCTCGTCCATGGCGAATACAGCTCGATCGCGCCGCCGGTATTCGGCCAGACGCCGACCCCTTCGCGCGAATCGGAGTAGAGATCCCCCGCTTCCTGCAACAGCGCACGAAACGCCGATGAACTGCGAGGGCCCATGATCTTGAACGTGACGGCCTGCTGAACGGCAGGATTCAATTGTACCAGCCTGCGCTTGTCGTCGGTCAGGAGGCATGCGCTCTTCTGCTGCGACTCCTGGCACACCAGGGCTTGGGACAGCGATGTCAGAGTCGTCAACAACCCTCGACTGAGGGCTTCGTCCGGTAGCCAAATGACGAGGATGCTGGAGGCATACGATCCCACTTCTCCGCAGACCCGTGTCTTCCTCTGACGATACCATTCATAGGGCAGGGCTTGAATGGCTCCTTGCGGTTCCCATTCAACGAAGGAAAGATGGCCCTCATCCTCCGGAACATAACAGGCGACGCCCAAAGCCGTGCCAATGGCGTAGCGATCACGGATACGCGATTCGGTGCTTTCGACGTAGGGACCTCCGCTTGTGGTCACCAGGAGAACAGTGACGCGCTGTCCGTTCTTGGATCGCTCGGCAAGAGCCTGTCTGAGTGGCGCAAGGCGTTGGGTGAGCGTTGGTTCTGGTCCGGCTGCTTTGCCGGCCGATCGTACTTCCCCAATACCCCGCTGCACGGCCGCCACCGGATCTTCCCACAGCCGAGCGCGGACCAACTGTTCACCGGTCGTGTGTTTCATCTCCAGCCCGGTCCCGACCGGTCGCGAGCTGCGCAACGGTTCTTTCACCAGCAACACGCCGGCAATGGCCAGCACAAGCGTGAGCGCCCCCGCCACTGCCAGCTTTGAATCGCTCCGTCCTTTTTTTGCCATCGAAAAGTCCGTTGTCGGTGATCAATAGATAGAAGACGACACTCTACAACAGACAGTGAGGGGAACTGCAAGGTGATAAGTGAGGGGAATCAGGATGGTCGATGGAGAGAGGGCGACTATGGGACAGGGACGACCTTGAAAATGGTGTTGGTGTTGGAGACGTACACAAAGCCGTCGGCGCCGAGCATCAGGCTCAATAAGTTGCCGTTCCCGCCGTTGTAGGCCGTGCTCGTCGAGCCAAGTGAAGTGAGGTCGGCCCCGCTCAGCACCACGCGACGTATTCTGCCGTCATTCCAGGCTGTGAAGAGAAGGTTATTGCGGTAGGCAGTCGGGTAAGCGGTGGAATTCTCCGGGATCGCGATGATCCCGGTGGGGGCGATCACTGAAACATAGGCCAGGATCGGGTCACGGAAGTTCGCATTGCCCGCAATCCCTCTCACGGTGGGCCATCCGTAATTGCCGCCGGAAACAACACGATTGATTTCATCATTGTCCGACGGGCCATTTTCAGTTTCCCACAGATGGCCTGTGTGCCCATGGAANNGGATTGTCGGATGGCGCACTGCCATCTGGATTGACGCGCAGGACCTTGCCTGCCAGTGAGGTTATGTTCTGAGCATTCGCCGTATTCTCCGCGTCGCCGATGATGACATACAGTTTTCCGTCAGGCCCGAATTGGATGATCCCGCCATTGTGGTTCGTACTGGCCGGTAGATTGTCGAGGATGACCGTTTCTTGCGTGCAGGAACCGCTGGAGTCGGTATAGCGCACGACACGGTTACGCAAGGGGTTGGAGACCGTATGATAGACGTACACAAACTTGTTGTTTGCAAAATCGGGGTCGAGCGTGAGTCCGAGCAGGCCCTGTTCCCCATTCGTCGCAATCGCGACCTGACAGAACTGCGTTGGGACAAGCTGCCATTGTTGATTGATGATGCGAATCTTTCCGGTCAGCCGCTCGTTGAAAAAGACCCGGCCATCAGGCGCCAAGGATAGTCCCACGGGGAAGTTCAGACCTGAGAGGACAGACTGAAGCTGCAAGTCTCCCGTCGGCGGCTGGCTGACCGTGAAGTTCAGAGTTCTCGTGGCTTCTGAATTGGCAAGTTCGTTGTGATTCGCATCGGCCAGGATTACTCGGACGGTATGGGCGATGGATGGCAGCCCGAAGATGTCGAACGACGTCGCCGATTTCCAGTGAACGAAATGCGTATGGACGCCGTTGTAGAGGACCCCGTTGTCGTCGTTGATCCCGCTGCCTCCATAGATGTGATAGGGGGTCTGGTCCGTATCGAGATAGAAATGGAGATGCGATGTTCCAGGATTCCCGACTGTATGGTTCTGAACCGCGAAGGCAACCGTGACCGGTCCGACTGGAACGACCGCTCCAGCCGATGGACTCGTAATCGTGATCGTCGGAGCAAGACCAGGAATCAGACCGGGCGGAGTATTAGCGTTCTCTGGTTGAGGGACGACATTCACTGGAGGAAACTCGGGCGTCGAGCGCCCTGTTCCCGTATTCATTGTCACGAAACCGAGGTCGACCGGTCCAGCGTTGTTGAAGGTGAATACATTGGTCCCGCCGAGGTAGAAAGGAAACAGGCTGCCGTTGCTGATGAAAAACAGACGAAGATTCGATCCGACCGGCACACTTGCCAGGGTAAATGGGAAGCGGCCTGGCGCACTCGGGGACCGGCCGGCCGTGTCGTCCTCGACAACAATTTGGTCGTTGTCGTTCATCGCCACAATGCGCGTCCCGCCCACCGTCCCGCTCACCGTGACGGTATTTGCCGCAACGACCGGGTTTGCCCCGTCCCCACTCTCCGTGCAGGCGCTGAGAATGAGCACAAGCCCTGCAAGGGCAAGGGACCGGACGATGGTGTTGGATGTTACGAAGGCCATAGATATGCCCGTTGAAACGGGAGGTCGCTCAATGAACCCACCGAGACAGTGAGTCGAGCGACCCCCCAGAGGGAACGCTGCTTCTCAAGGGAGCATAAATAATGCCGGGTCGGCGAGATGGTTTAGGAAGAGCAACTGACTGATAAATGCTTTCCCCAGTTGGGGGGCGGGGCTGCATAGGCGTCCATGCCAGGCTGGTCGCTGTAGGGATTTTGAAGCAGTGAGAGCAGCCAGTCGAACTCTGAAATATCCTTTTTGCCGTGCTTGTTCAGTGG